>ENA-OQAZ01000057-OQAZ01000057.1-human-gut-metagenome-genome-assembly--contig:-NODE-57-length-51359-cov-3.941579_pt1 | contig 51359 bp, 50 predicted proteins | sample MGYA00242737_ERZ504531 | MGnify/ENA primary metagenome ERZ504531 (study PRJEB26092, sample SAMD00036244) | human gut metagenome | host: Homo sapiens | study: EMG produced TPA metagenomics assembly of... | reverse complement strand
ATTTATCTTAGTGGCGGACGGTGAGGTAACGTGTGGGCAACCTGCCCTATACTGGGGAATAATCACTGAAAACGGTGACTAATACCGCATGTCATTACGGAAGGGCATCCTTCTGTAAGAAAAGGAGTAATTCGGTATAGGATGGGCCCGCATCTGATTAGCTAGTTGGTGAGATAACAGCCCACCAAGGCGACGATCAGTAGCCGACCTGAGAGGGTGATCGGCCACATTGGGACTGAGACACGGCCCAAACTCCTACGGGAGGCAGCAGTGGGGAATATTGCACAATGGGGGAAACCCTGATGCAGCAACGCCGCGTGAAGGAAGAAGGTTTTCGGATCGTAAACTTCTATCAACAGGGACGAAGAAAGTGACGGTACCTGAATAAGAAGCCCCGGCTAACTACGTGCCAGCAGCCGCGGTAATACGTAGGGGGCAAGCGTTATCCGGAATTACTGGGTGTAAAGGGAGCGTAGGCGGCACGCCAAGCAGATGTGAAAGCCCGAGGCTTAACCTCGCGGATTGCATTTGGAACTGGCGAGCTAGAGTACAGGAGAGGAAAGCGGAATTCCTAGTGTAGCGGTGAAATGCGTAGATATTAGGAAGAACACCAGTGGCGAAGGCGGCTTTCTGGACTGAAACTGACGCTGAGGCTCGAAAGCGTGGGGAGCAAACAGGATTAGATACCCTGGTAGTCCACGCCGTAAACGATGAGTGCTAGGTGTCGGGGAGGAATCCTCGGTGCCGCAGCTAACGCAATAAGCACTCCACCTGGGGAGTACGACCGCAAGGTTGAAACTCAAAGGAATTGACGGGGGCCCGCACAAGCGGTGGAGCATGTGGTTTAATTCGAAGCAACGCGAAGAACCTTACCAAGGCTTGACATCCCGATGACCGCTCTAGAGATAGAGCTTCTCTTCGGAGCATCGGTGACAGGTGGTGCATGGTTGTCGTCAGCTCGTGTCGTGAGATGTTGGGTTAAGTCCCGCAACGAGCGCAACCCTTATCCTTAGTAGCCATCATTGAGTTGGGCACTCTAGGGAGACTGCCGTGGATAACACGGAGGAAGGTGGGGATGACGTCAAATCATCATGCCCCTTATGTCTTGGGCTACACACGTGCTACAATGGCTGGTAACAGAGTGAAGCGAGACGGCGACGTTAAGCAAATCACAAAAACCCAGTCCCAGTTCGGATTGTAGTCTGCAACTCGACTACATGAAGCTGGAATCGCTAGTAATCGCGAATCAGAATGTCGCGGTGAATACGTTCCCGGGCCTTGTACACACCGCCCGTCACACCATGGGAGTTGGAAGCACCCGAAGTCGGTGACCTAACCGTAAGGAAGGAGCTGCCGAAGGTGAAGCCAGTGACTGGGGTGAAGTCGTAACAAGGTAGCCGTATCGGAAGGTGCGGCTGGATCACCTCCTTTCTATGGAGAAAAGCGGAGAAAAGCTGCATAAAAGCTTTTGTCAGAATGGATTGCTTGCAAGACAGGCTGACAAAGAGGTTTTAGGTAGGTTTGCGGAGCAAATACATGAGTAATGCGAAGCATTACGAATGGTTTTCGTAAACATTTTTCAACGCAAGGTTGTGAAAGATATTCATTGTTCGGTTTTGAAGGATCAAACCTTCAAACAAAATAGGAAACACACAAAACATCTTCGGTGATGATGCGCTTGGGGGACACACCCGTTCCCATTCCGAACACGACGGTTAAGACCCAAGCGGTCGATGGTACTTGGTGGGCAGCTGCCTGGGAGAGTAGATGGTCGCCGAAGTCCTATGGCTCATAGCTCAGCTGGTTAGAGCGCACGCCTGATAAGCGTGAGGTCGGTGGTTCGAGTCCACTTGAGCCATTTTGTGTGGTCTGGGGATATAGCTCAGCTGGGAGAGCACCTGCCTTGCAAGCAGGGGGTCACGAGTTCGAATCTCGTTATCTCCACTTACCGGCTTAAAGAAGTCGGGATGCACCTTGAAAACTGAATACAAGTAAAGCAAAAATAGAGTCAATCGAGAAAACAAAATTTTCTATTTTCAAATGTAACAAAAGTTGTATCGCTACAACGAAACATTCCAGAGAAATAGCTATTATATTAAACTGGTCAAGCAAGAAAGAGCACAAGGAGAATGCCTTGGCACTAGGAGCCGATGAAAGACGTGGTAAGCTGCGAAAAGCTTCGGGGAGGCGCAAACAGCCATCGATCCGGAGATATCTGAATGGGGAAACCTACTTGAGCAAACCTCAAGTATCCATATGTGAATCCATAGCGTATGGAAGGGAACGCTGTGAACTGAAACATCTAAGTAGCAGTAGGAGGAGAAAGAAAACTCGATTTCCTAAGTAGCGGCGAGCGAACGGGAAAGAGGCCAAACCGAAGGACCTGGTTCTTCGGGGTTGCGGACTGCAATTAGCATTGCCGAGAGATAGACGAATGGTTTTGGGAAAGCCAGCCGTAGACGGTGAAAGCCCGGTAGACGAAATCTTGAAGCAGCGAGCAGGATCCAGAGTACCACGAGACACGAGAAACCTTGTGGGAAGCCGGGGGGACCACCCCCCAAGCCTAAATACTCCCTAGTGACCGATAGTGAAGCAGTACTGTGAAGGAAAGGTGAAAAGGACCCGGGACGGGGAGTGAAAGAGAACCTGAACCTTGTGCTTACAAACAGTCAAAGGCCTACGGGCTGATGGCGTACTTTTTGTAGAACGGTCCGGCGAGTTACTAATGCCAGCGAGGTTAAGATGTCAGAAGCATCGGAGCCGAAGGGAAACCAAGTCTGAATAGGGCGTAGAGTTGGTATTAGTAGACCCGAAACCGGGTGACCTATCCATGTCCAGGTTGAAGGAACCGTAAAAGGTTTTGGAGGACCGAACACACATGTGTTGAAAAACGTGGTGATGAGGTGTGGATAGCGGAGAAATTCCAATCGAACTCGGAGATAGCTGGTTCTCCTCGAAATAGCTTTAGGGCTAGCCTCGAGCTGGAGTCTAACGGAGGTAAAGCACTGAACTGACGCGGGGCCCAAAAAGGTTACCAACTCATATCAAACTAAGAATGCCGTCAAGATACCCTCGGGAGTCAGTCTGCGTGAGATAAGTCGCGTGGACAAAAGGGAAAGAGCCCAGACCGACAGCTAAGGTCCCAAAGTACGTGTTAAGTGGAAAAGGATGTGGGATTTCATAGACAACTAGGATGTTGGCTTAGAAGCAGCCATACATTTAAAGAGTGCGTAATAGCTCACTAGTCGAGAAAACCTGCGCCGAAAATGTAACGGGGCTAAAACACGACACCGAAGCTACGGATTCCTTACAAAGTAAGGAGTGGTAGAGGAGCATCCTGCAAGGACGAAGCCAAAGTGAGAGCGATGGTGGACGAAACAGGAGAGAGAATGCCGGAATGAGTAGCGAGATACATGTGAGAAACATGTAGGCCGAATATCTAAGGATTCCTGGGTAAAGCTAATCTTCCCAGGGTTAGTCGGGGCCTAAGGCGAGGACGAAAGTCGTAGTCGATGGATAACAGGTTGATATTCCTGTACTACACATAATCAGAACTGTGGGGACGCAGGAGGATAGGGAAACCGGGGAATGGAAAGACCCGGTCAAGCGTAAAGCTGTGGGAGATAGGCAAATCCGTCTCCTGTAAGTGAAACGTGATGAGGACTGAAAAAAAGTAAGGAAGTTTCCGAATCCACACTGCCGAGAAAAGCCGCTATTGCGTTATGTGTACCCGTACCGTAAACCGACACAGGTAGATGAGGAGAAAATCCACAGGCCGACGGGAGAAGTGTTGTTAAGGAACTCGGCAAAATGACCCCGTAACTTCGGGATAAGGGGAGCCTCGCAAGAGGCCGCAGAAAAGAGGCACAAGCAACTGTTTAGCAAAAACATAGGTCTATGCGAAACCGTAAGGTGAAGTATATGGCTGACGCCTGCCCGGTGCTGGAAGGTTAAAAGGAGAGGTCAGCGCAAGCGAAGCTTTGAATTCAAGCCCCAGTAAACGGCGGCCGTAACTATAACGGTCCTAAGGTAGCGAAATTCCTTGTCAGGTAAGTTCTGACCCGCACGAAAGGCGTAATGATTTGTGCACTGTCTCGACAACACGCCCGGTGAAATTGAAGAACCAGTGAAGATACTGGTTACCCGCAACAGGACGGAAAGACCCCATGGAGCTTTACTGCAGCCTGATACTGGGATTCGATGATATATGTACAGGATAGGTGGGAGGCTAAGAAGCGAGAACGCTAGTTTTCGTGGAGCCGCCGGTGGGATACCACTCTTATGTCATTGAATTTCTAACCTGCATCCGTAATCCGGGTGAGGGACAATGTCAGGCGGGCAGTTTGACTGGGGCGGTCGCCTCCTAAAAGGTAACGGAGGCGCTCGAAGGTCACCTCAGAATGATTGGAAACCATTCAAAGAGTGTAAAGGCAAAAGGTGGCTTGACTGCGAGAGCGACGGCTCGAGCAGGTACGAAAGTAGGACTTAGTGATCCGGTGGTAATAAGTGGGAATGCCATCGCTCAACGGATAAAAGCTACCCTGGGATAACAGGCTTATCTCCCCAAGAGTTCACATCGACGGGGAGGTTTGGCACCTCGATGTCGGCTCATCGCATCCTGGGGCTGAAGTAGGTCCCAAGGGTTGGCTGTTCGCCCATTAAAGCGGTACGCGAGCTGGGTTCAGAACGTCGTGAGACAGTTCGGTCCCTATCCGGCGTGGGCGTAAGATATTTGAGAGGAGCTGTCCTTAGTACGAGAGGACCGGGATGGACTGGCCGCTGGTGTATCTGTTGTCTTACCAAAGGCATAGCAGAGTAGCCAAGCCGGGAAGGGATAAACGCTGAAGGCATCTAAGCGTGAAGCCCCCCTCAAGATGAGATATCTCATAACGTCAAGTTAGTAAGACCCCTTGAAGACGACGAGGTAGATAGGGCAGAGGTGGAAGTGTGGTAACACATGGAGCTGACTGTTACTAATAGGTCGAGGGCATAACCAAAGCAGTGATAGGTTTGGATGATGATGTTGGTTTTGACTGTATGTAGTTTTGAAGGTACATGGAATATAGACAGGAATGAGAAGCAGTGCGAAAGCGCTGTTTTTTTTGTTAAACAATTTGAGTTTATAATGAAAAATAAAAAGAAATAACGTAATATAGGTAGTAGAATAAGCAAAAAGGAGTGTGTCAAGATGGCAAGAATCGATCACGCGGCAATCCGTACAAAATTATATGAAGAAGCACAACATTTTTTTGAAGATGTATTTGAGATGCATATGTGGAGAGAAATCGGTGAAAAACCGGGAAGAAAATGCTGGTACAAAGAAGGTATCCAGCTTTGCGAAGTAGAGAAGCTGAATGCAGCATCAGAAAATGGATATGATCATATTTCCATTGCAGTAGATTCAGAAGCAGAGATTATGGAGAAAATCAAAGCGTATCCGGTAAAAGCAATCAATGACCATTGGTTTTCGCTTCCAAACGGAACAAAGATTGAGTTAAAACCGCTGGCAGAGTGGAAAGTAGATGCATAAAACCTCACAAGGAGATTATGAAGTATGAGATTAAGAAATATTTTGATTGTTGTAGAAGATATCGAGAAATCGAAGAAATTTTATCATGATTTATTTGGACTTGATGTAATACTTGATAATGAAGGAAATGTCATTCTGACAGAGGGACTTGTTCTTCAGGAGAAAACAATTTGGAAGAACTTTCTGGAAAGAGATATCATTTCAGAGAGTAATTCCTGTGAGTTATATTTTGAGGAGAAGAATATCGAAGCTTTTGTCGAAAAACTGGATAAGCTTTATCCGGATATAAAGTATGTGAATCGTTTGATGACGCATAGCTGGGGACAGAAGATTGTTCGTTTTTATGATTTGGATGGAAATCTGATAGAGGTTGGAACACCAATGTAAAAAACCTGCTTAATAGTACTAGTAAAAAGAAAGAAATCGACAGGATGAAAATGATAAGCTCATTTAGAAAACATCCTGTCGGTTTCTTTTATTTACGCGAGCAACGAGCCAAAGTCCGTACTTGCACGAGACCTTGGAGAATGCTGCGATAACTATCTGATCATCCCTAGAAATGCTTCATGAATCCGTGTGTCCTGATCTAATTCCGGATGAAATGCAAATGCAATCTGATTCTTATATTTCACTCCGACAATACGATCCTCTACAATACTGAGGATTTCAGGTGTATTTCCGGACGTGTCTGTATGAACAGATTCTACATAAGGTGCTCGGATGAAAGTCATAGGAATTTCACCGATACCGGCTGCTTCAGCATTTGTATGGAAGCTTCCAAGCTGGCGACCATAGGCGTTTCGCTTGACTGTCATAGGAATGCTTTCAAAATAGGTTTCGTCTTGTTCAGCAATGTCAGAAGCCAGGAGAATCATTCCGGCACAAGTGGCCAGAACAGGCATTCCGGATTGAATCTTTTCTTTTAAAGGTTCGAACATATTAAGATCGTGTAAGAGTTTTCCCTGAACGGTGCTTTCGCCGCCGGGAAGGATAATCCCATCAAAATCTTTTTGCAGATCAGAAGCCTGTCGGAGTTCAATGGTATGAACTCCAAGCTTTTGAAGCATTTGTTCGTGTTCTATGAATGCTCCTTGAAGGGCAAGTACTGCGATTGTCATTTTATTTTCCTCTTTCTGCCATGAGAAGTTCAATTTCCTGTTCGTTGATGCCGACCATAGCTTCGCCAAGGTCAGATGAAAGTTCAGCGATCAGTTTTGCATCTGTATAGTTTGTAACGGCCTGTACGATAGCAGCAGCACGTTTCGCCGGATTTCCGGATTTGAAGATACCGGAACCGACAAAGACTCCCTCTGCGCCTAACTGCATCATAAGAGCAGCATCAGCAGGAGTTGCAACACCGCCGGCAGCAAAGTTTACAACAGGAAGTTTTCCGTTTTCATGTACATAAAGGACAAGATCATAAGGAACCTGCAACTGTTTGGCTGCCTCGAAAAGTTCATCTTCACGCATACTTACAAGTTTGGAAATTTCACTGTTCATTTTGCGCATATGGCGAACTGCCTGAACAATATCACCGGTTCCCGGTTCACCTTTTGTACGAATCATAGAAGCTCCTTCATTGATACGTCTGAGTGCTTCGCCAAGATCTTTTGCACCGCAGACAAATGGAACATCAAACCCTCTTTTGTTAATATGGTAGACATCATCTGCAGGTGAAAGGACTTCGCTTTCATCAATATAGTCGATTTCAATTGCCTGAAGTACCTGAGCTTCTGCAAAATGTCCGATTCTGCATTTGGCCATAACAGGGATTGAAACAGCTTCCTGGATTCCTTTGATCATCTTCGGGTCACTCATACGGGAAACTCCACCAGCAGCGCGGATGTCAGCCGGAATTCTTTCCAGCGCCATAACAGCACATGCACCGGCAGCTTCTGCAATCTTTGCCTGTTCCGGAGTTGTAACATCCATGATCACTCCACCTTTTAACATTTGTGCCAGATTTTTATTCAATTCATAACGTTCATTATTTGTACTCATTTTTAAATCTCCTTTTCTTTACTAATTCGATAGGTAATAGTATAATGACAAAGTGACTATATAAAATACTCAGTTTTAATATATTCAAAAAGGTCAGAGTGGAGAAAAAAGTAAATATGTTGACGTATAATTTTGAAAATATAGGGTCAGATACGCTCTATGAATATTTGTATAAATGTATCAAGAATGACATTATTCAAGGGAAAATTAAGAGTGGAGAAAAACTTCCATCAAAGCGTGCACTTGCAAAAAATCTGGCTATAAGTGTAATTACAGTAGAAAATGCTTATGGACAGCTTGCAGCAGAGGGATATATTTATTCTGTTCCAAAGAGCGGATTTTATGTGGTAGATCTACGCGATGACAAAATGAAAAATGAGAGTGGTTTATCAGAAAATAGAATTTACAGCAATAAGCTTAACCTTACCGGTGGAAAAAATGCTTATATTGCAGATTTTACGAGTAATCAGACAGAACAAAGTGCATTCCCATTTTCCATATGGACAAAGACGATGCGAGCAGTAATGAATGACTATCAGACAGAATTGATGCTTAATCCACCATGTGGCGGAGTAATGGAATTAAGACAAAGCATTGCGGATTATCTGAAAGCATTCCGAAATATGACGGTGCGGCCGGAACAGATCATTATTGGTGCTGGAACAGAATATTTGTCCAGTCTTTTGATTCAGCTTTTGGGAAAGGAATTGAAATATTCAGTTGAAAATCCGGGATATCATAAAATCGCAAAAATTTATCGCAGCATGGGAGCTTGTTATGAGTATATAGAAATAGAAGAGGACGGACCGAAGGTAGAAGAACTGGAAGAAAAAGAAATCAATGTGATACATTGTTCTCCATCGCATCATTATCCAACCGGAAGGGTAATGCCAATCAGTAAACGTTATGAGTTACTTGGCTGGGTGACAAAAACGAAAGATAGATATATTATAGAAGATGAATATGACAGTGAACTTAGATTGAACGGTAAGCCAATTCCATCGCTTCAGAGCATTGATGTATCGGGAAAAGTGATTTATATGAATACATTTTCCAAGACTTTGTGTTCAACAGTGCGAATCAGTTATATGGTGCTGCCGGATGAATTGGCAGAACGATTTTACAGAGAACTTTCTTTTTATTCCTGTACGGTATCAAATTTTGAACAATATACGTTAGCGCAGTTTATGAATTCAGGATCATTTGAGAAACATATTAACCGACTGCGTAACTATTATCAGCAGAAAAGAGACAGGATCCTGGAAGCATTTTTACAAGGAGCATTGAAAACTAAAATCAAGATTCTGGAAGAAGATGCAGGAGTACATTTTTTAATGAAAGTAGATACAAACCTGAGTGAAGAAGAATTTCTGAATAAAATGAAGAGCAAAGGAATTAAGCTGGCTGCATTGTCATCCTATTATCATTCAAGTGAGAAGAAGAAAAAGTATGAAAATATTTATGTTATGAATTATTCATTTGTTGATTGTGAAAAAATGGAATATGTTGCAAAGATGATAACACAAGTGGAATGACATGGAGAAAAGTATGGAGGGAGAAAGATAAAATGACTTTGCGAAAGAAGTTAATGCTCTCTTTTTTGATACTGGTGCTTTTGATGGGATCAATGATTGGATATTTTTCTTATCAAAATGCAAAAAATCTTGTATTGGAAAACAAAGAACAAGAGATGGCTGATACAATTAACAGAATTGATATCTCTATTAATAGTCAGGTTCAGCAGATCAATCGTCTGGCTGAAAATGTAAAATCCAGTCAAATCGTGAGGGCATATTTGAAAAAAGAGATACATACGCAGGAAGAAACAGAAGAATTAAATGATTGGATGGAAGGGCTTTTAAATCTTATATCAAGCTGCTCAGATTTGATACTGATGAATGAAGATGGAACCGTGTATTACAGCTATTCAGGCTGTCAGGCAGTGAATGATAAAAGGCGGATGGAAGTATATGAGAATGCAGCAAGTAACCTTGTTGGAGATGGTACCTGGACGGAAAAAGGAAGTTCGCTTTGTCAGAAAAATGCAGAAGAAGTAGTAACATTTATAAGTTCTATCAATAAGGTAATTCTTGCGATAGAATTGAATCCGGAGACGTTTGGACTTTTGATGTTGAATAATTATAGTACCTTTCAAAATCAGTACACTTATCTGGTGGATTGCGCCGGAAATGTTCTGTGCTCGAATAAGACAAATATTTATGGTTGGGGAGATGTCGTAACAAAAGGGATGGAAAAAGGAGTTAGAAGATATGAATTCAACTGGGATAATAAGGATTATTTTGCCTGTAGGCAGTATAATGGACTGACCGGATGGGAGACTTATTCAGTGGTTTCGACAGATGATTTCTTTCCACAGGCAAAGAGACTTCGAGAAGCAATTATGGGCCTTGTTTTGCTGGCAATGCTGGCGGCAGGAGTTGGAATTTTTATTTTGTCCTATACATTTACAAGGCCAATCGGGAGATTGAAAAATGCTATGAAACAGGTCGAAGCAGGAGATTTTGAAATACAGGTAGAATCAAAAGCACATGATGAAATAGGAATGCTGATTCAGTCTTTTAATTATATGTCAGTAGATTACGCCAATTGATTATGGAAGTATACCAACAAAAACTGGCACAGAAGAATGCAGAGCTTACAGCACTTCAGGCTCAGATCAATCCACATTTCCTTTACAATACATTAGATTCTATCAATTGGATGTTAATTGAAAAGGGAGAATGGGAGATAAGTGATGTTGTAGTATCTTTAGGAGATATTTTGAAATATTCACTTCATGGAGAAGAGATGCTTGTACTTTTTGAGGAAGAATTAAAATATATTGAAAGTTATCTTTGTATTCAGAAGAACCGATTAGAAGATCGTCTGACAGTTCAGATAGAAATAGATGAAGAAGCAAAGCTGTGTTTTGTTCCGAAGCTGATTCTTCAGCCGATTGTGGAGAATGCGATTCTGCATGGAATTGAGAAGAAGAAGGAGATGGGCAGAATCAGATTCAAGCGATTGGCAGAGAAGGAACATCTTGAGATACGTGTAACAGATGATGGAATCGGTATGCAGCCAGATCGTTTGATGAAGTTTAGGGAGAGTATTATGTCAGATGAAATCAGTGGAAAGCATATTGGAATGCGAAATGTACATCGTAGAATCCAGCTGCATTTTGGAGAGGCATATGGATTAAAAATTGACAGTGAATGGCAGAAAGGGACAACCGTTACTATTCTTCTCCCAGTAGAAGAAGTGGATCAGGCAAAGGAGGTTACAGAAGATGAAAATCGTAATTGTAGATGATGAACCGAAGATCAGGAATGGTCTATCAAAATTATTGTCATCCAGACTGGATTTGAGATTACAGGTGTATTTGAAAATGCCATGGAAGCGCTGGAACAGTTGTCTGTTTCTTATGCGGATGTGATCATTACTGATATTAAGATGCCGGAGATTAATGGTCTGGATCTGATCAATCGAATCCGTGAAAAGGATGAGAATACAAAAATTATTATATTAAGTGGTTATAGTGATTTTTCTTTTGCACAGAGAGCAATAGAGCTTGGTGTGACCAGATATCTGACAAAGCCTACAAATGCCAGAGAATTGATTGGAATTCTGGAAGAAATTGAGAAAAATATTCAGAAACCTCGGAGTGAAGAAAAACAAGAAATGAAAGTGACAAATCTTTTTGTTCAGAAAGCGATGGACTACATTTCTATGAATTATTCACAAAAGCTGACCTTGACAAAGATTTCAGAACAACTTTGTATCACGCCCAACTATTTGAGTGAGTTGTTTAAAAAACATACAGGTCAGAATGTATCTGAATATATTATAGATTACCGGTTAGAGAAAGCTTGTCAATTTCTTAAGAATCCGCAGCTTAGAATAGGAGAAGTTTCAGAAAAAGTGGGAATTAACGATGTTCGTTATTTCAGCAGTATGTTTAAGAAAAAATATAATCTTACGCCGACAGAATACAGAAACAAACAATAAAAGATAAAAAAATATTTTAAATAATTCTCTCATGGAAATGTAGAAAATCTAACATAAAAACCGTAAATATTAAACAAAAGTAGAAAGCTATCACATTGAAAATGCAACAAAATGTACTAAAATTGAAGTATAAGATATCAATGCGCAAATGATATATCGAAACAAAAATAAAAAACAATGGAGGTACATTATGGGGGCTTTTCAAAGACAGATAGGCGATATGGTAGAATTGACACCGGAAGGTGAAAAGGAAATCCATAAATACAAAAATAATTATGCAGATGCGACAAAACCATTGAGTTCAAAAGAGCGTAACTGGTCAGCATGGGACATGGGAAATCTGTGGATTGGTATGATTGTATCTATCGCAGTATATCAGGTGGCAAGTGGACTGATCGTATCTGGTATGTCATGGGCACAGGCATTGTTAACGATTGTATTAGGACATACACTTGTTATGATTTTTGCAGTTGTTCTTGGACATTTCGGTACAAAGTATGGACTTGGTTATCCGATGCTCAGTAAAATGATGTTTGGATCAAAAGGAACTGTAGTCCCGTCAATTGTCCGTGGAGTACTTGGGTGTTTCTGGTTCGGTGTTCAGGCATGGATTGGCGGTCAGGCACTTAATGCAATTATCGGAGCAATTATTCCAGCATGGCATGGACTTGGATTTAAAGGTTTATTTATTTCGTTCTTATTATTCTGGGCAATGAACGTATATATTGCAGGATCAGGATCCAGTGCATTACAGAAACTGGAAAAGTTTGCAGCACCGGTATTGATCGTGTTGAGCTTTATCGTAATCATCTGGGGAATTAGAAGTGCAGATTGGAGTGTGTCGAAACTTCTTTCTGACCCATCTCTTCAGGGAGATCCATCCAAGAATTTCTGGAAACTGTTCTTCCCAGCATTGTCTTCAATGATTGCATTTGACGGTGGTATTGCACTGTCTATGGCAGATTTCACAAAGAACTGTAAAACACAGAAGGCACAGGCAGTAGGACAGCTTGTCGGGGCACCTGTAATGACAGCATTCATTTCCTTTGTAGGAATTTGCGGAACGGCAGGAGCAGCAATTGTATTTAAAGAAGCAATCTGGGAGCCGGCAGTTCTTGTAAGTAAATTTGACAACCCGTTTATTGTAATTATTTTCTCGTTGTTTATTATTATGGCAGTACTGACAACAAATGTTGCAGCAAATCTGGTTCCACCGACAAATGTTATCGCAACTTTATTTGCAAAGAAAGTAAGCTACAAAAAGGCTGCTTTGATTGCAGCAGTACTTGCTTTATTTGCTCAACCGTGGAATGCACTGGCAAGTGCGTACGATTTGATTTATAATGTATGTGGAATGCTTGGAGCGTTGCTGGGACCTATCTCAGGATTATATCTGGTATCCTATCTGTTTGAGCATAAGACAGAGGTTGATATGGTTGATATGTACAAGGAAGACGGCGGAAAATATTATTATTCAAAAGGCTTTAATGTACCGATCATCATTATTTTTGTGGCAGCATGATCATTATCTTTGCCGGAAAATATATTGCACCACTGAAATTTATCTTTGACAATGCATATGTAGTAGGAAGTATCGGTGCAGGTCTTGCATACTTTATTTATATTAAAGCAGCAAAAAGAGGTTAGAAACAGCACTCATCAGGCAAAAAATCACCGCAGCTATGGAAAGCATAGACTGCGGTAGAAGCATAACTGAAACTAAGAGAGGAGTGGAAGTATCATGAAAACACTTGTAAAAAATGGAATGATCGTATCACCGGAGGACACTTATGAAGCAGATGTCCTGATTGAGGATGGTGTGATCGAATGTATCGGAAAGAACTTGGAAGCAAAATTTGGGGATGCAGATAAGGTGATCGATGCGAAAGGAAAATATGTTCTTCCGGGAGGTATTGATGTTCATACGCATATGGATATTGATGTCGGAATCGCGAGAGCAGTAGATGATTTTTATACAGGTACTGTTGCAGCCGCATGCGGCGGAACTACAACAATCGTAGACCATATGGGATTCGGACCGGCAGGATGCCCGCTACATCATCAACTGGATGTATATCATGGACTGGCAGACGATAAAGCCGTTATCGATTATGGATTCCATGGAGTAGTCCAGCATGTAGACGAGTCTATTTTAAATGAACTTGAGACAATGATGGATGACGGAGTCCAGAGCACAAAGGTATATATGACTTATGGCTATAAGATTGATGATGATGGTATTTTAGAAGTTCTTAAGAAGATGAAAGAACTGCATGGGATCACAGCATTCCATTGCGAGAATCATTATGTGGTAGAGCATCTGAAGAAAGAATATGGTGATGCCGGAAAGACAGCGCCGATCTATCATGCAAAGAGCAGACCGAATCTTGCAGAAGCAGAGGCTGTAAGAAGAGTCCTTTATCTTGCGAAGCTTGCAGGTGATGCACCGGTGTATATTGTACATCTTTCTTGTAAGGAAAGTCTTGAAGCAGTTGAAGAAGCAAGAAGAAACGGACAAAAAAACATTTTTGTTGAGACATGTACACAGTATCTGACACTTACAGAAGACAGATATAAAGATCCGGATGGATTGAAATATATTATGTCTCCACCGCTTCGTACACAGCAGGATCTTGATGCGCTGTGGAAAGGATTAGAGGCAGGAGAGATTCAGATCGTTGCGACAGATCATTGTCCATTCAATTATGCAAAAGAGAAACAGGACGGCAAGGATGATTTCAGAAAATGTCCGAATGGAGCTCCGGGAGTTGAAGAAAGAATGATTCTTCTTTTCTCAGAAGGTGTAATGAAAAACAAAATCAGCATCAACAAGCTGGTAGAAGTTGCCTGTACAAATCCGGCAAAGGTGTACGGAATGTATCCTAAGAAGGGAATTATTGAACCGGGAGCAGATGGAGACCTTGTGATTATTGATGCTGATGCAAAACAGACATTGACTCACAAGATGATGCACGGAGCTGTTGATTATACTTCTTATGAAGGAACAGATCTGCACGGAAAGATTGATCTCGTAATGCAGAGAGGAAATATCATCGCTGAAAATAATGAATTTAAAGGTAATCGAGGAGATGGAAAGTATCTCTATAGAAAACCTTTTTTAGGAGATTTATAATCGAAAGTCAGAGGATCTGAAATATACAGAACTCAAAAATAAAGGATAACAAGGCATGGAAGATACCAGGAAAAAAAAGAAAATAAAAGCTGAGACAGGCATCATTGTTGCAGTATTACTTATCATTGTTGCAGTAATCGAAGGAACTACTTACCGAAAAATTATTCCGGCCAATCAGCGAAAGTTGTTGTAATTCTTCCGGGAGATACAAATGATCAAAGTTGGAATACGGGAAATTACGAAGGGATTCTTGCAAATCAGAACAAAGATAAGAAAATTGATCTGGAGTATCAGAGTAATGTCGAAGAGAAAGACTTTGAGGCAGTGATTCGTAGATATGCAGAAGATAATTATAATCTGATCATACTTGCAGGATCACAGTTCGAGGAGGTTGTTTCTTCTGTGTCAGGAGATTATCCGAAAGTTGATTTTTGTATTTTAAATGGCCGATCGGCATCAGGTAAAAATACATTTTCTGTTTATCCAAAAGAAGAGGAGGCAAGCCATCTGGCGGGAATCATTGGTGGAAATCTGACGAAGACAGGAATACTTGGCATTATTGCCGGTTATCCGAATGAGGCAATGGAGACCTTGCTGGATCAGTATGAAAAGGATGTTCGTCAGCTGGCTGCGGATAGAAAGCTTCCGAATGCAACAGTACTCAGGGCCTATGCGAATAGTTGGGAAGATGAGGAACTTGGAAAAGAGATTGCAAACCAAATGATCGGAAAAGGTGCAGATGTTTTATTTATTTACGCAAATAAAGTTGGAAATGGCTGCATTGAGGCTGCAAAGGAAAATGGAGTAAAGGTGATTGGATTTTCAGAGAATCAAAATGATCTTGCTCCGGGAACGGTTGCAGCATCGATTAAGTTTGATTTCGGGAAAATATATTCCTGGATTTTGGATCATTATATGGATGGAAAACTCAATGGTAATGAAGTTTATGGAGTAGGTATCGAAGAAGAAATTTTTATTCCGATTTTTACAGATGAAGTACCAAAGGAGGTACAGCAGACGGTAGAAAATAATATGAAATAATAAGAGAACCCCTAAACAGAACCGTTCACGGTAATGTTTTAGGGGGCTTTTTGTAGTTATATATTTTAGACCATTACATTAGATCAGATGTGTACTTTCAAGCTTCTCCATAAATGCATCGTTCATCTTTATGATTGGTTTTCTGAGCAGAAGACCAAGCAGCAGTGACGGTGCAAGGAAGATTGCCAGTTTGCTGAGCTCTGTAGCATAAGTTGTTCCGTAGAATCCTGCAATACATTCACGCATCGCATTCATGCTGTGTGTGAACGGCAGAAGTGGATAAACAACCTGGAAAAACTTCGGTGCACACTGGATCGGGAATGTTCCACCACTTCCTGCAACCTGCATTACCATCAGGACAACGGCAATTGCTTTACCGATATCTCCAAAGGAGACAGTCAGTGCATAGATCAGATTCACATAGACAAAGCTTGTGAACATACCGGTTAGTATAAACATTACCGGATGCTTACACTGAATACCAAGGAAGAAAAGATCTCCAAGACAGATGAGTGCACTTTGCATGAAACCGATAATGATCAGAAGTAGGATACGTCCGATATAGAGCTGATATTCTTTCGGATGGAATAGTTTCTTCTTTGTAGAATCAGCTACAGTGACTTTTAGCATGGCAGCCATAACAACAGCACCTACCCAGATCGCAAGAGTGGAGTAGAATGGAGTCATTGCAGACCCGTAATTTTCAATTGGATAAATCTTTTTCTCATCCAGTTTGACCGGAGAGGAGAGGAAAGAGGCGATTGTCTCCGGATCTTCTGATAACAGGTTTGTCACAGCGGAAAGATCCTTCGAATCCTCGGAGGAAAGCGTTGCAGCCAGTGAAGTTAATTTTCCGGAGGCCTCATTCAACAGTTCAGCGGAATTCGAAAGAGTCTTCTGAAGTCCTGTTAGTCCGTCGGAAGTAGAACCTGTGACACCAGCAATGTTCTGAATGCTCTTATCAAGATCTCCAAGCATGGAAGAAATGGAGCCTGTTGTAGAATCCAGATTGGCAGAAAGGCTGTCCAGATTTCCTTTTACATTATTCTCATATGTTGTCTTAACTTCTGTGACAGATGATGTTGCCTGAGTGATCAGGGTGTCAAGTTCGCTTTTTAATTCAGCAGCATTTGCAGTAGCTGTAGGAAGTGCTTCGGCAGCAGCATTTATTTTATCGCGGATTGCTGTCTGACGATCAATTGCCAGCTGTATCTTCTGGTTAATGCTGGCAACAGCATCATTTAAAATCGTGAGCTCGGGGTGTTCATTTGCAATCGCTGTCAGAGCATCAGACAGCTTCGTATATTCATCAATTACAGTTTGTACACGACTGCTGACAGAAGTCAGGGCATTTGACGCAGCCTGGGCATCGCTATTATAGGAGTCTAATGCTTTGTCAACAGCATCAGAAACAGCGGTGTAAAAGCTGGCGTTTTGTGTCAGAGCATCAGAAATTGTCTTTGATGTACCGGATACTAAAGATGTCAGGGAACTTAAATCTGAATTTTCCAGGGAGCTGACGCTGGACTTTGTACCAGAACCGCTTTCCTGAAGGAATTCCGTTGTTGTGTTTAACATTGTGATGGCTGAATCAGTCATATCGGATAAAGACTGAACGGTTCCGGCAACAGAACCAAGATCGGTTCCCATCTGATTTAAGTTATCAATCAAATGATCAACCATAGAGTCATCCCCGGCTTCCTGTGCAGCAGAACTTACAATCTGAAAAGCATCCAGTGCAGTCTGTGCGACTGTTTCAATAAACGTTTCGTTAATTTGCTTTTGGACAGCAGTTGCTCCTTTTCCTGTAATGATTGGAGCAATTGCATTTTCTTTTTCATTTTGATAATAAGTCAGATCCGGGTGTTCTGTATTTGATGAGAAAACACTCATCATTTTCTGACTGAAATCTTTCGGAATGACGATCGCTGCATAATATTTCCCGGATTTCACACCCTTCTGTGCAGTTTTAGAATCAGTGAAAACCCAGTTAAATTGTTTATTTTTATGTAGAGAAGAAAGAATCTGATCCCCCATGTTGATCTTTACAGCAATAAGTTCTCCGGTGTATCCTTCATCATCACTTGCAACGGCAAGTTTCAGTTCGCCTGTGTTACCGTATGGATCCCAGCTCGCTGAGATGTTAAACCATGCATAGAGAGTCGGAATTACAGTGATTCCCATGATAACAATCATAGCGATAACATTTTTGTGAATCTTCATCACATCATTTTTAAAGATTAAGAAAATATTCTTCAAATTATTCTGCCTCCTTTCCACGGAAGTTTTCAAGCATCTCTTCATAGGACATACCGGCCATTTCTTTTTGTTCCTCCAGTTTTGTATGGATATATTCTATAACAATCAGCCATACAGAGATTGCGATAATAGAGATAATCCACAAAGTCAGGAACACGATCTTTGATTCGAGACTGAACATCAGAATCAGGAAGATCAGAGGGATGATCGCAATGGCAAGGAAGCCGATACGAACCATCTTCCGGTAATTATTTTCAAATTTCTGTGCCCGTTCAGCTGTTACAAGGCGAAGGTCTTCGATGGAAAGAGATGCCTGTAAGAGCATGGAAAGCTGTGTACTTCTGCTAAGTTCTGCTTCGTGTGGTTCGCACATCATAAATTCTGTCTCTGCCAGTTTCTTGTCGAACAGATGGTTCAGTCCGGAAAGAGCCGGGCGTAGTCCAAGTCCGATAAGCAGAGAGATCGGTACATAGCACAGAAGCAGGATCAGAAGATCGTTGCGGAAGTTGGAACCGTAGAAACCGGCAATTGCTTCACGCATAGCATTCACACCATAGGTAAATGGAAGAAGTGGATGCAGTTTCTGGAAAAATGCCGGTGTCATCTCAATCGGGTAGGTTCCGGAAGAACCAGGAATCTGCAGGATTACGAGAATAACACAGAGCGCTTTACCAATATGCTTAAATGTAAGTGACAGCGCATAAATAATATTTACATAAACAAAGGAACAAACCATTCCTGTCAGGATAAATTGTGACGGATGATTACATTGAACTCCCGGAAGGAGTGTATCACCAAGGCAGACAATGAATCCCTGAATAAGACCAACAACCATATATAAGAGCCAGCGGCCAAAATATAATGTTGTCGGTCCATAGCCATGCATGGAGCTGTCTTTATCTACTTCCATCTTGAAGATTGCAATCAGCACGATACCACCGACCCAGATTGCAAGGTTGGAGTAGAAAGGTGTCATCGAAGAACCGTAATTATCGACAGCATAGTATGTCTCTGTATTGATCTCTACAGGAGAAGACATGAAGGAAGCAATTGAATCTGCATCAATGCCTTCTAAAGAGAGCAGTTTCTGATAAGTAGCCGAACTTGTGATGGCATTGAGATCTGTCTGAAGTGTGTTTAATTTATTCTCAACAGCGCCTAATGCATCTTTTGTTCTGTTCAGTAATTCAGTTGTATTTGATAATCCTGTAGTCAGCTGATCAAGCATGCTGTTCATCTGATCAGAAGTGGCAGGAACACCGTTAAGCATTCCGGTTACCTGACCGGTCAGAGAGGAAAGGTATCCAACGTCTGGTTGAGCAGTGGCAGGATATTCTGATCCAGAGAAGAACGGAATGTATGTAGATTATCAATATTTTCTTTTGTAAGAGCAGCAAGCTGTTCCTGGGTTGCCGTAGTTGTATCCAATGCATCCTGTATTCCGTCATTCCCTGTCTGTAGGCTGCTGATCAATTCATTATTCCGCTGGTTCTGTGCCTGAAGTGTGGAAATCTTTGCAGTGATCTGATCACCAATTGTTCCAGGAAGCTGGCCTGCGAGATCTTGCATGTCTGCAAGAATGTCTGCATTTAATTCGTTGACCTGATTGGCATAACCAAGAGCGGTACTGACAGAAGTATTTATCCTGCCGGCAGCAGTCGCAAGATCAGTTATTCCGGCAGATGCGGAGCTGTTAGCTTTTCCAAGCAGCAGTTCTCCGTCGGAAAGTGCCTGAGAGAGTGAAGAAGAAAATTCTCCTGCGGAGGATCTTGTTGTCTGCATGATCTTGTCTGCATCAGACAGTGCATCTGCACCGGAAGAGGCAGCAGTTCCGAGTGAATCAGCTGCATTTTTCGCATTCTGAATCAGCGCATTTGTATCAGCAGAACCAGCTTGAAACTGATCTAGGAGCTGGTATATTCCTGAATATTGTTCTCAGCTTTGGCAAGCAGGCTGTTGATATCCTCAGTTGTGGAATCAACAAAGTCAGAAATATTGAATACAGATTCTTTCAGAAGTTCTGCAATTGTTTCAGATGCAACAGAGGAAAAAGTATTGTTTATTTGTGTCTGGATCGTGCTTGCACCTGAACTGGTGATCTTTGGCGCAATTGCATTGAGTTTTTCATTGATATAGTATTCAAGTTCCGGAGTTTCAATCTTTCCGGACAGGACACTTAGCAGGGATTCGCTAAAATCTTGCGGAATAATGATTGCTGCATAATATTCGCCGGATTTGACTCCTTCAATAGCAGCATCTTTGGAAACAAACGTCCATCCTAACTGGTCGTTTTCCTTTAACTGGTTAATAATCTGGCTGCCGGCATTGATCGTCAGATCATCGTGTGTGGCATCGGTGTCCAGATTCGCTACTGCTACCTTGATGCCGGAAGTATTGGCATAAGGATCAATATTTGCTGCAATATTAAACCATGCGTAGAGTGAGGGGAGAATAGATACTCCGATCAAAACAAGTATTGCTGCCGGATTACGGAGCAGGCGTTTCATATCGCGGCGAAAAATCCGAAATGCGTTTCTCATGGATAAAACTCCTTTTCTTAAAAATATTTCTAGTAATAGATACAATGTTGATTTTCATGTCAAAAAGTATTATATTAATGTAGAAACTAATTTACAACCATTAATCAACACTGGATATGTCTAATAATAGACGAAAGATTGAAAAATGTCTAGCAGGTGGAGAAAATCATGTTACTGTTCACACGGGAGTGAACAGTAACAAAATCATTCATTTAAGTCATAGAAACAGAGTAGAGAATTGTTGGTCAGTAGTACTGTAAGTTATAAAGGTGGGAAGAGAAGATGCAGAAGAAGACAGATCGCAGAGTCAGAAAGACAAAAAGTCAGCTTAAAACAGGCCTCGCTCAATTGATGAGGGAGAAGAGTATCAGAGAGATTACGGTAAAAGAATTGGTAGATGCGGTGGATATCAATCGTTCTACCTTTTATCTGCATTATTCTGATATACCGGGGCTGCTTGCAGAAGTTGAAAATGAAATGATGGAAGAGATGCAGCGCGCAATCCGTGAACATCCAATTGATCCGGGAAAAGATACCGTTTACTATTTTATTCAGGATTTATTTCATGTGCTTGATGAAAATCGTCAGATTGCAAGTGCGCTTGTAGGACCACATGGGATATTGGTTTTGTACATAAGTTAGAGCAGCTTTTAGAGGAAAAGAGCCGGGAGTCACTTGCAGCTCTTGTACCGGAGAAAACAGGTGAAATGAAATATTTTTATTCTTATTGCCTGAACGGTTGTCTCGGTTTTGTGAAAACATGGTTGGAAACAGGCGAAAAGGAAACACCGGAATATGCAGCAGAGATGGCTTATCGAATGGTTGTAAGTTCAGTTACAGCATTTTATGACACTAAAGAAGGAAGAGAGGACAACTAAGAAATGAAACGAGAGAAATTTGGCTCACGTCTGGGATTTATCCTGATCTCAGCGGGATGTGCCATTGGCTTGGGAAATGTTTGGCGTTTTCCGTATATTACAGGAAAGTATGGAGGAGCAGCATTTGTTCTGATCTATCTGCTGTTTCTTGTTCTGTTGGGATTGCCAATCATGGTAATGGAATTCGCAGTGGGTCGTGGAAGTCAGGCAAGTATTGCACTATCCTTTGACCGTCTGGAACCACTGGGAACAAAGTGGCACTGGTATAAATGGTTTGGAATCGGTGGAAACTATCTTTTAATGATGTTCTATACAACAATCGGCGGATGGCTTCTTCTATATACAGGAAAGATGGCAATCGGAGAGTTTAAAGGACTTGATGCGGATGGTGTGACCGGAGTATTTACATCACTTCTTGGACAGCCTGTTACAATGACAATCTGTATGATCCTTGTTGTTGTGCTGTGCTTTGGAATCGTCTGTATGGGACTTCAGAAAGGTGTGGAGCAGATCACAAAGAAAATGATGATTCTCCTTTTCGTGTTGATGATCATTCTTGCAGTGCGTTCCGTGACATTGCCGGGAGCAGAGAAAGGACTGGAGTTCTATCTTCTTCCTGATTTTAAGAAAGCAGCAGAAGCAGGATTGAAAGAAGTTATTTTCGCAGCGATGGGACAGGCATTCTTTACATTAAGTCTTGGAATCGGTGCGATTGCGATCTTTGGAAGTTATATCGGAAAAGAAAGAACTCTGACAGGAGAAGCAGTCTGCGTAACAGTTCTGGATACATTAGTTGCATTGATCGCTGGATTTATTATTTTTCCGGCCTGCTTTGCATTTAATGTCCAGCCGGACAGCGGTCCGAGTCTGATCTTTATCACACTTCCGAACATTTTCAATGCAATGAGTGCAGGGAGAATCTGGGGAACAATTTTCTTCCTTTGTATGTTTTTCGCAGCATGCTCTACGATCATTGCCGTGTTTGAAAATCTGATCGCATTTGTGATGGATTTAACGAATTGTTCAAGAACAAAGGCGGTTGTGGGAAATCTGATCGCGATTATTGTACTTTCCCTTCCATGTATTTTTGGATTCAACATATGGAGCGGCTTCATGCCTCTGGGAGCAGGAAGCAGTATTCAGGACCTTGAGGACTTTATTGTAAGTAATAACCTGCTTCCGATCGGAAGCCTGATCTATCTTCTGTTCTGTACAAGCCGCTATGGTTGGGGCTGGGATAAGTTCCAGAAAGAAGCGAATGCAGGAAGTGGAATCAAGTTCCCGGGTTGGGCAAGATTCTATGTATCCTATATTCTGCCATTGATCGTATTATTTATCTTTGTGCAGGGATATTGGAGTAAATTTGTTGGATAAAACAATAACAATATTGTGAAATAAAAAACGCTGAAACAATCAGAAATTCATTGCCATTCTATTAGTGATAAGTTATAATTTAACTAATGGTTTTGCAAGAGATTTACAACTGTTCCAAACGGAAAGAATACGTTTCAATCTGAATGCAGCAGAGAGATATCTCATAGCAATAAAGACATGGATTTTGAATAGAATATAGACTCTGACGGCAAGGAAGTGAGAGATACCGAGCGGGAATAGTTGTAAAGAAGCGTTTAGACAAAAAAATATTTTGTGGTTTTAACAGACTCTTTTTCCGTTGTGGAGAAGAGTCTTTCTTTTATACCGGAAAATAAAATGGGAGGATCAGAAATATGTTAAAGGTAGCAATTTACGGAAAAGGTGGGATTGGAAAGTCCACGATCACATCGAATCTGGCAGCAGCATTTGCCGCTATGGGGAAGCGCGTAATCCAGATCGGATGTGATCCGAAAGCAGATTCAACGATTAATCTGTTAGGCGGCGAGCCATTGCGTCCGGTAATGAATTATATGAGAGAAGAGGATGAGGAGCCGGAAGAATTAGATCAGATCGCAAAGGAAGGATTCGGTGGTGTGCTCTGTATCGAGACAGGCGGACCGACACCGGGACTAGGATGTGCAGGACGCGGGATCATAGCGACATTTCAGTTATTAGAAGACTTGCGGTTGTTTGAGACATACAACCGGATGTTGTTCTGTATGATGTACTTGGGGATGTTGTCTGTGGCGGATTCGCAGCACCGATCCGAGAAGGATATGCAGAGAAGGTTGTGATTGTTACATCTGGAGAAAAGATGGCATTGTATGCGGCTAACAATATTTCCAGCGCAGTGCGTAATTTTGAAGATCGCAGTTATGCAAGAATCTTTGGATTGATCCTGAATCATAGAAATGTGGAAAATGAAACGGAGAAGGTACAGGCATTTGCAGAAGAAAAAAAGATTCCTATTGTTGGTGAGATTCCAAGAAGTGATGAGATTATACGCTGGGAAGATCAGGGGAAGACTGTGATCGAAGGCGACGCAGATTCTGAGATCAGTAAGAGATTCTTTGAACTGGCAGAAAAACTGTTAGAGGAAGAAGCAGAAAGTGTGAGATAAAATATAAGTTGAGGGAAAATATATGAAGAAAGCATATTTTTGTACAGCGGAAGAACTGGAACAAAGAGGAAAGGATAATCTTCCGAAACCGTTTCAGTCAGGGGAACATTTAATCTATAGTTCGCCGGCTACGCTTGCCTTTAACTCTCCGGGGGCAGAAGGGTTCGGAGTGAAAAGAGCAGGACTTGCAGTGCCGGGATCGATCATGCTGATCGTGGCACCGGGGTGCTGTGGAAGAAATACGTCCATGATCAGTTCAATGAAAGAATATAATAACCGTTTTTTTTACCTTTGCATGGATGAGACTGATATTGTGACAGGGCGTCATCTAAAGAAGATCCCGAAAGCAGTTGCATCAATCTGTGAAAGTCTTGAGAAGAAACCATCCGTTGTGATGATCTGTATTACCTGTGTGGATGCCCTTCTTGGAACAGATATGGAACGTGTCTGTAGAAAAGCGGAAGAAAAAGCCGGACTTCCGGTGCGCCCATGTTATATGTATGCATTGACACGAGAGGGAAGAAAACCTCCGATGGTTCATGTGAGACAGTCTCTGTATTCACTTCTTGAACCGGGACGTAAAAAAGGAAATGTGGTAAATCTGCTCGGATACTTTTCACCACTCGTAGATGACTGTGAATTATATACACTGCTTCAAGAGGCAGGAGTGAAAACGATTCATGAGATTTCGAGATGTGAAGATTTTGAAGAATATAAGAAAATGTCTGAGGCGAATTTTAATCTTGTGCTTCACCCGGAGGCACGATTTGCAGCAGAGGATTTTCATGACAGATTAAAGATTCCATTTATCGAACTGCGCAGACTTTATCAGATTGATAAGATTGGAAGCCAATACCAGGCATTTGGCGCAGCACTTGGAATAGAATTCCATGCAGAGGAACAGAAAAAACAGGCACAGGAAGCAATTGAGAGGTTCCGTGAAGTCTGTCCGGACCCGGTATTTGCTGTTGGGGAATGTGCAAACGCAGATCCATTTGAATTATCATTAGCATTGGTGAAATACGGATTCAAAGTAGCAGAAATCTACGGAACGATCACAGGAGAGAACTTTATTTATATCAGACAGTTGAAAAAGTTAAGTCAGCAGACAAAGATTTTCTCCAATATGGAACCGACGATGCTCTATTATGATCCATCCGAAAGTGGCGTGACACTGACGATCGGAAAGGATGCCTGTTATTATCATCCGAACACAAAAGGAATCCATTGGAATGAAGAGCGCCAGCCTTTCGGATATGCAGGCGTAAGAAGACTGTTTGAGGCGCTTAAGCAGGCTGTGACAGAACAGGCAGAAGGGAATGTTTTGCAGAAACAGGTGGAAGTGATTGGTTCGAAATCACAAGAAGTAATTGAAGATAAGAGTCAAGAAACGTTGTTCAAAGAAGAAGTGGCTGCAAAGGATGAAGATGTTCATGTGCGTGGTCTTTGGAAAGGATTGACTCCATTTGCACCGGATCAGTCAGGTGCAGCGTCCGTTTTCTATGAACTGGGAGGAATCCTTGTCATATGTGATGCGGGAGGCTGTACAGGAAATGTATGCGGATTCGATGAACCGCGCTGGTTCGGGGAACGTAGTGCGATTTTCAGTGCTGGCTTGCGTGACATGGATGCAATCCTTGGAAGAGATGACAGGCTTGTTGCGAAACTTACGGATGCAGCAGAGAAGATTGATGCAAATTTTGCAGCGGTGATCGGTACTCCGGTTCCGGCTGTGATCGCAACGGATTATAGAGCGTTACAGAGAATGTGCGAGAAGAAGACAAATCTTCCGATTCTGACTGTAGATACGAATGGAATGGAACTGTATGATGTGGGAGAAGAGAAGGCGTGGCTGACTTTATTCAAGACATTTGCAGGAAAAGGCGTAGCATCACAAAAGGAAGTTTCAGAAGAAGACGATTCTTCTAAAAAGATGAAAATCGGAGTTCTCGGTCTGACGCCACATGATGTCAGTGACCTGCATGTAGAAGAAAAGTTCCGAAAATTAGAAAATGAGAATACGCATTATGTTTGCTATGGAATGGGAGCAGGTATTGATAAAGTGAAGACAGCAGGCTCTGCGGACAAGAATCTGGTTGTAGCACCGGCGGCACTTGAGACAGCAAAATATCTGGAAAAAGAGTTTGGCACACCGTATGAAGTGGGATATCCATTCGTAGATGAATTGATACCTGAACTTGGTTATGAAAGGAAAAAGATACTGATCATTCATCAGCAGGTGATTGCAAATGCCATCAGACAGGAAATTCGTACAAGAAGTGATGAACAGAATACAGAAGTTACGGTGGCAAGCTGGTTTATGATGAAATCCGAGCTTTCAGAAGAAGGAGATCTTTCACTGAAAGAAGAGATGGATTATTGTAAGCTTGTTCAAAATGGGAACTATGACATTGTCTTTGCAGATGAAAATATGAGAGGCCTGGTACCGGGATTCAAAGGAACATTTGTTAATGTACGGCATTTTGCAGTCTCAGGAAAACTGCAGGAGTCATAACGGGAGGAAAAAGTCTATGGAGAAGGAGATAACGAAGAAAATCCGTGTCTATGGAATTGTACAGGGCGTAGGATTCCGTCCGACCGTCAGTCGACATGCAGATTCCTGTAAGATCAGAGGAAGTGTCAGTAATCGTGGACCTTATGTTGAAATCTTCGCACAGGGAAGCGAGACGGCAGTGAATCTGTTTATTGAGAAAGTTCGTACCTGTCCGCCAAAACGTGCAGCGATTCTTAAGGTTTCAGAAGAAATACTGGATACAAAGGAAAAATATCCGGACTTTTCTATCATAGAAAGCGAGAAGACAAAAGGAGAAATCTTTATTTCTCCGGATATTGCAATCTGTGAGGAATGCAAGGAAGAATTGTATGATCCCAAGGATCGCAGATACTTACATCCGTTTATTAATTGTACGTGTTGTGGTCCGCGGCTTACGATTCTGGATGCTCTTCCATATGACAGAGAGCGTACGAGTATGAAAGAATTTCCGATGTGTCCGGAATGTGAGGCAGAATATTACAATCCGGAAAGCAGAAGATACGATGCGCAGCCGGTTTGTTGTAATGCGTGCGGACCGGAAGTTTATTTGATCAAAACTTCTGATAGAACGATAGACATGAAAGGTTCTGATGCAATTACGGAAGCAAGAAGAGTGATTTCCGAAGGCGGAATCGTAGCAGTGAAAGGAATCGGAGGATTTCATCTTTGCTGCGATGCATCAAATGAGGCAGCAGTGGAACTGTTAAGAAAGAGAAAACGCCGCCCGGCGAAACCATTTGCAGTGATGGCAAGAAATCTTGAGGTAGTGCAAAGTGTCTGTGAGTTGAGTAAGGAGCAGGAAGAAATTCTCACTGGACATCAGAAGCCGATTCTTCTTTTGGTGAGGAAAGAGATAGAAACGAAGCAGCTGTGTTCATCTGTCGCACCGGGCAATCCAAAAGTAGGAGTGATGCTTCCATATGCGCCGGTGCAGTTACTTCTATTTCAATATCCAGATGGAATCAAGATGCCGGACTTTCTTGTAATGACCAGTGGAAATGTATCCGGTGCGCAATCTGCAGATCGGATGAGGAGGCGCTCGAAGAGCTTTCAGAATTTTGTGACTGTATCTTGTCTCATGATCGGAAGATTCGTGTGAGAGCAGATGATTCTGTGATGGATTTCTATAAAAACAGACCATATATGATTCGCAGATCAAGGGGATATGCGCCACTTCCGGTCCAGACATCAGGAAAATGGAAAGGACAGGTACTGGCTGTCGGCGGAGAATTGAAAAATACATTCTGTATCGGTGTGGATAGCAGATTTTATCCTTCTGCGTATGTGGGAGACTTAGAAGATTTAAGAACGGTAAATGCATTGAAAGAGACAGTACAGCGAATGGAACATTGTTAGAAGTGGAACCAGGCGTTGTCGTCTGCGATATGCATCCAAAATATAATTCGACGGTGGTTGCAGAAGAACTGGGACTTCCTGTTTTGAAAGTGCAGCACCATTATGCACATATCCTATCCTGTATGGCAGAGAATGACTGGATGGAACAGGTGATCGGAGTATCTTTTGACGGAACCGGCTATGGAACGGACGGAACCATATGGGGCGGAGAAATACTTCTGGCAGATCTTGACGGATTCCGGAGAATCGGAAGTGTTGAACCATTTTTACAGGCTGGAGGCGACCTATCAGCAAAAGAAGGATGGCGTATCGCAGTTTCTTTAATCTGGCAAATATCTGAATCAAAAGATGAGGCGATGCAGATCATTCAGAAACTTGGTCTTTGCGAGGAAAAAGAAGCGAAAGTTCAGCTTGCAATGCTTGAGAGAAAGATCAATGCGGTAGAGTCAACCAGTGCAGGAAGATTATTTGATGGAATCAGTGCGATACTTGGAATTCGAAAGAAATCTTCTTTTGAAGGAGAAGCTCCATGGCATTGGAATTCGCAGCAGAAGCTTATGAAAAAAGATCTGGTGAGAAGAAAATAAATGTCTTAGACGGGCAGAAGTGTTTAACTGAATCAGCAGACGACGGAAGAGAACTTCTTCAGACGGGCAGATTAGTGAAAACAGCAGTAGAAATAGTTACAAGCACGGATGTAAATATAGCAGAAGATACATCAGAACGCGAAGTAATAGAAAAAGCGGCATATGGATTCCACAAAGGACTTGCAGAGCAGATTGTCACAGCATGTATCCATGCTAAAGAGAAAACCGGATGTCAGACAGCAGCGCTTAGTGGCGGTGTATTTCAGAATGGATTACTGCTTCGTCTGACGGAAGACGGATTAATTGCAAATGGTTTTCATGTGCTGACACATCAGATGATTCCGCCGAATGACGGAGGAATTGCGCTTGGTCAGGCATTTTATGGAATGAATCATGAGTGTGTAGAGGAAGCTCTGATTTTATAGAGTTAAAAAAGAAAGGAATAAGAAAAATGTGTGTAGGATTATCAGCTAAAGTGGTTCGCATCAGTGACGGAACTGCAGTGGTAGATGCAGGTGGTGCGAAAAGGGAAGTGTCTTCAGAGTTATTAGAAGATCTGGAGCCGGGCGATTACGTGATGGTGCACGCCGGAGTCGCAATTGCAAAGATCACAGAAGAAGATGATGAAGAGACCGATCAGCTTATGGAAGAACTGCTATAGAGCAGTGAACAGTGGGGTGAAAAGAATAAATGATGATGCAGGATATAACAAAAAATCAAACATCTGAAAGAAATGAGAAACAAAGAAAAACAGCGAGGGAAATCATCGAGCAGTATGATGGCCCCCCGGTTCGCATTATGGAAGTGTGCGGAACACATACACATGAGATCTTTCGCCTTGGAATCCGCAAATTACTTCCAAAGCAGGTGGAACTGATCTCAGGACCGGGATGTCCGGTCTGTGTGACACCGGTTAGGTTTATTGATGAGGCAGTGTGGCTTGCACTTCAAGCAGGTGTGACAGTCTGTACTTTTGGCGATCTTGTCCGTGTACCTGGAACAAAGATGAGTCTTGCGGGAGCGAGAGAAAAGGGCGCAAAGATCCAGATTGTTTATTCACCGGCAGATGCAGAAAAATATGCGAGGTTACATCCGGAGGAACAAGTCGTGTTCCTGTCCGTTGGTTTTGAGACAACAACACCTTCTTCTTGCTTATCAGTAAAGAAAGCGAAAGAAGAACAACTAGAGAATTATTCTATCCTGACGGCAAATAAGACGATGCCGGGAGCTTATGAAGCATTAAAAGGAAGTGCAGATGTGTTTCTTTATCCGGGACATGTAAATGCAATTACCGGAACGGCATTGTGTGAATCTCTGACAAAGGAGGGAGTCAGTGGAGTTGTAGCAGGATTTACTGCGAAAGAACTGCTGACAGCATTGGCTGTTTCATTGAAACGCTACCAGGAAGAAAAACCATTTTTTGTAAACTGCTATCCAAGAGTAGTAACAGCAGAAGGAAGCAAAGAGGCACAGCGTCTTGTAGATGAACTGATGGAATCCTGCGACAGTGAATGGCGTGGTCTTGGAGTGATTCCAGATTCCGGAATGAAGCTTCGTAAAGAGTGGGGAATGTTTGATGCAAGAGTGAAATATCAGATTCCGGAAATGGAAGGAAGAGCAAATCCGGCTTGTCGTTGCGGAGATGTTTTACAGGGAAAATGTAAGCCATCAGATTGCAAAGTATTTGGAAAAGTCTGTACACCGCAGCATCCGGTAGGAGCATGCATGGTTTCAAATGAAGGTGCGTGTTCCGCTTATTTCATGTACGGAGTATAGAAGAAAATAGAAATGGTTACTGTGAACAGTGACGGAAAAAGAGGAAATAATATGAGCGAAAAAATAGAAAGCCAGACAGTTACAATGGCACACGGAGCAGGCGGAAAACAGACTTCAGAACTGATCGACAAAGTATTTGCAGCACATTTTGCAAATCCGGATCTGACAGCAGATGATGCAGCCGTATTAAATCCGCCGGTTGGGAAAATGGCAGTGTCAACAGATGGATTTATCGTATCTCCGGCATTTTTCCCGGGAGGAAATATTGGAAAACTGTCTATCTGCGGAACAGTAAATGACCTGGCCTGTATGGGGGCAAAACCATTATATCTGACTTGTGCATTTGTGATCGAAGAAGGATTCCCAATGGAGAAACTGGAGCAGATTGCGGAGGCAATGGCTAAAACAGCGAAAGAAGCAGGTGTTCGCATCGTATCAGGAGACACCAAGGTCGCCGGAAAAGGACAGGTAGACGGAGTCTTTATCACAACAACCGGAATGGGACAAATTGAAGATGGCGTACAGGTTGGCGGAGAACTTGCGAAGCCAGGAGATGCAGTTATCGTAACCGGAGATATCGGCCGACATGGATGCACGATCCTTCTTGCGAGAGAAGATTTCGGAATCGAGGCAGATGTGAAGAGTGATTGCGCCCCACTTTGGAAGACGGTGGAGGCTGTTATGGACACGACACATGAACTTCATGTGATCCGTGATGCGACAAGAGGCGGTGTCGGAACTGTATTATACGAGATTGCAGGACAGAGCCAGATTGGAGTACAGATTGATGCAGCAAAAATCCCGGTAGCTACGAGGTGCAGGGAGTCTGTGGAATGCTTGGACTTGAACCACTTTATCTTGCCTGCGAAGGAACAATGGTGATCATTGCTCCGGCAGAACAGGCAGAAAAGATTGTAGAGACACTTCACAAGTGTCCATACTCTCAAAATGCAGCAATCATCGGAACAATCACAGAAGAAAACCCAGGCAAAGTTATCCGTATGACAGAAATCGGAACCCAGTCCCTCCTCCCACAGCCAGGTGGAGAACTACTTCCACGTATATGTTAAACCAGTTCCGAAATACGGAGAAATGAAGCGTAAACAAAATGCGGAAAGGAATCGAAATGGATACAAGAGTAGCAGTAATCTCCATAATTGTGGAAAATTCGGAAGCGATCGTTACACTGAATGATCTTCTTCATGAAGCCGGAAATTATATTATCGGGCGTATGGGGATTCCATATAGGGAAAAAGGAATTAATATCATCAGTATTGCAATTGATGCACCGCAGGATATGATTAGCAGCCTTTCCGGAAAGATCGGAAGACTCAAAGGTGTGTCAGCGAAGACTGCCTATTCAAACATTATTACAAAAGCGGAGGCACACAATGATTAAAATTGCAGTATATGGAAAGGGTGGGATTGGAAAGTCAACGACAGTCTCCAATGTAGCGGCAGCACTGGCTGAGCAGGGATTAAAGGTTCTTCAGATTGGATGCGATCCGAAGGCGGATTCTACGATTCTGCTCCGACATGGAGAAGAAGTTCCGACCGTACTTCATATGTATCAGGAAAAGAAACAGAACCTGAAACTGGAAGATATTGTGAAAATTGGATACAAAGGAATTGTCTGTGTAGAAGCAGGAGGCCCGACACCGGGACTTGGGTGCGCAGGACGCGGAATCATAACTGCATTGGAAAAACTCAAAGAGACAGGTGCTTATGAGAAATACCAGCCGGATGTAGTGCTTTATGATGTGCTCGGAGACGTTGTCTGTGGTGGATTTTCTATGCCGATGCGAAATGGGTATGCAGACAAGATCTTTATTGTTACATCTGGAGAAAATATGGCGATTCATGCAGGTGCGAATATTGCTATGGCGGTAGAAAACTTTAAGAATCGCGGATATGCCACACTGGAGGCTGATTCTGAATCGAAGAAATGTCCTGCGTGAGGAGGAGAAGTAGAAGAACTGGCGGAAGATTTTCATACAAGTATTGTAGGAACTTTGACAAGAAGTGATCTTGTTCAGCAGGCAGAAGAACAGAAAAAGACCGTTCTTGAAGCATTTCCGGAAAGTGAAATGGCAGAAGAATATCGTATACTTGCCAAAGCGATCCTGATGAAAGTGAGAGAAAAACAAGAGGTGTCAAATGCTTAGAAAAGTTGGAGAATCAGCCTGGCCGATCAGTGAGAAAGATGCGGTTGTCAGCATAAAAGACGCATCCTATCCAATTCCGTTCCCACAAGGGCTGGAATTTAATTCACCGGCACATGGCTGTTGGAATATCGTTCATACTGGAATGCTGATTCCGGAAGCACATCAGATTTATGTCTGTGCGGACAACTGTATGCGGGGCGTTGTGCTTACTGCAGCAGAGATGTGTGAAGAAGATAGATTTTCCTTTGTGATCGTAGAGGAGCAGAATCTGTTAAGCGGAAATCTGGAAGATGTGACGATTGAAGGAACGGCAGATATTTTAAGAAAACTAAAAGAACGCGAGGAAAAGACGGGACAGAAAATGCCGAAGGCAGTTCTTCTGTTTACAGTATGCCTTCATCATTTTCTCGGATGCGATCTAGAGCGGATTTACAGGGAACTGGAGCAACGATTTCCAGAAATCAGATTTTTGAGATGCTATATGGATCCAATTATGCAAAAACATGGACCAACACCGGATCAAAAGCTTCGAAAAGCAATGTATGAACCACTGAATCCCGATCGGAATAAAATGGATACAAAACAGATTTCCATATTGGGGAGTGACTTTGCGTTAGATCTAAGCTGTGATTTAAAGGAATTGCTAGCTATAGCAGGATATAAAGTCAGAGAATTGCAAGATTGCAGCACATGGGAAGAGTATGAAGAATTGGGAAATGCGGGAACATTTCTCTGTTGTTATCCATCTGGAAAGTACGGGATTGAAACACTGGCAGAAAGATTAAGAAGAGCATTTCTTTATCTGCCACTTAGTTTTGATTATGAAGAAATCAGAAGCGAAGAAGAGACTCTGTGGAATTCTTTGGGAGTGGAAAGAAAGCAGATTCTAAGTGAATGGATGGAAAAGAAAATCGCACTTTGCAAGAAGCGTTAAATCATGCAAAACAAATTATTGGAAATGCTCCAATTACGATTGATTATACTTTCCATCCGCGTCCACTTGGACTGGCCAGGCTTTTGCTGATACATGGATTTAACGTAAAGACTGTTTTTCTGGACAGTATAAGTTCGGAAGAAAAAGAAGTATTTGAATGGCTGAAAGTAAATGCACCAAAACTGGAACTTCGTGCGACAGTTCATGCAAAGATGCGTGTACTGCATGAAGCGTATCCTTCGGAAAAGACACTTGCAATCGGTCAGAAAGCAGCGTGGTCTACAGGAAGTCATTACTTTGTAAATCTGGTTCAGGGAGCCAGCCTGCAAGGATTTGACGGAATCCGAAGGACAGCGGAACTTATGGAAGAAGCATTTTTGAATGAAAAAGATCCGAAAACAATGATCGTAAGAAAAGGATGGGGGTGCACAAGCTACATATGAGACAATCATATCGAATCATACCGATTTATACTTCAGATGTATCAGGTGTCTGTTCTGCGCTTTATGAGTTGGGAGGCATGGTCGTGATGCACGATCCATCCGGCTGCAATTCTACCTATAATACACATGATGAAATTCGCTGGTACGATCAGGATAGCCTGATTTTTATTTCAGGTCTGACAGAGATTGATGCGGTCATGGGAAATGACGAAAAATTTTTATCAGATATCAAAGAAGCAGCACGTGAATTTCATCCGAAATTTATCGCACTTGTCAGTTCACCGATTCCATTTATGAATGGAACCGATTTTCCGGCACTGGCGAAAGTGCTGGAAATTGAAACAGGAATACCATCCTTTGCAGTGCCGACAAATGGAATGCATGATTATGTATATGGAGCAGGAATCGCATTCGAAGAAATTGCAAAAAGATTTGTTACAGAAAAGGAAGCAAGAGGAAACTATGCAAAACGGACAGTAAACCTGCTTGGAGCAACACCACTAGATTTTGGTCCATTTCCCAGAGTAGAAGAATTAAAAAATAATCTGGAGAAATGTGGATGGGAGATCCTTTCAACCTGGGCGATGGGAGACAGTTTGGAAGATCTTGTAAAAGCAGGAAATGCAGAGATCAACTTGTCATGTCATCAGTTGGGCTGCGGGCAGCAAAAGCGTTAAAAGAAAAGTTTGGAACCCTTATGTGATCGGAACCCTTATAAAGAATATGCAGAGAGAATCAGTGAAGCTTTGGAAAAGAAAATACCTATGCCGGCATTGGAAGATCGAAAAGAATGGGAAAAGAATACAGCTATAGAAGATTGGAAATCACAAATAGTTACTCTGATCGGTGAGCCGGTTACAACAACATCTCTTGCAGCTTTAATTGAAAAAGAATATCACTATAAAACAAAGGTTCTTTGTCCATTAGAGGAAACGGATGGACTGATTGGAAGTCAGGATTTAAAAGTGTCTGGTGAAGAAGAGATGGAAAACGCCCTGAAAAACGCTCAGATCGTAGTAGCTGATCCATTGTATCACCCAATCTGCCCGGTTGAGTGCGAGTTTTATGAGAGAGCGCACATAGCATTTTCAGGGAGAATGTTTCTGAAAAATGAATAAATAGTGAATGGCCTGGATTTTTGAATTGTTGTTTTGATTCCTATGGATCCAGGTCGATTTTTATCATTGACAGCAGCAGTTTATTTTGCTATAGTTAATCCACATCAAAATCTCAGACATATATTTCTATATTTCATTTGTCTGAACATGTTATCGAAGAGATAACAATATCTCATTTTCAAGGCTATATCAGCATGAGATTCCATTTTTGATGATTTAAAAACAAAAGAATAAAAATCAGGGAGGAACTGTCTATGGGAAAAGCAGATGTTAATGTCAATATCTGGCTAAGTGAAAAAAATCGATTCGCAAATTTATTTAATGGTGTGATTTATGGTGGAGAGAATGTGATATTGCCTGAAGATTTAGAAGAGGTAAATCCAGTCTCATCTGTTAATGTGAAAAACAGAGTAGGAAAAACGAAAAGTATGAAGAAATACCGGGACATTATTATGCGATGGAAGAACCAGGCGACGCTTGTACTTCTTGCGAATGAAGCGCAAGATAAGATTCATTATGCTATGCCACATAAAGTGATGCTTTATGACGGAATGGATTATGAAACACAGATTCGAAATAACTGGGAATGTTTTACAGAAGGCCAAAGGCAGGCTAAAAAAACAGGACAGACGTTAGAACATCTTAAAGCTGGAGAATACTTATCTCGTTTTCGAAGAACAGACCGATTAACGCCGATTATTTCGCTCGTATTTTATTATGGATCAGAGCCGTGGGACGGGCCGGTGGACTTATATGACATGTTTCGATTAGAAGGAACGGAAAAAGAAAAAGCAATTCTTGAAAAATAATCTTCCAAATTATCGGATTAATCTGGTAGATGCAGAACGCTTAGAGGAAACAGAGAGGTTCTCTGAGGATTTACAAGTGATATTAACTATGCTAAAATATAGAAAAGATAAGGATGGATTAAGAAACTATGTTAATGAAAATAAGCAATTCTTTCAAAAGGTTGACCATGAGACAAGTCAGGCGATGAAGGCATTTTTAAATATGAAACAGATACCAGGTGAGACCGAGAATGAGGAGGAGATAATCAATATGTGTGAAGCAATTCAAGAAATGTATGACGATGGCGTAAGAGATGGAATGAAGCGAGGAATCCAGCAGGGAAGGATGATCTGTTAAAGGAAAAAGTAAAGAGAAAGCTGCAGAAACAAAAATCACTTGAGCAGATTGCGGATGAATTAGAAGAAGATGTCAAGGTGATTCGGAAGATAATAAAAGAAGTACAGTGATACAGCATTTGCTGATTGGTGTTACCGAACCGACAGGAAGTTTTGAATAATGAAAAAGACGGGATGACAGATCAATACTGTCACCCCGTCTTTTTCAGATACCACTTTTCTATCAGACTGATTATCGCATACAACAGCACTGCAATGATACATAGAATGCAGATACTCATCAGAAGCCAGTCAAGTTTAAATACCTGGCTGGAATAGATGATCAGGTATCCAAGTCCGCTTCTTGCGGCTAGAAATTCACCGATGATAACTCCGACAAGACAAAGTCCAATATTGACTTTCATATTACTGATGATTGCCGGAATGGAACCAGGAAGAACCACCTTGGTCAGCGCATGCCTGCGTTTTCCATGTAGTGTGTAGATCAGACGAATTTTTTCCTGGTCGATCGTAGAAAAACTGGTGTAGAGGTTCAGGATACTTCCGAAAATTGCAACGGACATTCCGGCAACAACAATGGTTGTGGTATTGGCACCCAGCCAGACAATAAGTAAGGGCGCCAAGGCAGATTTTGGCAGGCTATTTAGGACAACCATGTAAGGGTCAAGAATTTCGGAAAGTCCATGGAAACACCAGAGGAGGATTGCAATCAGAATGCTGGTAAGTGTGACCAGAAGAAAGCTGACAAGTGTCTCATACAGGGTGATTCCAATATGGTGAAAGACAGAACCATCCTCTGTCATTTTCAGAAAACAGGTTATGATACGGGAAGGGCTGCTGAAGATAAAGGAATCAACAACTCCGGTATCGGCACAGATTTCCCATTGTAACAGGAATAAGAAAAGAATCAGAATCCGCAGAAAGACGACCATCCGTCGGCGTCTGCGGAATTTTTTGAGAAAACGAAGATGCTCAGTTGTCATGGTTTAGCTCCTTCCAGATTTGATTAAAGTAGTGTTTGAATTCAGGTGCATTCCGCCGATTTAAAGGTGTGTCTTGTTCTAATTTAAAGAAAATCGGAATTTCGCAACGGACTTTGGCAGGACGGTTGGTGAGGACAATGACCCGGTCGGAAAGGCTGACTGCTTCCGATAGATCATGAGTGACAAGAAGTGCGGTCTTTCCACTCTGTCGGATAATCTGGCCGATGTCGTCGCTGACGGTCAGCCTGGTCTGATAATCCAGAGCGGAAAAGGGCTCATCAAGCAGTAAGAGTTGCGGATCAGGCAGCAGAGTCCGAATCAGGGCGGCACGCTGGCGCATTCCTCCGGAAAGCTGGGAGGGACGTGCAGAAGCAAATTGTTTTAAACCATATTGTTCGAGAAGCTCATACGCACGTTTTTTGGTTGCAGTATTTAGTGTGCCGCAGATTTCCGGACCGAGGGTGACATTCCGGTAAATACTGCGCCAGTCCAGTAAATGATCGTGTTGGAGCATATAGCCAATCAGGGGGGAATTTTCCTTGAGAGGGATACCATTTAACAGGATTTCTCCTGCATCTGGCTTCATCAATCCACAGATCAGGGAAAGAAGTGTAGATTTGCCGCATCCGGAAGGACCGACAACTGCTGTGAAGGTTCCAGGTTGCACGGAAAAGGAAAGATCAGATAAAGCCCTTGTTTCTGCGTCCAATGTGTGATAAGAATAATATATGTTATGAAGTTCCAGAAGAGAATTCATTGAAGACTCCATTTCAGTAGTAGTTAATGTTATGATATGTAAAAATAATCCTGAGAGTGAATCAATGAACATGTCAGGCGTTTTAGAAAAAAGGAATGATTGATCTGGAACAAAGATATAGGAGAATGATGAAAATGAATTTACAGAAAATCAATTATCAGAAAGAGCTGGAGAAGCTTCTGACAAGACTGGAAAAGGAAGAAAGAGTACCAACTCTTTTACTGCATAGTTGCTGCGCACCGTGCAGTAGTTATGTATTAGAGTATTTATCAAAGTATTTTAAAATCACCGTGTTTTATTACAATCCGAATATTTATCCGGAAAGTGAATACACAAAGCGCATCCTGGAACAGCAGAAATTGATTGAAGAGATGCATTTCCGCTATCCGGTATCATTTTTAGCTGGTAAATATGATCGCGACCGGTTTTATGAGATGGCAAAAGGGCTGGAAGAAGTGAGAGAGGGCGGTTCGAGATGCATGGGATGCTATGAACTTCGTCTGAAGGAATCCGCAGAAGTTGCAGTAGCCGGAGAATTTGACTATTTTACAACAACACTTAGTATAAGTCCGATGAAGAATGCGCAGAAGTTGAATGAGATCGGACAACGTGTTGGTGAAGAATATGGTGTACAATATCTGCTTTCTGATTTCAAGAAGAAGAACGGATATAAGAGATCCATCGAACTGTCCGGGATCTATGGTCTTTACCGTCAGGATTATTGTGGATGTGAGTTCTCCTATAAAGCACGTCAGGCAGAAAAATGTGTGTGAAATGACGGAAGAAGTGATTAAAATAGCAGAAAATAAGAAAAAATCTACAGAATTCGTCGAAATCAGGTATATTTTGCAAGTTTGTAGTAGACATTTGACACTTTAGTGTGATAAACTAATGGGCAAATACGATATAATAGAAAAGGGGAAAGGCAGATGGCACAGTTATGGGGCGGTCGTTTTACAAAAGAGACAGATCAGCTGGTTTATAATTTTAACGCATCCATCTCTTTCGACAAGAGATTCTATGAGCAGGATATCCGCGGAAGTATTGCACATGTGACAATGCTTGCAAAGCAGGGGATTCTGACGGAGGATGAGAAGAAACAGATCATTGATGGACTGAACGGGATCCGTGAGGATGTGGAAAACGGAACACTTGAGATTACAGATAAATATGAAGATATTCACAGCTTTGTTGAGGCAAACCTGATCGACCGGATCGGGGATGCAGGAAAGAAGCTGCATACAGGAAGAAGCAGAAACGACCAGGTTGCACTGGATATGAGACTTTATACAAGAGATGAGATTATTGAGTTAGATGCACTTCTTAAAGAGATTTTGGAAGTTCTTCTGAAACTGATGAAAGAGAATGTCGAAACTTACATGCCGGGATTCACACATCTTCAGAAGGCACAGCCGATCACACTTGCACATCATATGGGAGCTTATTTCGAGATGTTCAAGCGTGACAGATCCAGAATGAAAGATATTTATAAGAGAATGAATTACTGTCCGCTGGGAGCCGGAGCACTTGCCGGAACAACTTATCCGCTTGACAGAGAGTACACAGCAGAGCTTCTGGACTTTGCTGGGCCGACACTGAACAGTATGGATTCTGTATCTGACAGAGATTATCTGATCGAGCTTTTGTCAGCAATGTCAACTGTGATGATGCATCTAAGCAGATTCTCAGAGGAAGTGATCATCTGGAATTCCAACGAATATCAGTTTGTGGATATTGATGATGCTTACAGTACAGGAAGCAGTATTATGCCACAGAAGAAGAATCCGGATATTGCGGAGCTTGTCCGTGGTAAGACGGGAAGAGTTTACGGAGCATTGACTTCTCTTCTGACAACGATGAAGGGAATTCCGCTTGCTTATAATAAAGACATGCAGGAAGACAAAGAACTCGTATTCGACGCAATAGATACAACAAAAGGATGTCTGGCACTCTTTACAGGAATGCTTAAGACAATGAAGTTTAATAATGTACGCATGGAAGAGAGTGCGAAGCATGGATTTACCAATGCGACAGACGCAGCAGATTATCTGGTGAATCATGGAGTTCCGTTCCGGGATGCACATGGAATCGTGGGACAACTCGTACTGTACTGTATTGAGCATAAGAAAGCACTGGATGATATGACAATGGAAGAATTCAAAGCGATTTCACCGGTGTTTGAAGAAGATATTTATGACGCAATCAGCATGAAGACCTGTGTGGAGATGAGAAATACGATCGGTGCACCGGGAAAAGCGGCAATGGAGAAAGTGATTGCTATCGAAGAAGCTTATCTTGTGACAGAGTAATGAATCATCACAGAGAGCAAAAATAACTGAATGCTTTCTTTCATTATATAAAGAGAATTGAAAGAGAATGTTTGGATAGAAGATAGAAAATAAGAAGAAAAGGGAGAAGAAAACAATGGAGCAGAAATTAAGAGTAGGTATCCTTGGAGCAACAGGTATGGTAGGACAGAGATTTATTTCTCTGCTTGAGAACCATCCATGGTTTGAAGTTGTAACAGTAGCAGCAAGCCCACGTTCTGCAGGTAAGACATATGAAGAAGCAGTAGGTGACCGTTGGAAAATGGATACACCGATGCCGGAAGCTGTTAAGAAGCTGGTAGTTCTTAATGTAAATGATGTAGAGCACGTAGCATCTACAGTTGATTTCGTATTCAGTGCAGTGGATATGTCCAAAGACGAGATCAAAGCAATTGAAGAAGCATATGCGAAGACAGAGACACCGGTTGTATCTAACAACAGCGCACACCGCTGGACACCGGATGTACCGATGGTAGTACCGGAGATCAATGCAGAGCATTTTGAAGTTATCAAAGATCAGAAGAAGCGCCTTGGAACAACGCACGGATTTATTGCAGTAAAACCAAACTGCTCAATTCAGAGCTACGCACCTTGTCTTGCAGCATGGAAAGAGTTCGGACCAAAAGAGTTGGTTGTTACAACATACCAGGCAATTTCCGGAGCAGGTAAGACATTCAAAGACTGGCCGGAAATGGTTGGAAATATCATCCCATTTATTGGTGGAGAAGAAGAGAAGAGTGAGCAGGAGCCGCTTCGTGTACTTGGTAAAGTAGAGAACGGAGAGATCGTGAAAGCAGAGCTTCCGAAGATCACATGCCAGTGCGTGCGTGTACCGGTTCTGAACGGACATACAGCAGCAGTATTCATCAACTTCGAGAAGAAACCTACAAAAGAGCAGCTGATCGAGAAGCTTGTTACATTCAAGGGATTCCCACAGGAGGCAGAGCTTCCAAGCGCTCCGAAGCAGTTTATCCAGTATCTTGAGGAGGACAACCGTCCACAGGTAACAGAGGATGTGAACTACGAGCGCGGAATGGGTGTATCAATCGGACGTCTGAGAGAAGATACTATGTTCGATTACAAGTTTATCGGACTGTCTCATAACACAGTAAGAGGTGCAGCAGGTGGAGCAGTTCTCTGTGCAGAGGCATTGACTGCAAAAGGATATATTGCAGCAAAATAAGAAAAATAGAAAAAGGCAGTGGCAATACCAAAATCGTCACTGCCTTTTATGCGTGATAGACCAGAGACAGAAATTGGGGCATTGTGAGAGTGGTCGGATCACATAGATGTTTTATAAAATGGTAGTAAGAGGAGGGCCTTATGGAAAAGGAAAATAAGGGAAGAGCGATAGCGCTGCTTCCAATTGGAGTATTTTTAATTATTTTTCTCGGCGCGGGAATCGTGTTCGAAGATTTTTATGCAATGCCGGCAATCGTTGCTTTTTTGATCGCATTGTTTGTTGCTTTTTTGCAGAACAAAGAATTGAGTTTTAACAAGAAGATTGAAGTAATTGCGAAAGGCGTTGGTGAGGAAAATATCATCACAATGAGTTTGATCTTCCTCTGCGCAGGAGGATTTTCCGGTGCGGTTACAGCAGCAGGCGGAGTAGACAGTACAGTCAATTTAGGATTGTCATTGATCCCGGCGCATTTTGCAGTTGCAGGTTTGTTCCTGATCGGATGTTTCATTTCGGTTTCTATGGGAACTTCCATGGGAACAATCGCAGCACTCGCACCGATCGCAGTCGGAATCAGTGAAAAAACCGGATTCGCACTTAGTATCTGTATTGGAGCAGTTGTGTGTGGAGCTATGTTTGGAGACAACCTTTCTATGATCTCTGACACAACGATCGCAGCAGTTAAGACACAGGGCTGTGAGATGAAAGATAAGTTCAAAGCGAACTTCTTTATCGTTCTTCCAGCAGCAATTATTACAGTTTTAATCTTCTGGCTGGCAACAAGAAATATGAGCTTCCAGCTTGAAGAGAATCTTAATTACAGCCTTTGGGAAGTTCTTCCGTATATGGTAGTTCTTCTTGGAGCACTTATTGGAATTAATGTATTTGTTGTATTGATCAGTGGAATTGTGATTTCCCTGATTGTAGGCGTAAGCATGGGACATATTGCACTTTCTGAGATGTTCCAGGTGGTAGGAAGTGGTGTAACATCAATGTATGATATCACAGTTATTTCTATCATTGTAGCATGTATCGTATCACTGGTTAAAGAGCATGGTGGAATTCAGTTCATTCTGAATTTGATCAAGAGCAAGATCAATGGAAGAAGAGGAGCAGAGTTCGGAATTGCACTTCTTGCGCTTTTTGTTGATGCATGTACAGCGAATAATACAGTTGCAATTGTTATGACAGGACCAATCGCGAAAGAGATTAGCGAAGAGTTTGACGTAGATCCGAGAAGATCAGCCTCACTTCTGGATATGTTTACTTCTGTTGGACAGGGAATCATTCCTTACGGAGCACAGCTTCTCTCAGCAGCAACATTGACCGGACTGACACCGCTTCAGATTATTCCGAATCTGTATTATCCGCTTCTTATGGGAGTATGCGGAGTTTTGGCAATCATCTTCCGGCCACAGAGTAAAAAACTACAGTAAAGTAAAGTGGTAACTTAAAAAAGCAAAAATAATATATTTCCTTGTGGTATAAGAAAAGTTGTGTTATACTTGCAGACAAGAGTGATTTTCACTGGAAACTATAAGTAAGAAATCAAAATAAAAGAGGGATGTAAGGATGAATCTATTATACAAAAGCACCAGAAATTCAGACAAGACTGTTACAGCTTCACAGGCCATCTTAAAGGGACTGGCTGATGACGGAGGACTGTTTGTTCCTGTATCCGTTCCGAAGCTGGATGTAACAATGGATGAACTTAAAGACATGTCTTATCAGGAGACAGCTTATGCAGTTATGAAACAGTTCTTTACAGATTTTACAGAAGAAGAACTGAAACACTGCATCAACAGTGCTTATGATTCAAAGTTTGATACAGAAGTGATCGCACCACTTGTGAAGGTGGGAGATACTTATCATCTGGAACTGTTCCACGGAGCAACGATCGCATTTAAAGATATGGCACTTTCTATCCTGCCGCATATGATGATCACTTCCGCAAGAAAGAACCAGGTGAAAAATGATATCGTGATCCTGACAGCAACTTCCGGAGATACAGGTAAGGCTGCACTTGCAGGTTTTGCAGATGTTCCGGGAACAAAGATCATCGTGTTCTATCCAAAGGGAGGCGTAAGCCACGTTCAGGAATTACAGATGGTGACACAGAAGGGAGAGAATACTTCTGTTGTAGCAATCCATGGTAACTTTGATAACGCACAGAGCGGTGTGAAGGCAATCTTTGAAGACAAAGAGCTGGCAGCAGAATTAGATGCGAAGGGATATCAGTTCTCATCAGCAAACTCCATCAATATCGGACGTCTTGTACCGCAGGTTGTTTATTATGTATATGCTTATGCAAAGCTGCTTGAGAATGAAGAGATCCAGGCAGGCGAGGAGATCAATGTTACAGTTCCGACAGGAAACTTTGGAAATATCCTTGCTGCATATTATGCAAAACAGATGGGCGTGCCGATCGCAAAACTGATCTGTGCTTCTAATGATAACAAGGTTCTCTTTGATTTCTTCCAGACAGGTGTCTATGACAGAAACAGAGAATTTATCTTGACATCTTCTCCATCCATGGACATTCTGATCTCCAGCAACCTGGAGCGTCTGATCTACACAATCGCAGGACAGGATGCACAGAAGGATGCAGAGCTCATGACACAGCTGAAAGAAAAAGGTGTTTATGAGATCACAGCTGAGATGAAGGAAGGTCTGAAAGACTTTGTCGGAGGATTTGCGACAGAAGAAGAAGTGAAAGAGACGATCCATGACACATATCAGAAGACAGGATATGTAATGGATACTCATACAGCAGTTGCTGCACATGTATGTGCACAGTATCGTAAAGATACACAGGATGAGAAGAAGTGTCTGGTTGCTTCCACAGCAAGTCCGTACAAGTTCGTACGCAACGTTATGACAGCAATTGATCCAAAGTATGATGAGATGGAAGATTTCGCACTGATCGATGAGCTTGAGAAAGTATCAGGCTTCCCGATTCCAAATGCAATCAAAGAAATCCGTGATGCAGAGGTTCGTCATACAACAGAGTGTGACGCAGATCAGATGAAAGAGACAGTAAAAAATATTCTTGGGGTGTAAAAAAATGGATAACAGCATGTGGGGATTTATAGGTATTTTCGTTCTATGTTGTGGAATTTACGCATTGTATTCCTTTGTTATAATGAAGGTAAAGGGCGAGATCAATGCATCGATTCTCCTGGGAAAAGATTATACTTATAAAAAATGTAAGGACAAAGAGGCTTATATAGCAAAAACAGCTCCGGCACTTTTTGCCTTTGGATTGGTATCTGTGATCTATGGAGTGATTGATGTGATTCACTGTTATGTTCATACAATGACAATAGTAGATACAGTTGCAATGATTATTTTCCTTATTGTATTGATCTGGTTCGGTGTTTATACAAGAAATCTCAGAAACAGATATTATTAAAAATGTCAGTTCCGTTTCTTTTGGCTGACAGAAACTATGAGAAACACGCTCCGCGAGTTTCTCAAGTTATCGCGGCAGTCGCCAAGGTCTCGTGCAAGCACGGACTTTGGCTCGTTGCTCGTGTAAATGCAAAAATCCACATATTTACAGTTGTAAAAATGATGTGGATAGAGTATAATAGCAATAGGTTAAGAAAGAAGAAAAACCTGAAATGTGCGAGAACCCTGATATTTTGAACCTACATTATTTAAAAAGGGATTCCGATAAGACTGAGTAATATGCCAGGCCTCCGTTTTTGCAGTGGACGGCAGAAAAGCAGGATGAGGTTGCCACCTAGCTGTGGCTAGGACTCAAAATACAGGGAACGGCATTTTGGGGATTAGACAAAAGATAAAGTTAAGGGACAGCTGAAGAGATTCGGCTGTCTTTCTTTTTTGCTTGAATATTGAGAATAGTTATGGTATTATCCATGAAGTAACAATTTCGTGACGGCTGAGAAGAAACATAAGGTTACTGTTCACTCCCGTGTCAATCACTCCGCTGATTGCACGGAGGATGCGTGTTTTAACCTGAATGCATCTCGCCCCATCGCCAAAGGCGATTTAAAATGGCGAGATGCGTTGCTGGTCGCACTTCGTGTGAACAGTAACAATATAAGCCGTCCTGAGTATTTAACCTGGGGAGTTAAAGAAAATGGAGAAATTTAATAAGATAAAAGAGCGCGGATTGCGAATTGCAGCTACCGTGAGTTCGCATCATACGGGAGCTTTCGCAGCACAGGCGGCATATTTCTTTGTGCTTTCATTGATTCCTATCTTTATGTTGCTTTTAACAATGGTACAATTTACACCAGTGACGAAAGCGGATGTGATGGAGACTGTACTTCCAGTATTTCCATCCACAGTCAGCCCAATGATTGAAAGCATTGTGAATCAGGTATATATGACTTCCGGTACGATCATTCCTTTGACAATCCTTGTGGCTTTGTGGTCAGCGGGAAAAGGAGTACTTTCTGTAACATATGGATTGAACTGTATTTATCAAAACACAGAGACGAGAAATTATTTTTACCTTCGCGCAAGAGCATGTATGTATACTTTTTTGTTCCTTGTGGCAATTATGCTCTCATTGGTGCTTTCCGTATTCGGTAACAGTATTAGTGTTGTAGTTTATGAACATGCACCGCTTATAAGTAAAGCAATTCATAAGATTATACAGTTGAGGATTTATTTCACACTTCCACTTCTGACTTTCTTCTGGGATTTGGTGTACAAGTATCTTCCAAACCGTGGCGCGGAAGGAAAGACGACTCTACGGAAACAATTGCCGGGTGCATTCTTTACAGCGTGCGGCTGGATGGTACTGTCCTTTATCTTTTCCGTTTATTTGGATATCTTTAAAGGATTTACCAATATGTATGGAAGCTTTACAACAATCATTCTTGTTATGTTGTGGTTATATGCGTGTATGTATATTATTCTGCTTGGGGGAGAAATCAATGCAATTTTAGAAGGAGTTAAAAGCAGAAAATAAGAAAAACACAAACTATTATAGGAGTTCATTTAGACTTGACAAAAAGAAATGCTGTGTTAAAATAATTAAGGTAAATTCACTTAGAATATGAAAAGTTTATTAGATTTGAAAAGCGAAGATCGTGCACAGTAGAGACCTGTTTTCTTGCAGAGAGAGAGAATCATCGGCTGAAAGTTCTCTTAAGTTCAGATAGCGATCGAAATTCACACGTGAGCTGCATTTTTGAAAGGAAGCATCTGAGAGACAGTTGGAAGAACAGATTTGTCCGGATGTGATAAGTAGAGAATGCCGTATGTTGTACGTTACACAACTTAGAGTGCCTGTAGATCAGACTGCAGGAATCAGGGTGGTACCGCGAGTGATTCAGACCTCGTCCCTTTTGGGATGAGGTCTTTCTTTATGAAAACGTTCGTCCCTGATAAGTGAGTTAAGAAAGGAGAAAACGATGAAAGAAAGACTGGAACAGATTAAAGCGGAAGCAGTCGCAAGAATTCAGGAGGCTGACGTTCCGGAGAAACTCAATGACGTGCGTGTAAAGTTTCTTGGTAAAAAAGGTGAACTGACAGCCGTATTAAAAGGAATGAAAGATGTTGCACCGGAGGAACGTCCGAAGGTTGGACAGCTTGTGAATGATACGAGAGCAGCAATTGAGGAGCTCTTAGAGGAATCTAAGACAAGAATGGAGAAAGCAATCCGTGAGGAGAAGCTGAAAGCAGAAGTAATAGACGTTACACTTCCATCTAAGAAGAACAGTGTAGGACATAGACATCCGAACACAATCGCACTGGAAGAAGTAGAGCGTATCTTCGTAGGCATGGGATATGAAGTTGTAGAAGGACCAGAAGTTGAGTATGATCTGTACAACTTTGAGAAGCTGAACATTCCGGCAGATCACCCGGCAAAAGATGAGCAGGATACTTTCTATATTAATAAGGATATTGTACTTCGTACACAGACATCTCCGGTACAGGCTCGTGTGATGGAACAGGGAAAACTTCCGATTCGTATGATCGCACCGGGACGTGTATTCCGTTCTGACGAAGTAGATGCAACACATTCACCATCCTTCCATCAGATTGAAGGTCTTGTGATCGACAAGAACATTTCCTTCGCTGACCTGAAAGGAACACTTGAAGTATTCGCAAAAGAGCTGTTTGGACCGGATACAAAGACAAAATTCCGTCCACATCATTTCCCATTTACAGAGCCAAGTGCTGAGGTTGATGTAAGCTGCTTTAAGTGTGGCGGCAAGGGATGTCGTTTCTGTAAAGGATCAGGCTGGATCGAGATTCTTGGATGTGGTATGGTTCATCCACATGTTCTCGAGATGTGCGGAATTGATCCGGAAGAGTACAACGGATTTGCATTCGGTGTAGGACTTGAGCGTATCGCTCTTCTGAAATACGAGATCGACGATATGCGTTTATTATACGAGAACGACATCAGATTCTTGAAACAGTTCTAGTGAGAACAGCAGAAAAACAAGCACGAGCGAAGTGAGTATTTGTTTTTCTGTTCGAACGGTGCGATAAAATCTTCAAGCGACGCGAATGCGGCGCGACAACGGCGTAGAGCCGTTGGATTTTAGAGCCTCCATTTTGAACAGAACAAAAAATAGAAATAAGGAGATATAAAATGGATACTTCATTATCATGGATCAAAGCGTATGTCCCGGATCTTGACGTGACAGCGCAGGAATATACAGATGCAATGACTCTGACAGGAACAAAGGTTGAAGGATTCAAGGAGTTGGATGCAGACCTTGACAAGATCGTTGTTGGTCAGATCGAGAAAATTGAAAAACACCCGGATGCGGATAAGCTGGTAGTTTGCCAGGTAAATATCGGTACAGAGGTAGTTCAGATCGTAACAGGTGCCAAAAATGTGTTTGAGGGAGCAAAGCTTCCGGTCGTATTAGACGGTGGACGTGTTGCAGGCGGACATGAGCCGGGACAGAGAGTTGCCGGTGGAATCAAGATTAAGAAGGGAAAACTTCGTGGAGTTGCAAGTTACGGAATGATGTGTTCCATCGAAGAACTTGGTTCTACAAAGGAGATGTATCCAGAACAGCCGGAGAATGGTATTTACATTTTCCCGGAGGATACAGAGGTTGGAGCAGATGCGATAGAGCTTCTTGGTCTTCATGATGTTGTTTTTGAATATGAAATCACATCAAACCGTGTAGACTGCTACAGTGTAGTAGGTATCGCACGTGAAGCAGCTGCTACATTTAATAAAGAATTTAAACCACCGGTTGTGACAGAGACAGGAAATGATGAAGATGTCAATGACTATGTGAAGGTATCAGTAGAGAACACAGATCTGTGTTCCAGATACTGTGCAAGAGTTGTTAAGAATATTAAGATCGGACCATCACCAAAGTGGTTACAGCGCAGACTGTCATCTGTTGGAATCCGTCCGATCAACAACCTGGTTGATATTACAAACTATGTAATGGAAGAGTACGGACAGCCAATGCATGCTTATGATCTTGATACACTTGCAGGACATCAGATCGTAGTTAAGAATGCACAGGATGGAGATAAATTCGTCACATTGGATGGACAAGAAAGAATAATGGACAAAGATGTTCTGATGATTTGTGACGGAGAAAAGGCCGTCGGAATCGCCGGAATCATGGGAGGAGAGAATTCCATGATCACAGATAACGCGAAGACAATGCTTTTTGAGGCAGCTTGTTTTGACGGTGTGAACATCCGTAAGTCCAGTAAGCGTGTCGGACTTCGTACAGATGCTTCCGGTAAGTTTGAGAAGGGACTTGACCCGAACAATGCAATGGCTGCACTGAACCGTGCATGTCAGCTTGTAGAAGAGCTTGGAGCTGGTGAAGTTGTCGGAGGAGCAATCGACGTATACAGCAAGAAGAAAGAGCCTGTACGTGTTCCATTTGATGCAGAGAAGATCAACCGTATGCTTGGAACAAATATTTCTGAGGAAGAGATGCTTGGATACTTCAAGAAGATTGATCTTGATTATGATGCAGAGACGAAAGAAGTGATCGCACCGACATTCCGTCACGATCTGTTCAGATTAGCTGACCTTGCAGAGGAAGTTGCAAGATTCTTCGGATATGACAATATCCCAACAACACTTCCATCCGGAGAGGCTACAACAGGTAAGCTTCCGTTTAAGCTTCGCATCGAGCAGGTGGCAAGTGATATTGCTGAGTTCTGTGGATTCAGCCAGGGAATGTCTTATTCCTTTGAAAGCCCGAAGGTATTTGACAAGCTTCTTCTTCCGGAAGACTCAGAACTGCGTAATGCAATTCCGATCATGAATCCGCTCGGAGAAGATTACAGTATCATGCGTACAACATCCTTAAACGGTATGCTGACTTCTCTTGCAACAAACTACAACAGAAGAAACAAGAATGTCCGTCTGTATGAGATGGGTAATATTTACATTCCGCAGGAGCTTCCACTGACAGAGCTTCCGGATGAGAGAATGCAGTTTACACTTGGAATGTATGGAGATGGAGATTTCTTCAACATGAAAGGTGTAGTGGAAGAGTTCTTTGAGAAAATCGGTATGAAGGGCAGAGAGAAATACGATCCGAATGCAGGAAAGTCATTCCTTCACCCGGGACGCCAGGCAAATATCATTTATGACGGAAAAGTAGTTGGATATCTCGGAGAGGTTCATCCGGAAGTTGCTGATATTTATGGAATCGGTGAGCGTGCATATGTTGCAGTTCTGGATATGCCTGAAATCATCCCATATGCTACATTTGACAGAAAGTACACAGGAATTGCTAAATATCCTGCAGTGACAAGAGATATCAGTATGGTTGTTCCAAAAGAGATTCTTGTTGGACAGATCGAAGATGTGATCGAGAAAAAGGGCGGCGCTCATTTAGAGAGCTTTAACCTGTTTGACATCTATGAAGGTGCTCAGATCAAAGCCGGATTCAAGTCAGTTGCTTATTCTATCGTATTCCGTGCAAAGGATAAGACACTGGAAGAAGCTGAGATCACAGCAGCAATGGATCGCATTCTTTCCGGTCTGGAAGAACTTGGTATTGAGCTGAGAAAGTAAGAAGAGAGGGTAAGAGCATTGAAAACAAGTGATTTTTATTATGATCTTCCGGAGGAACTGATTGCACAGGATCCTCTGGAGGACCGCTCTTCCTCCCGCCTTATGATGCTTGATAAAGAGACAGGGAAGACAGAGCATCATGTATTTCGTGAGATTATCGATGAACTGAATCCGGGCGATTGTCTGGTTATCAATGATACGAAAGTAATTCCGGCCAGACTGATCGGAGCAAAGGAAGACACCGGAGCAAAGATAGAAGTGCTTCTTTTAAAACGAGGGGCAGATGATGTCTGGGAGACATTGGTAAAGCCTGGAAAAAAGGCAAGACCGGGGGCAAGAATCAGTTTTGGAGACGGCCTGCTTGTCGGAGAAGTTATGGATGTAGTGGAGGAAGGAAATCGTCTGATCCATTTTGAATACGAAGGAATCTTCGAGGAGATTCTGGATCAGTTAGGTCAGATGCCGCTTCCACCGTATATTACACATCAGCTTCAGGATAAGGACAGATATAATACTGTCTATGCAGCACATTCCGGTTCTGCGGCAGCACCGACAGCCGGACTTCATTTTACGCCGGAGCTTCTGGAAGAGATTCGTGCAAAAGGGGTAGAGATCGCACCGGTTACACTTCATGTCGGACTTGGAACGTTCCGTCCGGTGAAGGTAGATGATGTAGAAAAGCATCATATGCATTCTGAATTTTATATGATTACTGAAGAGTCTGCACAGAAGATCAACATGCAAAAGAAGCAGGACATCGTGTCATCTGTGTCGGAACAACAAGCTGCAGAACAATCGAATCCGCTGCCGATGAGAATGGAAGATTAAAAGAATGCAGTGGTTGGACAGAAATCTTTATCTATCCGGGATATCAGTTCAAGATTCTGGATGCGTTGATCACGAACTTCCATCTGCCGGAATCTACACTGATCATGCTTGTTTCTGCATTAGCCGGAAAAGAGCATGTGATGGCAGCGTATGAGGAGGCAGTAAAAGAAAGATATCGTTTCTTCAGTTTTGGGGATGCCATGTTTATAGAATAACACCGTTTTCTTACAAAAGTAAGGAATCCCACATCTGAAAAATAATTGAATAATGGGATAAAATGAAACCCAGGAGCTATGCGGCTTCTGGGTTATTTTGTTCCCG
>ENA-OQAZ01000056-OQAZ01000056.1-human-gut-metagenome-genome-assembly--contig:-NODE-56-length-51634-cov-6.728192_pt1 | contig 51634 bp, 86 predicted proteins | sample MGYA00242737_ERZ504531 | MGnify/ENA primary metagenome ERZ504531 (study PRJEB26092, sample SAMD00036244) | human gut metagenome | host: Homo sapiens | study: EMG produced TPA metagenomics assembly of... | reverse complement strand
GCTGGCGTCAGGATGTTCGGCTACGCTACCGACCTGCGTTCCAAGACTCAGGGCCGTGGCCAGTATGTCATGGAGCCGTCTCACTACGAGCCGGTGCCCAAGAACATTGCTGACCAGATCATCGCTGGCCGCACCAAGCTGATTCCTGAAAAATGGATAAAGATTTTGCCGGGGTAGTGTAACCTCGGCAAATTTCCTGTAAAAGCACTTGATTTTACAGGGCAAATTTAGTAGAATAGCCTTGCAATGCAATGTCTGCATCTTGCAGGGTTGTTGTAACCAAATATCAAAACCTAAATTAAGGGAGGATATTCCAATGGCTGAAAAGGCAAAGTTCGACCGTTCTAAGCCGCATGTGAACATCGGCACCATCGGTCACGTTGACCACGGCAAGACCACTCTGACCGCCGCTATCACCAAGTACCTGGCTCTGAAGGGCGACGCAGACTTCATGGATTATGCCAACATCGATAAGGCTCCTGAGGAGCGTGCTCGTGGTATCACGATCAACTCCGCTCACGTTGAGTATCAGACCGACGCTCGTCACTATGCTCACGTTGACTGCCCGGGCCATGCTGACTACGTCAAGAACATGATCACTGGTGCTGCTCAGATGGACGGCGCTATCCTGGTCGTTGCTGCTACCGATGGTCCCATGCCCCAGACCCGTGAGCACATCCTGCTGGCTCGTCAGGTCGGCGTGCCCTATATCGTCGTGTTCATGAACAAGTGCGATATGGTCGACGACGAGGAGCTGCTGGATCTGGTCGAGATGGAGATCCGTGAGCTGCTGAGCGAGTACGACTTCCCCGGCGACGACACCCCCATCATCCGTGGTTCCGCTCTGAAGGCTCTGGAGGCTCCCAACGATCCCGAGGATCCTGCTTACGCCTGCATCAAGGAGCTGATGGACGCTGTTGACACCTATATCCCCAACCCCGATCGTGAGGAAGACAAGCCCTTCCTGATGCCCATCGAGGATGTCATGACCATTTCCGGCCGTGGTACTGTTGCTACCGGTCGTGTTGAGCGTGGCGTTGCTAAGGTTGGCGATGCAATGGAGATCGTTGGCATTAAGCCTGATCGTCTGAGCACCACCATCACCGGCCTGGAGATGTTCCGTAAGTCTCTGGACTTCGCTGAGGCTGGCGATAACATCGGCGCTCTGCTGCGTGGTGTTGATCGTACCCAGATCGAGCGTGGCCAGGTTCTGGCTAAGCCCGGTTCTGTCCATCCCCACAAGGTCTTCGAGTCTCAGGTCTACGTTCTGACCAAGGACGAAGGCGGCCGTCACACCCCGTTCTTCTCCAACTATCGTCCTCAGTTCTACTTCCGTACCACTGACGTGACCGGTATCATCACTCTGCCCGAAGGCACTGAGATGTGCATGCCCGGCGATAACGTCATGATGCACGTTGAGCTGCTGACCCCCGTTGCTATGGAAGAGGGCCTGCGTTTCGCTATCCGTGAGGGTGGCCGTACCGTTGGTTCCGGCGTTGTTGGCAAGATCATTGAGTGATTTTGACCCTTCGCGCCTGTTCTAAGGCAAAAGGTTAAACTTACAAAGAGCCTTCCCATTCCGGAGAGTGGGAAGGCTCTTTTTGCGCTATCGGATCCTCTGCCGAGATGGCAGGGGATTTTTGTTTTTGCCAAAAAGTGCTTTACAAATAAAGGTTGTTATGATATGCTGACATTAAAGAGCAAAGATGTCGGAGAATGGAGGATTGCACGATGGCATTTGACTTTAAGAAGGAGTACAAGGAGTTTTATCTTCCACCAGGAAGCCGGGTATTGTGACTGTTCCGCCGATGAATTTTGTGTCTGTACAGGGCAGGGGAGACCCCAATGAACCAGGTGGAGAGTATCAGGCGGCAATGGAGTTGCTGTATGGCATTGCCTTTACCATCAAGATGAGCTACAAGGGAAGCCATAAGATCGACGGTTACTTTGAATATGTTGTTCCGCCGCTGGAGGGTTTGTGGCATCAGGAGGGGGTGGACGGTGTGGACTACGCCCACAAAGAATGCTTTGAGTGGACAAGTATGATCCGCCTGCCGGATTTCGTGACCCGGGAAGTGTTCGATTGGGCCGTTCAGGAAGCGACTGCAAAAAAGAAGAAGGATTTCTCCAAAGTGCAGTTCTTCCACTATGATGAGGGACTTTGTGTGCAGTGTATGCATGTTGGTTCTTATGATGCCGAACCGGAGACGCTGGAGCAGATGGATGCTTTTTCGCGGGAACAGGGCTATGAGACTGATTTCACCGGGCACCGCCGTCACCACGAAATTTACCTCAGCGATCCGCGCCGGACAGCACCGGAAAAACTGAAAACAGTACTGCGGCATCCTGTTCGTGCAAAATAAAATCGGGAAAGTTCACAAAGACTGTCGATTTTCGTTGTGAGATGTGCTATACTAAATCTACCTATAGAAACATCTCGAAAAAGGGAGGAGAACATCATGCAGCATGAAACTGTCATCGTGCTGGACTTTGGCGGCCAGTACAATCAGCTGATCGCGCGCCGTGTCCGCGAGAACAATGTCTACTGTGAAATCTATTCCTACAAAACTGACCTGTCGGTCATCAAGGCGAAGAACCCCAAGGGCATCATCTTCACCGGCGGCCCCAACAGCGTCTATCTGGAAGATTCGCCCACTATTGACCCCGAGATCTTCAACTGGGGCATCCCTGTGCTGGGAATCTGCTACGGCAGCCAGCTGATGATGCACCTGCTGGGCGGTCATGTCTGCCGCGCCCCTGAGCGTGAATACGGCAAGACCGAGTCTTTGTGGACAACAGCAGCAAGATGTTCGAGGATGTTCAGCCTCCACCATCTGCTGGATGAGCCACAACGACTACATCGAGCAGGCAGCCCCCGGCTTCAAGATCACCGCACACACCGTGAACTGCCCTGTGGCTGCTGCAGAGAACGCCGAGAAGGGCCTGTACGCTGTTCAGTTCCACCCGGAAGTGCTCCACACCGCTGAGGGCAAGAAGATGCTCCGCAACTTCGTGTATAACGTCTGTGGCTGCTCCGGCGACTGGAAGATGGACTCCTTCGTGGAGAACAATGTCAAGGCTCTGCGGGAGCGCATTGGCGACGGCAAGGTGCTGTGCGCCCTGTCCGGCGGCGTGGATTCCTCTGTGCTGGCTGCGATGCTGGCAAAGGCCATCGGAAAGCAGCTGACCTGCGTGTTTGTGGACCACGGCCTGCTCCGCAAGAACGAAAAGGAAGAGGTCTGCTCTGTCTTTGGCCCGGGCAATGCCAACGGCTTTGATATCAACTTCATCTGCGTGGATGCCCGTGACCGCTATTTCAGCAAGCTGGCCGGTGTTACCGAGCCGGAGCGCAAGCGCAAGATCATTGGCGAGGAGTTCATCCGCGTCTTTGAGGAGCAGGCAAAGCAGATCGGAAAGGTGGATTTCCTGGCACAGGGCACCATCTACCCTGACGTTGTGGAGAGCGGCCTGGGCGGCGAATCCACCGTCATCAAGAGCCACCACAATGTCGGCGGCCTGCCCGATACCGTGGACTTCAAGGAGCTGGTGGAGCCTCTGCGCAACCTGTTCAAGGATGAGGTGCGTCAGGTTGGCCGCGAACTGGGCCTGCCTGAGTATCTGGTCAGCCGTCAGCCGTTCCCCGGCCCCGGTCTGGGCATCCGCATCATCGGCGAGGTGACCCCTGAGAAGGTTGCCATCGTGCAGGATGCAGACGCGATCTGGCGTGAGGAGATCGCCAAGGCGGGTCTGGATAAGGAGATCAACCAGTATTACGCCGCTCTGACCAATATGCGCAGCGTCGGCGTGATGGGTGACGAGCGCACCTATGACTACGCTGTGGCCCTGCGTGCTGTGACCACCACCGACTTTATGACTGCTGAGAGCTACAATGTGCCCTGGGATGTTCTGGGCACCGTGACCAGCCGCATCGTCAATGAGGTCAAGCACGTCAACCGTGTGTTCTACGATTGCACCGGTAAGCCGCCTGCCACCATCGAGCTCGAATAATGGAATACGAGAGAATAAAACGTGTCTACGACTGAAAAATGATGAATTTCGGAAGAATGACATCACTTTGACATCACCTGCGGCAAAAAGCACCTGCTGGATGTGCCGGGAAATGGTAGCACGGTTTATTATCGAAGAATAATTTGAAAGCCCCGGAAAGTAACGAGAAATCGAAACTTTCCGGGGCTTTTTTGACATCATGACATCACAAAACAGACCGTGACATCACCTGTTTTCGGCCTAGCCGAGTGACATCAAATCGGATTCATCGTCATTGGAAGAGGGGGAGCCGATGGCCTCCAGCTTTGACACAAGCTCCTGCTGCTTGTTGGGGTACAAATGGGCATAGGTTCGCATGACGACGGGAACGGTGTCGCCGATTCGCCTTGCTACCAGAACGACGGAGTAGCCCAGCTCAATGCAGAGGGAAACATGACTGTGTCGCAGGTCATGAACGCGAATATCCGGCAGATAGGTGAGCTGAGTGCAGCGGGTCAGCTCCTTGTTGAGCGCTGTGCACGTCATGTAGAATACGCGGTCGTCCGGGGTCAGCCCGTAGAGCCGGGAACAGTAGGTGCGGAACTCTTCGGCCAACCAATGCGGAATAGGCACATTGCGGTTTCCGCCTTTCTTGCTGTTCTTAGTGGGGCCGAAGATGTCCTGCCCCTTTTTTCTGTGGTAGGTCTTGTAGATGCGCAACTGGTCATCATCGGTCAGGTCTTTGGGCAACAGCGCCAGCATCTCGCCCTCGCGGCATCCCGTCCAGAACAGAATATCAAATGCCAGAAGATAGGCCTCGTTGCGGAATTCTTTCCGCAAAAGCTCGTACTGGTCTTTCGTGATGATAAGCATTTCTCCGGCGACGGAGGAACCCATGTAGCCAGCGGCATCGCACGGATTGAAACGCAGGCCGTAGAATGTCTGGGCATAATTAAAGAGGGCGGTCAACTGTGCGTGGATGGTGTAGAGATATGTTTCCGAATATGGGAGGCCAGTGGCTTCGCCCATCTCTTTTACTCGCTGTTGCCAATCTCGAATATCAAGAGCGGTGATCTCATTCATTTTCCGGTTTCCGAGAAGCGGAACGATTTTGGTGTCAAAAACATTTCGCTTGGTGTCCATTGTGGTGTCGCGGACATGGTGCTCCCGGTCATTGAAGTACAGCTCCACAAAGCTGGCAAGAGTCATGTCACAGCTCTTGGCTTTTTGCAAATGGAATTCGCGCTCCCACTCTTGCGCTTCACGTTTGGTTTTGAAGCCGCGCTTACGCTTCTGCTTTCGTTTCCCGGTGAAATCAGCGTAGCGAAACTGGCAGTACCATGTGCCTGTTTTTTCGTCCTTATAGCAGGGCATTAGAATATACCTCCTGACGTGTTTAGAAATCCCCGACCATTTTTATAATGGCCGGGGGTCTTTTTTATTTGGCGATGATGGAATTGAAATCGTCGATGTGCTCTGAATTGCTAAGCATGAGACATAGATTCAAACCAGCAGGGGAAGAGATGCGCAGTCGGCCGCATTCACAGATGGAGCACTGATGATTGTTTTTATAGCGCTTATCACGGGATCCGTCTGCATTTACCTTGAGCCACGTTTTGCTGACAACCTTAGCATCCGCCGGGATTTCCATTTCAGAGGAATCCATGATTGGGTGAATGATGTCGGCACAGTAATCAACTTCATCTGCATCGTAGGCACTCAGTTTTCCGTCGTGAAGATAGAATATCTTATCGGGGAGAATATAGAACGATTCCTTCTTTGACAGAGCTGCAGAAAAATATGGAACATTGGTGCTGAGGTAATAGGGGAGCTTCGGCATTCCAAGGAGCTTTTTGGGGAGAGTTGCTTCGCTGGCTCCTGCATTTGTTTTAGTGTTGTGTCCCTTTTCTATCTCCGTGACATACCATGCGGCATCGCAAGCGAATAGTTCTCGCCATGCGTGATACCAATCCTCATAAGCGGCACGTTGTTCATCAGAGAAATCGTATTCCAAATTCACTTTGGCCTTATAATGAACAAACAAGAATGCAGAGAAAGAGAGGATTGTTAGCAGGAGCCGCTGCGGCGTGTGAAGAACAATGAAAGCCAATAGGCTGACGGTGCCAATTATAAAGAACGCTTTGTTGAGAAAACGGACTAAGTGGATTTGTTTCATAAGCGCCGCAAAATCGGCGTCCTTGTAGCTGTTCCGATCAGTGGACTGTATGACCTCCGTTTCAAATGCTGGGGGCTGCGTAGAAGATCTTAGAGTCTCGGCGCTGCGGATAGATTCCTCTGAAACATAGCTGATTCCGGTTCCGGGGATGGACGCCGTTTGCCTGATTTTTCCGTTGGCCGTTTTGGTGATTCGGTATCCGGGAACGCCCCACGAATACCCAACTCCACTTCCTGAAATATTGATGCGAAAGCCGCCGCCAAGACGAATGCTTTTTCTGTATCTGAATCCCATAACCTCACAACCCTTTCTGTTATTTATTCACGGATTTCGGTAGATGGCTGGAATCTGCTTGTAAGCTGTCTTACTCTTTCCAGTGGCGCGCTTGCGCCGGGAAGGAGTGAGAAGATGCCTGCATCGGATGAGCGCTCCAGACATGGAAATGTGCTTGATGATGTTCTTCGGGAAGAAATCAAGGATTTAACCCCGGAACAGGTCAAGCGGGTGCTTGAGTACATCGAAACGCTGAAACAGCAGTAACGAGCACCGATGGCGCGGACAGGCCCTCTTTGGGAGCCTGTCCTTTTGTTATTCGCGCAGGAATTTGACGAAGCGGACGTACTCTATTACCTTGCGCATTTCATCATCTGTCAGATCGTGCGTGGAGTCCATGAGCCGCCTCTGCAAAGCGGAAAGATTCGACTCCGGGAAATCCACCTCCCCCCGGAGATAGGCTTCAGACACGCCATAGCGGGCGGCAATAGTGGCGATGTCCGAAGCGGTAGGAACAGATTTTCCCGCTTGCCAGCTCGCAACAAGGGTTCTGCTTTTCCCGCACAGGCGCGACATAAAAGCGCCCGATGAACCGTAATGTTCCATCAAATCGACAATGCGTTGGACAGTAATCGTCATCCTTTTTACCAGCTTTCTTTCTGAAATCTTGTGTAATACGCTGAAATCCAACACTTGTTAGATTTGCGGTCTTGTCGTCTAACAGGTGTTGGATTATTATATAATCACAGTCAAACATTTGTTGGACTGCATGAGCAACAACGGAGGTCGAAAAAATATGAAAATGGTAACGTACAAAGTGCTCAGCAAAGCAATGCGGGAGCTGACAGGGCAAGTTGCAGAGCTGGATGAAGCCATTGAAATCCGCTTGGTGTTTGGCGAAAAAGTTAAAATCACCATTTCGATGGACTGGGCAACAATGGATGCAGCACGGGCCGCAGAACTCGCTGAGCATCTGGCAAAGGCGGCGGAGCTCGTGAACAACTTCAAGTACGCTGGTTATACGATTGTTAGATAAGGGGAATGGCCATGAAGTATTCAGACATCAACAAGATGTTCACGACAGAGGTGAACAAGTATTTGGCGCAGGGGTATCGCTTCAACACCGCAAGCATGAATGGGAGTCAGGGTGAACTGGCCAAGGTCGATTTGACCAACGGAACTGAAATCATCCGCATTGTGGCCCGCACTTTTTCCAAGGAGTGGGATAAGCAGGGCGTCGAGCTGTTCGTTGGCCGCGTGGCCGAGAAAGAGGCGTTCGGCCGGATGTGGCCTATTGCGTCAACACAATTTGGAACGGACGCTTGGAACAAGTCAGCAGCCAGCGGTTCTACGAGGTGAGCGGCTACGGAGATCCCGACAAGTTCTATGGGACGGAAGCGGACGCCGAAGCGGTCAGCAAAGTCCGTATGAGCCGCTATGCGCAGAGGCCGAGCCGCAAGGCTGAGGACATGACCAACGCTGAAACCATCAAAATTGCGGTGCGGTTCATTCGCCGGAAGCTTGGCATCAAGAACGTGGACAAGAAGCGCATTGAAGTGTTCCGCACGCCTGACCATCGACACATCATCAATTATCGCGGCAAAGCATATCAGCTCAACAACAAGGAGGTTTGACTATGTATTGCAACAAGTTTTTCAGAACCGAAGAGGAGGCCAAGGCTTTCAAGAAGTCTCACGGCGGGGCGCTGTACAAGAACATCAAGGGGAGTCACACCCGGCAAGCGTACCGGGTAGAAGCGATGATGGCCGTGCAGGACGGCTGGCTCCGCAGCACAGAGACGGATACGTACCCGTTCTGCGTTGCATGGAATGGCAAGCCGCTGTCGGCAGGAAAGGAGATTTAAGCCATGAAAGCATTAAAAATTGAGCCTGGAAAGGCCCCGGAACGCATTGACATTGACAACGAACTTGAAGCACTGCAAGACGCTGTGGGCGGCTACATTCAGGTGCTCTACCCGGACCCGCACCGCCCGGTGAGCCTGGTCTGCAACGAAGAGGGCAAGTGCATGGGCCTCAAGCCGAACCGGGCCCTGTACAGGGGCGGCAAGCCTTACGACGTCATTGTTGGCACATTCCTCGTGGTTGGAGTCGATGAAGAGGACTTCACGGATCTACGGGAAGAGGATGCAACGTATTTTGAGAAGCTGTTCCATTCGCCGGAGAAGTTTAAGTGCTTCGCAGGGCGGCTGGTCATCTCCAAGGTGGTTTCTGGCGGGGCTTAATGGCCCCGCTTTTTTCAAAACCCGAAAAACCCATTCGGTTTTTTGGGTTTTGTTCGGTTTTTTCGGTTTTGATGGGTTTTGCGAAATGCAAAATAAAAGATGAAATTTGAATCGTAACTTTCAAATTTTAGGCAGAAAAACCGGAATCCTGTTAAAAATGAAACTCGATAGAACGACAAATTTTTGAAACGTGCGTAAAATGTGAAAACCCATTGGGTTTTTCAAAAACCGAAAAAAACCATCTTCTTAAGAAAAGAAGAAGAAAAAGAATAAGAAGATATGAAGACTATCGTCTTCATCACGCGATCACGCGCGGGCGCGCGCGTTATATAGCCGACGACGACGAACCCAACTGATGAAGAACAGGGTCGTCTGTGCGGCCAAGCAGGTAGTCGACGGAACAGTCCAGCCTGTCGGCAAGAAGCATAAGGGTCTTGCCCGATGGTGGATCTTCGGCGTTTTTCCAGCGTGTAACAGCGCCAGAAGAGATGCCAAGCTCTTTTGCAAGCGGATTTGGCTTCGTACCTCGAAGAACGCACATCTGATAGAATCGCTCCCAAAATATCAAAAATAGGACCTCCTTTTTGTGCAAAAGCATGAATCTCACTAAAATGAGATTATCGTATTGCCATCTCACAAAAGTGAGATTATAATATATCTAACAAATGATTCAAACACCTGTTAGATAGAAAGGACAATACCATGACGAATGTTTACATTGACAGCCGCCGGGATGGGTACTCTCCCAGCCAGTGCACGACACCATGACGGTGGGGGAGTTGATTGACATCCTGAGCCAGTACGACGAAGACCAGCCCGTCTACATTCGCAACGACAACGGCTACACCTACGGGAGCGTCCAGATGGACAGCGTTACCGAGGGAGAGGAGGACGAGGACGAATGAGACTTCTTGTTGAGTACACATCGCATGGCCGCGGTCCAGCGGCTCCGCAGACCTACAGCACCACGCTGGACATTGTGGACGATGTAGCGGAGCGGCTGTTAAAGGCCAAGACGCCGTACACATTCCGGGAGCGGAAGTACTGCACACGGGAAGCGCTGATTCTTGCATTCCTGATTTACGACATCGAGAACCTGCAAGAGCGGAGCTTCGGGGACAACGACCAGATTTTGAGCATCCGGCGGGATGGCCGGAACTGAGGGAGGGTCACATGATGAAGTTTGTAGCACCGATGGACACATGGGAGATGGTAGGCGGGAACCTGCCGCCCATCCGGGTTCGCGCCCGGTCATTCGATGAAGCACTTGCAAAGGCAAGGCTTCGTGATCCCGCTATTGCGCCGGATGGGTCGTTGAGGAGGCTGAATGATGTTCGACAAAGAGCTTATGAAGCAGCTGACCACTATTCCGGCAGAAGACCGGGCGAAGTGGTTCGAGGAACGCGACAAGCTGGAACAGCTTGCCAGCGAGATGAACCGCCTGAACGTGAAGGAGATGGTGCCGAAGTACGGCATCGCACGGGTGATCCGGGTGCTGGCGGCTACAATCAAGCACGCACCGCAGGATTACGATGCGGATGTGGTGGAGATGGCCAGTTGGGTGCCGCCCGTCCGGGCGGGTCGGGATGCGGAGATGTGGTTTTGCTCAACCATCCACCGGGCATACGTCCAAGACCTGTTTCGCCAGTATGCGAACCTGCGCAAGCTGTGAGAAAGGAGCCTAAACCATGAAGTACGCCGTTTTTACCTACAACATCCGCATGAAGGGTGAGGAAGGAAAGGCCTGCATGACCGTCCTGATGGATGATGACCGAGCAGCGGCCGTTAAGTCTGCATACGATAACCGGCAGGGGATCAGTGAGATTGAGGATATCCTCTTGCGGTGCAAGGTTGATGATCTGTGCGCCGCTTGCGAAGCACTCCGGGGGCGAAAGTACCTTCGCAACAGCATCAAGTGCGTGGAGATCGAGGAGCTTGAGCCGTGAACATTGAAATTAAATATCAGGCCGAGGATGGCGAGATTCTGTATTACCACTTTGAGTCGTGGGAACTGGCTGAAGACGATGCCTTTCGGGAAGCGATGCAGGAGTTCCGCAGCACTCGCACAGGAAAGAACAAAATCCTCTCCATCCGGGATGCATCGATTGGTGCAGGCCGCAACTGGAAAGAATAACCCGCCTGATGATGGCCGCTGGTATCGGCCGAAACCATTTTCGTGGCATCACGAAGATGGTCGCGGGAACCAACACCGCAAACCAAGGAAAGGAAGATTCACATGAAGTATGAGATCTACCAGTTGAAAGAGGACACCATGGAGCAGGTAAAACTGCGGTTCATGGCGTCCGATCAGCCGCACAGCTGGGCGGCATCCACCGGGAGAACTACCGGCTGGTGTACGAGGGTAAGGCGGAAACCCGAAAGGACGCACAGCAGACGCTTGATGGCCTGTTCCGCAGGTTCAACATCGACAGGCCCGCAGGCTTCGAGGGCCACAGCTTGAGCGTGTCGGACATCATTCACCTCGCTGATGGGGAATCCTCCGGCTGGTGGTTCTGCGATGCTTACGGTTGGAAGCTGCTGAGCGGGGAAGAATGGGGGCAGACCTGATGCGCCGCTACACGAAAGCTGAGTGGGCCGCAATCCCGGAGCCTACAAGGGCCGCTGGGAGCCGACGCCGCTCAACCTTGAGCGGGTGAAGAGTGGTGAGCTGCCGGCAGAGTACATCGGCAAACGGAGCACCATCGTCAATGACGAGCATCACGGCACGGTGCTTATCACCGAGGGCGTGCACTTCGTAATCGACAAATGAGCACAATCGCTCAAAGAGGTGATTTGAGCCGCCTTTTGCATCAAACGGCAAATTCCTTGCGGGAGAATCAAAAACGCAAAATAGAACCATCTGAGCGGCTTTGAGAACTATTTCCGCTGACTCAGAATGAATTGGAGATAATCTGTAACCTTTTGGCGTTCATCATCTGTCAGATTCATCCGCTGTACGGCGGGGTCGACAGTGCGCCCCATGAGAAAGTCCATGGAGCAGTCGAGGTAGTCAGAGATGCGGGCAAGGCTATCAGCCGCATCATGCGGCCAGTGCGTAAGTTGGAAAGGGTGCCTTTACTCATTCCGAGTTCGGCAAACATATCTTTCAGCTGGACATTGCGAGCTTTTGCTTGAAGCTTGATGTTTTCTGCAAGGGTTATAGAATCATACAAATTTTGGGTCGGCATTTTGTGTATCCTCACAAAACCTCGCAATCGCAATGATTTTGTCTTGAAATATTGCAATCGCAAGATTATAATACACTTGTACAAAACAAATGTCAGATTGAAAGGGTCGGCGCTTTCCATTCAGCGCGTTCCCCGAAGCCCCTCTGCAAAGGGGCTTCAACGTACCACGCAGTACAAACCATGCAAGTTGATTCCTCCTAATGACAGGCATCGCTGCAAAGCGCAGCGCCGATACTGCAAATCGGCGGTGCGCAGGTAAAGCGATTACTCCCCAAGAGCTTCTGCTTAACAGCTTAAAGGCGGGGGAACGCGTTGAATGGTGGGTACTGGCCCTTTTAGTCTATCAAAAATCAAACAAGTGTTCAATACATTTGTTAGATAAATCTTTGTCGGGAAGGAGAAAAAACATGAAGAAAGTTCCGCTGCCAGAGTGGTGCGTGTCGGTCAAAAAAGCGATGGTTGAGCGCGACGATATGAGCGTCACCGAGCTGGCAAAAGAAATCGGGTACTCCCGCGCACACGTCAGCCAGGTCATCAATGGTACGATGGTGCCGTCTGCGAACATCAAGTCCGCGATTGAGTCCTGCCTGAACCTGCGGGCGTGATTTCTTACATCATAAGTTTACCAGAAAGGAGAGTTGTGCGAAATGGCGGTTGATTGCCAGAATATCTACAAAAACGCGCGGAAATCTGCTGGTTTTACGCAGGAGAAGGCCGCGCAGCTTTTGAGCGTGTCGGTTGATTCTCTGCGGGATTATGAGCAGAGCCAGCGCCCGGTACCCAGCGACGTGGCAAGCGCCATGTGCGATGTGTACCAAGCCCCGTATCTTGCAGTTCAGCATCTGCGCCGGTCCTCAGAGCTGGGCAAGCGGGTGGTTCCGGAGATTCAGTTAAAGGACTTGCCGGAAGCTGTTCTCAGCGTTCTGGCGGCGGTTCAGAGGTTTATCGTAAAGCGCGATGCGATGATAGAGATCGTCGCAGATGGAAAAATCGAAGAGGACGAACAGGCTGAATGGAATGAGATCATGGATCGAATGAACAACCTGTTCGTGGCGATGGCAATATGCGTTTTTCGAAAGGAGGGCGTCGGACGTGAAAGAATCGTACTTTATCGGCGTGAGCGAAGTGCAGGAAATTGTCGGATGCAGCAAATCCAGAGCCTATCAGTTTATCCAGCAGATGAACAAAGAGCTGGAAGCAAAGGGTCTGCTTACGTTTCCGGGCAGAGTGCCCCGGCGGTATGTGTTCGAGCGGTTCGGCATTACGGAGGTTCAGGATGATGCGAAAGGCAATAATCCCGCTGGTGGCAACAGCGGCGGCGCAACTACTGGTAATCGGAAGCATCGCCGCGGCGTTCGCTTTCCAACCGAAAGAAACGCAGCTCCCGATAGCGATGATTCCTGTGCAAGCTGACATCGAGCAGGGCGAGTGCATCCGGCGAGACCCGGCTCCCTATGAGCCGATTACATACCATGTGCCGCTGGATGCGGATTTACAGCAGTATACAGCCGAGATGTGCGACTTGTACGAAGTTCCGCTGGAGCTGGCCTACGCCGTCATGCAGGTCGAGAGCGGCTATACGGTGAGCGCTACCAGCTCAACCGGGGATTATGGTCTGATGCAGATCAACAGCATCAATGCCGGATGGCTCAAAGATGAGCTGGGAGTCACGGATCTGCTGGATGCCTGCCAGAACATCAAGGCTGGGTGCTATATGCTCGGAAGTTATCTTGCCCTGTACGATGGAGACATCAACCGAACTATGATGGCGTACAACCTTGGGAAGAGCGGGGCAGAAAAGGCTTGGAATGCAGGAACCCGCAGCACTGCCTACACCGACAAGGTGTGGAGCGCAATGGTTGGCCTTTTGGAGGAAGAAAGGGATGTTTCGTAAGGTGATGCAAATGATTCAGGATTACGCGGAGAAGAAGCTGCTGGATGAAGTCTTTGCTACATACCTCGATGTGCAGGATGCCGCAGCTGAGATGGCGCAGGTGCTCCCGTGTCCCCGGTGTGGGAAGCTGACCATGAAGATGCGCTTGCACAGCAACGCTCTTTCCCGTCAGGTTCCGGGCATCACGATTTGTGGCCAGTGCGGAACCGAAGAAGCGCTGGATGCAATGGCGGGGAAGCCAAAGGATGCCATGAATGGGCGCTGGTCAAAACCTACATGAAAGGAGCAAACCTCAAATGAAGCGCAGGGAAAAGAAGCTGAGCGTGATGGATTGGGTACTCGTAGGACTGCTGGACACGCTGGCCGGGGTCGTAGCTGGAGGCTGATGGCAATATGGCAGTTGCCGAGCGCCTACCGCTGGCGTGGCTACTGGGCAATCGGCGGCGAATGGCTGCTTGTCATCATTGCAATCATCATGGCGGTGCGGCTGACGCACGCATTCCAGATGTTTACGATTTTCGGAGGAAAGAAGCATGGTAAGATGCGCTCGGTGTCACAGGGTCATTACAGATCCGGCGGCAATCGAAGCGGGGTACGGCGCAAAGTGTTACGCCAAGGAGTTCGGCAAGAAGCTGAAATCGCCCGCAAGACCTCGCAAGGGAAAGACCGCTACACAGCCTAAGAGCACCGCTGAGCGCCAAATCATCGGCCAACTCACGGTATATGACATACTCGCCGCACACGAAAAAAGCGCTGACCAGAACGGCCAGCGCGCTACAAATGGATAGAGAACCGTACATTCCGTTGGCGCTTGATGCAGGAACATCAAGCCGGAAAATACAGGTCTCCACCACACACAACCATATTGTAGCATATTCGGTTGAATTTTTCAACAGGTACGAAGCGGCGAGAAAGGACTATCCTTTCTGCCGTTTTTCTATGCAAAAATTAGGAGGTACAACATGGAAAAAGAACTTACTGCCGCCGTAACCACGCAGGAGCCGATGTTAGCCGACAGTCTGATTGTGGTGCAGCAGCTTCCCGTCATCAAGGAACAGCTGCACAGCATTAAGGCTCAGGCACAGGCGTCTGTGGCGGAAGCGCTGGCGCTGGTTTGCACGGAAGAAACGCTCAAGGTCGTCAAGGAGCAGCGGGCGAAGCTGAATCGTGACCGCAAGGATTTGGATGACCGCCGCGCAGTCGTTAAGAAGCAGATCATGAAGCCTTTTGAGGACTTCGACAAGGTTTACAAGGAGTGCGTCACCGATGTCTATGGTCCTGCGGATGAAGCGCTGAAAGGAAAAATCACGGACGTGGAAGCCGGCTTGAAAGCTGACAAGGAGAAGAAAGTGGTTGCTTACTTCGACGAGCTGGTCAAGGCGAACGGGGTCGAGTGGGTCAGCTATGGGAACATCGGTATTGCTGTTACCATGACGGCGAGCCTGAAATCTTTGAAGAGCAAGGTCAAGGAATACGTTGACCGCGTGGTGGCTGATGTGAACTGCATCAATGGCATGGAGAATGCCCCGGAAGTTATGGCCGAGTACAAGCAGTGCCGCAATCTGGCCGTTGCGATTAACAGCGTGAGCCAGCGCAAAGACCGTGTGGCCCGCGAGGAAGCTGAACGGAAACAACGCCTTGAAGCCCAGCTTCGCGCGCAGGAAGCAGAGTCGGCGGTGCTGGATGCGGTAGAAGAAGAGCTGGCCGCGCCGCAAGTCATAGGCGCCGAGCTCCGGTTATGGATGAGCAGGAGGTCGAAGAAACCCAACAGGAGAGCGAGGAACAGGTCATGACGGCCCAATTTGCTTTCATGGGCCGCACGTTCCAGTGCCGCGGTACATTGACCCAGCTCCGGGAGCTGAAGTCTTTCGTAAATGAAAAAATCGACGAGATCCAGAAGCATATGGATTCCGTCGGCATCGAGAATGAGGAGGTAAGCGACAATGGCTAAAGCAGTACAGCCGAAGAAATTGTACTTCTCTCAGGCAATGCAGACCGAGAAATACAAGAAACTCATAAATAATACCCTAGGCGATCCGGTACGCGCGGCACGATTCGCTGCAAATATCACTTCTGCTGTGGCAGTTAACCCTACCTTGCAGGAGTGTGATGCAGGTACTATTTTGGCGGGTGCCTTTTGGGTGAAAGCCTGCTCTTGCAGCCTTCCCCGCAGTTGGGCCAGTTCTACTTGGTGCCGTTCGAATCCAAAGCAAAACGTGACCGGCAGGGTAATGTGATTAAGCCGGCGTGTCTCAAGGCGCAATTCGTTTTGGGTTACAAGGGATACATCCAGTTGGCTCTGAGAACGGGCCAGTACAAGCGCCTGAATGTTCTGGAAGTCAAATCCGGGGAACTGGGCGGTTGGGATCCCTTTGAAGAGCGTTTCCATGAAATGCACTTCATCGAAGATTTTGAAAAGCGCGCAGCAATGCCGACTGTGGCTACATTGCCCATTTTGAGTATATCAATGGTTTCCAGAAAACGCTGTACTGGACGGCAGACCAGATGATGTCTCATGCGGACAAATATTCCCCGGCATTCAGCGCCGCCGCATATAAGAAGCTGCTGAATGGTGAGATTCCACAGAATGAGTTGTGGAAGTATTCGAGCTTCTGGTACAAAGACTTCGACGGGATGGCCAAAAAGACCATGCTGCGCCAGTTGATTTCCAAGTGGGGCATTATGACGGCAGAAATGACGATGGCCTATGAAAGAGACGGCCATGTGATGATGCCGGACACCGCGAGCGGAGACCTGTTGCCGGAAGTGACCGATACCCCGGAACTCAGCCAGCAGGATGAGCAGGAACAGCCCAAAATCGAGCGGACGGCCAAAACTATGGACTTGCCGGAGCCGGAAGCAGACGAAGTGAAAGCGGCTGTTGATTTGGCGACACTCTGATGGTCAAGTACAACATTATCAGCACCGGAAGTGACGGCAACGCTACGATTTTGGAAGATTTTGTGCTGATAGACTGCGGGGTGCCTTACAAAGCGCTGGAGCCATATGTGACGAAGCTGAAACTTGTGCTTTTGACGCATATTCATTCAGATCACTTCCAAAAGCGCACCATCAAGCGGCTTGCCGAAGAACGGCCAACGCTGCGCTTTGGGTGTTGCCGCTGGCTGGCACCGCCGCTTCTGGCCGCAGGGGTGCCGGAACGTCAGATTGATGTGCTGGAACCCCGGACCATGTACGGATACGGCCTGTGCAATGTGATTCCGTTTATGCTGACTCACAATGTACCGAACTGCGGGTACAAGGTGCATTTTCCATCTGGCAAGGTGATTTATGCTACCGACACCAACAACCTGAACGGGGTGCAGGCACTCGGATATGACCTCTATTTGATAGAAGCCAATTATCGAGATGAAGACATTCAAGCCAAAATCGCAGAGAAAAAAGCTGCTGGACAGTATGCCTATGAGATGCAGGTGCTCAAAAATCACCTGTCGGAAGCAAAATGCAATGACTTCTTGGTGAGAAATATGCAGGCGAACAGCGTGTATATCCCTATGCACGTTCATGTTGACAAGGAGAAAACGGATGGTCGTAACGGCGAGAATTGAAAAGCTGGAAGATGGAAAGCTCGTCCTGAAGCCCGATACGGACATCAGCCGCTTTGTGGAGCAGAAACGCCCCCGGCGGGTGGAGGTCCGGTTGGATGATGGGCGCACGATTTCTGTTGACCAGCGCCGAAAGATTTTTGCCATCATCCGTGACATTTCTTTGTGGTCCGGCCACGAGCCGGAAGAGCTTCGGCAGTATTTGGAATGGGATTTCTGCTCTCGCGCTATGCGGGAGTGGTTCTCCCTCTCGGACTGCGACATGACGACAGCACGAGAATTCATTACCTACCTGATTTCATTTTGCTTCCATTGGGGTGTTCCGACAAAGGATAGTCTGCTGACACAAACGGACGACATTGGAAAATACCTGTATCTGTGTCTTGAGAACCGCCGCTGTGCAATTTGCAACCGTCCGGCGGAGGTACATCATGTTGACCGTATCGGCATGGGCATGGACAGAGAAAAGGTCGTTCACGTTGGCCTGAACGCAATCGCACTTTGCCGAGCACATCACGAGGAAGCGCACCGCCGGGAGAATGCGTTGTTCGCTGAGTACCACATCTATGGAATCAAGCTGGACAAGCACCTGTGCAAAGTGCTCTCCCTCAATCAAAAGCCGAAAGGGGAGGTGAAGCGTGGCGAATGACTACATAAAGCTATGGGTGAAAGACTACCGAGCGCTACTGGAACCGTTCAGTGAAGCAGAACGGGGGCGCATTTTGTGGGCGATGATGGACTACAAGGAATCGGGGGCTGAGCCGAGCTTTTTGGGAAATGAACGCTTCGTCTGGGCAGCTATCAAGGCAAAGATTGATGCTTCCAATGAAGCCTACGAGCGACAAGCGGCGGCTAATCGTGCCAATGGTGCAAGGGGCGGAAGGCCGAGAAAAAATAAAGAAGCTCCAGAAAACCAAAAAAACCGAATGGGTTTTGAACCTGCCAAAGAATCAGAGGGCGCAGACGAACAGCAGGAGACATCAACCGGCCCGCCCGACGGAAAGCCGGAATCCTACTGGGTCTGGGCTGGATGCGATAAGGTGCTCACACCTTATATGGCCTCAGAATTCCGGGACCTGCGGGAAGCAGGCGTAGAGGATGCCTTAGTGGTGGCCGCGCTGAAAGAAGCGATGCGCCATCAAGCAAAGTATCCTTGGGTCTATGCCAAGCGTCTGCTCGACCAAGCAGCAGCACAAAAAATCACAACGCTGGAAGCGTGGGAAAAAGTACATATCACATACAAAGGAAACCGGGTAGACCGGGAAACGCCGAGTGGAAATAGCTTCCTTGGCCTTGATAACAGCTTGGATCGCCTAAAAAGGAGACCTCTTAGAAAGCGGGTGGAGGAAGTTCCACCAGACTAAGGAGGTTTTCTAATGGGAAGCGACGTTCGCCATGTCCGCGGCGAGGCCCAGAAAGAGCTTGTAAAAAAGTTTGAAGTATTTACAAGCAAGGGGCGGTCAAGGTGGCAGGTTTGGAGCGACTGGATTACGATAAGCGCCATTGCCGTGTCCAACGCGACGGACAAGAGCCACTTCGATGAGCGGGAGCAGCAGTACATAACTATTGTGAAAAAGTACACGAAGCAGGAAGTGGACACATTCGCGGATATGTTTTCGATTCTGGTTATGGCGTTGGAGGACAACTCGGAACAGGATTTCCTTGGCGAGCTGTATATGTGCTTGGGGCTTGGAAGTGACCACGCGGGCCAGTTCTTCACGCCTTACCACCTTTGCGAGTTTATGTCTGCGGTGACGACCCCGGCAGAAGAATTTCAGCAGAAAATCGGAGACAGGGGATGGGTCGCGGTCTGTGACCCGACCTGCGGCGCGGGGGCCTTGCTAGTGGCGTTTGCAAACGAATGCAGGAAAAAAGGCATCAATTATCAGACGGATGTGCTGTTTGTGGCGCAGGACATTGACTACATCGTGGGTATGATGTGCTATCTGCAAATGAGTCTGCTTGGAATGCCGGGATATGTCGTCATCGGTGATACGCTTGCAAGCCCGTCTACGTCTTATGACAAAAGAGGGCTGCTTCCGGTTGACAACGGGAGCGTCTGGTACACGCCGCTGCTCAGGATCCCGGTTTGGCAGTATCGAATCTTTATGGCGCAGATGGAGCTGGTCACCCAGCCGATAAAGGAAGAATATGCTGCGGATGCGCCAAAATCCGAACCACAGAAAGCCCTTGAAGCCACAAAAAAGAGTAAGCAACCAAAAGATACGGAAAAGCCAAAAACCGCTAAAATACCGCCCAAAGAGCCGGAGCAGGAACCGATGTTCTCTGAGGGCAAGGGCGGGCAGTTGAGCTTTTTCTGATAGGAGGACAATATGGATTCCACCACACACACCACAACCACAGTAGAGTTCGTCGATTGGCGGGCCAAGGCAAAAGAAAAGTTGGGGGCAGAGGACAAGATGTTCAAAGGCGGGCGCGCCGCCGCGAGCGTTCAGAGCTATGTGCTGCGGGCGCTGCTGAACTTTGCAGATCAGGAGCCGCGCTTTGCCGAGGTCGTTTGCAACACGGAGCGCACATTCTCGGAATGCTGCGCGGCAGTCGTACACAATGCGGGAGAGGTTTTGTCTGACCTTGAAGCGTATCGCAAGGCCGTGCAGTTCTACTTCCCCAATGCCGAAATCTCGTTTTCGATGAACATCAATCTTACCGGAACGCCGCCGACGGAAGAAGATATGCGGGCGCCGGCAACCATTAAACCGGAGAACGCCACCCCGAATATTCCGAAACCGCAGGAGCCGGCAAAGGAAAAGCCCGACCAAAAGAAGCCGAAACCGGAGAAAAAGCCTGCAAAGAAGAAAGAGAAGCAGAGCGAGGATTCGATGCAGCTTTCCTTGGAGGGATGGTTCTGATGATTTTGGGATTCAAGGGATTCAAGCCGGGGCTGGTCGCAACGCTTGGAAACGGAAAATTCCAGTATGTTCCGAACGAGCTGAATGAGACGAAAAAGGCCATGTGCGCCAGCACCGGGTTCCATTATTGCTTAGACCCGTGGGATTGCCTGAATTGGTACACATGGAACGGCAAGAATGAGTTTTGGGCAGTTGCGGCCGGGGGCGATGTTGACGAGGATGGCTACGGAAGCCGGAGCAGCTGTACGGAGCTGGTTCCTCTCCGCAAGCTGACAGCAGAAGAATTTTTGCTGATGCACGCCAACTATGTGTTTGAGCATCCTGCGGAGAAGTTTGAGGACAGCTATAAAGGGCCATTTCATGTCGCATATGGCCGGGATAAGAAGCTGGCCGGAGAACTGGGAGAATGGCTCTGCTTCATCATCCAAGATCAGCAGGAGTCCATCTGCATTGCACAGCCGATTGACGGCGTGAAGATTTTGCCGGGGAAGAACTACACGGCAGAGAGCTTGGAGGCGGCACACAATGAAAAAGCTGAAGAATTGAAACTTTATGCGCCGGAACCGAAACGGCCAGAGCTGGATGCGGCACTGTGTATGTCAGTTGCCGAGGGGCAGGGCATGGGCCGCTACATCGAGGGAAAGGTGCTGACGGTGGCCGTCTGGGACAAAAAGGAAAAGCCGCTGGTCGTGTGGCGCTTTTTCGGGGATTACTGGACGGGGGAGCTTCGCGGGAACGAGAACCCGACTAAAGGCGAGCTTTCGCCGCGTCAAATTGAGGTCAAGCCCTGCCAGTGCTTGACATGGAGGACCGAAGTGCCGGCCACAAAAGGAGAATCGGAACTCTTGCAGAACTATTTTGATGACTGCAGACCGGGATATCTGATTGGCATTGTAGAAGATGCACTGTCGGCTCATGCCAGGAAGAAGCGCGAAGAGCGCAACGCACGACAGGCGGCTGAGACCAAGAAGCTCTTTGAGAATCTGCCGGAGCCGCCGGAAGATCTCAGTAAACAAGTTTTGAAAGTGTGCAGTGATGCGGGCTTTCTCTGGGTCACCAATGATAAACAGAACGTAATCGAACCCGGCGGCGTTGAGAAGAAAATCTCGATTCAGCGGGCAAGGTGCGATAGCTGCGGTGGTGAATATACGCTGTCGGAACTGCTCAAACACAAGAGCACAGCGACGTGCGAATGTTGCGGGGAGAAAATGCAGGTTCGCAATACCCGCTATTCGGTCAAAAGGTTATGGGCCGCAAGGACATTCCTTTGGAGCAAGCCGCAGGGGGATGGAGTCTGGATTCGCCGCTATCTGGTGTATTTCGATTTCAGAAATCATCGGGCAGAACCGGAATTTCACGGCCGTGGAATCTGGTGGACGGACGGAAAGACCATCAAGCAGTGGAAACGCGACGGGGGCGAAAAAGCTCAGTATATCATGTGCCAGCGCCCGAAGCTGTCCGCGATGCTGCTGGCCCCCTCTGGCCCATATCAGCCGTACACGCTGGCATCCCACACTGACCAATTTGAGAGTGATGTTCGGAAAGTGTTGAAATCTGAATGGATGTACCAGTACGATAATCACCTCAATTTTCCGTGGGAAGTTCTGCAGTGGGAAATCGTGAATCGGTATCCGATGGCCGAAAGCCTTGTAAAAACGGGCTGGGCTGATGCGCTGTGCTCTCAGGTGTACGACGAATATGAACACAGCACCCGCATCAATCTTCGAGCAAAGACCTATTACGACGTGTTTGGCTTAAATCGTCAGGAGCTGGCTGTGGTCGCACAAAGCAAAAAGTCGTTCCGCGAGGTGGATGATGCGTTGAAGTGGAAAGAAGCCGGCCTTGCAATCAATGACAAGAACATGAAGATGACGGCTAACATCCGAAATCTCTCAGGAATGGCCAAGACATTGCGGGAAAGCGGAATGACACGGAGCTTGAAATATCTACGCCAGCAGACAAGGCGAGTCACCGGAAGCTACAACGGTCAGATTGCTCTTCAAGTTGCATCGGACTGGTTGGATTATATCGATATGGCCGGGCAGATGAAGATGAACTTGAATCTTGAAAAGGTTCGTTTTCCGCTGGATCTCAAGCGTCGCCACGATGATTTGGTTCTGGAGCGAAATAAGCAATGTCGAAAGGACGCCTTGAAAGGTGCCGCAAGCAGCATCAAAAAGGAAGCCAAGGAGCTGGAAAATCAGTTCCACATCGAGAACATCTACAAGAAAATCCGCAAAATCTACGAGTACGATGGAGCGGAATACATCATTCGGGTGCCGGATGGGGCAAAGGCCATTTTGGAAGAAAGCAGGTTTCTTGATCACTGCATCCAGCGCGGAACCAGATACTTTGAGCGTATTGCCAAACGTGAGAGCTACATCTTCTTCATGCGGCGCAAGGCTGACCCGAATACCCCGTGGTATACCTTGGAGGTGGAACCGGGCGGCACTGTCCGCCAAAAGCGCAGCTATAACAACGACCAGTATGCCGATTTGGAGGATGCGAAACCGTTTATTGCGGAATGGCAACAGGTCGTGCAGGGCCGCATGACAACGGCGGAAATTGATTTTGCACGGCAGTCCAAGGAAATCCGCGCACAGGAGTTTGCGGAACTCAAGGAAAACGGAAACATTATCCGCACGGGTGCAAATGCCGGAAAGCTGCTCGTGGATGAACTGATGCACGATTTGATGGAGGTGGAAAAACGTGTCGGCTAAAATTGAACTTTCTCTCGCGCCCGCCAAAGCAAAAGGTCTTTCGGAAGATGAGCGTCTGGATTTGGGGCGGCTGCTCCTGAAAGCAGGATACCGAGTTGATATTGTACGCCGTCGCCCGAATACCAATCCGGGCACCAATTACGATTATTTCATGGTTTTAGACAAAGGAGAGAACAATGCCTGATACCCGGAAGAATCACAACCCCAGCGGCGCGCCGGACCCTACACGAGTCCGGGCAGAGAGCAACATCCAGAGGGAAGAAGCTCGTGTGAGTGAGCTTGTCCACGTCCTGCGTTATGTGGCAGGTGCCGCCGGGTTTGAAATTGTGGAGCGAATTGTTCTCGTGGATAACCAGACGGGGAGGATTTATCGGTGAACAGAACAAAGAATGAGTTGGCCGATTATGCTTGGAATCCCGTGACGGGCTGTTTGAAGGACTGCCGATATTGCTACGCAAAAAAGAGTGCGCTGCGCTTTGCCAGTGATTGGCGGCGCAATCTGGCGGAAAGGCCGAAAGTTCAGCAGGTGGGAGAAAAGCTCTTTGAGCTGGATACCCCTTGGAAGACGAAGAGCAAGCGCTTCCTGAACAGTCCAACGGGATTTCTGCCCACCATGCACAAATACCGTTTCGACTGGCCGCAAAAGGTCAAAGTCGGCTCAAGCATTATGGTATGCACGGATGGTGATTTATTCGGGCCGTGGGTTCCTGAAGATTGGATTCTTCGGGTGTTTGCGGCGGCTGATGAAGCACCCCAGCACCAGTACATTTTTCTGACGCAGTATCCGGAACGCTATAAGCAACTTGTGAATCACGAGAAGCTGCCCCAAAACAAGAATTTCTGGTACGGTTCGACAGCGACGGTCAGAGAAAGCAGCGTATGGGTGAACGAACACTATAATACGTTCGTTGCGATAGAGCCGCTCCTTGGCCCGTTTGAGGGCGACGTGACAAAAGCGTTCCAGAAGTTGAAGTGGGTCATCATCGGCGCGGAAACAGGCCGAAATGCAGGAAAGGTCATTCCTAAAGCGGAGTGGATTAAAGACATTCTTGCGTCAGCGGATGCAACCGACACACCTGTTTTCATGCGGAGCAGCATGGAAAGCGTGGTGGGCGCTGAGAATATGCGGCGCGAGAAACCACAGCCGATTCTTCAGAGAGTTCCCAGCGACGTGCAGAAAGAGCGTCTGTGGGAGTATTGCACGGTCTGCGGCAAGTACAGACCGATGAAAGAAATGTACGCGCTGCTCTTGCGCAGAAAACGTGGAGATAGCCCGGAGCGGGTGGCTTATATGTGCCCGGAATGCTATGAGCAGTTCAGCAGAGACAATTTTGAGAAAGGAAAAGACGATGAAGTTTGAACGAAGCGAAATTGGAGCGCTGTTCTCCAAGCTCCGAACAGCAGTGCCGGAAGTTCGCGCAGTGGGCAACGATAGCACGGGAATCCTGCTGAGTGGCCCGGATGCGTTCGCAACGAATTTGGAACTGAGCATTCGGGCAGAACTTTCCAGCCCGGTTCCGCAGGACGTCGTTATTCCACCGCGTGGAGTGGATTTTATCAGCGGAGCAGTAGCCCCTGAAATCAACATCAACGTGACAAAGAGCGGGTTGGTCATAGAGTCCGGCACGGCGCGGGCACGGTTGAGCACGACGCCGGCAGAGAATTACCCCACATTTGATGGTCCGGGAAAGGATGCGAAGCGCTGCGTGGTGAGAGCGAACGATTTGAGCTGGGCCATCTCAAAGGTTCTATACGCTGTGTCCAAGGAGGATCGGCATCCGGCGCACAAAGGCTGTGCTTTTCCCACAACGGCGACGATACTTTGGAAATCTGCGCCCTGGATGGGTACAGAATGGCCATCAGCCGAATCGACTGCACCGCCGATGGCGATTTCAAGTTTGTGCTTCCGGCGGCAACGGCAAAGGCGATTGATACGCTGGGCTTGATGGGAGCGTCAGTATTGAAAGAGACCGCAAAAAGGCCGTTTTCAGTGACAACAATTTTGAGATAAAGTCTCGCCTGATCGCAGAACCGTTTCTGGATTATAGCAAAATTGCAGCCCAAAAGAGTGGGGGAACCAGAATCGTGCTTGACAGAAAAGAATTGCTGGGCGTTCTGGGACGCGTCAAACTTGCTCGGTCTGCAGACGCAAAGGAAAAGAGTACCTTGGTGATGGATCTGGAACCCGGCGGCACAGGTAGAGCATCGATGCGTAGCACGATTGCGCAGATGAATGAGGAGTTTTCCTTCAACGGAAAGCTGGATGAGCGCCTGCGAATCGGCTTTAATCTGGAGTTCCTGAGCGAGGCATTGAAGTCGATGGAAGGAGACGAGGTCAGCGCATGGGTGGTCGGTCCTCTATCCCCCGTAAAGCTGATTGAGCCGCAGTATGAAGCGCTGGTGCTTCCTGTCAAGGTCAAGGAGGAAGCATGATGCAGGGTAGAACTTTTCGTGGGCAGTCCCAGATGGCACTTGGCATGAAGGATTCTTGATTCGCTCACCAGGCGTGAAGAACAGCCGACCGGGTGAGGGCTGGTACATCAACTCCGAGCAAGAGCCGGCATACGCCCATCTGGTCAAGCCATTTACAATCGGCATGAGCACTGGCGTAAAGGACATGGAAGGAACGATGGTCTTTGAGGGCGACATCATCAAAACCACCGGCCCCAACGAGCGGATTTTCTCTGTGGAGTTTGGTGAGTACATTGCCTATGGCGTGGGCCATATCGGGTTCTACGCAAAGATTGCCGGCAAGAACTCACGCGACTGCAGCCCGTGCTGTCTTCGGGCGTTGCTCTACATTGGAAAAGTGGTTGGAAACATGAGCGACACGCCATACCTGATGAAAGAAGCTGGAGAGGAGCAGAAAAAATGAAATGGACTGAAACAATTACCCCGAAACAGGCGGCTGAAGAGCTGGGAGTACCTTATCACGGCTGGATGAGGGAGATGGATCGGGCATGGATCAGCGAAGACCAGAAGTACAGCGTGATGTCTCGTTTGCTCCGCACGGAATGGGGCAAGGTCGAACACGTCACGATTACGGCGGCAGAGGCGTTGGCCGGAGTGACGGCAGCGGGGATATCCCGTGGGCCGTCAAGATGGAAATTAAAAACGACCTGTTCGGTGAGAAGCGAGTTGCCGTCGAGGCGTTCCCGACGCAGGACAGGTTGGTGGATGTCTGCGACTGCTATCACCTCTGGGTGTTCGAGAAAGGATTCCAGCTTCCGTTCGGTATCCACCCGCGCGATAAGAAAACGGTGACGGTCAATCGCGGCAGTACCAGAGTCCGAGCTATTGACGGCGCAGGGCGTGAACGCAGCATCAAAGAGCTGCTGGAAGAGAATGGCGCGGCGGACGTTCCTAAACAGGCATATGCACAGGCTATGGCCGGATATATGATGAAAAATATTCTGGGAGGGTGATGCAAGTGGATGGCGATATAGACCGCCAGAGCGAAGCGCACCGCCGAAACCAGAGAAGGGGCGAGACGATGGCAAAGTATGAGATGCTTATCGCTGCATCCGGGAAACATGGCTCTGCACTCCTGCCGTATGTGCTGGTTGACGATAGAAGCGGTAAAAGCGCAGCGGCGCGGGCAAAAGCGATGGCCAAGGCTTGTTACCCGGAGTATGAAAAATTTGATGTGGCGAAGATGGAGGTGATTTCGGATGAATGAAAATGGATTGATGAAACAGTCGAACGCAGCGATTAAAGCGGCGCTAGAGCTGTACGCGGCTGACCATGGGAAGTTGAACGATGGTGACAGCTTTACGACAAAGCTCAATAACTGTGTGCTCACCATTTCGCTGAAAGATGGGAGCTTGGACGTGCAGTTTGACCCGGACGCAGACGTCGCGGTGGACACCCCGTACACACTGGACATGAAGCTCGACATTTATAAGGAGGAAGACAATGGATGAGTACATCAACCGTGAGGACGTATTGAAATGCCTGGAGTATAACACGATTCAGAAGCCGAGTGCGAATGATGTTGTTTCTGCGACTCTCCGGGTAGCGCGGGAAAAGGTCGAGAAACTTCCTGTTGCACAGGAAGAAGCGCTCTTTTCTTTCTGGCGCGACCCCGACAAGGATCCTCCGAAAGTTGAGACGGAAGTGCTGATTCTGTTTGAAACAGCCTGCGGCGGATATGGGATTACGACAGCGCACTATGAAGACGGGAGCGTTTTTTTACAAGATAGCGTATGGTATTGGGAAGACCTTCCCGATTGGGGGACATACGACGAGGAGCGGGACGACTACAAAATCCCGAAAGGCTGGTGGGAATACCGCCACTTCAACCAGGATGACGTTTACTATAACCGTGTAGATTCTCCCGTGGTTGGGTGGATGCCTTTGCCGCCGAAGGAGGTAGTGAAAAAAATGAGAACGCTTAACGCTGACCAGCTGAAAGCTGTGCTGAGCATGGAAAGTTCACTGGGACATATTCACACGCTGGCAGATGTCGAAAATACGATTGACTTTCTTGCCAAAGAAGAACAGGAAGTCACAAACGGTGTAGAAAAATTCAACATTTTCGATACCATGTGGTCAAGGAAAATTCAGGCGGCGTTTCCGCAGTCGTTCGTGAATATGCAAAATGAACTCATTTTCAGCCTGAGAACTGATTCCGGCTTCAGGCTGAAAGATGTGACCGACGAAACCCAGCTGAAAGCAAAAATTCTGGAGTGGCTTACGCGGACTGCAATTAAGGCAGTTTCGCCCAAGGAAAGAAAACTTCATTTTGAGGGCATCAACAAGCTGCTGGGTACGAATTTTACGTTAGAGGAAATGACGGACATCTATACATATCTCGGAAATGGAATCAATCACGACCTTTGCGTGAAGTTTGTGGAGAGCGGCTACGACATGACGATGATTCAAAAAGAAGGGTGAGCAAATGGATAAGCAAAAGATTAAGAGTGTTCCGAGGCTGACGACCGACAACCCGGTGGACAATTTTCAGACTGCCCTCAACTTTACTGACGTCAGCGAGGACGGCTGGGTATGGCTGCGGCAACCTGAAATGGCACTGACCGAGTATGCGCGGCAGCTCGTCAAGGGGCATGGCAGCAGCATCGATCTGGGCTGCAACGATATGGAGCTCTCCGAAGTCTGACCGATCACCTCTTCGACGACCCGAAGCAGAGCATTGATGGACTGATCGCAGAGCACTACACGATTTTGTGGGCCTACGCGACCCTGCGGGAAAAGCTCAATGGTACGAGGATGCGGGAATCCCGGTCATTCCTAATTACGGTCTGAGTACCATCCGGCGGGCGATCAATCGGTACGGCACCGCCCCTCAGCTCCAGATGGCAATCAAGGAAATGTCAGAGCTCACGAAGGCAATCTGCAATCTCCAGCGGGCCGTAACCTTCAACTACCGCAACGGTGCGAAGATCAAGGTCGCCCACGAGAGCGTCAGGGAAGAAATCGCGGATGTCTATGTTATGCTGGCACAGCTTGTGGAAATCATCGGAAAGCCGGAAGAAGTACAGCAGATTGTGCTCGAAAAGCTCGACCAGCTCAAAGGATGTTTAGACGACGGGGAGGTACGCAGTGAGTAAAGAAATCTTACTTATACGCAATGATGATGGCGAATTCGAGCTGTACGATGACACCTACGATGTGGTCATTCATTGCAAAAATCGGCAGGGCATGAAAGAAACCTGCGAGATTCTGCGCAAGGTAGGCACCGACGAGAAAGCACCCAACGCTTTATTGATGGATCCTGTTGATATGGCGATTGCCATAAGGAACCATTGTAAATCACGCACAGGTGGGTGCGAGGGCTGCTGCTTTGACAGGCCGACCAGCGATAACGGGGATGGTGAATGCGTTTTGGGCTGTCCTGAAGATTGGGAGGTGTGAGACTGAGGAGCGTCTGAACGAGTATACAATTCAAAATCCACAGACGGTGAGTTGGGAGAACTTTGCAAAACTGCCGCCGAAAGCTGCTCTGAAGCTAGTATCAACTTTTGGGCGGCTGCTGGATACATGAAAGCCTACATTCAGAACCACCTCGATGACTCGGTATGGGAAAGCGTTGACACTCCAAGCCCACTGAGAGCCGATTTCAAAATTCACTTTTTGGGTGGCCGATGCTTTATGTGTTCGGTAACTGGTGAGCAGTAGAAAGGTTTTAGCTATGGCAAAAATCATCTGGATATGTCCTTTTTGTGGGGCGACTACGGAAGAGGTTCGCGAAACTGACCTTGTCCCGTTCCACAACCACCCCATCACCCTAAATAGGGAGTGTCAAAGGTGCATATACAGGCAGCACTGGAATGACCTTTCCATGCTGGGGGTTCTTCCTTCTATTGGTAGCGGCGAAGAAGTTCGTAGCGCAGAGTATTATCACGATGTATGGGGGTTTGATTATTATGGTCCAGGGTAAAGCTGTTTTGCTGAGCGTCCGTCCAAACTGGTGCAAACTGATTTGGGCCGGGATGAAAACGGTTGAAGTGCGCAAGACCTGCCCAAAGCTCGAAACGCCGTTTAAGGTGTACATTTACTGTTCCGGCAATAGCGGATGGCTAATGAGGTTACCAAAGGGCTTGCGGAAGATGGACAGAAAAGTAATTGGTGAGTTTGTCTGCGATGAGGTTTACAAGGTCGATAGAGATAGCGTGGGGTTCAATTTTACAGCCCCAAGTCTGGATTTGCCGGTTTACACCATGTCAGAAAATAACGATGAGTACCGAAATGTCCAGCGAGAGGAACTTACTACTTGCCTGACCGACGAACAGCTCTCTAAATATCTTGGGATACACCCCGGCTGGATGGCACATTTCCAACTTGAAAATTTATGACCGACCACTCGGCCTGCGAGAACTCACTGGCTTGCAAGAGACACGGTTTGGTATGCGGCCTGTGGAAATTACCAGCCCGCCCCAGAGCTGGCGCTATGTGGAGGATGCAGAATGTACGTCATGAACAAAAAATGGGACTCCATCACGAACATTGCCCAGTGCACCAGCGTGTATGTGAGTCCCGAACACGAAATCAAAGCGGTTCCTACCGGTGGCGGCGCGGTATATCGTCTGGGTCAGTACGAAACGGCGGAAATTGCCCGCGCCGTTCTGAATGATTTGCATATTCACGTTGCGACTGGCTGCACCTACCAGATGCCGAACGACCAGAGGGCGCTGGTTCTGGCTCGCGGCATGAGTGATGAACGGCCTGAAAAGTTTGCCGGGAATGGCAAGAAGCCGGTGCGCAGGGGAGGATCCTGATGGAGAAAACAGGTGCGGTTCTCCCGTGTCCTAAATGCGGAAGCAGATTTCTGGCATGGGGAAAACCTTTTAGAAGTACGACGCCAAGGCTTATCGTATTGCTGGGGAGCCGTCGCAGAATTGTCTGCTGCATGATGTGTGGGTACTATGCACCCGTAAAAGACTGGAACAGAGAGGAGCAAGCAAATGAAAGCACACGTTGAACCTAAGAGCAAGGAATGCCCGTTCTGCGGCGCATCTACCTATGAAGTTATGAGTGGTACGGGCGTGAAATGTATTCGGTGCACCAATAAGAGAACTTGCGGTGCAATCGTCAGTTTTAACAACAAGGGCTGTGATGAACGCGGTGTTTCGCCGGTGGTGTATTTCAATCGGCGGGCAGGAAAGGAGTGAATAAGGGTGCCGTGCTATGAGGTCGCAATCGAAGCAAGAAAAAATGATACGGCAGAAAAATGTATATTTTCTGCATGGATTCGTGGAGAAAACACTCCGAAAGCTGTAGAAGAAGCCTTGCAGAAAGTAGCTTATGAGCACCCCGATTTTGGAATGCTGCGCCCGGTATGCGTAGAAGAGCAAAAATCGGTAGCAGCGTGTTGGCAGGAAGCATCGGCACCTCGCCGGCAGTGGAAAATAGTTCATAAGTACAAAGTGGAATATAGATCCCCAGTGAGTAATAGGGAACTGCTCAAAAAATCTTATGTGTGGGCAGTATCCGCAGAAGAAGCTGTGGGCTATGCAAAAGAGAATGTTGGAATTTCGGGACTTATAGTGAATGCGGAGGAATCTAATGAATCTGATTCGTGAAATTTTCTTTAGTCCGATGGTCGTGGATGCGGCCGGAATTATCCTGATCGTGGCCGCATTGCCCATGGCGGGCTGGTCCTGGGCCGTGAATCACATGGCGGGCCCGAAGGTCAAAAATGCAAAGGAGGCACATGAAAGCACATCTGGCGTTCCTGTGCAATGGCCGGTGCCAGTGGTGTAAGAACTATTGGAACTGCAGCAAAACAAAAAGGCTCTTGGCAAAAATTTGGGGGTGCAAAGATTGGAGATGGCAAAACAGATGAAGAACATTCGCCAGCAGCGGGCCGATGAACGGGATAAGACGGCGCAGATCTTCACTTGGTGTATGGTAGTGGCCATGCACCAGGAAGAGGGCATTGGAGCTACGCGCCTAGAGCGGGCCTGTAATGAAATGCACGAGTTTCAGCAGCGGTACAAAACAAAAATCCTGACCGAGAACCGCAAAAGCGCAACAGATGCTATGCGGGAGGACTTGAAGGGCATCTGCGATTTCGAGATCCGGCTTCCGCAGACTAAAGCTCCGCGCAACCGCAGGGAAGAACAGATTCGCATGGCTCAGAATGAGGGGGCGGAAATTGCATGGTTGGTTATGGCGGCGACAACGCACCTGACCTTCGGTTTCGGTAAGGAACGGCTTGCCCGCCTGAAGCGGGAAACGCTGGATAATTACCGGCAGTACATCGGATGGGTAGAGCAGGACGGTGAAGCCTACGCAATGGAGCTGCTTCGCCGCTGTTCGGAGCAGGCTTTGCAGGAAGAACTCAAAGTCAACGATATGCGGGAAAGCAAGAATCATATCCTGCCCGGTGGCTTCGCAGAGACCCAGAGTGCGGATATGCTGTGGGCGATGGAGGCCGTATCGGCTAAGATGGCGGCAGAGCGGGGCATCAAGCGTGTGCCGCTGGCGGTTCTGAGTCAGAGCGAGGTGACCCGCAGGATGAAATCTATCTGAGTAATAAAAAAGAGGATCGCTTGCGCAATCCCCCGATAGAGCAAGTCTATTATACCTAAATTGATGTATTTTGGCAACGATAGAACAGGAGGTACGCAAAATGACTATCCCGGAAGAAATGATGGCCGTTATTCAGGAAACTGCAAGAAAGCTGCTCGTGAGGGCGCCAAGGAAGTTATCGCAGAACAGACCCGCAAAGCCGCAGGCCGCTGTGACCGCCGACTTCGGAACACGAAGCTGTTGCTGAAAAACTATCGGATGTTCAAGAAGCACTGCACGGGCGCGGTCTATACGGACGAAACGGGTGACCATGACGGCAAGGAAGAAGAAACTGCGCTGGAACTGCTTGATATGATGCTTCAGCGCAATAACGCGATTACGGTCGAATCGATCCGCAACTCCTGCCGCCGTACAAAAATCATGGTTCGTCATATTGATTCGATGCTGGCCCTGTACGAGACGTACTGCGAACAGAGCAAGAATGAGGCCCATAAGCGCGGCTACCGCATCATCAAAGCGATGTACATTGACGACGAGGCCAAGTCCATTGAGCAGCTTGCGGCGCTGGAGGGCGTGAGCACCCGTCAGGCATACCGAGACCACGATGCAGCCGTTGAAAAAATCTCGGCGCTCATGTTCGGCATTGATGCTTGGACATGGAGTAGGCCGATGTCAAAATCATGTCATTTACACGGCATGAAAAATGTGGTAGAATAATACCGTAAAATTCTAATCATAGCGCATTGCCCGCCCGGTTTCGCCACCGAGCGGGTATTTTTATGCCCGGAAAGGAGGCAGAAAACCGCCGCTCCCCAATTTGACCCGCAACGCCAGCGGGATAGCAAAGAAGGGAGAAAAAATGAATCAGCAAGTAGTGTATCAGGATATTTCGCAGATCCATCCCTATGAGAACAATCCCCGGAACAACGAAGCGGCCATTGAGCCTGTTGCGCAGAGCATCAAGCGGTTTGGCTTCCGTGTCCCCATCCTCATCGACGGAAAAGGAACTATCATCGCAGGACACACCCGCTATGAGGCCGCAAAACGGCTTGGCATGGACAAAGTGCCGTGTATTCGGTCGATGACCTGACGGATGAGCAAATCCGCGCATACCGCATCGCAGACAACAAGGTGGCCGAGGCTTCTTCGTGGAATGATGATGTTCTCCGCGCCGAAATGGACGCGCTGAAAGCCTTGGACGTTGATTTGACGGACACGGGTTTCAGCGAGGTGGAGCTTGATGGGCTTCTTCGGGAAGTGAGGATGCCGACTTCGAGGAGTTCTTTACGGAACCCGTCCAACAGCCGCCCAAAGCGGCCGATGCAGAGCAGAGCGCCGAGACCCAGCAATCTACCCAACCGGAATCTTCTCAGCTCGCTGTGCCGCAGCAGAGCGGCTCTAAGCTCATCCAATGTCCGCATTGCGGAGAATGGTTTGAGACATGAGGCTATGTCTGGCAGGTACATTCCCGGCCGAGAAGATTGTGAAAGAGTACCGTCCAGAATATGTTCTGGAGAGCTTCTTTTACATCCGACCATGGCAAATCGAAGAAATTCCAAAATGGAAAATGTTCCTGCTCGACAGCGGGGCATTTACTTTTATGCACGGTATAGAAGCGTCTTCAAAGCCGGTAGATTGGGATGGATACCTGAGTCGGTACATCGACTTTATCAACCGCAACAACGTGCAGCATTTCTTCGAGCTGGATGTGGATTCCATCGTAGGTTATGACGCTGTAAAACGCATGAGAGCGCGCCTTGAAGCAGAGACAGGAAAGCAAAGCATTCCGGTCTGGCACCGCTCCCGTGGTCTGGACGAGTTCAAGCGCCTGTGTAGGGATTATCCCTATATCGGCATCGGCGGCTTCGCAATCAAGCACATACAGCCCAGCGAGTACGGCTATATCCGTCGTTTGGTGCAGTATGCAAATTCTTGCGGGGTGCGGGTGCATGGTCTGGGGTACACCAAAAAGGATGCAGTGAGTTTCGGCTTTTACAGCGTGGACAGCACGACATGGACCACACAGGTCAATTTCGGAGGGCTGTCATACTTCAATGGCACAGAGAGGTCGTGGTCAGAACCGCCCAAGGGGATGATCGGCGCAGACTATCGCCGCCGCCGGGAGTACTCGTTGAGAGAGTGGATAAAGTACCAGAAATACCTTGATACGAAAGGAAAATGGCGTGGATAAAGAAATCGTCTACCGCGTCGAGGATGGCATGGACAGGGAAAAGATTCTCTGCACCACCTACCAGATGCGGAATTTTTATATGCAGTTCAGAGACGGATTTTTCACCAATCTGGACGTTATGAACTATATCCAGCACCTCGCCGCCGCCCATATGGCGAAAAAAGGGATGAACGTGCTGGATGTGTGCTGTGGGCGCTCTCTGATGCTCCCGCTGCTGCGCTACTACGCAAAGGACATTGCATCCTACACTGGAGTGGACATCAGCAAGGCGAACATCAAGGAAGCGATGCGCGGCGCAACTGCAAAGAACCTCGAACCCAAGGATTTGGCCTCCTACTACCCGTTCCGGGTGGGCTGGAAGCTGGGCAACGTCGCAGAGATGTCTAAGGTCATCCCGGCGGGCTTTGCCGACTTCGTGATTTACACCTCCGCCATCGAGCATATGCACCCTACGGACGGCGCAAAAAGCCTTGTAGAATGCTACAAGGTGATGAAGCCGGGTGCAAAGATGTTTCTCTCCTGTCCGAACACCCCAGGCAATGGGTATCAAACCCAGTACCGCGCTCATGTCTATGAGTGGGGCTACGATGAACTGAAAGCCAAGCTGACCGAAATCGGATTCAGTATTGTGCAGGAGGTCGGTTTGGTCACCAGCGTCCGCGAAATGGACGAGTTCTATTCCAAACAGCCGTCGGCGCTCAAGGATTTCTATGAACGCATGAAGTCCTATGTCCCGTCTGCATTTCTCACAGCGTTTATGGCTATCCCATTCCCGCGTGAGGCGAAAGAGCTGTTGTTCATCGTCCAGAAGCCGAAAGGAGAGGAAAATGCCTAAGTTCAAGAATGAGTATGGGGTGTCGAAAATCAAGTACACCCAGAAGTGCAGATGCTTTTGCCCTATCGGAAAGGCAGACTACACGAACAACTTCACCGTGACTATCACTCCGAAGAAGTGGATCCCGGACTACTGCGAAATCGACAAGTTCATTCGTGAGCAGCTGGATGGAAAGAGCCTTGTCATTGAGGACGCCGCCTGCAAGCTGAAGCAGTGGCTCACGGGGGAGATTCATCCCTACTGGGTCGAGGTCGAGTCGGATGTGACCGACGGTGTGCACGGCCATGTAACGGTAACAGTATAAGGGAGGGGCGCAAGATGAAAAATACTCGTGCTCTTTGCCAGACCGCCGTTGTTGCAGCATTGTATGTGGCGCTGACCACCTTGAACCCCCTGTCGTGGGGTGCAATCCAATTCCGGGTTGCAAATATGCTCTGTGCACTCCCGTTCAAGGACAAGAAATATGCCCCGGCGGTTCTGCTGGGAATCGCAATCGCAAACGCAACCAGCCCGTTTGGGCCTGTCGATGTGGCCTTTGGTCTGATGGCTGAGGGCGTGGCGTATCTCCTTGTTGTTTGGGGGCCGTGGAAAAAGCTGGGGATTTTGTGGAAAGCTGTTATCCTCTCTTTGTCCGTGGCTCTGTTCATCGGGGTGGAGCTGTACGCAATGGTGGGAGCGCCGTTCCTGCTGACGGCCGCAGGGCTGTTCGTTGGCACTTTCTTGGCCGTGGAACTCGGCAACATGGTGATTTCTAAAACCGCTCTTGCAAGAATCGTGTAAGAGGGGGGCGCGGCGCTGGCTCTGCAAAGGGTCGGCGCTTTTTCTTTGGAACAACATAACCGTCAGGCCAAATACCGGGCGAGCAGAACAAAGAGGGATAGTGGTGGCGATGTAGATGGAAACGCGAGACAAGGCGTTCACCCTTTATAAGAAAGGGATGGGATGCACCGAAATCTCAAAGAAGCTGGGCGTATCGCTGAACACGGTCAAGTCTTGGAAAAAGCGGTATTGGGATGCACAAAAGGGTGCACCCAAGAAGCGCACCCCGTCGCACCCAAAGGTGCATCTTCAAAATGCACCCAGCAAGACCCGGTGGCTCAGCCTGAGAAGAAACCGAATCTCGGCGGCGCGCCGAAAGGGAACGTCAATGCTGTTGGCAATCATGGCGGGGCACCGCCGGGAAATCAGAATGCGCTAAAGCACGGCGGTTGGTCTGCTGTGATGTTTGGCGCGTTTTCCGAAGAAAACCAGAAAGCTATACAGGACTGCACGAAAGACGTGGATGCAGAGGACCTGCTGATACAGGAGCTTCAACTGCTGACCGCCCGCGAAGCATTTCTGCTCCAGCGCATTACGGCGGCTCAGGAAAAGAAGCAGCACATCCAGTCGGTGCATACATCAAAATCCAGCAGGTCTTTTACCCGGCTGGATGAGGAAGTAAAGAAAAAGAGGTCCACGACAAGGGAGGTTTACATTGAGCGGATAGATGCAAAGGTGCAAAGGGAAGAGCGCCTTCCTGGCACCAGCGTTGAGACATCAACCACCACCGAATCGAGCTACCTTATCGTGGAGCGCTTAGAGCGGCTATTGACCGATGTACAGCGCCAGAAGTCGAAGGTGATACAACAGCTTGCCGACCTGCGCAGACTGAGCAACAGCGGCAAGAATGAGCTGGTAGACGACTGGGTGGCGGCAGTCGAGGCGGCGGATGCAGAAGTGGAGGGCGAGAACGATGGCGCTGAGACAACGTGAAGTCTTCGCCAAACGGCTCCCGCTGTACCGCAAAGACCCCTGCTTGTTCTTCAAAGAGGTTACACGCTTCAAGCCGGATAAATGGCAAAAAGAAGCGGCTACGGCCATTGCACAGCACCGCAAAGTTTCCATCCGTTCAGGGCAGGGCGTTGGAAAAACAGCTTTTGAAGCAAACTTGGTGCTCTGGTTCTTGGCTTGCTTCCCGTATCCCCGCGTTGTGTGCACGGCACCGACCCGCCAGCAGTTGAACGATGTGCTCTGGGCTGAGATTGCAAGTGGCAGGAGCGCAGTCCCGTCTTGCAGGCCATGCTTGTATGGACAAAGACCCGTGTCTACATGAGAGGACATGAGAAACGCTGGTTCGCCGTGGCCCGTACAGCCACTAAGCCAGAGAATATGCAGGGCTTCCACGAAGACAATATGCTTTTCGTGGTGGACGAGGCATCCGGCGTTGCTGACCCCATCATGGAGGCCATACAGGGCACATTGTCCGGCGATAACAACCGCTTACTGATGTGCGGAAACCCAACGCAGAACACTGGCACATTCCACGATTCGCACACCGTGGATGCCCAGTCCTACTACTGCATGAAGGTGTCCAGCAGGGACAGCCCCCGCACGAATAAGCAAAATATCGCTGACTTGGAGCGAAAGTTCGGCAAGAACAGCAATGTGGTCCGCGTCCGTGTTGACGGCGAGTTCCCGGAAAATGAGGACGACGTCTTTATTCCGATGGAGCTTGCCACAAAAGCGGTCAATACTGAACCGCTTGAGCACAGCATTCCGGCCAGAATTTCTATTGGGTGCGATGTGGCCCGCTTCGGCAACGACGACACCGCCATTGCGAAGAACATTGACGGGGACATTCAAAAGCTGGTCACGCGCCACGGCCAAGACCTGTACGCAACAGCCGATGACATTATCGAAATGTACAAGGCCCTGCGCACAGCGCATCCGCAGTATCGCGGTCTGATCTATGCGATTATTGACGATACGGGTGTGGGCGGCGGAGTGACGGATATTCTCAACAGAGAGAAGATTCGGCAGAAGCTGAACAAACTCATGGTTGTTCCTGTCAATTTCTCGTCTGCTGTTCCTGACAAGGAAGCCGCCGGGAGATATGCCGATATTTCAACATGGATGTGGCTGTCCTGCGCGACATGGCGGCGTCTGGTCTCCTGCATTTGCCGGATGACGCGACCTTGATAGGTCAGCTCACAACCCGCAAGTACATCTTCAGCGGCGCGCCCTCCAAGCTGAAACTTGAAAGCAAGGAGTCGCTAAAGAAGCGCGGCCTGACCAGCCGGACCGGGCTGATGCAGTTGCACTGGCATTATACGAGGGCGGAATTTTTGATGTCCGCAGTCTGATTTAACATAACCGGAAAGGAGAAAGCGTGAAAAAAGTTATTCCCGGAAAAATCAAAACACAGCTGCGCCTTGACGGTTACTACAATGTGCTGAACAAGTACGGCACCCAGCACGACAGCACGGAGTACTACCGGTGGGTGTCTGGCTCTGCGGTAAGCGATACGGAGCTGGCCGATCTCTATGCGGGAAACGGGTTGTTCTCAACCATTATTGATGCCCCGGCGGACGACGCAACCAAGAACGGCATCGACCTCGGCATCAAGGACAAAGACTTGCAGAAGCAGATCGACAACCATTTGCAGACCATCCGATACCAGAGCAAATTTGCCAAGGCTTTGCGCTGGGCGCGGCTCTTTGGTGGCGCTGCTGTGGTGATGCTGGTTGACGACGGGCGGCTCCTGCAGGATCCTTTGAACTGGCGTGACGTGCACGGCGTCGAAGAGCTGTTGGTATATGGCCGCAACGAAATGTATCCTCTTTGGGTCAATGGATATGAGAACAACCCGGACGATGAGGATTACCGCCGGGGCGGCACTGGCATCCCGGAGTACTACCAAGTCAACAGCGTGTACGGCAACTATGTTGTGCATTCGTCAAGATGCCTTGTTTTCCATAACTCGGACATCCCGGAAAGCTCCACTATGGCTAATCTCTACCGCACATGGGGCATCCCGGAGTATCTGCGCATTCGTGAAGAGCTGAGAAATGCAGCATAGGCCCCGGCTATTCTATCCGCCTGCTGGAACGGCTGTCGATGGTGACCTACAAGATGAAGAACCTTGCTGGTGTGCTTTCCACGGCAGACGGCGAGGATGCGGTTCTTCAGCGTATGGAAATGCTTGACCTTGCCCGTAATCTGCTGAACATGGTCATTATTGATGCCGACGGCGAGGATGTGGGCGTTCAATCCCTGTCTGTTGCTGGCGTTAAGGACATTCTGGACAATGCCTGTGCGATGTTGTCTGCTGTATCTCATATCCCACAGACGCGGCTTTTTGGGCGTTCCCCGGCGGGCGAGAATGCCACTGGAGAGAGTGACCTTGAGAATTACAAGGAATTCGTCGGGGGTCTCCAAAACGGTGACCTCCGCGATAACACTCGTACCCTCGTTGAGCTGATTCTTCGCGGCATGGTTTGGAACAGGGAAGTCAAGGAGATACCTGAGTACACCGTGACCTACAAGAGCGCGTGGAGCCCGTCTGACGATGAAAAGGCAGCACAAGACCAAGCTGCTGCTGCGGCACAGCTCACCAGAGCACAGACCGCTGGCACATACGTCACAAATGGAATTGTCGAAGCTGAAGAAGTTCGCCGCGCGATGGTTCGTGACGAACAGTTTGACCCAGAGAACATTCTCACGGAAGCGGACATTCACCAAGACTGGGGACTTGGCGGAGCCGATACCCAGCAGGAAGCCGCTGATAGCCAGCAACAGAATGCCGCGGATGCCAGCGGTCTTGTTACCGATGAAGGAGACTGCGGCTATGTGGCGGGCTTTGTCGTGCAGGACGGCAAGATCCTCTGCGGGCGCCGCTCTGATGGCCAAGCTGGTGTGGCCCCGGCGGGCATATCGAGCCGAAAGAAACGCCGGGGGTGGCCTTCCGCCGGGAAGCCAAAGAAGAGTTTGGAATTGACGTTGGAAATATTACCTATCTTGGTAACTGTAAAGGAAAACCAGAAGAAATCCTCCCTGTGCAGATATACCGCGTCAACAACTATGCGGGAATCCCGGTGTGCGATCAGGAAGAGATGTTCACCGCCGCATGGTTCACCCCAGAACAGATTCTTGCCCAAGAGGTCCCCGGCGGGCTGGTGTTCGACCCATTCCGCAGGAGCGTGGAAGAATATCTTGAACAACTGGGCCTGACGCTGGATGACTTCGATCCAAGCAAGCACAAGCGCGATGAGGATGGAAAGTTCTCCAGCATGGGGAACACAACGTCAAAAGATGAATCGGGCAAGGAAAATTCGTCAAAAGACTTGAATGATTCCCAAAGTCATGCTAAAATAAATTCTAACGCAGTTTCGGCAAAAGGCGCAAACGCTTTCAAAGTGAAAGGGTTTCCAAACAAGCAGAAGCTGAATAACCACTGGCAAAACGGAAGAACCCACGCCGCCGAGTACGCTCCCGATGGCATTACGACAAAGGAGCAATACGAAAAGCGGGCGGTTCAACTTCTGGAAAGCCCCTGTGGGAACGGCATCAAGGCTATAAGACAAAAGATGGCCTTATATGCCGATACGATTCAAAGAAAAATGACTTTGCGAAAGGCTCCCCGGAGAAAGGCGTAAGAACAATGTTCAAGCCCGATGATGGGGAAGAGTATTATAGACGCCGACTTGAGGCTGAGGGAATAGAGAACGATGAATGACGAAACCATTTGCCGCTGTGTGGGCAGCATCACTTTGAAGAGAACGATGATTTTGAGGAATGCCCCGTGTGCGGTTGGGTAAATGACGGCGTACAGCGCGCAGATCCCGATTATCGCGGCGGGTATAACCGCATCAGCCTGAACGAAGCAAAAAAGAAATTTGCCGCAGGCAAAAAGGTGTTTGATTAACAATAACGGCGTTGAGAGCCTTTGCAGGTGACGCGAGAGCGTCCTTTGCGAAGGCTCTTTTTGTTTGCAGTCATAGCTCAGTTGGTAGAGCGCCTGCCTCCAAGCAGGATGCCGCGGGTTCGAGCCCCGTTGACTGCTCCATATCGAGGGTTGGCCAAGTTGGATAAGGCATGGGCCTTTGACTCCCAGACCGCCGGTTCGAGTCCGGTACCCTCGACTTATGCTGGTGTAGCTCAGTTGGACAGAGCAGTTGATTTGTAATCTTCAGGTCGTGGGTTCAAATCCCATCCCCAGCTCCACCCGCCGTACACCGTAATCGGCACCTCGATGGCATGAGGAAGCGCCGACCCCGCTCCCAATAGACCGCTGCGAAGTGTTCTGGCCTGTTCCATGACTGAGCCAGCGCGGGACCATATGCCGCGTTCCTTCCGCTTCGCCTTGGACGGATGCGCGCTGTAAGCAAAAGGTCAAACCCATTTAAGTGCCGCGTGCCATGAACGTAAAGGCCTGCATCTTCAATGATGCAGGGCCTTTTTGATGCCGGCAGAGGGAAGATTCCCGGAAAGATAAAGAGGTGTTTATGCCAGTGAGAAACAACGGCCCCGGCGGATACAGTCGGGCTTCTACGACAAGAAAATCAAAGATCGAGCCGGAATACCCGCAATGGGCAGAAAGTAAGATGCGGGCCATTGAGAACAGGCGCTTAAAAGAGCTTCAAGCTGTGGTGCGCGATTCAATGCCTGAGATACTGGCCATTGCTGCGGATGAAATGGATACGGCTTCTGAAAGCATCAGAAAAGATGGATACAGCGACATGGTGCGCCGCATCCAGAACAGGTTCCGCATTATGCGTGATCGGCTCAGTCGGCGGCTGAGAACCGACCCGTTGGAACGTGATGTCCGTCGCTGTGCGGATTATACAGACCGTCGCCAGCTCCAAGAATGGCAACGCAGTGTCCGGGCCACACTCGGCATCGACATCAGCAAGGACTTCTTCATTGGCGAGCGGTATGAGCAGATGCTTTCAAGGTGGGCGGAGCAAAATGTTTCTTTCATAACCAGCATCGAGAGCGATTGCTTTGATGATATGGAGAGAATCATTATTGACGGCTTTACAAAGGGCCGAACACCCGCCGCAATTTCAAATGAGATACAGCGGCGCTTCGATGTGACCAAATCGAAAGCGAACCTTTTGGCCCGCGACCAGATTGGAACATTGAGCGCAGACCTGACTCGTACTCGGCAGGAGTCCGCCGGGGTAAAGGAGTACATCTGGCGTTCGTCCGGCGACGAACGTGTGCGCGCGTGCCATCGTGAACTTGATGGTAAGACGTTTCGTTATGATGACCCGCCAGCAATGTGGTACATGACGAAACAAGGGAAAATCTACACCGGGAGACACTGCAATCCCGGCGAGGATTACCAGTGCCGCTGTGTTGCAAAACCCGTTTTTGACTTTAATAGGCTCAATTCTCAAGCCTTTAAGGAGAAGAAACAATGAATCAGAAAAATCCGCCGCAAGTCCTTCGGAGCGAAATGCGTGCTGACAGCGTGCCTGTCGATGAGCATTACAGCACCGAGGGATATTTTTATGATAACCCCATCCTGACCCGCACCGGCATCTTCAAGTACAAGCTGGAAGATGGTTCGGAACGTCGAGAACTGCGCAGGCCGGAAGATGTGTTTGACCCGGCGAGCCTTGCAAGCTATGAGGGAAAGCCCATCATCATTACCCACGATGCGCAGGTGATAGACAAAGACAATGCCCGCCGGGAGAGAGTGGGAACAATCCTGACTCCCGGACAGCAGGAAGGCGAGACCGTCCGTGCCAAAATCGTCATTGACGACCCCGATGCTGTAAAGGCGTCGGGCCTGCGCGAGCTGTCCGTTGGATATTATCAGGATCTTATCATGGAACCCGGAGAGTGGGAGGGAGAGCCTTACGATGCAATCCAGACCCACATCCGCGTGAATCATCTTGCGCTGGTTGCCGTCGCCCGCGCCGGAGATGATGCAAGACTGAATATGGACGGCCAAGACAATGGAGGTACTGACCCTATGGATGACGAGAACAAGAAGACCTGCACCACCATGGACGACGATACTACCGTGGAACCCGATAAGCAGACTGCGGATGATGGCGAGGGCGCTTCCCCTGCGACTTCGTCCCTTGACCCTGCCGGCATCGAGGCGGCTATCAAGCATATCTGGCCGCTACTGGCGGTGCAACTGCTGACAATGAGAACGACCCGGCGGCGGGTGGTGACCCCACCAAGCCGACTGAGGACGATGGTGAAGATGATGCCACCACACCCGACGTTCTGGCGGACATTACGGCCCGCCGGGATGCAATGGAGGATGGTCCCGCAAAGTCCGACATCAACACCCTGCTGTCTATGCTGGAGCTGAGAAAGCCCGTGCGGATGCCGCTGAAGACGATGTCAAACAGCCGCCCACAGAAGATGAGGACGACGCCTCTGACAATGACAGAGGCCAGCTGAACCATGACAGTCTCGACGCCATCGTCAAGAAGAAGGTCGACCAGCGCATGGAGCTGTGCCGTCTGGGCGACAAACTGCATCTGGATGGCATGTACACCCTGCCTGTGATGCAGGCAAAGAAAAAGGTCATCAGAACTGTTCTGCCCGGTATGCGTCTGGACGGGAAAGGCGACGCATACATCAACGCAGCTTTTGACATTGCCAAGGGCAAGGTCGATGGCCGCAAGACCGTGAACGATCAGCGTCGGCAGGTGTTCAATGCGGATTCCGCAAATGCGGCGACCCGTAACGCGGGTGCCAAGAACGACCCCGACACCGCTCGTACCCGCATGATCCAGCGTCACGCTGGCGAAAAGGAGGACTAAGCTATGAGCAATATGGCTGTACAGATGAATTACGGTGAGCCGAGCCGCGGCATGCCCGGTGGCCTTTATGACCGGGCCGAGTATGAAGCTGTGACCCGCCGCAATAGCGCTGAGGATAAGGCGCTGTGCTTTGGATACGGTGTCGTGCAGGGTGCAGAGCCGGGAAAGGACATTGCGCTTCCTGCAACGGACGTAACTGCTGACAAGTTCGAGGGCGTTGTGATGTACAGCGCCAATGTCGAGATGGACGATGATGGTGCCGTACTCCTGCGGAAGAACCAGATCGTCGATGTCTGCCAGTCCGGCAAGCTGTGGGTGCAGCTGGTCGATTCGGTGGAGCCTGCCTATGGCCAGCCCGTGTACCTTGTGACCACTGGCGCTGACGCCGGAAAGTTTACCCCGACCAAGGGAACCAATCTGGCAGTGAAGGCGCGCTTCATCGGCGCGGCTGTGAACGGCATCGCCCCTGCTCAGTTCGTGACTCAGCTTTAAGGAGGTAGAAATCTATGTCTAAATTCAATCCTTTCGACCCCGCAAACGGCTACAGCGAGGAGGACCGCGTCGCTCTGGAGACGAAGTGCGCTTCGCTGATTAACCGCGCCTATCGCAACCCGTTCCCCGGTGCTTCGCTTCGTCACGACGGCGCGGACAATGCGGGCATCTTCTTTGCCAAGCAGCTGGCGCACATCAAGACCAAGGCATACGACAAGGAGTTCCCGGAGCTGTCCGGCCTGAAGCTGTTCCCCCAGACAAGCGATACGGATGAGGTGCAAGCTACACCGAGTACTACTCCTATGAGCCTGTCGGCTTCGCTGCTATCATCGCGAACTACGCTTCGGATCTGCCGCGTGTTGACGTGAAAGGCACTCCCCATCGTGCCGAAATCGTCAACATCGGTGACAGCTATGGTTACAACGTGCAGGAGCTGCGCGCATGCCGCCGGAACGCCGTTCTGGGCATCATGAAGTCTCTGGATGCTGTCCGTGCCGAAGCCGCCCGCCGGGTTTATGATGTCAAGGTGAACCACCTGATCTGGAACGGCGACGAGAAGGCAAAAATCGTTGGTATCCTCTCTTCGGATAACAATATCCCCGTCTACACACTGCAGAACGGTGCTGGGGGCAAGGCTGACTGGGCAAACAAGACTGCCGATGAGATCGCCGCTGACATTGCCGGCATCCTGAACTACATCGACACTCTGACCCAGAGCGTTGAGCACCCGGACAGCTGGGTTATGCCGAACGACCTGTACACCGCTCTGAACCTGCGTCGCATCGATGGCACTGGCGAATCCGTGCTGTCCTACATCAAGGAGCACACTCCCCAGATCAAAAACTGGGAGACTGCTGGCGAGCTGTCCAAGAGCAACAAGGACTACAACACCACCGGAAAGAACATCGGCCTGCTGTACACCAAGGATGCCGATAAGATGTACCATGATGTGCCTATGGCGTTCCTCCAGCATGCGCCGCAGGACCGCAACCTCGAAATCGTCATCAACTGCGAGGGCCGCGACGCCGGCATGGTTATTCCTTATCCGCTGTCCGCCTGCCTCGTCTACGGCCTGTAAGAAAGGAGCCTGCTTATGAAAATCAAGAATATCAGCGTAAAGCCGATTTGCATTGGCGATGTCTCTCTGCTTCCTGGCGAAACTGCGCAGGTCGAAACCGTCTATGCCGATGCTGTGGCGTTCTACATCAGCATGGGCTATGTGCAGGAGGTCGCAGAGAAGAAGACCCGCGGCAAGGCAAAGGCTCCCGATACGGAGCCTAATACCGTTGCAGAGGAAGCCGCAGAGGACGAGTCCTGATGGACACCGTCGATGTTGCGGCGGTCACCAAAATCGTGAAGATGGTGGGAGCGGAGTTCAAAGAGGTGTCCGATGATGACATCGGGTTTTGGATTGAGCTTCAAGCCCCTGTTATTTCCAGAAAGAAATTCGGCACTGATTATAATCTGGCGCTGGCTCTTTTGGTGTGCCATGCTATGAAAATGGCTGGCAACGGTGACAACTCGCTGGGGACAATTTCCGATACGGGACGGCTTGCTAGCGTATCAGAGGGCGGAGTAAGCATTTCCTTTGCGACGTCTACTGCGGGAACAGCGGGGGACGCAGCCTATCAGCTCACATCGTATGGGTTGCAGTTCATCGAGATTCGGAACAGGCATATCGTTCCCATTATGATTCGGTAAGAGGGTGAATGTATGGCTATTGCCGGAGAATTTGGGCTCGACCTGACCCCGGAGGGAAGAGCGGCACTGTCATTGCTGGATGAACTGGAGGACATCGTTGTTGAGGTCGGATACCAAGCCGATCAAATGGCGATTGACGGCGAGACCTCGCTGGCAGAGATTGCCTATTGGAATCACTATGGGACTTTGCATAAGGATGGCTCCGTGATGATCCCGGCACGTCCATTCATGGATGCACTTCAAAAGCACCCCGATGAATTGGCGGAGTTCTCACAGAAAGCGGCGTCGAACCTCAATACCGCCGAAACTGTAGCGAGTGCAATCGGCGCTCAAGCTAGTTCTATGATTCAGGACGCTATCAGAGACGAAGATTGGACGCCTAATGCGCCGATTACGGTTGAGGGTGGATGGATGGTAAACGAGTACGGCAAGAATGGCCCTGTCCCAGTCCATATTGACGGAAAAGGCTCTACAAAGCCTTTGATTGACACTGGAACCATGAGACAGCAGTGCGGATTTCGCCTCGTGAAAGGGGAAAAATGAACATCTTCAAACGGTCTTACAAAGTGCGGCGGTACGGAAGAACCAGCTGGGAAGATGGTGTGGCGTCCGCCGGGTATGAGGATGTGCAGCTTATGCTGGATGTTCAAGCCAAGACGAGACGGAACCAAGATGAACCGGCGGGCCGGACGACCGCGGGAACGCTGACGGTGTACAGCGACATGGAGCTTCACCCGGCGGAGTCTGACGATCAGACGGACGGTGACCGCTTGTTCTACATGGGCAAGTGGTACGTCTGCAAGTCGTCGATTTACTGGGGGAACACTATTCTGTCGCACTGGATTTCGGAGTTTGAGGCGGTCGATGGCGAGAATGAAAGGGGGAAGAGGGACGATGACGGAAGCTGAGTGCAGGGCCGAGATTCGTAAGTTTTTCATGGAGCTTTACCCTGCCTGCACGGTCATTTACTCTTACCCCGGCAATGCGGCCCGCCCGCCTGCGCCCTACGTCGTGCTTGACTTTGATGCCGCCGACAGTTCTCAAATTGACGAATACGTAGATGATGGGATTTTGCAGCAGACATGGTACATGAGCATGCCGTTTTCTGCGGAGCTGGTTGCGCAGAGCAAGGTGGTTCATGCGGCGGAGTAAAAAAGGCTCTTCTGTCAACGGCTGTTGATGACCTTGCCCAGAGTATCCGCTTTTTCCAAAGCTCCTACGCAGAAGATAAAATGCGTCTGCTGAACATTTCGGTAACGGCCACAGGAAACCCAGAGCAGATCCATAACAGCGTGTCCGGTGTGGAACGGGCGCGCTGTTCTTTTTCTGTGGATTTCGTTCAGAACACGAAGGAGTATGCAGCACTGCATCCACAGGACGGTGAGTACATTGCCGACCACGACAGCGCGGCATCGAAAGAACTTGCAGATATGCAGGCTGGATATTTCACAGAAGTTGAAATTGAACCACAAATCAAGGAATAAAGGAGTGAGAGCATGACCATTGACCAAATCATCAAGGTCGATATTGCCATTTCGGAAGCAATGGCAATCGACGGCGGCTATGACACCATTCTTATCATCGGCCCCCTGCCGAAAACTCCCGGCGGTCATATGACTCCCGATGTTGCTGGTTATACCGGTGCGCAGGATCTGAAGAGTGCCGGCTTCTCGACGGACGACCCGGTTTATATCGCCGCATCCAAGGTCTTTGCCCAGTCGCCCAAAGCTACCATGGTGATGGTGGCTGTTCAGAAGACAACTTCCGGATCGGCGGAAAAGGTAGATGTTACTCTTGACCGCGCAAAGGCGGTTCCGGGCTGGTACTGCATCTGTCCGGCAGGCATCAAGGAGGATTTTTACCAGAGCATTGCAGACTGGACGGAATCCAATGAGAAGTTCTGCGTCTGTGAGACTACGGGAATTTCCGCATCGCCTGTCTCCGATGCGATGTTCCGCACGGCCGTCATTCATGCAACGAAAGAAAACGACTGCGTGAATGCGGCATATGCGGCCAAGTTCTTGTCGTATGAGCCTGGCAGCGAACTGTGGGCGTATAAGTCCCTCAGCATGGTCGAGGCGCAGAGCCTGTCCACCACGGACATCGCCAGCTTGGAAAGCCGCAATGTCTCGTACTACACCACCATCGGCAGTCAGGCAATGGTACAGGGCGGCAAGGTGTCCGCAGGCGAGTGGATTGATACTATTCGCTTCCGTGACTGGCTCAAGACTCAGATTCAGCAGAATGTTATCAATTTGATGCTGTCTTTGCCCAAGGTTCCTTATACGGATCCCGGTATCGGGCTGGTTCAGAATGCCGTGACTGCGGCGTTGGATGCAGGCGTGGAAGCGGGTGGCATCGCACGGCCGTCTAGCGACGAAGCAACTGGAACTATTACCCCGTCCTATACCATTACCGTTCCGAAAGCTGCAGAGCTGGATGCGGCAACACGCAAGACCCGCGTGCTGCCGAAAGTGAAGTGGTCGGCACAGTTGGCTGGTGCGCTGATTGCAACGGAAATTGGCGGTACGTTGAACTATTAAGCGAAAGGAGATGTGTTAAATGGCTCGTGCCGATGTTCACGTTTATTCTTTTAAGAATGTCATCTGCGCAATCGGCTCCCATATGCCGAGCGGCTTTGCAGGTGATAACTGTATCACTATTACGCCGCAGGGTGACGGTATCACCGATGAGGCGGGCGCCGATGGCGAAGTCGTAGTCTCCAACTCCGATGACCCTCGCTATGAAGTTAAGATGATTTTTGTGTATGGTTCCAAGTCAAACGCAGTTCTGCGTAAACTCTACAACCTGCAAAAGCAGTCCTCTGGAGGCTATTTCTTCCCGCTGATGATTCGTGATTTGGGAGATAACCCCCAGTTTACGGCATCTAAGGCATGGGTGTCCAAGCCCGCGCCCATCATGTACGGCGCAAAAGGCGGCAATCAGGAGTGGACCATCCGGTGTGTGGGCGAGTTTGCCCCGGAATAAGGAAAGGATGATGTAACATGAAAATGAAACGGATGGAGATGCGCGATGTCTCCATTGGCGAATACCAGTTCAAGATTCGCCCGTTTGGAGCTAAAGACGCCCTCTATATTTTTGGTGACGTGGCATCTATTCTCCTGCCCATCCTCGGCTCTGTGGCTGTGGCAAGCGATGATAAGGATGCCGTTGAAATGGAAATGTTCGACGGTGTGGATTTGGACACGGAATCCTTGACGAAAGCGCTGGGACGCATTAACGGAAAAGCGCTTTCTAAACTGGTTTCTGAGCTTATCATGGAGCACAGCAATGTGAGCTATCGAGACCCGGACAGAGGGTCTTATCAGCCTGTCACTGAGGATGAGTTCGATGAGATTTTCTGCCAGTACCTTGCAGGAGTGTTCTCGCTTTGCGCTGAGATTATCAAACTGAATTTCAGCGGTTTTTTCAAAGATGCGAGCACCCTCTTTGGAGGCCTTATCAAAGTGCGCCGGGGGGATCGCTCGAAGAATACGGAGAATTCGACAACGAACGAGTTACAGACCTCGAATGGGTAATGTATACCCTAATTCGTGAACGGGTCGCATCCATGTATGAGCTGACCTATGTTTACAATCTGGATGAGATGCTGAAGCTGTATGACCTGATTATGATGCAGCGCGACATTGAGTACAGTAGGAGCCAAAAAGAGAGAGGGGGTGAGTAAGTGCCAGCGGCAAGAGAGACGGTCATCGGAAAGTTTGTAAACCAGATTCTGTTCAAAGTTGATAAAAGCTCCATCAACGAGGCGAAAAGCGCCATTGGTGAGGTGAAAAGCTTTGCGGCTAAGGCTCTTGGCGTCATCGGAATTGGATTCTCTTTTACGCAGCTGAGCAGCATAGCAGAAGAATTTGGCGGCATTAACGATGTAATTCGCGGAGCAACCCGCGAGTTGGGAGACCAAGCGGAAATCCAGCAAAAGATTCTGCAAGGGGCTCAGGATTGCCGTGAAGAATACGGGGTTATGGCGGGGGACGTGACAAAGCTGGTGCAGCTGAACAGCAAACTGTTCCCGGTTGATGATGCCGTAAAGTTTGTTTCGCTTGTCGAAAAACTGGAAAAGGGATCCGGCAGAGAGACGAATCTTGACAGCACCATGAGCGTGCTGCAAAAGGCCATCTCTTCGGGCAAGCTGGACAAGTCTGGCTTTTCCAACTTAAAGACAGCAGCCCCAGAGGTTGTAAAAGCCATTTCGTCTGCAATGGGGGTGTCCGAAAAGCAACTTCAAAATCTGGCAGAGAGCGGAAAACTTTCCGCAAAGCAACTGAAAGAAGCGTTTTTCGCGGCGGAAAGTGACATTCAAAAGAACTTTGATGAACTTGGCTTTGGAATTGGAGACGCTCTTACCTATGCCAGAAATCAGTGGGGACTTTGGATTGCGAGCATGGACGATATGCTCAATATCACGACCCGCATTGGAACCGAAATAAAAAATATAAGTGATTTTCTGATAGGGAAAGCACAAAAATTCACATCGTGGCTCAAGAGTGTTTCGGATAAGCTGGGCGGCGTGGAACAGCTACTGAAGTTAATTGCGCTGGCAGCGACGGCACTTTTTCTCGCAACAAACGGGAATAAGGTGCTGTCGTTCCTTGGCGGGGCCGTAAAGTTGCTAAAAGGATTTAATGTCCAAACGGCGCTCGCAGCCGCAAAATGGCTTCTGTTGTTCCTTGTGCTGGAAGATGTTTTTACTTTCCTGCAAGGCGGAGACAGCGTTTTTGGGCGACTCTTAAGCGATGCTGGCGTGGATGTCGATGCGCTCAGAGAAAAAATCTCGAATTTCTTCTCTGATGCAAAACAATTCGGAAAAAATGCCCTTGATAGTCTGAAGCAATTCTGGAGTGAGCACGGCGATAACGTGCTTGCAGTTCTGCAATGGCTGTGGCAGGGATGCGTTGACCTGACGGCGGATATTGTTACTTTGGGTGGCCACTTGTTCGACCTTCTGGGCGGTCTTATCACTGGATTTCAGACAGGAGATTGGACACAGTTTCTTCAAGGTTGCAAAGAGCTGTGGCAAGATTTTCTCGATATTTTGAACGGCATTGGACGAGCAGTTTTTGGTGAGCTGTGGGATCCGTTGGTGGGTTCCATGAACGACGCATGGAATCTGCTGAAAGGATTCTTTAGCTGGTTTGGAGACAAAATTCAGTGGGCGAGAAATCTCTGGAGTGGCGTTAAAGAATTCTTTAATGGTGCTGATTCTGATGACGAAGCGGGTGATAGCCAATCTGTAAAGCCAAAAGGTTCTGGAAGGGCAACTGGCGCAGGAACGGAAAGAAGACCTGCCAACAACACAGGGAATCCCGCGAAAAGCACGAACACGGAAGCAAATCGGAAAGCCACGAATGCCTTTATTTCTGGAGGCCGTCCAGTGTCTACCAGAACAGCGGCGCAGAAGCTATATCCCAGACCACCAACAATAAGTCAATCAACGTGAAGCAGGAAAATAAGCAGCAGTACACATTCCAAGTCACGGAAAGAACTGCTGCTGACCGTTTGAGTACTACGGTTCGTTCGCAGGAAACGCAGTCCACGGATGAATTGGCGAGAGCGTTGAATTACGGGAGGTGAATGCGCTGTGCTGGCAAAGCAACCTGCATCCCTCGGCGGATTTGAGTTCGATGCAATCGTCAAAAGGTCAGAAACGATGACCTGTGATGTGCCGGAGTATGCAACAGAGGAAGGATACTCCATTACGGACAACATCTGCCTAAAACCCCGTGAGCTGGAAATCGAAGCTATCATCACCAATAGCCCTGTCACATGGCTGAGCAACACGCGGCATCATCGAGCCGTGTTGAGACGATGGTTGAAGAACTTCGCCAGCTGTGCTGAAAAAGACTCCGGTTTCGTTTACCGCGGCTGGCGACAGCTACGAAAATATGTGCATCACGAGCATTACCGCCCCTCGAACGGTTGAGGACGGCAGTAG
>ENA-OQAZ01000055-OQAZ01000055.1-human-gut-metagenome-genome-assembly--contig:-NODE-55-length-51980-cov-6.171504_pt1 | contig 51980 bp, 55 predicted proteins | sample MGYA00242737_ERZ504531 | MGnify/ENA primary metagenome ERZ504531 (study PRJEB26092, sample SAMD00036244) | human gut metagenome | host: Homo sapiens | study: EMG produced TPA metagenomics assembly of... | reverse complement strand
AACAATCACACGTACCTACTGTCATCGTCCTTGCTCACGCTACGAGCGTCGATAGCTCCTCCTTCGTGGTTCTCACCATCGGTAATCAGCACGATGGCACGTCCTACCCCTTCATTCGGAGTGAAACTCTTCATAGCCAGGTCGATGGCGCCGCGGATGTCCGTACCCTGTGTGGTAATCAAGGAAGGAGAAATCGTCTCCAGAAACATCTTGGCCGATACATAGTCGCTCGTAATCGGGAGCTGTGTGAAAGCTTCACCTGCAAACACAATCATGGCCACTTTATCGTTGTTGAAGGTCTCTACCAGACGGGAAATCAGCTTCTTCGATTTTTCCAGACGCTAGGAGTGACATCCTGTGCCAGCATAGAGTTTGAAATATCCAGTGCCACCACCGTTTCCACACCCTGACGCTTCACCGTTTCCATCTTTGAACCGAACTGCGGACGAGCCAGCATGAAAATAACCATGGCCAGCGCAGAAAGCGTCAGCCAAAATTTTACGTCCGGACGATATTTCGACACATCCGGCATAAGATGTGCCAGCAACTCCGGACTACCATATTCGCGCAACTTCTTGCGACGGCGATAGTTCGAATAAAAATAGAACACAGCCAGCAAGGGCAGCACGATCAGTAAATACAAATATTGAGGTTCTCCAAATCGAAACATGACTTCTTATTTTAAGGTATTTTCTTCAAAACTGTATTCCGCAAAAGAATTTCAAGCAAGATGCTCAGGAATGCAATCAGTGCAAACACCGCATAGGCTTCTTCACGTTTGCTGAATTCCTTCACGTTCAGTTTCGTTTTTTCCAGTTTGTCAATTTCACGGTACACTTCCTTCAGCTTCGTATTGCTGGTAGCACGGAAATAATTTCCATTAGTTGTTCCGGCAATCTGGCTCATGGTCTGTTCGTCGATTTCCACCGGCATCTGTACATATTGCACACCAGCGTACGTCTGCATCGGATAAGGTGCCGTACCGTTAGTTCCTACACCGATGGTATACACACGGATACCAAACTGCTTGGCTATTTCGGCCGCAGTAAGCGGAGAAATGTCTCCCCGATTGTTCACACCATCCGTCAGCAGGATAACTACCTTCGACTTGGCCTTGCTGTCTTTCAGACGACTCACCGCGTTGGCCAGTCCCATACCCAGTGCTGTACCGTCTTCAATCATTCCGCGCTGTACCATGTCGCAGCTCACACTTTGGAACAAATTCAACAGTACTCCGTGGTCTACTGTCAGCGGGCACTGCGTAAATGCTTCTCCCGCAAAGATAGTCAGACCGATATTATCATTCGGACGTCCGTTGATAAACTCTGCCGCTACCTGCTTGGCCGCTTCAATACGGTTCGGCTTCAAATCTTCAGCCAGCATACTGGTCGACACGTCGACCGCCAGCATGATGTCAATACCTTCAATCTCCGTGTTCTGCCAGTTATCGGTAGTTTGCGGGCGTGCCAGTACCAGCACAATCATCACAAACGTCAGGATACGAAGCACAAACGGCGCATGCAGCAAATAAATCTTCCAACTGCGCGGAGCCTGCATGTACATCCGTGTGGTAGATACCTGCATGGTCGGTTCCGTCTTCTTGCGGCGCATCACGTACCATACGATATACGGAATCAGCAGCAAGAGCAGAAACAGATATTCTATATTCGCAAAAATCATAGTCTCAATTCATTATTAAATTAGAAAAAGAGGTCGATGATATGGCGCACAGACAAATACAAAGCAATCAGTGCGGCCACACCCGTAATGGCAATGCTGCACAGCAAGGCAATTCGTCCCTGTTTGGAACGCTTCTCTTCCACTTTGATTTCCGTCGGCTCCTTCTTGGCGTTCGGATCTTCCTCTATCTTAGTCTGGTTGATGAAATCTACCGCATTCACCAGGTTCATGTCGTTTTCATTCATCAGCGGCGCATATTTCGCAAACTTCACCAGGTCGGCTGTTTCAAACATCACCTTCAGGTCGTGGATAGATTCTTTGTCCTTCTCCTCCAACAGACGCTCGATAATTTCCGCAGACGTCATTTCCATGGCATTGAATCCGAAACGCTCCTTTATATATATACGGATGACATCGGTCAGTTCCGTATAATAAGCTTTCGGATCTTCACGCTTGGCCACCTTGTCTGCCTTGATGGTTTCAATCTTCTTCATGGCAGCCAAATGAGGCGGAAGTTTAGGTTCTACCTTGATAATCTTGATGATAGGCTTATTGTCACGATAGCGAATGATAAAGAAGGCCGTCACCACTCCCAAAGCAATCAGCAACAGGATAGAATATACCATCGGCGCCAGGTCTTCCCAGGTAAGAGGTACTTCCTGAATGGACTTCGGACCAAAGAACTGGTCGGGATGCAAGGTATCCACCGGAATGGAGTACACTTTCAATGCCAAAGCCTTTGAACGGTAAGCCTTGTCATTGACCAGCACCTCAAACGGCGGAAGATAATACAGAGCCGAGTCAAAAGAAGTCACTGTATATTCCTGTGACACCAGCCAGCGCTTGTTGTCGTTCAGCAGCTGCGTGTCGGGCTTGGCCACATCCAGAATCTCCACTCCCCTGACCAGCGTATCACGCAGCAACGGCAGACGCAATTTCTGGTTGGCATCCATGCTGACCTGCAATTTGATTTTCGCCTGCTCACCAATGAGCAACTGCAAGGAATCGATGGTAGCTTCCACCGTCACCTGCTGGGCTTTCAAGCCCGTTGCACAGCATAAAATCAACACAGCACAGCAACATGCCTTTATCATTTTTGAGTAGTATAATAAGAGATGTCTCATGTCAACTGTCAGTTTCGTTTTGCAAATAAATTCAGCAATGCCTTCACATAATCCTGATCTGTACGTACAGATACAGAATCCACATTGCTGTGAGTAAATGTGTCATTCAGCTTCTGCTGTTTTTCCTTCCACCAGGCATGATGTGCATTGCGCAATGCCTTCGACGAAGTATCAATCCACTGCTCATGACCGGTTTCCGCATCACGCACGTGCATCAGTCCCACGTCCGGAAGTTCTTCCATACGACGGTCGTACACCTGCACAGCCACCACATCGTGTTTTCGGTTGGCAATCGTCAATGCATTCTGGAAATCACGTTCGTCAATAAAGTCGCTCAGCATAAAGGCCGTACAGCGTTTCTTCAGCACATTCGTCAGGTACTCAATGGCACACTGCAAATTGGTGCGCTGACTTTCCGGCTTAAAATCAAGCAGTTCACGAATGATATACAGAATATGCTTGCGACCCTTCTTGGGAGGGATAAATTTCTCGATACGGTCGGAAAAGAAAATCACGCCGATTTTATCATTGTTCTGAATGGCGGAAAAGGCGATTGTAGCCGCAATCTCCGTCACCATTTCTTTCTTCAGCTGCTGAATGGTACCAAAGTCCAAACTGTTGGACACGTCCACCAGCAACATGACCGTAAGTTCACGTTCTTCCTCAAAGACTTTCACGAATGGTTTGTCGAAGCGAGCGGTCACATTCCAGTCAATATCGCGCACGTCATCCCCATACTGATACTCGCGGACCTCTGAAAAGGCCATACCACGCCCCTTGAAGGCCGAATGATACTGACCGGCAAAAATATTGCTCGAAAGTCCCCGGGTCTTGATTTCAATCTGACGGACACGCTTTAAAAGTTCACTTGTCTCCATTCCTTTAATATTTGACCGTGTTCCTCTGGAGCAACCAAAGGAACACAGCTTAGTCATTTATAATCATGCAGCCTTCCGACTGCGAATAAAAGCCGACGGGAACTCTCTTCCCCGTCTGTAACCGTTACGGGTAAGCGCATCAGGCACTTCAACCTTGTTCAGAATCTTGCTGACGATTTCATCAGAAGTCACGTTGGTAGCTTCTGCTTCATAAGTCAGTCCGATACGGTGACGAAGCACGTCATGAGCCACGGCTCTCACATCTTCCGGAATCACGTATCCACGACGTTTGATGAAAGCGTAACTGCGTGCAGCCAGTGCCAGGTTGATAGAAGCACGAGGAGAACCTCCAAAGCCAATCAAGCCCTTCAGTTCTTTCAAGTCGTATTTTTCCGGATAACGGGTAGCAAATACGATATCTGCAATGTACTGTTCAATCTTTTCATCCAAATATACCTGACGAACCACTTCGCGGGCAGCAATAATGTCTTCAGCCTTCAAAATAGGACGAACTTCCGTACGTTCTCCGTTGATATTCTGACGGATAATCTTCTTTTCTTCTTCCAGCTTCGGATAATCAATAATCACCTTCAGCATGAAACGGTCTACCTGCGCTTCAGGCAACGGATAAGTACCTTCCTGCTCAATCGGGTTCTGCGTAGCCATTACCAGGAAAGGCTTCGGAAGTGCAAAAGTCTGCTTACCCAGTGTCACCTGACGTTCCTGCATGGCCTCGAGCAAGGCACTCTGTACTTTAGCCGGCGCACGGTTAATTTCATCGGCCAGTACAAAGTTGGCAAAAACCGGTCCTTTGTTGGCAACGAACTGCTCATCCTTCTGACTGTAAATCATCGTACCGATAATATCGGCCGGCAGCAAGTCAGGAGTAAACTGCACACGACTGTATTTTGAATCGATCAATGAAGCAAGGGTTTTGATTGCCAAGGTCTTTGCCAATCCCGGAACACCTTCCAGCAGAATATGTCCGTCAGAAAGCAACCCAATCAATAAAGATTCTATAAGATGTTTTTGACCTACGATTACCTGATTCATTCCCTCCATCAGGTTTGTTACAAACGCGCTCTGGCGTTCGATTCGTTCATTCAATTCACGAATGTCAATAGCTTCAGCCATAATTTTCTTCTATTTTAGTTCTCTTTTTTTTCATTAAAAAATGCCCTTTCAAAACATATATCTAAAAAGACACCCCAAAATTAAGGTATTCCCTTAACAGGCACAATAAATTTTGATAAAAAAATATAGACGGGTTTCGCCTTTTAAGGCTTATTGAACTAAAGAAAATTAAAAAGGCCTTGTTTGAATTGAAACAAGGCCTCTCGTTATTTTTTAGGAGTAAGTTGCGGAATCTGAATTGTGGTACCCACCGGCACGTTATCCGGATTTTTGATAATACCTTATTGTGCTTCACCAGATAAGGCCATAGTTTTTTATTTCCGTAGAATTTCAGGGCCACACGTACCAGGCTCTCCCCTGGTTTAAGGGTATATGAGCCTGATTTCCAGTTATCTGGTATTCAACCGTATCGGCTAAGGTTTCCCTTTTCGGTACAGACGTAGAAGCTACGGGAGTTTTTTCTTCTTTCTTCGCGACGGTTTTCAAGGTATCCTTCTTCTGTACCAAAGAAGAATCTTTTTTTACAACTAAAGTATCAGCCACCTGCAAGGAGTCCGAAACCACAGGCGCAGGCGTTTTCTGCGTTTCATTCATCAGTTTCTCTACCACCTGTTCCGGAATATACCGTCGGCCCGAGGTCAATACCCATGTCACGATTCCTCCTATGAAAATACCCACCAGCAAGATGGAAGCAATCATACACCAGGGTATATTCTTTTTCTCTTCCGCCGGCTCTTTTATCCCAATACCAGCTTCTGTAGAAGCTGTTGTTTCATCCGAAGGTACATCCTCTTGTACTACAGTTACTTGTTCAGCATCCTCCACCACTTCATTCTTTTGTTCTTCCTCTACTAATACAGTAGCGGCAATACCAGTTTCAGCTTCCGAAAGCATCTCTTCCGTTTCCGGTAAGCCATCCTTTTCATCATCTGAAATGACTTCTAAAATCTCTTCTCCTTCCTCGTTTACTTCCGATACACTACCTTCATCAGGAAGGTCTTCAAAATGCACATCATCATTGAGCAAAACAGACTGAAAATGCGCAAAAGGTTTATTTATCAAGTCCCTCAATCCAGTTTCCGGAACAAAAGACACACGTGTGTGCTCCTTTATCTCTATCGACTCCCCTGTATTTACATCTACACTTTTTCGAGCTTCAATGTTTATAAGCTTAAAAGTACCTAATCCTTTAACCTTTACGTACTTGTCTCTTGCCAAGGCTTCTTCAATCAAATTCAAGAACTCCTTCACAAACAATGCAGCCTCTGCAGGGTCCAACTGGCATTTCCGGGCAAACGACTCCACAAGTTCCTGTAAAGTTATTTTATCACTCATCCGATGAAATGTTTTTAAACTTTTCTTTCAAAACAGCACTTGGCTTAAAAGCTAACGCCAATTTGGGAGGCACCAAAAAGCGCTGCTTAGTGACAGGATTCACAGAAATACGTTCCATTTTCTTTTTCACCTCAAAGGAACCGAAGCCTTGCAAATTCACTATCTTATCTTCCTGCAATGTCTGCGACAAGCACTCCGTGAAAGAACTAGCCAAGGAGGCTGTATCTTTCTCGGTTTTATCCAGACGGCGGGACAATTCTTCTATGAATTCCTTATTTGTCATTTTATTTTACGATTGTAGCATACAAATCAAAATCATCTGCATCGTACACTTTTACCCGATGGAAACTGCCAATTCTCAAACGGTGATTTTCCACGTTTATCAACACCTCCGGATCGACTTCCGGCGAATCAAACTGTGTACGGCCGATATAGTAATCGCCTTCCTTGCGGTCGATGATTACCTTGAATTCCTGTCCAATCTTGCGATGAGACAAGTCGGCAGAGATTTCCTGCTGCAATTCCATCAATGCATCCAAACGCTGCTGCTTGACTTCCTGCGGAATCTCATCCTTATAATGCTTGGCAGAATAAGTTCCTTCTTCTTCCGAATAAGCAAACGCACCCATACGGTCGAAACGTGCCGTACGGACAAATTCCATCAGTTCCTCAAAATCCTGTTCCGTTTCACCCGGATGACCTACCATCAATGTAGTACGCAAATGAATGCCAGGCACCTCCTTACGGAACTTCTCTATCAACTGATAGGTTTCTGCCTTCGTCACATGGCGACGCATCTTTTGCAGCATGTTATCGCTGATATGCTGCAAGGCAATGTCCATGTACTTACATACATTATCATTTTCACGCATTACGCGGAACAAATCTTCCGGGAAATGAGCGGGATAAGCATAATGCAGACGAATCCATTCCACACCCGGTATATGTGCCATCTGCTCTATCAGCTCCGGCAACATCTGTTTTTTATACAAATCCACTCCGTAATAGGTCAGTTCCTGTGCAATGACCTGAAATTCTTTCACCCCTTCGGAAACCAGCAAGCGCACTTCGTCCAGATTTTTTCCATAGGACGAGACACATGTTTACCGGTAATGATAGGAATGGCGCAATAAGAACACTTGCGGTCGCAACCTTCTGATATTTTCAGGTATGCATAATGCTTCGGAGTCGTCAGATGACGCTCAATGGCAAATTCAGAATGATAGGCCTTTCCTAAATCGGCCAAAAGTTCATTCCAGTTGAACTTCCCATAGAATTTGTCGACCTGCGGAATCTCCATCTGCAAGTCCTTTAGGTAACGTTCCGACAGACAACCCATTACATATAGTTTTTTCAAGCGTCCCTCTTCCTTTGCCTGACAGAACTCCAGAATCATGTTGATAGATTCCTCCTTGGCATCACCTATAAAGCCACACGTATTGATAACGGCAATTTCTCCCTGCGGATGGTCGCTGTCATGTGTCACCTTGTAGCCGCTAGCTTCCAGCTGTTTCATCAGCTTTTCGGAATCTACCAGATTTTTCGAGCATCCTAAAGTAATTATATCGATTGTATTCTTTCTCATTTTTCAGTGGTTGAGCCAAACAATGAATCTACAAACTCACGGCGACGGAATATCTGCAGGTCTTCCATACCTTCTCCCAGACCGATGTATCTTACCGGAATCTTAAACTGGTCAGAAATTCCAATTACTACTCCACCCTTTGCTGTTCCATCAAGTTTGGTGATAGCCATGGCGGTTACTTCTGTAGCCAAAGTAAACTGCTTGGCCTGTTCGAATGCATTCTGCCCGGTAGAACCGTCCAGTACCAGCAACACTTCATGAGGTGCATCGGGTACCACCTTTTTCATCACGTTCTTGATTTTTGTCAGCTCGTTCATCAAACCAATCTTATTGTGCAAACGTCCTGCCGTATCAATGATTACCACGTCAGCATTATTAGCCTTGGCAGAACTCAGCGTATCAAAAGCTACTGAAGCAGGGTCAGCTCCCATTTTCTGTTTTATTACCGGTACACCCACACGTTCTCCCCAGATGTCAAGCTGTTCTACAGCTGCGGCACGGAAAGTATCTGCGGCACCCAGATAGACCTTTTTCCCGGCTTTTTTAAACTGATAAGCCAGCTTACCGATAGTCGTCGTTTTTCCTACTCCGTTCACGCCTACCACCATAATCACATAAGGAGTCTTATCCTGAGGCACATCAAAATCGGCAGCATCCACCGTATTGTTTTCCATCAGCAACGCCGCAATCTCCTCACGAAGGATATTGTTCAGCTCCTGTGTATTCACATACTTATCCTTTGCCACTCTGGTTTCAATGCGCTTGATAATGTTCAGCGTAGTTTCTACTCCCACATCAGACGTAATAAGCACTTCTTCCAGATTGTCCAGCACCTCGTCATCCACCTTTGATTTTCCAGCCACCGCACGTGCTATTTTTCCAAATACACTTTCTTTGGTCTTAGACAATCCTTTGTCTAATGTTTCTTTTTTTTCCTTTGAGAAAAAACTAAAAAATCCCATACAACTTACTTTTATCAGTTTCTGACACAAAGATATAACTATTCTCGCTTTCACACAAAAAAAGTTCCTTCCATATTTAAATGAAAGGAACTTTTATTTAGCATTTTATATCTCAAAAGATAAATTATTTCTTGAAGAAGTCCTGTACTTTTTCGTTAGGAACCATTTGTTCATCAAAAACGTAAGCACCAGTTTTCGGAGACTTAACCATTTTGATAACCTTAGTATAAGAACGTCCTTCTTTACCTGTCTGAAGGGTTGCGACTGTTTTCTTTGCCATGGTCTGTTATTATTTAATTTCTTTATGAACTGTTACTCTTTTCAAAATCGGATTGTATTTCTTCAACTCCAATCTTTCAGTGGTATTTTTTCTATTCTTAGTTGTAATATAACGAGAAGTTCCCGGCATACCACTATCCTTCATTTCTGTGCATTCAAGGATTACCTGTACTCTGTTTCCTTTAGCTTTCTTAGCCATAGTCTTTCTCTCCTTTTAATTAACCAATAATTTTGATAGTTTTCCAATCACAATAACCTTTTGCTACCGCTTCGTTCAGCGCTGCATCCAGGCCTTTTTTGTTAATAACTCGCAAGCCGTTAGCGCAGATGTTCAGGCTAATCCAGCAATCCTGTTCTACATAGTAGAATTTCTTTGTAAACAAGTTCACATCAAAAGTTCTTTTTGTTCTTCTCTTAGAGTGTGAAACGTTGTTGCCTATCAAGGCTTTCTTTCCGGTAATTTGACAAATTTTCGACATTTCTATCTAGTTTTTATAGTTTTATTCCATGGTTCTCTCAAACGGAGTGCAAAGTAAGTGATTTTATTTTATATAAACAAATCTTTTTCCAATAAATTGAACTTTTACTCCTCTTTTCCCTGATTTTGGCATAATTCCAACAACAATTGGAGGGTTTTTGCCGTTGCAGCCTGAATATTTTTCTCACGGCCTTCATCTTCGGTCAATTTAGCTGTAAGCACCGCATCTTTTGTTCCGGCTGCTACCCAAATCGTACCGACCGGCTTTTCCGGACTTCCTCCGCCAGGACCGGCAATTCCGGATGTAGCCATTGCATAATCCACATCCAAAGCTTGATGGCACCCTTTACCATCTCCACAACGGTTTCTTCACTTACCGCCCCATGCTGTTCCAGTGTTTCGGCATTTACATATAAATGCGTTTTCTTTACCTCATCTGAGTAGGCAATAACCCCACCTTTATAGAAACGAGAACTACCTGGGATAGCAGTTATGATGCTGCCACGTTACCAGCCGTACAACTTTCTGCAGTAGCCAATGTATAGCCTTCTCTCCAGAAAATTTCACTTATCTCCTTACTTAGTGTTTTGGTTTCTACTGACATAATCTGTTTTCTCTAAATTGTTACTTAATGGTTACCCGTGAATAAGCGGGTTTGTCTATAGTGCAAAAATCCTTGTCCAAAAACTTATAATATCCCGTAATGGCGATCATGGCCGCATTGTCGGTAGTATACCCGAACTTCGGTATGAAAATGTTCCAGCCATATTTTTTCGCATGTTCACGGAAAGCGTTTCGCAGACCGTTGTTTGCCGATACTCCTCCGGCTACGGCCACTTCCTTGATGCCTGTATCCTTTACTACCTTACGTAATTTATCCATCAGAATGTCTACAATCGTTTTTTCCAACGAAGCAGCCAAATCCGTCTTATGATGTTCTACGAAATCGGGATCTTCTTTCATCCAGTCTCTGAGCGAGTACAGGAAAGAGGTTTTCAGTCCGCTAAAGCTATAGTCATAGCCCGGGATATGCGGTTTGCTGAATTTAAAGGCTTCCGGATTACCCTGACGCGCCAGCTTGTCGATAATCGGACCACCTGGATAGCCCAGCCCCATCACCTTGGAACACTTGTCGATAGCCTCTCCTGCCGCATCGTCGATAGTCTGTCCCAGCACTTCCATATCATTATACGCATTCACACGGATAATCTGAGAGTTTCCTCCTGAAACCAGCAGGCAGATAAAAGGATATTTAGGCTGTACGTTTTCACCGTCGGGCTCCTGAATAAAGTGCGCCAGCACATGGCCCTGCAAATGATTCACCTCTACCATCGGAATATCCAGCGAGCGGGCAAGTCCTTTGGCAAAAGACACTCCTACCAGCAAAGAACCCATCAGACCCGGTCCGCGAGTAAAGGCAATGGCACTCAAATCTTCCTTTGCCACTCCGGCACGTTTCAATGCTTCGTGCACCACCGGAACAATATTCTGCTGATGTGCACGTGAGGCCAGTTCCGGAACCACTCCTCCGTAAGCTTCGTGCACCGCCTGGCTGGCAATCACGCTCGACAGCAATACGCCATCCTTTATCACTGCCGCAGAAGTATCATCACAAGAAGATTCTATTCCTAATATTATTGTACTCATAACATTCTTCTATTATTAATAGGTCAATATTTCAAGTCCCTGCTCCGTCATTACGAAAGTGTGTTCCCACTGTGCGGAAGGAAGCTCATCCTCCGTCACCACGGTCCATCCGTCTTCTTCGTCAATGAAGACTTCCCAGGTTCCCATATTAATCATCGGTTCGATGGTAAACACCATGCCCGGCACAAGCAACATACCTGTACCCTTCTTGCCAAAGTGTTCTACATCCGGTTCTTCGTGGAACTCTACTCCCACACCGTGACCGCACAAATCACGGACCACTGAAAATCCGTTCTTCTTCGCGTGTTTCTCTACGGCATGGCCGATATCTCCCACAAAGCCGAAAGGACGGGCTGCTTCCATACCGACTTCCAGACATTCTTTTGCCACACGCACCAGTTTTTCTTTCTGCGGAGTGGTTTTTCCGATAATGAACATACGTGAAGCGTCGGCATAATAACCGTCCAGAATCGTCGTACAGTCCACATTAATAATGTCGCCTTCTTCCAGAATTTCCTCTTCGCTCGGAATTCCATGGCAAACCACCTCATTGATGGAAGTACAACAGCTCTTCGGAAATCCCTCATACCCCAAGGTTGCCGGAATGGCTCCGTGGTCCCGGGTATACTCATACACCAGCTTGTCTATTTCGGCCGTACTCATTCCAGCGTGGATTTCCTTTTCCACCAGGTCGAGTACTCCCGTATTGATTACGCCGCTACGACGAATTCCTTCAATCTGTTCCGGAGTCTTAATCAACTGGCGAGTCGGAACCAAATGCCCTTTATCCTGATAAAACAGCACTTTCTTGTCCAATTCCGTCAGTTCCGCCCCTTTGGGCACCCTCCAGTTTATCTTATGTCTCTTCATAATCGTCTTTTTTACTTATGTGCAAAGGTATAAGAAAAAAATGGAATAGCGTACGGGAAGCGATATAAAAAACGCTGGCAATTTGCAGGCACATTGTCACATTTCTGTAATATTATCATTAAAACAATTAAGAGAAAAGAAAAACACGCCATTCCAATATTATTTTGTTAGCATAAGATTTGTTACAACAACAAATTTTTATATCTTCGCTCAGCTACTACATTACAATAACTACATTATTTTTGGAATTATGATGAACAAAAATCAGATCGGAACAAATGCGGGTATCGTGTGGAAACTCCTTTCCGACAATGCCCACTGGGAGTACGACAAGCTTAAACACGCATCCGGCCTGTCAGACAGAGACTGAATGCGGCTATCGGATGGCTGGCCCGTGAAGACAAAATAGATTTTGACATTGACGAGCAGCACGACCGCTTGTTTTTACATGTCAATGTCTATATCGGCTAACACAAAATACCATCAGAGAAAAGGCTCTGGTGGTATTTTGGTTTTATGTCAGACAATCCGGTTCACCGTCACATCGGGAAACTCATGAAGCATCATCAAGAGCAATCCTTCCTCATTCACTCTTTTTGCCCTGATTACCATTGTGATGCGATAGGCTTCATGGTTGTTCTCATACACCTTGTTCATCTCGTAGGAGGTAATCTGAAAATTCTCGGAACTGAACTTGCCGGAAAGGGCTTTCAAGGCCTCGGAATTCTCTGCCGTAAGCTCGATAATCATACTTCGCATTCCTATACTTTTAAAACAGTAGCTGAGAACCTCCAATCCTGCTAATACCAGGAAAGTAGCCAGAATACCTATCATATACATGCCCGACCCTACCGCGAGTCCGATTCCGGCCGTAGTCCACACACCGGCTGCCGTAGTCAGCCCTCGCACCACCTGCTTCTGCAACAGGATAATGGTACCCGCCCCAATAAAACCGATACCACTGACCACCTGGGCAGCCAGACGGCTCGGATCCAGGCGCACCAAATCCTTCTCCAGCACATCCATAAAGCCGTATTGCGACACAATCATCAGCAACGCACTGCCCAGTGCCACCAGGAAATGCGTGCGATAACCCGCCTCCTTTGCCCGGTATTCCCGCTCAAGCCCGATAAGCACCCCCATCAGACCGGCCACAAACAACCTTAAAGAAAAATCTACGTAAATATTCATATACTTCCAGCTAAAAGTTCTTTCCGAAAGATACGAAAAAACATCTGAAAACCCAAGCACACGGACAAGAATACGTATTTGTTTATTCTATGTTTTCCAAAGCGGAGACATACGTTTTCCAACGCAGAAACATACGTTTCCCGTCCGGAAAACATACAGTTTCGCTCTGAGAAACATAGAATACGGACAAACAGTTTCCTCACATCCCCCTGACATTTTCTCTATTACAGAATGTCCAAGTGGTTTCAGGTCAAATTCTTCCGTTTCTTTTCACCACACCTTTTCTTTTCTTACATTTCCGTAGTTTCGTTTTTTTCCGTAATTTTACGCTCGATTTTACAGCATAACTTTATGAAATATAAATTATTAGTATTAGACCTCGACGGAACGCTTACCAACAAGCAGAAAAAGATTACCCCTCACACCAAAGAAACACTGCTCAAAATTCAGGAGCTAGGAGTGAAAATTGTACTGGCCTCGGGAAGACCCACGTACGGCATTGCCCCGCTGGCCGAGCAACTGGAATTGCAAAAATATGAAGGCTACATTCTGGCTTACAACGGCGGAGAAATCATCGACTGGAAAACGAAGGAGCTGATGTACAAGAACCTGCTCGACCACGATGTGCTTCCCTACCTTTACGAATGCGCCAAGAAGAACGACTTTGCCATTGTGACTTACGACGGGGAATACGTACTGACCGAGAAACCGGACGATGAGTATGTGCTCAAAGAGGCGTTGCTCAATGTCATGAAAATAAAGAAGGTAGACAATTTCCTGGATGCCGTGAAACATCCGATTGCCAAATGCCTGATTGTGGGCGAACCGACCCGACTGGCCGAGCTGGAGAAAGAGATGTACGAGCACCTGAAAGACCGCATGGGTGTTTTCCGCTCAGAGCCTTATTTCCTGGAGCTGGTCCCTAAGGGCATCGACAAGGCCCAGTCGCTGGCCGTTCTCCTTAAGGAAATCGGACTTACCCGTGAGGAAATGTTTGCCATCGGCGACGGATTCAACGACCTGTCCATGATTCAATACGCCGGACTGGGTATCGCTATGGCTAATGCACAGGAGGTAGTAAAAGAAAACGCCGACTTCATCACTTTGTCCAATGAAGAAGACGGCGTGGCCTACGCGGCTGAAAAATTTATTCTGTCTTAGGCTTCCGGTCGAAGAACGGATTTTTGGATGATGCACTCACGGGTATGGCGTACACCTGGGTGCATCCATCCAGCCAGTCAAGTTGCTGGGCCGCCAGACCGGCCGAGAACATCACACGCGTATCTACCCGATGGTCGGCCGCTACTGAACAAGCCGAACCGATGGCAATTCCTACATCTACACTATTGATGGCACAGGGCACTCCCTTTTTGCGGTCTCCGCAATGCTCATATCCGCAATGTCCACAATCCAGCCCCTGCGGAAGCGAGCGCGTACCTATCAGCACCACACACTCTGCCTGGAGAATGTTATCCGCATCGCGCAGGAAAAACTTAAAACCATTGTCTTCATACATCTGCTTCATCGTATCAGAAGGATACGGATGTTGCTTTCCGTCACCATGGCCACTTCAATAATGTCTACCCCCTTTCCTTTGGGAGCTGTACGTGCCGCCGTCATCATTTGTTGCGCCACCTGCAACACTTGTTCATGGCGGCTGTCTCTTTCATTCAGTATCATATTCCATTAAAGTTAAAAACATATATGCAAAAAGGGTTATATCCGAGCTTTTGCCATAAGGCATCAGATGCTCTAAATATAACCCTTTCTCGATAAATCCGCTACGGATTTATTTCTTTTTTCCTTTTTTCAGGTCATTTTCATGAATGGCCTCTTCTACTTGATAAGCCGGAGCATGTTTTTTATGCATACCCTTCGGTTTTTTATTACCGGCAGCTCCCATAGTAAATACCTCCTTTCAATTCCTTAAAAAGGTCAATGTAAAAATGTGATTATTTAAGTATATCCAATTGTTTGAAACACTTAATCAATTTTTCAATAGCGAAGTCCACCTGTTCTTTGGTGTGAGTAGCCATCAAGCAAAACGCACCAGTGTATCCTGAGGAGCACAAGCTGGAGGAATTACCGGATTGATAAACACTCCTTCGTCGAAGGCCAGCTTGGTTACTTCGAAAGTCTTGTCCGTGTCGCGTACGTACAGAGGGATAATCGGACTTTCTGTTTCACCGATTTCAAAGCCTGACTCACGGAAACGTTTCAGAGAGTAGTTGGTGATTTCCCACAAACGCTCCTGACGTTCCGGTTCTGTCTTGAAAATATGGATGGCTTCTCTTGCTGCAGCCGTAGCAGCTGGTGTATTACTTGCCTGGAATATATAAGAGCGGGCATTGTGGCGCAACCAGTTGATTACGTCCTTGTCACCTGCCACGAAACCACCGATAGAAGCGAGTGATTTACTGAATGTACCCATAATCAGGTCGATGTCTTCCGTTACGCCGAAATGGTCGCACACGCCTCGTCCCTGTCTTCCGAATACACCCAGACCATGTGCTTCGTCCACGTAGATGCTGGCATTGTATTTCTTCTTCAGGCGAACGATTTCCGGCAAGTTAGCCAAATCACCTTCCATAGAGAACACGCTATCCACCACAATCAGTTTGATGGCATCCGGTTCACACTTCTGGAGCTCTTTTTCCAGGGCATCCATGTCGTTGTGTTTATACTTCAGCTGGGTAGCAAAAGAAAGACGACGTCCGTCCACGATAGAAGCATGGTCACGGTCATCACAAATGATGTAATCGCCACGTCCGGCCAACTGAGGAATCACACCTTCATTAACCGTAAATCCGGTAGAGAAACACAATGCTTCATCTTTACCGACGAACTCTGCAAGTTCTTTTTCAAGTTCTACATGAATATCCAGCGTTCCATTCAACAGACGAGAACCCGCGCATCCTGTACCATATTTGCGAGTAGCAGCAATAGCCGCGTCGATGATTCTCTGATCATGAGTCAGACCCATATAGGAATTTGAACCGAACATCAATACTTTCTTTCCGTCCATCATTACCTCTGTATCCTGGGCACTGTCTATTTCACGAAAGTACGGATAGACACCTCTTTCCATGTACATCTGAGGTACTCTGAATTTACTTAATTTTTCTTGTAATAATCCCATATTCTAATATCTGGTAAGCATCCCAGCTTACATTAAACTTCATTACTTTTGCAACCGTTTCGTTACAACATTTTCATTAAGAACGTGCAAAGATACAAAAAACTCAAAATTCCGATACGAATCCCTGAAAAAAAATAACAAGAGTATCAATATAGGGCAATTTGCCCTAAACTATGAAAGATAATATTATTTTTTGTACTCCCAAATTTTAAGGAAACAGGTTTATGGAGACAAAAAAGCGAATCACCTTTGTGGTAAACCCCATATCCGGTACTCACGGAAAGGAATTCATCCTACGACTTATTGAAAAAGAACTGAATCATTCTATATATGATTATTCTATCCGGAAAACGGAATATGCAGGTCACGCTTCCGAGATAGCCGCACAAGCCGCCGCCGAACATACGGACATCGTAGTGGCCATCGGCGGAGACGGTACCATCAATGAGATAGGACGGGCGCTTATCCATACCAATACTGCGATGGGAATTATTCCATGTGGTTCGGGAAACGGACTTGCACGCCATCTGCATATACCTATGGAACCGAAAGGGGCCATCAATGTGCTCAATGCTGGAAATGTGAAGACGATAGACTACGGTATCATTGACAACCACCCCTTCTTCTGTACATGCGGAGTGGGATTCGATGCCTTCGTAAGCCTGAAATTTGCCGATTCCGGGAAAAGAGGTCTGCTGACCTACCTGGAAAATACCCTGCACGAAAGCCTGACGTATGAACCGGAAACGTACGAAATAGAGAACTCTACAGGTACCGTACGCTACAAGGCATTCCTGATAGCCTGTGCCAATGCATCGCAATATGGCAACAATGCCTACATCGCCCCGCAAGCCTCGCTGACCGACGGCATGATGGACATCACGGTGCTGGAGCCGTTTACCGTGCTGGATGTACCTTCTCTTTCATTCCAGTTGTTCAACCGGACACTCGACCAGAACAGCCGTATCAAAACGATGAAGGACAAGAGCATCATCATACACCGTGCACAGGAGGGAGTATTCCATTTTGACGGAGACCCGATGATGGGCGGGAAAGACCTGAAGGTGGAAATCATTCACCAAGGGCTACACGTCATCGCACCGATACGTCCCAAGCAGATGCCTTCCCCCCCGCTGAACATTCTCCAGCACTTCACCGACTTTATCGGACGACGTCCCATCACTTCGGCCATCGCCCAGAAACACAAGCTACTCCTGATGCTGAACCATCACATTCTGAGACGCTTGTCGAAAAAATAATCATTTCATCTTACAAGGCCAGATAGAAATCTCTGGCCAGATCACTAAACTCCGGTGTATAGACATGACGCTCCGTCTCGATGGGAAGGTGCGTGATTTCCGTCTGCGCACAAGGATGCTTCACGAACGCCATCAGCACACGCTTGGCGGGCAATTCCTGGCGAGGATGCACCCAGGTCTGGCGTGAAAGATACAGGCCTTTCCCGATGGCTAAGGCCACAAAATCGGCCGAGGCCGTAGCCGGAAGCACCACCGAAAAGCTACCTTTTTCGGACAACAAAACCGAAACTTTCGATAACAAGGCGTCAAAGTCCAGTTCATCGGTATGGCGAGCTGTATTTCTCTGTGCCTGAGGGCATTTCACAGACTCCACAAAGTACGGCGGATTCGACACGATGGCGTCAAAACACCCGTTCCATTCTTCCGGTGCCTTCCGTATATCAAGTCGTTCCACCTCCATCCGGTCAGACCAGGGCGTACGGGCCACGTTTTCACGAGCCTGCTCCACGGCCGCTTCGTCAATATCGACGGCGGTTACAAAGGCATCCGGATTCCGCTGGGCCAGCATCAAGGCAATCAATCCGCTTCCGGTACCAATGTCAAGCACCTTCCGTGCCCCGTCCACTTGCGCCCATGCGCCGACCAGCACGCCGTCGGTGCCTACCTTCATGGCACACTTATCATGAAAAACTACAAATTGCTTGAATTGAAAATATGGATTTGGCATAACTTATGTCTAAAAATTTACGCCAAAAATAGTGAAATCCCCATAGAAAACGCTTCAACCTGCCATTATTTTACATAATAAAAGAGGTATTTGACACAAATAGTTTCCAAATTACATGCGGAATGATTAACTTTGTGCCGTTTTTGAGTAATAAAAAAGCTTCTTAATTCAGAAGAGAAAACAAGTATGGTAAAAAAGACAAAAAACAACGAGATTCTGGTAAGTGCAGAAGGTAATGACATTCCGATGATGGCAGAAATTGAAACGCTTCCGGTGGACAATGCAACGGATGACCTCACGGGAGAATTGCCCGTCATGCCCCTGCGCAACCTTATGATATTTCCCTCTATTGTCATGCCCGTCAGCGTAGGCCGGCAACCCACATTGAAATTAGTCAACCAGGCACTTCAAAGCAAAGAGCCTATCATCATTACCACGCAGAAGGTGAGCGAGGTAGACTCGCCCAAGCAGAAGGATTTGTTCCCCATTGCGGTAATCGGTAAGGTACTCCGGGTGTTCGAAATGCCGGGAGGAACCATTACGGCCATCCTTCAGGCTACGGGTCCGAAGGTACAACTGGAAGAAATCACTTCCACCCGTCCCTTCCTGAAGGGTAAGGTTTCGGTGATTGAGGAGGACATGAAGGACGAGAAATCCGATGAATTCAAGACACTGATTGACACTTGCAAGGAGTTGAGTGCCAAGGTAATTGAATTATCCGATGAAATTTCGCCCGACACTTCTTTCGCCTTAAAGAACCTGGACAACAACGAGGTGCTGGTCAACTTCATTTCCGGCAATTTCCCCTTCCCTATCAATGAGAAGTACGAATTGCTTCAAACGAACAATCTGAAAGATCGGTTGTACCGCCTTATCCAGTTGCTGAACAAGTACATCCAGCTGGCCACTCTGAAACAGAGCATCCAGATGCGTACACGCGAGGAACTCGACCGCCAGCAACGTGAGTACTTCCTCCAGCAACAAATCAAGAACATTCAGGATGAACTGGGCAACGGACAGGATGACGAAATTGACGAACTTCGCAAGAAGGGAGAAAAGAAACGCTGGAAACCGGAAGTAAAAGAGACTTTCGAGCGTGAGTTGTCCAAACTGGAACGTATCAACCCGCAATCGCCCGACTATAACGTGCAACTGACTTATCTTCAGACATTGCTCTCACTTCCGTGGGGCGTGTATACACAGGATGTCATCGACATTCCGAATGCCAAGAAGATACTCGATAAAGAGCATTACGGACTGGAGAAGGTGAAAGAACGTATTCTGGAGCACCTGGCCGTGCTGAAGCTGAAAGGTGACCTGAAGTCGCCGATCATCTGCCTCTACGGTCCTCCGGGAGTAGGAAAGACTTCTTTGGGACGTTCCATCGCCACGGCTCTGAAACGGAAATACGTACGTATGTCACTGGGTGGCGTGCACGATGAAGCCGAAATCCGCGGTCACCGCAAGACGTACATCGGTGCCATGCCGGGACGTATCATCAAGAGCCTGATCAAAGCGGAAACATCGAATCCGGTCATCATTCTGGATGAGATTGATAAGTTGAGCAGCGATAGCCACGGCGACCCGAGTTCGGCCATGCTGGAAGTGCTCGACCCGGAACAGAACAACACGTTCCACGACAATTACGTTGACATTGACTACGACTTGTCGAACATCATGTTCATCGCTACGGCCAACAACCTGGTACCATCCCATCGCCGTTGCTCGACCGTATGGAGCTGATTGAAGTGAGCGGTTACATCACCGAAGAGAAGATTGAAATCGCCCGCCGTCACCTCATTCCGAAAGAGATGGAGAAGAACGGACTGAAGAAGGAACACGTGAAGTTCAGCAAGGCGGCCATTGAATACATCATCGAGAACTATACCCGTGAAAGCGGTGTGCGTGAACTGGAAAAGAAAATCAGCAAGGTGATGCGTAAAATCGCACTGGAAATTGCCAGCGATGAGTTTACCGGCACACATGAGCTGAAGCCGAAAGACATCGAGAAGTTCCTCGGCGCACAGGAATATTCCCGCGACAAATACCAGGCAACGAATATGCCGGCGTAGTGACGGGACTGGCCTGGACGGCCGTAGGCGGTGAGATTCTGTTCGTAGAAACCAGCCTGAGCCGTGGAAAGGGACAACTGACCCTGACCGGTAACCTGGGCTCGGTAATGAAGGAATCGGCCATGCTGGCACTGGAGTACCTGAAAGCACATAGCCACCTGCTGGATTTGCCCGAAGGTATCTTCGACAACTGGAACATCCATATCCACGTACCGGAAGGAGCTATTCCGAAAGACGGACCTTCTGCCGGTATCACCATGGTTACTTCATTGGCTTCTGCACTTACCCAGCGCAAGGTGAAAGCCAACCTGGCCATGACGGGCGAAATCACCCTTCGCGGAAAGGTACTTCCCGTAGGCGGTATCCGGGAGAAAATCCTGGCGGCCAAACGTGCCGGCATCAAGGACATCATCCTGTGCGAGGAAAACCGCAAGGACATCAATGAAATCCAGCCGATGTACCTCACCGGAATGACTTTCCACTACGTGAAGGACATCAAGGAGGTGCTCCGCCTGCACTGACCGACGAGAAGGTGGCCGATGCCATCGACTTTACCATCAAAGAAGATAAAAACAAAGAAAACCCTGCACAATGAAATTTGAATTACAATATACGGACCCCAAATCGAATGCCCGCGCTGGTCTGATTACAACAGACCACGGGCAGATTGAGACCCCTATCTTCATGCCGGTGGGCACACTGGGTACGGTGAAAGGCGTGCATCTTCACGAGCTGAAGAACGACATCAAGGCTCAGATTATCCTGGGAAACACGTACACCTCTACCTGCGTCCCGGACTGGACATCATCGAGGGGGCTGGCGGACTCCATAAGTTCAACGGATTCGACCGTCCGATGCTGACCGATAGCGGCGGCTTCCAGGTATTTTCTCTTTCTGGCATCCGCAAGTTGCGCGAAGAGGGCGTGGAGTTCCGCTCGCACATTGACGGCTCGAAGCATTTGTTCACTCCCGAACGAGTGATGGACATCGAGCGTACCATCGGTGCCGACATCATGATGGCTTTCGACGAGTGCGCCCCCGGTACTTCCGACTACAACTACGCCAAGAAGTCCATGGAACTGACTCACCGCTGGCTGGACAGATGTTGTGCCCGCTTCAACGAAACGGAGCCCAAGTACGGCTACAACCAGTCACTCTTCCCCATCGTGCAGGGATGCGTATATCCTGACTTGCGCCGCCAGTCAGCCGAATATATCGCCTCGAAGAATGCCGACGGTAATGCCATCGGCGGACTGGCCGTGGGTGAGCCTACCGAGAAGATGTACGAGATGATTGAGGTGGTCAACGAGATTCTGCCTAAGGACAAGCCCCGCTACCTGATGGGTGTAGGTACTCCGGTCAACATTCTGGAAGGCATCGAACGCGGTGTGGACATGTTCGATTGCGTGATGCCGACCCGTAACGGACGAAACGGCATGCTCTTCACCAAAGACGGTATCATGAACATGCGCAACAAGAAATGGGAGAACGACTATTCGCCCATCGAAGCTGACGGAGCATCTTACGTAGACACGATGTACAGCCGTGCCTACCTGCGCCACCTGTTCCACGCACAGGAACTGCTGGCCATGCAGATTGCCTCTATCCACAACCTGGCCTTCTATCTCTGGCTCGTAGGCGAAGCCCGCAAGCACATCATCGCCGGCGATTTCTCTACCTGGAAACCGGCCATGGTGAAACGTTTATCTACCCGATTGTAATTGTAGTTTACGACGATAAATATGAAACACAATGTGTTCCAGTTGTTCCGTTCCTACCTGCAAGCCGGAAAGGAACAACTGAAAAATTTAAAAGGAAACCCGTTCAAGAAGAAATGGTTGAAACGGCTGGACAGGTACATCATCGTGAAGTTCCTGGGCACCTACTTTTTTGCCATCGCCCTGATTATCTCCATCGCCGTGGTGTTCGACATCAATGAAAACATTGACGACTTCATCAACAACAAGGCGCCTATCAGTGCCATCATCTTCGACTATTACCTGAACTTCATTCCTTATTACACGAACCTCTTCAGTCCGTTGTTCGTATTCATTGCCGTGATTTTCTTCACGTCGAAGCTGGCAGAGAACTCCGAGATTATCGCCATGTTCTCCACCGGAATGAGCTTCAAGCGCCTGATGGTGCCCTACATGATTTCGGCCGCCATCATCGCACTGGTCACCTACGTGCTGAGTACCGAGGTGATTCCTACCGGTAGCGTCACCCGACTGAAGTTTGAGCAAGTGTACAAGAACAAGAAGCGGGCAGACTATGTGCGCAACATCCAGCTGGAGGTAGATACGGGTGTCATTGCTACATGGAGCGCTACGAGGACTACAACAAGACGGCTTACCGCTTCTCGCTCGACAAGTTTGAAGACCACAAGCTGGTATCGCACCTCACGGCCCGCCGTATTACGTACGACACCACCACCGTGCACCGCTGGATAATCAAGGACTACATGATTCGTGAGATGAAGGCATGCGTGAAACCATTACCCGAGGAGAGCGTATGGACTCCATCATCAACATGGAGCCGCAGGACTTCCTCATCACGCGCGGCCAGCAGGAAACGATGACCAGTCCCCAGCTACGGGAATACATCGACAAGCAGAAGCAACGAGCTTCGCCAACATCAAGGTGTTCGAAGTGGAATACTACCGGCGCATCGCCACCTCGTTTGCGGCCTTTATCCTGACGGTCATCGGGCTCTCGCTTTCGGCACAAAAACGGAAAGGAGGTATGGGACTTCATCTGGGAATCGGTATCGCACTGAGCTTCTCCTACATCCTATTCCAGACCATCTCGTCCACCTTCGCCATCAACGGAAATGCGCATCCGAACCTGGCCGTGTGGATTCCGAACATCCTGTATCTGTTCATTGCGATTTATCTCTACCGCAAGGCACCGAAATAAATACAAAATCTCCTCACAAATCACCACGATGCATGGGTTTGTGAGGAGATTCTGTATTATAAAGATTCAATCGCTTCTATTGAATGAAGTTATTAACCTGACTCTGCGGATTAAGAGGAGTCTGATCCGATAACACCAGCGTTTTGATCATGTGCCTTGTCCCTTGTTTATATTTCTGAAAATGCTCCGATGCAATATGTAATTTATAAGCCTGCTCACTTGCATAGGTTTCAAGAATCGTAACCTTACACGGATTTTCCTTTTCGGCAACGGCATACATGGTCAATACCCCCGGTTCAGTGCGTAATGAAATCTCACCCACTTCCACCGCACACTGCATATATTCCTTTATAAACTCCGGATACACTTCTATTTTCGATAACCTCACAATACCATCGGGCGACATCGGAAGTTTGGCACACATGCCAGGCTTCTTGTCTAAGTTCAAACACTTGCCGATTATTTCTCCCGTGGCAAGATACGAGTACGTCGGAAACTCAAACAACACAGGTTTCAATCGGGTATAATCCAGTTTCCCATCTTGACCGAGCACTTCTGGAGCTGCATAGGTATTAGCTATGGAACAAATAAAATTGTCAAATCCCTCGGTTTCATAAATATCCACCACATCACATTCCATGGTTAATGGTGATTTGTCAATAACCGGAGTACCATTCTCTCCAAAATGATAGTCAAACACCGTCGATTTATCCACCGAATTTCCACTTACACTTCCCACATAATCAGCCGCAGGCAACATTTCACGGCTCACAAGGTTTACAGACAATTTCTTTGACCTCCTTATTCCCTGATTGGTATAATGATGTTTACTCATACTCAGAAGAATACGGTCATGCCCAATAATTCCAGTATGTCCCACTACAAGCCAGTTTACTTTTTCATTGACTACCGCCCCAACCACCGTCATCGGTTTGGGATAAAGCGCCAGTACCGAACCTAAATTTTTCTTTTCCATATCCGTTTCATTTTGCAATATCACACTTTCTTCATTCCTCGTGCTACAGGAGCACACAAGGAACAACAAACATACATACTGAATAAATTTTAGCATAGCATTCTTATTATTTCTGTTACTTATCAATCTGACTCTCGGTAAACGGATCGGCACGATGCCCCATAAGGTCTATTTGTGCATACTCCCTCTCAAATTCCTCCATCTCGTAAGCCGTAAGCCGCACATGAGCCGCCCCCAGGAAATCATCGAGGTGGTTCGGATTCGTTGTGCCAGGGATGGGAGCAATCCATGACTTACGCGAAAGCATCCACACCAAGGCAAACTGGGCAGGAGTAATATTCTTTCGAGCTGCCCATTTACGCACAAGTGACACAAGCGGCATATTATGCTTCAAGGCTTCAGGCGTGAATTGCGGCAATGTGGCCCGCCTATCAGGTTTCTCAAAACGGCTTTCCTCATGAATCACTCCCGTAAGAAAGGCCCTTCCCAACGGACAATATGGAACGAAACCAATGCCCAGTTCTTCCAGCGTAGAGAATATTTTGGTCTCCGGTTCGCGCCACCAGATGGCATACTCGCTCTGTACGGCCGAAAGCGGACAAACGGCATGTGCCCGACGAATAGAACGTGCACTGGCTTCCGACAATCCCCAGTGCAAGACTTTTCCTTCCTGCATCAGCTTCTTTACCGTGTCTGCTACCTCCTCCATCGGCACCTTCGGGTCTACTCGGTGCTGATAAAGTAAGTCTATGTGATCCGTACGCAAGCGTCGCAATGAACCTTCCACTGCCCGACGAATATGGTCAGGCCGGCTATTCAAGGCCGTGGGCTGTTTCTCTTCCACCCCGAAACCAAACTTTGTACCGATTTTTACTTTGTCACGAAAAGGAGCAAGTGCCTCGCCTACCCACTCCTCACTGGTATAAGGGCCGTACACCTCCGCCGTATCGAAAAAAAGTAACTCCCTGATCATAAGCCCGACGAATCAAGGCAATCATATCCTTCTTTTCATACCGTCCGCCGTAGTAACCTACCATGGGAAGGCATCCCAGCCCGATAGCCGATACATCCAGTCCGCCCAAACTGCGATGTTCCATATCTCCACGTACAGACTGATCCTTACTATCCGATGACTGGGAGAAAACCTTCGATACACCGGTCCATGCACATACCGCAGAAAAGGCGGCTACAGACGACATCTTCAAAAAATCTCTTCTATCCATAATCTGAATCTTTTTTACGAGCCACTACGGCTCAACAACCCTCGTAAAATTTCCATTTCGTTATCCGTGAGGCGGAAAGGAAAGTTCTCCTTTTCGGGCGCAGGAGCCCCGGCTTCCTGCACTAAAAAACATTGCATCACTCTTTCCGTAGTCGTGCGATAACGGTCGGCCATGAAGCAGACCACTTCATCCTCGTATAAATTGGCGGGAATGTCTATTGGTTTATCCATCTTTCTTGTTTTCTTGATACGGCAAAATTACCCCTGCACGGGCAGAAGGCCGTAACAATACCACGGAAGGTCGTACCGTTTTTACGGATTTTGCCTGCTCACGTGCGGCCAATTGGCTGAGATAATGTATTTTTGTGAAGGGACATCCCGACGAAAACAAAAGAATGGTTATGAGCAAGATTTTGAAAATAAGGAATGTAGGCGACTATAGCCAGTGGGTGGGACACACGGACACGCATCCGCTGGTCAGCGTCATTGACTATGCAGAAGTGTCTCCCGTACGCCATTGCCTGAACAACTATAGCGTGTATGGCATCTTCTTTCACGACGAGGCGAACATCGACCTGGCCTACGGTTGCGGAAAATACGACTACAAGGAAGGAACCGTCATTTGTGTGGCTCCCGGACAGATAGGAGGAAAGGAAGACAACGGCGAGCTGGTCAACCTGACGGGATGGGCCTTGCTCTTCCACCCCGATTTGTTGCAGGGCACGGCACTGGAGAAGCACATCAGGGAGTATTCATTTTTTGACTACCGCGTGAACGAAGCCCTGCACATGACCAACGAGGAGCACGACATCCTCGTGTCGCTGATGCGCCAGATAAAAGATGAGCTACAGAAAAAGCACGATGCGCTTCAGGATGCCATCCTCGTGGGCTACATCGAACTGATGCTGAACTTCTGCCAGCGTTTCTACAACCGCCAGTTCATCACCCGCAAGCTGGTCAATTCGGACATGCTCATGAAGTTCGACCAGCTCCTGCGCGATTACTACGAGGAGAAAATCCAGCTTACCTCGGGCATGCCCACCGTGCAATACTGTGCCGACAAGCTATGCATGTCGGCCAACTATTTCGGCGACCTTATCAAGAAGATGACCGGAGACACAGCCAGCAACTACATCCGCCAGGACCTCATCCAGCGGGTGAAGAACGAACTTGCCAGCGGGGCAAACATCTCGCAGGTGGCCTACGAATTAGGCTTTGAATACCCCCAGCACCTGAGCCGTATGTTCAAGAAGTTCTGCGGATATACCCCGACCGACTACCTCAGACAGATACAGAAAAAGCCCGGCTGCTGATTGTTTCGGCAACCGGGCTTTCCCGTCTCTGTACACATGGCACATCACTTCAGGTACCTCTGGAAGAAGTGCGTAATTTTATCAAAAGGAATCACATCCAGCCGGTCGTACAGGTCGACGTGATTGGCTCCCGGAATAATCAGCAACTCCTTGTTGTCGCCCTTCAGCTTCTTGAAGGCATCTTCGCTAAAGTAGCGCGAATGGGCTTTCTCTCCGTGAATCATGAGCACGGCACTACGTATCTCGTCGCTATACGACAGGATGGGCATGTTCATGAACGACAAGGAAGAAGTCTTGTTCCACCCGTTGTTGGAGTTCAGCGAACGCTTGTGATAGCCGCGCGGTGTCTTGTAATATCCGTAATAGTCTTTCACAAACTGGGGAGCATCGTCGGGAAGCGGGTCTACCACCCCTCCTGCCAGCGCATACGTGCCCTTGCGGTAGTCTTCCGTACGCTGGGCGTTGAGCTGCTTGCGAAGCTCATAGCGCGCATCGGCATCCATGGCATCGAAATAGCCGTCGGCATTCACCCGGCTCATGTCGTACATCGTAGCGGTGACGGTAGCTTGATGCGCGTGTCGATGGCCGCCGCATTCAGTGCCATGCCTCCCCATCCGCAGATGCCCAGTATTCCGATACGGTCGGCATTCACCTGCTCGCAGGTAGAAAGGAAGTCCACCGCCGCACAGAAGTCCTCCGTATTGATGTCCGGAGACGCCGCATAGCGGGGTTCGCCCCCACTCTCACCGGTGTACGAGGGTCGAAGGCAATGGTCAGGAATCCGCGTTCGGCCAGTGTCATGGCATACAGGCCCGACGATTGTTCCTTCACCGCTCCGAAAGGCCCGCTCACGGCTATAGCCGGAAGTTTTCCTTCGGCCTGCTTGGGCACGTACATGTCGGCCGCCAGCGTAATGCCATAGCGGTTGGTAAAAGTCACTTTCCGGTGGTTCACCTTGTTGCTCAACGGGAACACCTTGTCCCATTCGTGTGTCAAATTCAAACTCTTTTCCATCTTCATCTCCGATTTTAAACCGTCCGTTGTGGCAAGCAGGCTGCCCGTAGTCAGAAGCCAGGCCGCCGATGCCGCGCACAACGTCTTCCACAATATATCCATATAGTTATCACTCTATTATTCTACGAAGGCAAAAATAACACAAAAGCCCCACAGAGACATTTCCGTGAGGCTCAAATATCGTTTCTGAAAAGTTCAAATGCACGAGGGAGCGGCCAGTGCCGTGGGCGGAATGCCGTAGCGTTTCTTGAAGGCCGTAGAGAAATGCGAAGGGTTCTTGAAGCCCACCTCCGCATAGACATCGACCACCTTCCGCCGTTCTTCCTTCAGCAGGTGATAGGCCACTTCCAAGCGCTTGCGAATCAGCCATTTCTCGGGTGTCAGCTCGCTCACCTTCTTGAAGTCGCGCTTGAAGGTGGCCAGGCTACGACCCGTGTAATGCGCCAGCTCCTCCAGGGTGAACTCGTACATGTAGTTCTCGTTCATGAAGTCAAGAATGTCCATCTTCCACGGTGTGCTGAAGTCGAACAACGCGGTCATGAAGCGCTTGTCGGTATGAAGCAGGGCCAGCAATCCTTCCTGCAACTTCAGGTGCATCACGTCGTCCTGCGGTTTCACTTCCGGATTGAAGTAAGGAGTCATCGAAGCAAACAGGCTCTCAATCTCGGCCGAAGGTGGGAGCTTCATCACGCCGGGCACGAACTTCTCCACGGGCTCTACCGTGTCCGTGTGGCGGGCATACTTTCCGTACATCTCCCGAAGGAAGGAGCGGGTGAAGCACATGTAAATTCCGCAATACTGCTCCCCGCCCGAGGCTTTCTTGTACATGGTCACACGATGGTCGCGCGGAATGAACACGCACTCTCCTTTTCCCACGTGTATCTGCCGGTGCCCGTCGTCGAGCACCATCTCGCCCGACAAGACATAGTTCATGGCGTATTCCCTGGAACGGTGCACGCACGCATCGGCATCGTCATAGAAAAAGCTGAAGAACACATTCTGGTAATTGAATATGACTTTCATGGGGTTATGCCGTGAGGTTGTAGGTTCTGTAGTCATCTCTCTTCTCGTTTTTCGTGAATGGGGTCTGCACAAAGATACAAATAAAAACGTCGCGGTTATCATCACGGCGGGGCAAAACAAAAACTCCTTTGCGGGCATCGTTCCGGCCACGCAAAGGAGTTTCTTTCTTCAGGGTTTCCAAGGTTTGCAAACCACTCGCCTCAGACGGGCGGTCCGTATACCTTATTATATATTAGTAACCCAGTTCTTTTTCAAGGGCGTTGTATTTTTCCTTGTCAAGCTTCCAGTAGATGTTCAACAAGTACTGGCCCCACAACTGACGGTTGTCTGGTTTCACTTCTTTCGCTTTTTCGTAGAAAGGAAGTGCTTTTTCGTACAGTTCCTTAATCTTAGCTTCGTTGGTAGCATACTTCGGATCGTCCATAGAAAGCTTAGAGTTTTCTTCTACGATTTCCTGAGCCGGGAAGAATGAGCAATCACCAATCTTAGAATAAGCTTCAGCTACGAAATCCTTACCTTCTGCAATAATCTGGTTGAATGTAGCGATGGCACCATCGTAGTCTTTCTTTTCATACTGAAGCACACCCTTCACGTACATGAAGTACGGAGTAGAGTTCTTAGCCAGTACGGCATCCATCTGAGCCAGACCTTCGTCAATCTTACCTTTCTGAATGTAGTAGTCCATCAGGTTACCGATGAAGTATTCCTGTGACGGGAATTTTTCTACACCTTCCTGGATAGTAGTCAACCATTTTGCTGAGTCAGGAGTTTCACCTTTTCCGTAAGCTTCTGCCAGGCACATCAATGAACGGTAACCTTCTTCTTTGTGTTCCTTACCGATAGTAGCGTATTTGATTACGGCTGCATTGTCTTTCAATGAGTTAGCGGCAAGAGCGGCATAGTTGGCAATCAACGGAGTCAATGTGTCGTTCTTTACGGCATCTTCATCGGCGAACAACGGGTTCTGCGGAGCGTCTACATACAAACCGAAGAACTTCAAAGCGTTGGCATAGTTACCTGCATTGTAAGCGTCAGAACCGGCGTTAGTCAACTGAGGACGCACGGTAGCCAATGTCTTAGCCAGTTTCTTTCTCAATTTCGGTTTCTTCAATTCGCCGCTCTGTACCTTAGCCTGTTCTACTTCGTCACACTTTGTGTAGTATTCGAACATTTTAGCCAAGCTGTTATACAATTTAGCGGTATCAGCCTGACCACCCGGCAAATACAATTTCATGTTTTCGTCGTCATAGATAGACTTCTGGAAATCACCAGCCAGTTTCCATGTTTCAGGATCATTGGCGGTAGAAGGATCTGTCAAAGCAGGTTCGATGATTTGTGCTGCCTTCACGGGATCGCTCTTGGCAGATTTAGCTTCCTTTACCACGCTTTCCTGAGCAGAAACAGCACATGCGGTAAAGAACAAAGCGGCTGAGAATAATACTTTTTTCATAAGGTTTAAATTTAGTAATACAAATATTCAAGTTAGTTTTTGTCCGGATTATTCATTCGGTTCGTCCGTAACAGGCTGAATGGTTTCTCCGTCGGCGGGCTGGATGTCCATTGCCGGAGTTGCTTCGTCCTGCACTTCCTCTTCTTCATTTTCAGAAGCTACCTTACATACGGAACCAATCTGGTCGTTGCGCTTTTCAAGGTCAATCAGGCGCACACCCTGTGTGGCACGTCCCATGATGCGCACATCGGCCACCTTCAGACGGATGGTGATGCCCGACTTGTTGATAATCATCAGGTCGTTTTCATCGGTTACCGACTTGATGGCTACCAGACTTCCGGTCTTATCCGTAATGTTCAGTGTCTTCACACCCTTTCCGCCACGGTTGGTCTTGCGGTAGTCTTCAATGTCCGAACGCTTACCGTAACCGTTTTCAGATACCACCATGATGGTTTCTGTTTCAGGATCTTTGATACAGATCATTCCGATTACCTCATCCTGACCGTCTTCATCGAGTGTGATACCGCGTACACCGGTAGCTGTACGTCCCATTTCGCGTACCGCGCTTTCATGGAAACGGATGGCACGACCGTTACGGTTGGCAATCACGATTTCATTGTTTCCGTTAGTCATACGTACTTCAATCACACGGTCGTCTTCGCGGATAGTAATGGCGTTCACACCATTCTGACGCGGACGAGAATACTGTTCGAGCAACGTCTTCTTGATGACACCGTTCTTCGTACAGAAGAGTACATAGTGACTATTGATGAATTCCGTGTCGTTCAGGTTCTTCACACGCAGGTAAGCCGTTACCACATCGTCTGCCTCAATGTTCAGCAGGTTCTGGATGGCACGTCCCTTCGAAGTCTTGTTGCCTTCCGGAATTTCATATACCTTGAGCCAGTAGCACTTACCCTTCTGCGTGAAGAACAGAAGCGTGTTGTGCATAGTAGCCGGATAGATATGTTCGATAAAGTCTTCGTTACGGGTTTCACTTCCCTTCGAGCCTACGCCGCCACGGTTCTGCGCACGGAATTCTGAAAGCGGTGTACGCTTGATGTATCCCATGTGCGAAATGGTGATGACCATTTCATCGTCGGCATAAAAATCTTCCGGATTGAATTCTTCCGAAACATATACGATTTCCGAGCGGCGGTTGTCGCCGTATTTTTCCTTCACTTCCAGCAATTCATCCTTAATCACTTTCTTGCAGAGTTCCTCGTTGTTCAGGATTTCTTCGAAGTAAGCGATTTGCTTCATCAGTTCTTCGTATTCGGCATGGAGCTGGTCCTGCATCAGTCCGGTGAGCTGGCGCAAGCGCATTTCTACGATAGCACGAGCCTGGATTTCGCTCAGGTTGAAGCGGGCCATCAGGTTCGTGATAGCTTCGTTCGGAGTCTTGGCGGCACGGATAATACGGATTACCTCGTCAATGTTGTCCGAAGCGATAATCAATCCTTCCAGGATGTGCGCACGTTCCTTGGCCTTGCGCAAGTCGTAACGTGTACGACGGATTACCACTTCGTGACGGTGTTCCACGAAATATTTGATCAGTTCCTTCAGGTTGAGCAGGCATGGACGGCCATGAACCAGGGCCACGTTGTTCACACCGAAAGAAGTCTGAAGCATGGTCATCTTGTAAAGCTTGTTGAGCACCACGCTGGCGTTGGCATCACGCTTGATGTCGATGACGATACGCATACCTTCGCGGTCGGTTTCGTCGTTCACATTTGAAATGCCTTCGATTTTCTTGTCGTTCGACAAATCAGCGATGCTCTTGATCAGCTCAGCCTTGTTCACACCATACGGAATCTCGGTCACTACAATCTTATCATGTGTAGGATGCGATTCGATTTCGGCCTTGGCACGCATTACCACACGTCCACGTCCGGTTTCGTAGGCATCGCGCACACCGCTGATACCATAAATATATCCTCCGGTCGGGAAATCAGGTGCCTTGATGTACTGCATTAGGCCGTCTACGTCGATTTCATTATTATCGATGTATGCCACGCAAGCGTCAATGACTTCACGCAGGTTGTGTGTCGGCATATTGGTAGCCATACCTACGGCGATACCTGAAGCACCGTTCACCAGCAGGTTCGGGATGCGGGTCGGCATGACGGTAGGTTCCTGCAACGTATCGTCGAAGTTGTTGGTAAAGTCTACAGTTTCCTTGTAAAGGTCCTGCATCATCTCCTCACCAATCTTTTTCAGACGAGCCTCCGTATATCGCATAGCGGCGGCACTATCTCCGTCGATAGAACCGAAGTTACCCTGACCGTCAACCAGCGGATAACGCATCGCCCAGTCCTGTGCCATACGCACCAAGGCACCATACACAGACCTGTCGCCGTGAGGGTGATACTTACCCAATACTTCACCTACGATTCTGGCTGCTTTTTTATACGGTTTGTCGGATGTATTTCCCAGTTCCATCATTCCGTAAAGAATACGGCGGTGAACCGGCTTGAATCCGTCTCTTACATCAGGGAGGGCGCGTGCCACGATTACTGACATGGAGTAATCAATGTACGACGACTTCATTTCCTCTTCGATGTTGATTTTTATAATTCTGTCTTGTTCTTGCATTTAATACATTATTAATTATACTTCCTTTCAAGGCTTGTAAAAAACCATGCTAAAGTACGACTTTTAGCGGATATACAAAAACTTTTCCACCAAAAAATACGTATAAGCCTGCATTTGGAGACACTTGTAGGAAATGTGGCACGCATTTTGTTAAATAGAAAGAAAGACTTGATGAAGAGTCTTTATAATAATGTATATTTGCAAGCCTATTTTGAATATAAACGATTGGAGAAGATATGAATTTGATGAGCAACGAATTTACACAACAAGTGTCCGACATCGTCGTTTACGGAAAAGAGGAGGCCAACCGCCTTCAGAACGACCATATCGAACCGGAACATCTGCTATTGGGCATCTTGCGCGATGGAGAGTGTAAAGCCGCCGAAATATTGAAATCGTTCTACCTCGACCTGAAAGGTATCAAGAACGAACTGGAAACACAATTACGGGAGAAGTCCATTCTGGAGAACTACTCACAGGACATCTCATTCAGCGAGGAAGCATCAAAAATTTTGACATTAAGCAAATTAGAGGCACGATTGATGAATGACGAGAAAGTGGACACCCCGCATATTTTATTGGCCATTATGAGAGACAACCAGAATAACGCATATAAGATATTGGAAAAGAACGACGTAACTTACGAAAAGATAATAGACCGTCTGAAGCAGGAAGAAGCTCCTTTTGACGGACTGGATTTCAATGACGACGAAGAAGAGGAAGCATCGGACGTCGCGGAAACGCGGACAAGAACAACGATGGATTCGGTTCTTCCGCCAATCGCCAGACCACGCAGACCGAACAGAAACAAGCGGACGGTGGCACACCCTACCTCGACAATTACGGTATTGACCTAACCAAGGCGGCCGAAGGTGGGAAACTTGACCCCGTGGTAGGCCGTGAGAAAGAAATTGAACGTATCGCACAGATTCTGAGCCGGCGCAAAAAGAACAACCCGATTCTGATTGGTGAGCCGGGTGTGGGAAAATCGGCCATCGCCGAAGGGCTGGCACTCCGCATTGTGGAGAAACGGGTTTCGCGTGCCTTGTTCGGCAAGCGCATCGTTTCGCTCGACATGACGGCGGTAGTGGCCGGGACCAAATATCGCGGACAATTTGAAGAGCGTATTCGTGCCATTCTGACAGAGGTGAAGAAACACCCAGACGTCATTCTGTTCATTGATGAGATACATACCATCGTGGGAGCGGCTCGGCGGCTGGTTCCATGGATGCGGCCAACATGTTGAACCGGCGCTGGCGCGTGGAGAAATCCAATGCATCGGAGCCACCACCCTCGATGAGTACCGCAAGAACATCGAAAAAGACGGGGCATTGGAACGCCGCTTCCAGAAAGTGCTGGTAGAACCGACCTCACCGGAAGAGACCTTGCAGATTCTCCGGAACATCAAGGATAAATACGAGGAGCACCATAACGTGACCTATACGGACGAGGCGCTGGAGGCTTGCGTACGCCTGACCGACCGCTATGTGACCGACCGCTATTTTCCCGACAAGGCCATCGATGCCATGGACGAAGCGGGTTCTCGCATCCACCTCACTCATATCTCCGTACCTCAGGAAATTGAGGAGCAGGAACGATTGATTGAGGAAGCGCAACAACATAAAAATGAGGCCATTCGCTTGCAGAACTTCGAGCTGGCCGCCAGCTTCCGTGACCGTGAAAACCAGTACACGGAGCAATTGGAACGCCTGAAGAACGAATGGAAAGAAAAGTTGAAGGACAACCGCGAAACGGTGGACGCACCACAGATAGAGGAAGTGGTGTCCATGATTTCGGGTGTACCCGTGCAACGTATGGCGCAAGCGGAAGGTGTACGGTTGAAGGGGATGAAGCAGGCATTGCTTTCGAAGGTTATCGGACAGGACAAAGCGGTAGAGACATTGGTAAGAAGTATCCAGCGGAGCCGTGTGGGACTGAAGGACCCGAACAAACCTATCGGTACGTTCCTTTTCTTAGGACCGACGGGTGTAGGAAAGACGCACCTGGCGAAAGAGCTTGCCAAGAACATGTTCGGCACTACCGACGCATTATCCGTATCGACATGAGCGAATACATGGAGAAATTCACCGTGTCACGTCTGGTCGGAGCTCCTCCGGGATACGTGGGTTACGAGGAAGGCGGACAACTGACGGAAAAAGTACGCCATCATCCCTACTCCATCGTATTGCTGGATGAAATCGAGAAGGCTCACTCCGACGTGTTCAACATGTTGTTGCAAGTGATGGACGAAGGCCGGTTGACGGATAGCCTGGGACGGACCGTAGATTTCAAGAATACCATTATCATCATGACGTCCAACATCGGTACACGCCAGTTGAAGGAGTTCGGCAAAGGCATCGGTTTCACGGCACAGACCGGCGAGAACGAGAAAGAACATGCCAATAGCGTGATTCGTAAGGCCTTGAACAAATCGTTCGCTCCCGAGTTCATCAACCGTCTAGATGAAATCGTGACCTTCGACCAGCTGGATATTGCTTCACTGGAGAAAATCATCGACATCGAGCTGGCAGGACTCTACAAGCGTATCGAAGGTTGTGGCTACCATCTCCTGCTCGACCAGGAGGCCAAACGTTTCGTGGCAGAAAAAGGCTACGACGTACAGTTCGGTGCCCGCCCGTTGAAACGTTCTATCCAGAACCATCTGGAAGACGGACTGGCAGAGCTGATTATCAACGAAGAACCGCAGATGGGCGATACCTTGCATGTGTGCATGAACGCCCAAGGTGACGGAGTAGAAATGAAAGTAGAAAAAGCATAACGGAATTCTGACAGAATTTCGGCATACAGACAAAATGTCAGGTACAAACGTATCTGGCATTTTTTTTGTGTAAGGACTGAAAAAAAATTTATTCGAACAATCATAAAAAACAAAGAGATATGCAAAAAGGTAATATCGGGGTTACAACAGAAAACATATTCCCCATCATAAAGAAGTTCTTGTATAGCGACCATGAAATTTTCCTCCGTGAACTGGTTTCCAATGCGGTGGATGCAACTCAGAAATTGAAGACACTGGCCGCTACGGGCGATTTTAAAGGTGAACTGGGCGATTTGACGGTACGTGTAAAAGTGGACAAGGAAAACGGTACCATCACCATCAGCGACCGTGGTCTGGGTATGACAGCTGAAGAAATCGACAAGTACATCAACCAGATTGCCTTCTCAGGAGCTAATGACTTCCTGGAAAAATACAAGGACGATGCCAATGCCATCATCGGTCACTTCGGTCTGGGATTCTACTCAGCCTTCATGGTAGCCAAGACGGTAGACATCGTAACTCTTTCTTATAAGGAAGGTGCCAAGGCCGTGAAATGGAGCTGTGATGGAAGTCCTGAGTTTACCCTTGAAGAAACAGAACGTAGCGACCGTGGAACCGACATCATCCTGCACGTGGATGAAGATTGCAAGGAATTCCTGGAAGAATCTCGCTTGCAGGGCTTGCTCACCAAGTATTGTCACTTCCTGGCCGTACCGGTAGCCTTTGGCAAAAAGAAGGAATGGAAAGACGGCAAGCAGGTAGAAACGGATGAAGATAACCTGATTAACGACACTTGTCCTATCTGGACCAAGAAACCGTCGGACTTGAAGGAAGAGGATTACAAGAAATTCTACCGCGACCTGTATCCGATGGCCGACGAACCGTTGTTCTGGATTCACCTGAATGTAGACTATCCGTTCAACCTGACCGGTGTGCTCTACTTCCCGAAGATCAAGAGCAACATCGACTTGCAACGTAACAAAATTCAGTTGTATTGCAACCAGGTATATGTGACCGACTCAGTAGAAGGTATCGTGCCCGACTTCCTGACCTTGCTTCACGGTGTCATCGATTCTCCGGATATTCCGTTGAACGTATCTCGTTCTTACTTGCAGAGCGATTCGAACGTGAAGAAGATTCTACTTACATCACGAAGAAGGTATCCGACCGCTTACAATCTATCTTCAAGAACGACCGTAAGGAGTTTGAAGAGAAATGGGACGACCTGAAGATTTTCATCAACTACGGTATGCTGACTCAGGAAGATTTCTATGAAAAGGCTTCCAAGTTTGCTTTGTTCAAGGATACAGACAACAAATATTACACCTTCGAAGATACCAGACACTGATCAAGGATAATCAGACCGACAAGAACGGCAGCCTGATTTACCTCTATGCCAACAACCTGGACGAACAGTACACTTACATCGATGCGGCCAAGAACAAAGGCTACAACGTATTGCTCATGGACGGCCAGCTGGACGTACCGATGATCAACATGCTGGAACAGAAGTTCGAAAAGAGTCACTTCACCCGTGTGGATAGCGACATCGTAGACCGCCTGATTGTGAAGGAAGGCCAGAAGGGTGAAGAACTTCCGCACGACAAACAAGAAGTGCTCAGTTCTTTGTTCAAGGGACAGATGCCGAAGGTAAAGAAAACAGAATTCCACGTAGAAGCACACGCACTGGGCGAAAACAATGCGCCGATTGTCATCACACAGCTGAATACATGCGCCGTATGAAAGACATGGCCAGCATCCAGCCGGGCATGAGTTTCTATGGTGAAATGCCCGATATGTTCAACCTGGTATTGAATAGCGACCACCGCCTGATCAAGCAGGTATTGAGCGATGCCGAAACAGCTTGTGCGGAAAAACTCGTACCGGTAGAATCTGAAATCGCCATGCTGACTCTCCGTCGTAACGAACTCCAGAAAGCACGGAAGGAAAGAAAGATGAAGAAATCCCGACTGCCGAAAAAGACGAACTGAGTGAGGTAGAAAAGAAGATTGAAGCGCAAAAGACCGAAAAGGAAAACATCCTGAACGGTTATGCTGTCGGCAACAAAGTGGTTCACCAGCTTATCGACCTGGCCTTGTTGCAAAACAACATGCTGAAGGGTGAAGCCCTGACCAACTTTGTAAAACGAAGCGTGGAAATGATCTGATTTTCCCCCATAAAATAAGGAAAGCCATTCTTGCAGGTATGCAGGAATGGCTTTTTTTGTGCTTTTTATGCCCGTGGATAGAAGATAATTTGTACATTTGCCCAGAAACACGCAAGCAGACAACCATGGAAAACAAAACCGAATTGATATTAATCCGCATCAGCGGAGTGGACCGACCGGGACTGACCGCATCGGTGACTGCCATCTTGTCTAAATATCAGGTAGACATTATGGACATCGGACAAGCTGACATTCACAGTACCTTGTCACTGGGTATTCTTTTCAAATGTTCCGATCAGGATTCCGGAAATATCATGAAGGAATTGCTTTTCAAGGCTTCTGACTTGGGTATCAATATCCGCTTCTATCCTATCAGCGACGAAGAGTATGAAACGTGGGTAAACCTGCAAGGAAAGAACCGCTACATTCTGACGCTATTGGGCAGAAAACTTACGGCACAACAGATTGCCGGTGCTACCAAGCTTTTAGCAGAGCAACAACTGAACATCGACGGTATCCGTCGTCTGACCGGACGTATTCCCCTGGACGAGAAAAAGGCAAACGTGAGAGCCTGCATCGAATTTTCGGTGAGAGGTACTCCCAAAGACCGTGAAGAGCTACAAAGCCAGCTCATGCAGCTCAGTGCTTCACTGGGCATGGACTTCTCTTTCCAGCAAGACAATATGTACCGCCGTATGCGCCGACTCATCTGCTTTGATATGGATTCCACCCTCATTGAAACGGAGGTCATCGACGAACTGGCCATACGGGCCGGTGTGGGCGACCAAGTGAAAGCCATCACGGAAAGAGCCATGCGTGGCGAAATCGACTTCTGCGAAAGTTTCAAGGAACGGGTAGCCCTGCTCAAGGGACTGGATGAAAGCGTGATGCGCGACATTGCCGAACACCTCCCAATTACCGAAGGAGTGGAACGTCTGATGTTCGTCCTCAAACGCTACGGATACAAGATTGCCATTTTGTCGGGAGGTTTCACGTATTTCGGCAACTACCTGAAAGAGAAATTCGGCATTGACTATGTCTATGCCAACCAGCTGGAAATCGTGGATGGCAAGCTAACCGGCCGCTATTTAGGTGACATCGTAGACGGAAAACGAAAGGCGGAATTGCTCCGCCTGCTGGCACAGGTAGAAAACGTGGACATCGCACAGACAATTGCCGTGGGCGATGGAGCCAACGACCTGCCCATGCTTTCTACGGCAGGACTGGGAATCGCCTTCCATGCCAAACCGAAGGTCGTGGCTAATGCGCAACAGGCCATCAATACCATCGGACTGGATGGCGTGTTGTATTTTTTAGGATTCAAGGATTCCTATCTGGACGAACGCGGCAAATTATAATGACAAGATAACATTACTATATGAAGTTTTCGGAACTGAACTTAGAAGATAGCGTCCTCGATGCCTTGGACGCAATGAATTTCCAGGAATGTACGCCCGTGCAGGAACATACCATCTGTCATCCTGGAAGGGAAAGACCTGATTGGCGTGGCCCAGACAGGTACGGGAAAAACGGCGGCCTACCTGCTTCCGGTGTTGAACCAGTTGAGCAAGGGAGGTTATCCAGAGGATGCCATCAATTGTATCATCATGTCGCCCACCCGCGAACTGGCCATGCAGATTGACCAGCAGATGGAGGGTTTCTCCTATTTCATGCCGGTGTCAAGCGTGGCGGTGTATGGAGGAAACGACGGTATCCGTTTTGAGCAGGAAAAGAAAGGGCTGACTTTGGGAGCGGATGTAGTAATCGCTACTCCGGGACGTCTGATCAGCCACTTAAGCTTAGGTTATGTGGACTTGTCGAAAGTATCTTTCTTCATCCTCGACGAAGCAGACCGCATGCTCGATATGGGATTCTCGGACGACATCATGCAGATTGTCAAGTATCTTCCCAAGGAACGGCAGACCATTATGTTCTCCGCCACCATGCCGACCAAAATCCAGCAACTGGCCAAGACCATTCTTCACGACCCGGTGGAAGTGAAACTGGCCGTATCCAAGCCGGCGGAAAAAATCATTCAAGCCGCTTACATCTGCTACGAGGCACAGAAACTGGGCATCATCCAGTCGCTGTTCCAGTCCCAGCAACCGGAGCGTGTCATCATCTTTGCCTCTTCCAAGCTGAAGGTGAAAGAAGTGACCAAGGCCCTGAAACGCATGAAGCTGAACGTGGGCGAAATGCACTCCGACCTGGAGCAAAGCCAGCGCGAAGAAATCATGCACGAGTTCCGCAACCGCCGCATCGACATCCTGGTGGCTACCGACATCGTGGCCCGTGGGATCGACATCGACGACATCCGCCTGGTCATCAACTACGACGTGCCGCATGATAGCGAGGACTACGTACACCGCATCGGACGTACGGCCCGTGCCAACAACGACGGATGCGCCATCACTTTTGTAAGTGAAACCGAACAGACCCGTTTCAAGCAAATCGAAACATTCTTAGGAAAAGATATTTACAAACTCCCCGTACCTGAAGAACTGGGCGAAGGTCCGTATATGCTCCCCGCACTTCCAGAAAAGAAGGAGGCAAACAGGTGAAGAATTTCTCCCGCAACAAAAAAGGCGGATGGAAAAAGAAAGGGGGAAACCATGCGAAAAAGCAGGGAGAAAGAACGGTCAAGAACTAAACATAAAATTTCCTGTTTTTAGTCTCAATTATACTAATTCATGAGACTAAAAGCAGGAAATTTTTACTTTAGAAATCCTTTTTTCAAAGCACTCGCTTAACCTATTATTAATTACATATCTAATTTTATAAATCTATTCTCTAGAAGCTTTTGCATTCCATACTAACAATGCACAAATAACAGATAAAAGCGCTGCACCTATCCAAAAATAATTTATAGCCGTAAAATCATAAACATCTTGACCATCTACGATAGTCTTATTTCCTTCTATCAATATTCCACTCATTACATCTTGAATTCCAGCACCTACATAACTAGCTATACCAACTACGCCGAGGGCCGCACCAGAGGCATTTCTTGGTGCTATATCCACAGCCATTAACCCTCCAAGGAAACAAAGAAGTACACCTATCCCAAGGCCAAACATTATCATTGCAATAACATCCAGCCAGTAATGTACACCAGGAACTAACAAAAATATAGATAAAGCACCAACATTAAGTAACCCAAATATCAATGCTGGAATATTTCTTCTCCCATTAAACAACTTATCTGAGATATAACCAGAGAAAGCTGTTCCAACTATACCACATACAGAATTAACTGATATAATAAAACTTGCATCAAGTGTACTATAACCTTTTTGTGCTTCAAGATAAAAAACTCCCCAACTATTAACTGCATAACGACTAATATACATAAAAGCACTTGATAAAGCTAATATCCATATAGCAGGCATTAATAGAACTTGCTTTTGAGCCTCATTATAATCCGCTGTATTTTCAGTAGTTTGAACTTTCTTAATATTAGAAGGAAGTCCCTTACTCTCTGGAGAGTCATGAAAAAAATTCCATATAATCAAAGTACCTAATAAACCAAGCAGACCAGCACCCCAAAATCCATATCTCCAACCTAATGCAGATACAATTGAAGCTACTATAATAAAAGTAAGCGCCTCACCTATATTATGACTAGCAGACCAAAAACCATAAAAAGAGCCTCGTTCTTTATCATCAAACCAGCGAGAAAGCCCTACAACACAAGATGCAGCCCCCATTGACTGAAACCAACCACTTATACCCCAAAGTACGGCAAAAAGAATAAAAGAGTTTGTAAAACCAAGAGCTAAATTTACAAGAGAAGTTATCAATAGTCCCGTTGACATAAATCTATTGATATTACTTCTATCAGCCATAAAACCATTGGTAAATTTTCCTATTGCATAAGTAAAAAATAATACAGAACCTATTATACCCAGCTCTGCTTCTGAGAATATTCCTTCCTCTACAATTGGCTTTTTCACAACATTTAAACTTAATCTACATACATAATACATACCATAGCCAAATGTTGCTGAAAGAAAAGTTGACCATTTGTAAATCCGCATCTTCTTTTTTATTTCTTCAGACGAACTATAATTACAAGACTTTGGTGTTGAGACTCTATAAAAGTCTATTACTGATTTTAATATCATATTTATTCCAATTCTTTTAATAAATAATATCTTAAATCACTGCCAGGAATGTAATTTAAAACTTCCATTCCTAACCGCTGTGCTGTATAGCAGTTTTTTAATGAATCGTCTACAAACAATGTTTCATTCACGTCTATTCCGCTATCTTCAATAACCATTTTAAATATTCGTTCATCAGGCTTTGAGGAATGAAGCATATATGACAAATACACTCCATCAAATATATCGTTTACATTTAATCCATTATAACTAAAAACTGTTCCAGAATATCTATTCCAGTGTATAGAGTTTGTATTACTAAGAAGATACAAATTGTATTTTCTTTTTAAAGAAACCAATAATTCAAGTTTATAAAGAGGTACTTTTCCAAGCATTGAATTCCATATAAAATCAATTTCCTCATCTGTAAGGTTTGAAGATGAACATAAACGAAATTCATTTCTAAATTGTTTATCCGAAATCACACCCATTTCATGCTCGAGAAAAAAACCAGCTTTATGAGTACTATTAACTTCTCTATTTGTAAACTTCACACCTACTTTTTTACACTCTTCTATAAAGTTTTCAGGCCTGACATCAATCAACACATTTCCCCAATCGAAAATAATATTTTTTTATTTTATTCATGATTTTTCATTTAAAGTCATATATTTATTGCCTACAAAATTTTTAGATCTTGCAGGCAATAAATATCATTGATATACATCTAGCTATATCATTCACATATATCGTCTTTTGTATAAAAGAGAAAACAACATAACTCAATTCAATTATACTCTTCTATCATTTATGCAAATTCCGACTTCTCAAATATGTTAACAAATAAGCTGGACGATCAGTTTGTATGATTCTACACCCCAACTTATCTATCAAATAACCATAACCATCCTCCAAATTACCTAAAGACATATCATCATCATGTCCACCAGCCATTGTATTCCACAAAGTATTATACCAAATTAACGACTTACCTTTTTAAAGTCTCTTTAATTTTATATGGGAGTTTGTTAGAATCCTTTTCAAAAAGCAGCTCAAAAGCTACAGGAGATAAATCAGAAACAAACTTATTAATTTCTATTTCAGCATTCTGATTGTCTAAATCTACAATCGGCATATAAATTACATCCCTTAAATAATGCCCATACAAAGATTTAACTTCTTTCACAGATTTTCTCCCCTTCATAATAACCTGTTTTGTAGTACCTGTCTTTTCTAATAAAGGTACAACCATATCAAAATATCGGTCTGCTTTATCAAGATTAACCAATATTTTACCTTTTACAAGAAGTAAAGCTTCTTCCAAAGTTGGAATTTTATGAATTGTTTTAATAGCACAACCATTTCTTAAATTTAATTTACGAATTTCATCTAAAGTATATTTGCTAACGTTTCCTTTACCTGTAGTTGTACGGTCTAATGTATTATCATGCATTAAAATTAAAACACTATCTTTTGTACATTGCAAGTCTAACTCAACAATATCTACTCCCATTTCTATTGCACTATTAATACCTTCTAAAGAATTTTCAGGATAGTTTCTCCAATCACCACGATGGGCAGCTACTAAAACAGTGCTTTCATCACAAGTCTGTAATTTTGTCAATATATTATCAACATTTGTCTGTGCAAACAATTGACTTGAAAACAGAATAATAAATATCAAGATTGTATTTTTCATAATTTAGTCCTTTAATTATAAAATTAGGGTATTTAAATACCCTAATTTTATTTTTACATATTAATAATTTATCCAATAATGTATCCTTCGTTCTGCCAATCAGATTTATCATTGACATTTTCAATTTCAGTTTGAGGAATAGGATACAAAACTCTATATGAATCAACACCTACAAAAACTTCATTAAAAATATTTGTACGAACAATGTCAAACCATCTATCACATTCCAAAGCTAATTCTAAACGTCGTTCTTTATGAATCGCTTTTCTAAGACTTTCCTTTGATACAAAATCAGATAATTCTTTATCAGGTAGTCCTGCATTATTACGTACTGCATTCAATGCATCTAAAGCACCTTGAGTAGGCGATTGAGATAATTCATTTAACGCTTCTGCATACATTAACATTACATCAGCACAACGCAACACCGGAAAATCAGAACTTGTTTCATTATTTGTAGCAGGAGTATCAAACTTTCCCGGTCTCTCACCGCTACCAGTAGGAGCCAAAAGAAACTTTCTATTATCATTATCACTTTCAAACTCACTTTGCGGTAAAGATATTACATTACCATTATCATTATTACGATAACGATTATTCTGATGAACAGACTCACCTATGCCGCCTTTCAAATATTGAACCGCAAAAATAATATCCTTACTAGTCTTAAGATTGTTTGGAAAAGTTTCAGGTGTTGGAACTAAACTCAATTCTTTACCTTCTTTTATAACAGAAACAATAGGGGTAAGTTCTTCATATACTTTATCATAATTCTCCATATATAAATAAACTTTAGCCAATAAAGCACATGCTGCATAAGACGTTACCCTTCCTTTCTCCTCATCAGGCCATTCGCTTGGTAATGATTTTGCAACATTCAAGTCTTCAATGATTTGATTATAAATAACTGATACCTCTTCACGCTTATTGTTCCTTGCATCTTCTACTGTTTGCGGCTCTGTTACCAATGGAACCTTTCCCCATAATCTTACTAAATTAAAATAAGATAAAGCCCTAACAAACGATACCTGTCCTACTATTTCATTATATTTATCCTCTGTCATTTTCACGGATTCTACATTATGAAGGACAAGATTACAACGATAAATTGTTTTATAAAGTGAACTCCATGCATCTGATAAATTTGTATTAGCAGGAGTTTCTGTAAAAACTTCTATCTGATACCTGACACCACCTCCAGCACCAGAATTATCATCCATTACATTGTCACCTCTAATTTCCATCAATGTCATAAAATTACCACCATACTGACTACTAGATTGAAGTTCGTCATACACTCCTATCACAGCACCTTCCAAACCTTTTACATCATTATAAAATGTTTCTTCAGTAGGGAAATCTATAGGTTTCAAATCCAAAAAATCATTGCAACCAGTCATTATCAAACCGGCAAAAACATATGATATAATTCGTTTCATATTTCTAAATAATTAAATATTAATTAAAATGTAAGGTTAACTCCAAGAGAAATTGTTCTGGCCAATGGATATACTCCATAATCTTCTCCATTAGTTGTTACAGAATTTCTATTAGAAACTTCTGGATTATATCCTTCATAACGAGTAAATGTAAATGGATTTTGTATAGAACAATAAATACGAGCAGCTTGTAAACAAACCTTATTTACCAGACTCATAGGGAATGTATATCCTAAAGATATATTTTTTATTCTTAAATAAGATCCATCTTCAACGTGCCATGTAGAAGTTGTTCCATTCTGTCCTTTACTTACACGATTAGCACGAACATTCATACCACTTCCTGGATTATCTTCAGACTTCCACCGATCCAATGCTCCTTTATAATTGTTCATATTCCCTTCATGATTATAAAAATAACGTCGAGACAAATTCAATATTTCATTTCCATAAACACCTTGGAAAATAACTCCCAAATCTATTCCTTTCCATGCAATATTAGCACCGAATCCATAAGTGAAATCAGGCATATAATTCCCGACTATAGCTCTGTCGATATCTGAAATATCCAAAATACCATCACCATTAACATCCTTAAATTTAAAATCACCAGGTTTTGTATCAGCTAAACCATAATTTGAAGGAGAGTCAACATAATGCAATGAAGCATCTACTTCCGCCTGATTTTTATAAACACCTTCTACTACTGGTAAATAATATGAACCGATTGGTTCCCCTACCCTAGTTATAAAATAAGCATTACCTACAGATCCAGAAGATATTATATCTGCATTACCTGGTCCAAGTGCTTTTACCTCATTTATATTCTTTGAGATATTAAAATATGCACTCCAAGTAACATCTCCCATCTGATGGTTAGTTGAAATATTAAATTCAATACCTTTATTATTTACTTTACCTATATTCTCTAATCTTGTAGTATAACCAGTAGTCATTGGAACTGGAACATTCAACAATAGATCATAAGTATTACTATTATACAAATCAAGACCTAATGTTAAGCGATTTTTAAATAATGTAGCATCAAAACCGACATTAACTTGAGCTGTCTTTTCCCATTTCAAATCAGGATTAGGCATACTCTTCGGAGCAGCACCTTTAATTGCATCTGGACTTGAACCTCCCAAAACATAGCTATAGTAAGCCAACTCTCCTTGTGCTCCATAATTAGGTATATTAAAATTACCAGTCAAACCATAACTTGCTCTTAACTTTAAATCATCAATAAATTCAAGCGAATTCATAAATTTTTCTTCTGAAATACGCCATCCAAGAGAAACGGAAGGGAAATATCCCCAACGATTATTTTTACCAAACCGTGAAGCGCCATCAGCACGTAAAGCCCCTGTTATCATATATTTACCCAAATAATTATATTGTATACGTGCTAGGGCAGACAATAAAGACCATTCTGAAGCATTGGAATTACCTCTTGTTACGGTTCCTGCATTAAGCGTAGGTATAGAATTTATAATAAAACCGTTTGCAAAAGCATAATTACTTTCGTCTCTTTGATACTGCATTGTCCAACCTCCTAGTACAGACACTGAATGTCCTCCAAAATTTTTATTATAAGATAGTGTCTGTTCAAAAACCCAGTTATATATACGGCTGGTCTGTGATGTAGCTTCTGGTATAGACTCTGGATTTCCTTTTGTATTAGACAATGGGATAGTAGAAGGTCTGAATGTATCTTCCGAATCATTATAAAGATCCACTCCAAAATTTGCCCTATATTTCAAAGAGGGAAGGAAAGCAACCTCACCATAAATATTTCCAAAAATCCTTGACGCCTTCTTTTCATCCTTCTGAAGCATTGCCAAAGCTACAGGATTCCAAACCTGAGTCTGACTATTTCCTCGTTTTATACTTCCATCATCCATAATTGTTTCAGTATCAGCACTCCATGAATTTTGTGCAAAACAAAAACTGCCATCATCATTGTAAACAGGAAAGATCGGGGAACTATGCAGAGCAGAAGCTACCACACCTCCCCCATTACTATTATAAGCCCCATCAGAATTTACTTTATTTTCTATAGTCAAAGATGGATTTAAAGTAATACCGAATTTAAAAATACCTTCCGATACATCCAAATTCAATCGAGCACCATAACGTTTAAAATCACTATTAATAATGATACCATCTTGATTTAAATAATCCAACGAAACATAATATTTAATCTTATCGCTACCCCCAGAAGCAGAAACTGTATGATTCTGCATACCAGCTGTACGATATATTTCATCCTGCCAATCAGTATTGGTTAATCCTGGTGTTCCATTCAGATATGGAATAAGCTCCATTGGAACTATCGTATTATAATCATTTCCAGAATTCTTCAAGCGCAATGCATTATTATCCGATATACTAAATGGTAACGGAGAATTACCTGCCGCAATACGCTTACGATTTATAGATTCCATTTTATCAACATAAGTATTATTACGAGCATCATAGGCAAGTTCCGCATATTCATAAGCATCCAGCATATCTATCTTCTTTGATACACTTTGCCATGCATAATATCCCCCATAAGTTACAGTAGTCTTACCACTAGTACCCTTTTTAGTCGTGATCAAAACAACTCCATTTGAGCCTCTTGAACCATAAATTGCAGCAGAAGATGCATCTTTCAATACTTCAATGCTTTCAACATCATTCATATTAAAAGTATTCAATTGGTCTTTTGCTAAAGGTACACCATCCACAACGTAAAGAGGCGATGTGCCGGCTGTAATTGTTCCCGTACCACGAACTTTTATTTGTAAAGAAGAACCCGGAGCACCTGTTCCTTGAGTAATCTGTACACCCGGCATCTTACCAGCCATTGCTTCAGCCATAGAACTCACAGGCTGACCTTTCAAATCGCTAGCACGAACACTTGCTATAGAAGTTGTCACATCTCGTTTACGCTGAGTTCCATATCCTACAACCACAACCTCATCCAATATTTCTGTATCCTCTTTCAATGTTACTGCTAAAAGTTTTCCAGAGATTGCCTTAATTTGCTGACTTTGGTATCCCACATAAGAAATTTCCAGGTTAGCACCATCTGTTGCATCAAGAGAAAAATTTCCATCGAAATCGGTAATTGTTCCTGTTGCAGTACCTTTTACCATTACTGTAGCACCAATAATCGGCTCACCTTTCGTGTCCTTCACGGTTCCTTCGATCTTTCTTACTGTACCTTTCTGAACGGGAGTAATTACTATATATCCATCATTAATTTTATAAGTACAATCAGTTCCTACAAGGATTGCATCGAGCACTTTCAGTACATCTACATTTTTCTGATTAAGAATAACAATCTTGTTTACATCAAGCTGAGTTGCGTTATACGCAATTTTGTACTTTGACACAGATTCTATTTTTTGAAAAGCTTGTTTCAATGATACTTGTTCTCCATTGAAAGAAACTTTCTGTGCATTGACAGATATACTACCTGCCAGCATCAGGCCAACTCCAAAGGTTAATGCTTTGTTGATTTTCATGTTCATCTCATATTAGATTAAATAATTTAATACATCTGTTTTGTACGTACATAAGGAAGACAATGTAAATGCATAGTACACCCAATGAATTTGTATTAATAAAAGTTAAAGGTGTACAGAAGTAGAATCCATATACACTCCCGTACACCTTTATTGTTTTTAAGGTCCTAAATTCAATCTATTTTTTCACTAAGAGCAAGAATGCTTTATCTTACCCCAAATAGACATCAAAGAAATTCAATGTATCACCTATAATAATAGTTACACTTTAAATTACCATTCAGATAAAAGTCGATAATATTCTTATAATACAAAATATCAATGTTTTTCATTCAATATAAACTTCTTTACCTGAAATTCTATAATCAAGTTCCGGAATCATTAGCTTAAGAATATGGAATACATCTTCAAGAGATTCGTGCTTATTGTAGTGTACGTATATTTTCTGCTTGTTATATACGGAAGTACGTATATGCACTTTTACCCCGTATGTCCTTTCGATAATCTGCATCGCATATTCAAAGTCTGTATTATTAAAGAACAAGCCTCCCATACGCCAATCGGAATAATCAGATGCTTTTACTTTGACACATTCCACTTTATTTGTAGAAGGAATATAAACCAGCTGATCATCAGGTTTCAAATAATATGATATAGTAGTATCATTCAGAAGACTTACTTTCAAGGCCCCTGTTTCAAGGGTAGTTTTGACTTGCTTATCATCAGGGTAGGCCGATACATTAAATGTAGTACCTAGTACTCGCATTTTGAGGAAACGTGTATTTACAACAAACGGATGCTCTGCATCTTTTGTCACCTCAAAAAATCCCTCCCCATTAAGATATACTCCTCTTTCAGCCATGGTAAAAGTAGAAGGGTATATAAGTGTACTACCAGAATTAAGCCAGACTTTACTTCCATCTGGCAATGTTACCTGCTCTCGTCTGCCCAATTCGGCATAATACTGAACATACGATATTTCAGGTTCACCAACTTCATCAGAATTAATACTGCTTATAAAAAAATATCCTGAAGTACACATCATTATAAATGGTATCAGCCATACAGCAGCAATTCTAACCCAATATTGAATAGAGTGAAGACGAGCATTCTTATTGCTTTTCTTACGCATTACAGATTCAATCCGATTATACGACACTTCCCAGTCTTCAGACGTATCCATATCTATTTCATCCCACAACTGTTTCAACGCTTTATCCCTTTCAGAATCATCACGTGGATTAGAAAGTCTTTGATATACACGTGATTTCAAGTTTTCCGGGATATCGTGCTTAAAAAAATAATCAAGTATTTGTTTTATATAACTCATAATTTATCTTTATATACTTCTTTCTCATTTTAGACAGACAAACTCTATGTTACCCCTACTCCATTAACATTATATATGTTATAACGATAAAACCAATAACATTCCTTAATTCTTTCAATGCCAAATTAAGATGATTCTCTACAGTTTTTTTCTGTATTCCCAACTTCACAGCAATTTCATCGTTTGTCAAACCTTCTTGACGGCTCAAATGAAATATTTGTTTACGCTGTGGAGGCATTTCACTTACTGTCAAGTCTACAAGCAGTTTTAAATCATTCGCCACTATTTCATCATAAGGAGTGGTTGTATCACTAACATCTGGCACATCATCTATCTCTACAGGAATAATATGACGAGCTTCTATATAATTGAATATAGTATATTTTGATAAGGTAAACATATAAGAATCAAAATTATTGACAGAAGCAAAAGCTTCTTTCTTTTCCCACAGTTTTATGAAAATCATTTGAGTAAGTTCTTCTGCCTCGTCTCTGTCTTTAAAAAAACCATATGAAAAGGATTTGACTTTTGAATAATATGTACGGAAGATATGCCTGAAAGCCTTTTCATCACCTTCTGACAATCTGAGCAATATTTCTTTTTCGTTTTCCATACCTATGTTTGTACCAGATTAAGTTGTTTTTTAATTCGAGCCTAAATATAGAATCATGCCAGCAGAATTAAAATTGTAAAATATCTATATGCAAAAAAGTCCACAAATATTGATATTCAGTAGATTAAAGCTATTCAAACTTTAACAAACAATATCGTATATACAAATTATATGCAATATTCGTAAAATTCATCAAGATATGCAAACAAACAGCTGGCAATTTAAATAAGTTATTGTAAACACTAAAGTTCAATTAAATCTGTCTGAAACAATCAATATCTGACAAAAATATCATGTTAGGTTGAACAAAAGCATAGAACAGACAGCATTACAAAATAAGAGACCTATTGGCAGAATTAAATATACGTTATAAATTCCACCAATAGGCCCATATCATGTTTTTTACTATAACATGCCGACTATTCGCCTTCGCCCATACAAGTTACAGCTCTTGAAAAAATTAATCTTTAAACTTATACTTTTATTGCCATTTTTGCTCTATAGTCTTACTCCCTCTTGGTAGTAATAAGAATCACGCCAAATTTTCCTTTCTTACCATATTTTGCGGTAGCGGCTTCATTCTTCAGCACACTGACGGATTGTATCTTTTTCGGATTGAGCTTCTTTATCACATCGTCAGACACTTCCAGCCCGTCCATAATGACAAGCGGAGACATTCCGGAGGCTTTGGAACTACCCACTGAATCTATTTTGAAATCTCCTGTAATGGACAATTCATCCATAGGATTATGGAGTTTAATAGTAGGCAAATCTACCGATTCCTCGCTTTTCTGAACTCCATATCCCACTACTACGACATCATTGTCGCCTGCCTTCGGCTTGCTGTTGGTTCCCTCCAGCATGAAAGTCACCGGGAGAGTAAATTTCACACTGACCGGCTTTCTGTCCTGCATACCCGGCTTCCATTTCGGCATGGTGCTGATTACGCGGATGGCTTCTGCATCCAGCCATGGGTCGACCGGACGGAGCACCTTGAAATCGCTCAGCGAACCGTCTTTCCTTACCACAAACTGCACGATGACACGCCCCTGCTTACCAGCTTCCCGTGCCTTTGTAGGATACCTGAGATTGCGTGCCATAAATTCCAGACCAGCACGCATACCACCCGGATATTCCGGCATCTGTTCCACTACGCTAAACGTCTGGTCATCCGATGTCACAGCTTGCGGAGCAGGTGCTACCACCTTCACATCTTTCTTTGTATTGCATATTCCGGCGGATACCCGTTCAGCATTTCCGGTGATATCCGTTCAGTCCCCAGTTAGTATTCAGTGTTGTTGGCAAAGTTAATACTTCTTTCTTAGGCTCTCTCCTTTAAAGTCAAATTTTATTGCCTTATGCACGATTCTGTCCAGACAGGCTTCCGCAATGAGCTCGCTTTGGAACACATCATACCAGTCTGCAACGGGAAGCTGGCTGGCCAGGATGAGTGCCTTCCGGTTGTAC
>ENA-OQAZ01000054-OQAZ01000054.1-human-gut-metagenome-genome-assembly--contig:-NODE-54-length-52169-cov-4.001172_pt1 | contig 52169 bp, 46 predicted proteins | sample MGYA00242737_ERZ504531 | MGnify/ENA primary metagenome ERZ504531 (study PRJEB26092, sample SAMD00036244) | human gut metagenome | host: Homo sapiens | study: EMG produced TPA metagenomics assembly of... | reverse complement strand
AGAGTTCTTCTTTCGATAGAGTAGAAAGTCAGATAGTCGCTGAAGAACTTACTGATTAGACAGCCATCGAGGGTTTGATTCAGGTGACTGTTCTGTGTGCTTGGAAAGACTTAAAACAAAGGTTACGTTAAAGCAGTGCGAGGCTACTGTCTGAAGCGGCAGCGAGTTTGCCGAGCACTGCTTTGTTTTTAGTAATCTTTCGTTTTTCTTAGTCTTTCCTGTATACAGAACCCGGAGCCTGAATCAAACCCTCGATGTCTGTCTGTTCGAATAAACTTTATATGCGATATCTGATTTCGTCCGAACTCGAAAAAGAATCCCTACGATAAATCTTTATTTCTCCAGATTTTTGAACGCTGTCGACAGCATCAGTTTAATTCGATTCAACTGATTTACTTCACTTGCGCCCGGATCGAAGTCGATTGCTACGATGTTGGATTCAGGGTGTCTGCGGCGGAGTTCTTTGATAACTCCCTTACCTACAACATGGTTTGGCAGGCAGGCGAATGGCTGTGTGCAGACGATGTTTCCTGCACCGCTGTGGATAAGCTCAAGCATCTCACCGGTCAGGAACCATCCTTCACCGGTCTGGTTTCCGAGAGATACGATCTCTGAAGCCATTTTTGCAAGATCTTCAATGTGAGCCGGCGGATCAAAGTGTTTACTTTCTGCAAATGCTTTGGAAGCCGGAGCACGGAACCATTCCAAAGCTTTGATTCCAAGGTTTCCAGCTGTAGCTTTGGACTTCTTCATTCCCAAGTGGGAAACTTTGAAGTTCTGATTGTAGAAGCAGTAGAGCAGGAAATCAAGAAGATCCGGAACAACTGCCTCAGCCCCTTCGCTTTCAAGAAGCTCTGCCAGATGATTGTTGGCAGCCGGAAGGAATTTAACCAGGATTTCTCCAACGATTCCAACACGAGGTTTCTTAATGTCGAGTGTCTCGATATTATCAAAATCATTGATGATATCTTTACAAAGCTTCTTAAATCTCTTACGGGATGGATATCCTTCGGACACAAACTTCTTAACAACTTCAGCCCATTTGCGGTGAATCTTATCTGTAGTTCCCGGTACAGCCTCATAAGGACGCATACGGTAAACACATTTCATAAAGATATCTCCGAATACTGCTGCGTAGATTCCACGAAGAACCAGTGCAGGAGAAAGTTTAAATCCAGGGTTATCTTCTAATCCACTTAAATTAAGTGAGATTACCGGAACGTGTTCCATGCCGGCTTTCTTAAGTGCACGGCGAATGAATCCAATATAGTTAGAAGCACGGCAGCCACCACCAGTCTGTGTAATGATAACAGCTGTATGATTTAAGTCATATTTTCCGGATAACAGTGCATCCATGATCTGACCGACAACGATCAGAGAAGGGTAGCAGGCATCGTTATTTACATATTTTAATCCCATATCGACAGCCTGCTTGTTATCGTTAGGAAGAACATCGATGTTGTATCCGGCAGCGCGGAAAGCAGGCTCAAGCAGTTCGAAATGAACCGGAGACATCTGCGGGCAGAGAATTGTATAATCCTTACGCATCTCTTTTGTAAATGTAACCTTTTTGATAGAAGCCGGATGAATGATGCGTTTTTCCTGTTTCTTTTCACGCACACGGATTGCGGCGAGAAGGGAACGCACACGGATTCTTGCAGCTCCAAGATTGTTTACTTCATCAATCTTCAAAGTTGTGTAGATCTTATCTGAATTTGTAAGGATCTCAGCAACCTGATCTGTTGTAACAGCATCCAGTCCACATCCGAAGGAGTTAAGCTGGATCAGATCAAGATTCTCCGTTGTCTTCACATAATTTGCAGCTGCATACAGTCTGGAGTGGTACATCCACTGATCCATGACATTCAGAGGGTGCTCTGCCGGATTCAAATGAGAGACAGAGTCTTCTGTAAGTACTGCAATATTGTAGGATGTAATCAATTCAGGAAGACCATGATTTACCTCCGGATCGATATGGTATGGACGACCGGCAAGTACGATACCGCGGTTTCCTGTTTCATTTAAGAAACGGATTGTTTCTTCCCCTTTATTTCTCATATCCTGACGACAGGCAGCCAGTTCATTCCATGCGTCATGGACTGCTGACTTGATTTCATTTTCGGAAAGAGAGAACTTCTTACCTAATTCTTCTACAAGACGGTAAGAAATCGTTTCTTCACTTTCAAAATTCAAGAATGGATGGATGAAATCAACTTCTCCGTTGACGATCGGATCCATATTATTCTTGATGTTTTCCGGATAAGAAGTAACGATCGGACAATTGTAGTGGTTGTCAGAATCAGCAAATTCTTTCCGTTCATACGGGATTGACGGATAGAAAATGTGTTTTACTCCCTGATTGATCAGCCACTGTACATGTCCGTGCGCCAGTTTCGCCGGATAACACTCGGATTCACTTGGAATAGATTCAATACCAAGTTCATAAATCTTTCTTGTGGAAGCCGGTGACAGAACTACACGGAATCCAAGTTTTGTAAAAAATGTGAACCAGAACGGATAGTTCTCGTACATATTCAGCACACGAGGAATACCGATTAATCCGTGCTTTGCTTCTTCCTCGGAAAGAGGTTCGTAATCAAAATAGCGATGCAATTTATATTCAAATAAGTTCGGCATCTGATTTTTTGATTTCTCTTTTCCAAGTCCGCGCTCACAACGGTTTCCTGTGATGAATTTACGTCCACCACTGAAATGGTTGATCGTCAGACGGCAGTTGTTTGTACATCCACGACATTTTGTCATTGTTGTGGAGTATTCAAGGGAACGGATGTCATCAATGGAAAGCATTGTTGTGCCTTCGCAGTCAACATAACGTTCACGGGCAATCAGAGCTGCACCGAATGCACCCATGATTCCGGCAATGTCCGGGCGGATCGCTTCACAGTTCGCGATTTTCTCAAAGCTTCGAAGAACTGCATTATTATAGAAGGTACCTCCCTGAACAACAATATGATTTCCAAGTTCGGATGCATCAGATACTTTGATTACCTTGAACAGGGCATTCTTGATAACAGAATAAGCAAGTCCGGCTGAGATATCAGCAACAGAGGCCCCCTCTTTCTGTGCCTGTTTTACTTTGGAGTTCATAAATACAGTACAGCGTGTTCCGAGATCGATCGGGTTCTGTGCATAAAGAGCTTCGTGAGCAAAATCCTCTACAGAATAATTCAGAGATTTTGCAAATGTCTCAATGAAAGAACCACATCCGGAAGAGCAGGCTTCGTTCAGCTGAACACTGTCGACAGTCTGATTTTTGATTTTGATACATTTCATATCCTGACCGCCGATGTCCAGAATACAGTCTACATCCGGCTCAAAGAAGGATGCTGCATAATAATGAGAAACAGTCTCAACTTCTCCCTCGTCAAGCATCAGAGCAGCTTTGATCAGTGCCTCGCCGTATCCTGTGGAACAGGAATGAACAATCTCTACACCCTCCGGGAGTTGATCGTAAATATCTTTGATTGCTGTGATCGTTGTACCAAGCGGATCTCCGTCGTTGTTGTGATAGAAAGAATAAAGAAGTGTTCCGTCTTCACCAACGAGAGCCGCTTTTGTAGTTGTTGAACCGGCATCGATTCCAAGAAATGCTTTTCCTTTGTATGAGGCAAGATCTTTTACCGGCACCTGATGCTTTGCATGGCGGGAAATGAATTCCTCGTAATCAGCAGTTGTTGCAAACAGCGGATCCAGACGCTCCACCTCGAAATCCATCTGAATTTTATTTTCCAGACGATTCTGCATATCACGCAATTCCATCGGAGTGTCTTTCTTAGAGTTTAGTGCAGAACCGATTGCAGCGAACAGATGTGAATGGTTCGGTGCAATGATATGTTCATCGTCCAGTTTCAGTGTACGGATGAAGGCTTCCCTTAACTCTGAGAGGAAATGAAGCGGACCACCTAAAAAGGCAACGTGACCGCGAATCGGTTTTCCACAGGCAAGACCACTGATGGTCTGATTCACAACAGCCTGGAAAATGGATGCGGCAAGGTCTTCCTTAGCGGCACCATCGTTGATCAGTGGCTGGATATCTGTCTTGGCAAATACTCCGCAGCGCGCGGCGATGGAGTATAATGCTTTGTAATTTTTAGCGTATTCATTCAGACCGGAAGCATCTGTCTGAAGAAGAGATGCCATCTGGTCAATGAAAGAACCTGTACCACCGGCACAGACACCATTCATACGCTGTTCTACATTTCCACCCTCAAAATAAATGATCTTCGCATCTTCTCCACCAAGCTCAATTGCTACATCTGTCTGAGGAGCGTAATCCTGTAGTGCAGTGGAGACTGCAATTACCTCCTGGACAAATGGAACACCGAGATGTTTGGCAAGTGTCAGACCACCGCTTCCTGTGATGACAGGAGAAACCTGGATTGGTCCAAGTTTATAAAGCGCACGACCGAGCAGATCGGAAAGCGTCTCCTGGATATTAGCGAAATGGCGCTCATAATCAGAGAAGAGGACTTCATTTTCATCATTAAGAATTGCAATTTTTACTGTCGTGGAACCAATGTCGATTCCTAAAGTATGTAGATTTTTTGCGTTCATAATTAATATCCCCAATCTTTTGTAATTCAGTTAATTTGTCAAATTTATATGAGTTACTACCTATTAAATGCGTTTGTTAGCTCGCAATAAATAACATTATACGACAAGATTCTCAAAAAGACAATGGTCATTGTAGTGTAGTAAGTGTGAAGAAATGAGCTGCAATATGGCAAAATGTCTAAGTAGAAAGGAAAGGAAAATATCATATTCTTGTTAAAAGTGTATTAATATAAAAACAATCGTTTGACAAAACAAGTCTTCCCTTGTACAATTACTGCTATACAATGATGTGATGAGTGCTGGCCACACGTAGTGGACAGTAATATAAAATGAAAATAGAAGGAGGATACGAGTTGAACTGGCTTGATAAATTAGAAAAAAAAATTAGGTCGTTTTGCAATACCGAATCTTACGGTGTATCTGCTGGCCGGGTATGTGATAGGTTTCGCTATTTATTATTTAGCACCGGGACTTTTAGGATGGCTGACACTGGAACCGGCATATATTTTAAGAGGACAGGTTTGGAGGATTATTTCCTGGGTATTGATTCCACCGACAGGAAGTTTGATTTCTTTACTGTTTCTAGTATTATTGTACTACTCCCTTGGCTCAGCCTTGAGAGAACATGGGGAACATTCCGTTATAATGTATACATTTTTTCAGGAATACTTTTTACAGTGATCGCAGTATTCATACTGTATGGTGTGTTTTATCTTATCTATGGAATTGAACTTCCGCTTTCAAGTATCGGATTGATCAGCACCAACTATATTACAATGTCTATCTTTTTGGCATTTGCTTCCATCTATCCGGATATGGAAGTTTTACTCTATTTTATTTTACCGATTAAGATGAAATGGATGGCTTTCGTATATGCGGCAATGGCACTGTACTATTTCTTTACAGGAAGTCTCGCAACGAAAGTTGCGATTGCGGCATCCTTATTGAACTTTGTTATCTTTTTCCTGTCCAGCAGGAATATGAAGCGTTTCAGTCCGAAAGAGCAGGCGAGAAAAGCAAAGTTTAAACAGCAGACGAGACCACATATGACTTATGCGAATGGGGCAAGACACCGTTGTGCAGTCTGTGGACGTACAGAACTTGATGATCCGACATTGGAGTTCCGTTTCTGTTCAAAATGTAATGGAAACTATGAGTATTGCCAGGATCATTTATTTACACATGAACATGTAAAGTAGAAAATGAGAATTGTGTAACGCATATTTCTCATAGTTTACCGGAGATGAGGTATGGCAGTGCAGTGTATCAGATCAGAGTTGCAGCCGAAAGTGATACAGTGCAGCTTCGCTCCAGGTGTATAGGAACTTTAAGGTTATATTTTTTAAAGGAGAGATTGACTTAGTATGAAAAAAACAAAAGTAGTATGTACGATGGGACCAAACACAAATGATAGAGAACTGATGAGAAAACTCATCCAGAATGGCATGGATGTAGCTCGTTTCAACTTCTCTCATGGTGATCATGAAGAACAGAAGGGTCGTATGGATATGCTCAAAGAGCTTCGCGAGGAAGAGCATGCAACGACAGCTATTCTTCTGGATACAAAGGGACCAGAGATCCGTACAGGTGTTCTGAAAGACGGAAAGAAGATTAAGCTTGAAACAGGGAAGACCTTTACACTTACTACAGAAGATATTGTTGGAGATGAGAATAAAGTATCTATCACATATAAGGGACTTGCAGAAGATGTAAGTGAAGGAAAGATTATTTTGATCGATGATGGTCTGATTGGACTGAAAGTAATCGGAAAAACAGACAAAGAAATTCATTGTGAGATCATCAACGGTGGTGAACTCGGAGAGAAAAAGGGCGTTAATGTACCGGGAGTACCGGTAAGACTTCCGGCAATCACTGAGAAAGATAAAGAAGATATTAAATTCGGAGCAGAGCAGGGAATTGATTTTATTGCTGCATCTTTCGTAAGAAATGCAGAGTGTATTCTTGAGATCAAGGCATATCTGAAGTCTCTCGGAGCTCCTTACATTCCGATTATCGCAAAGATTGAGAATGAAGAAGGAATCAGCAATATCGATGAGATCATCCGTGCAGCAGATGGTATCATGGTTGCCCGTGGAGACCTCGGAGTTGAGATACCGGCAGAGGAACTTCCATATCTTCAGAAGATGATGATCCAGAAATGTAACGATCAGTTCAAGACAGTTATCACAGCAACACAGATGCTTGATTCTATGATGCGTAATCCACGTCCGACAAGAGCTGAGGTAACAGACGTTGCGAACGCTGTATATGACGGAACAGATGCTGTAATGCTCTCAGGAGAGACAGCACAGGGTAAATACCCACTCGAGGCACTTCAGATGATGGTTCATATCATTGAGCAGACAGAGAAACACCTTGATTATGATATCATGCTTGAGAAAGAGCACGGTCATTTAAGAGGCGGAATATCCAGTGCAATCGGATATTCATCCGTACTGGCAGCAGCAAACCTGAATGCAAAATGTATCATTACACCATCTGTATCAGGAGCAACTTCAAGAGTTGTATCCAACTTAAGACCAAGACAGGAAATCCTTGGTGTAACTCCGAACGAGAGAACACTGAGAAGAATGTCTATTTACTGGGGCGTAAGACCGCTGAAGTCTCTTGAAGTTGATACAACAGAAGATATCTGTGAAAATGCGATCGAACTGGCACAGGTAAAACAGTATGTTGAGCCGGGAGATGTTGTAGTTATCACAGCTGGAATTCCTTCAACAAATGTAAGCAAAGAGAGAAGCTTTACAAGTAATATGATGAGAATTGCGACAGTAGATTAAATTAGAAAAAACTTTTAATAAGAGCCAGAACAGTTACCGTGCGTGGTGCCTGTTCTGGCTCTTATTAAATACAATCAATATATTGACATCCAACAAACAATGCTGTATAGTGTTCCTGTAAAGAACTACTAAGAATAAAGGGATGATGTGATGGACATAAATAAAGCAATTGAATATCTGATGCATTTTGGGATGTCCCGGCAGGAAGCGACGGTTTATCTTCGGCTGATCGAAGCAGGAAAGCAGACGGGGTATGAGATTGCAAGAGATACAGGAATCTCGAGGTCTAATGTGTATGCATCATTGGCGGCTCTTGTTGAGAAGGGGGCTGCATATCTGATCGAAGAAGATGCCAAGCGGTATATTCCGGTTGATGTTCAGGAGTTCTGTGGAAACAGGATCCGCAGGATGGAGGAAGAACAGAAGTGGCTGGATGTGAATCTTCCGGGTGAGAAGAAAGAGGAAGAAGGTTATGTTACGATCGATGGTCGGGAACATATTTCAGATAAGATCCACAATCTTCTGGCTAATGTGGAAGAAAGAGTGTATTGTTCCTGTTCCGGTGTCTGTCTGGAACAGTTGAAAGGACAGTTAAAGGAACTGACAGAAAAAGGAAAAAAGGTAGTTCTTGTGACAGATCATCCATTTGAACTTTCAGGGGCAATCATTTATGTGACGAAAGAAAAAGGAAATCAGATTGGTCTGATCACAGATTCTAAATATGTACTTTCGGGTGAATATGGACAGGAGAGCAGAAACACTTGTGTCTATTCCGGACAGAGAAATTTCGTTACGCTGTTTAAGACAGCACTTGCGAATGAGATAGAATTAATCAAAATACGCGAAGGAGAAAGTAAAAATGAGTAAGAAACCATTTGTGACAAAAGAACAGGTTGAAGAGATCGTAAAGACATATCCGACACCGTTTCATCTCTATGATGAGAAAGGAATCCGTGAGAATGCGAAAGCGCTGAAGGAAGCATTTGCATGGAATCCGGGATATAAAGAATATTTTGCTGTAAAGGCGACACCGAATCCGTTTCTTCTCCAGATTTTGAAGGAATATGGCTGTGGCTGTGATTGCTCATCTTATACAGAGCTTCTTATGTCTGATGCAGTTGGAATTGATGGTCATGATATTATGTTTTCCTCAAATGATACACCGGAGGAAGATTTTAAACTTGCTGATAAACTTGGAGCAATCATCAATCTGGATGATATTACACATATTGACTTCCTTGAGAAGACAATCGGACATATTCCGGAGACGATCAGCTGCCGTTACAATCCGGGCGGAATATTCAAAATCAGCAATGATATTATGGATAATCCGGGAGATTCAAAGTATGGAATGACAACAGAGCAGATCACAGAAGCATTTAAGACACTGAAAGCAAAAGGTGCAAAAGAATTCGGTATTCATGCATTCCTTGCCAGCAATACAGTGACAAATGATTATTATCCAATGCTTGCAAAAGTTCTTTTTGAGCAGGCAGTACGTCTTCAGAAAGAAACAGGAGTACATATTAAGTTTATTAATCTTTCAGGTGGTATTGGAATTCCTTACACACCGGATCAGGAGCCGAATGATATCCGTGTGATCGGAGAAGGTGTCCGCAAGGTTTATGAAGAAGTACTTGTTCCGGCAGGATGGGAGATGTTGCAATCTACACAGAGCTTGGCCGCTTTATGATGGGACCTTATGGCTGCCTTGTGACAAAAGCAATCCATGAGAAGAAAACTTATAAGAACTACATCGGAGTAGATGCGTGTGCTGTTAACCTGATGCGCCCGGCAATGTATGGAGCATATCATCATATTACTGTTCTTGGAAAAGAAGATGCACCGTGCGATCACAAATATGATGTAACAGGTTCTCTGTGTGAAAATAATGATAAGTTTGCAATTGACAGAATGCTTCCGGAAGTTGATATGGGAGATTACCTTGTAATCCATGATACGGGTGCACATGGTTTCTCTATGGGATATAACTACAATGGTAAATTAAAATCAGCGGAGCTGCTCCTGAAAGAAGATGGAAGTGTACAGATGATTCGTCGTGCGGAGACACCGAAAGACTATTTTGCAACATTTGATTGTTTTGAGGTTGGAAAGAAACTTTGCAAATAAAAAGCAAATAAAATCATAAAAAATAGTTGAAAAATGTGACCGGATATGGTAACATAAAAAAGCTGATTCGGACAGGAAAATTTTCTTGTCCGACAGAATAAGCCGCTGTGGCGGAATTGGCAGACGCACTTGACTCAAAATCAAGCGGTTAGTAGCCGTGCCGGTTCGAGTCCGGCCAGCGGCATCGAACTTAATCTCTGAACATCTTACAGATTCAATGTTTGCAAGATGTCCAGAGATTTTTCATTTTGTAAGTTCACTTTTTCCCACGTCCAACGAGATAATCAATTGAGACTGTATAATAATCAGCAAGTTTGATGAAGACATCAATAGGAACGTTGATTTTTCCAAGTTCATATTTAGAATATGTAGTCTGTTTGATGTTGAGATATGCAGCAACTTCTTTCTGCGTCTTATCATTATCTTCTCGCAAATTTCGTATGTTTTCGAATTTCATAATCCCATCCTCGTACCTTAAAGCCGGTGTGCGAACTTAACCGGAAACAAGCTATTGTTCACAGTATCCAGTGAACAATAATCTGATATCTTTTGTATTTTTGGATTATTATATAAAAGTCCTGACACGACTATTGAAATATAGTCGTACTACGACTATAATTGATAAAAACATGAAAAATGTGCGAGAAATGAGACAGCATAAGAACTAAGGGGGATGGGAGAAAGTGATGAATAAAGAAAAAATAGATGATATGGATTATTATGAAAAGTATCTGTTGAGTGCAACGAAAGAAGAAAGAGATTGCTATATAAAAGAACATCCCGATTTCATGAACGAATATCCGGTATCGTATGAACATCGGGAACTGCTTCAGGATAAGATTTATCGCGGATTGATGCGTAAAATCCGCGATTATGAAAAAAGTAAACAGGAGTGGAGATGTTAATCAAGCTCTCTTAAAATGTTTTTTAATTCTGAAAAAGAATGTATCGTCGGATAATCTTCCTTAACATCTCCAAGACCATATTCAGCAAAGATAAAAGGGATACCGGCTTTTTTGCAGGAATCAGCATCTCCCTGAGTATCTCCGACATAGACAGGGGATGTCAGATTATTTTTCTCCATTAATTTCAGAATCGTCTGGTCTTTGGAAGTCTGCGTCTGGCCAAAACAAAGGAAATCTTTGATATATGGTTCCATGCCTGCGCCTTTCATCATAACTTCAATATATCCGCACTGGCAATTGCTTACAATAAAAAGAGGATATTCCAGAGCCAGCTCTTTGAGTGTGTCCATAACGCCTTCGTAGTAAACACCAGGATGTGTTTCAAGATAGCGGTTTTCATAATCAAAACAGATATCCATCAGTTTTCTTCGAGAGTCCGTATCGAGATCGGGAAAAACTCCGGCAGCAATTTCGTCCATTGTCTTTCCAAACAGTCCCTGAAGAATTTCGCGGTTTAAGCTTGGCTCAAGATCAGAGTTCTCTTTTATTGCAAGAATCCAGGATTCGGCTACAACTTCAACAGAATCCCAAAGTGTTCCATCTACATCAAATATAATTCCATCCATAATAATTCTCCTGATAGTATTTTTGAAAATATTGTTTACAAAATATTGGAGTCAAAAGGTTACTGTTCACTCCCTAAATTATGATACCATAAAATGAACCTTTAAAAAAGAAGTTAATTAGTGTATACTTTAATAATGGTTAAAATGAAATGCAACAAAAAGCAAGAGATAATAGGAGAGAATCTGATGAGAGATAAAATCGTACTGATCGATGGACACAGTATATTGAACCGGGCGTTTTATGGAGTTCCGGATCTGACGAATTCGGAAGGACTGCATACGAACGCAGTTTATGGATTCCTGAATATTATGTTTAAGATATTAGATGAAGAGAAGCCGGAATATCTGACGGTTACATTTGATGTGCATGCGCCGACATTTCGCCATGAGATGTTTGCAGATTATAAGGGCACGAGAAAGCCGATGGCAGAGGAACTGCGTCAGCAGGTGCCTGTGATCAAGGACGTTCTGCGTGCGATGCATATAGAAGTGATTGAAAAGGCCGGACTTGAGGCGGATGATCTTTTGGGAACCTTGTCTCATCGTTGTGAGGAGAAAGGAATGGATGTTTCCATCATTTCCGGAGACCGTGATACGCTTCAGCTTGCGACAGAGCATATTAAGATCCGCATCCCAAAGACGAAGCAGGGGAAGACAGAAGTAGAAGATTATTATGCGGCAGATGTGCAGGAACGCTATGGAGTAACACCGAAGGAATTTATTGATGTAAAGGCTTTAATGGGTGATACTGCTGATAATATTCCTGGTGTTCCGGGAGTTGGCGAAAAGACAGCGACAAAGATTATTCAGCAGTACCAGACGATTGAAAATGCGTACGAGCATGTTGATGAGCTGAAACCACCAAGAGCAAGCAAGAATCTGAAAGAATTCTGGGAACAGGCACAGCTTAGTAAGACTCTTGCGACAATTAAACAGGACGCAGATATTACGTTTGAAATTGAAAATGCCCGACATGAGAATCCTTATACAAAAGAAGCCCATGAATTATTCCAAAGACTGGAGTTTAAAAATCTGCTTGGAAGATTTGATGTAGAAGCATCAGCGAATGATGTGGAAAAATATTTCCGTGAGATAACAGGGAAAAAGGAGATTGAGAAAGTTTTAAAAGAGGCAGAGAAAGCAGAAACCGTTGGTGCGGCATTTTCCAAAGATGCTGGAAATGTTCTCCCATTGTTTGCACATGCTTCAGGATATGGAAGGATTTCTCTTTGCTATGGAGCAGAAAAGATTGTTACGATTCCTTGTGATATGGATGCTGATTTTGAATATCTGACAGGAAAGTTGTCTCACCTTGCAAAAAGTGTGAAATGTTTTTCAATGTGTGGATTGAAAGAATATCTGGAATGGCTGCCGGAACTTACAAGTGAGAACGGGTTTGATGCGATCGTGGCAGCATATCTTCTGAATCCTCTGAAAAATGATTACAATGCAGAAGATGTGGCAAGAGAACATTTGAATCTTTTAATTGATGAAAAACTTGATGAGGGTACAAAATCATGTTATGAGGCATATACAGCTTATGCCTGTGTCCCGGTTCTTGAAAAGAAACTGGAAAAGAATGGGATGTTCCGTTTATTTAATGAAATTGAAATGCCGTTAGTATTTACATTGTATGATATGGAACAGGCTGGCGTTAAGATTGAAGGCGAAGAGCTGAAGCGTTACGGCGAAGAGCTTGGAGCAAGAATCGTTGAGCTGGAAAAAGAGATTTATGAAATGGCAGGGGAAGAGTTTAACATCAATTCTCCAAAACAGCTTGGCGTGATTCTTTTTGAAAAACTGGAAATGCCTCATGCAAAGAAGACAAAGACCGGGTATTCTACAGCAGCGGATGTGTTAGATAAACTTGCACCGGAATATCCTATCGTAGCAAAGATTTTGGAGTATCGTCAGCTTGCAAAACTGAAGTCAACATATGCAGACGGACTTGCAAATTATATAGGGATGGATGGAAGAATCCACAGTAAATTCAATCAGACGATCACAGCAACCGGACGTATCAGCAGTACAGAACCGAATCTGCAGAATATACCGGTTCGTATGGAACTTGGACGTCTGATCCGTAAAGTATTTGTACCAAAAGAAGGCTGCGTCTTTGTAGATGCGGATTATTCTCAGATCGAGCTTCGTATTCTGGCGCATTGTTCCGGTGACGAACAGCTGATCCAGGCATACCGTGAGGCGCGCGATATTCACCGAATGACAGCTTCCCAGGTATTCCATGTACCGTTTGATGAAGTGACAGATCTGCAGAGAAGAAATGCAAAAGCGGTTAATTTCGGTATTGTGTATGGAATCAGTTCTTTTGGACTGAGCCAGGATCTGAGTATTTCGAGAAAAGAGGCGGCACAGTATATCGAGCATTATTTTGAATCCTACCCGGGAATTAAGACATTTCTTGATAAATGTGTGAGCGATGCGAAAGAAAAAGGATATGCAGAGACTTTATATGGAAGAAGAAGACCGATGCCGGAATTAAAGTCCAGCAATTTTATGCAGAGAAGTTTTGGAGAGCGTGTGGCAATGAATGCACCGATCCAGGGAACTGCTGCAGATATTATTAAAATCGCAATGATTCATGTAAATGAAGAACTGAAGAAGAGAAATCTGAAATCACGGATGATCCTTCAGGTGCATGATGAACTTTTGGTTGAAGCAGATGAAAGAGAATTAGAAGAAGTACAGCAGATCCTTCAGGATAAGATGGAACATGCTGCAGAATTGTTAGTTCCGCTTAGTGTGGATATGCATACAGGGAAGAACTGGTATGAGGCAAAATAAGATGAAAGTAATTGGAATCACGGGTGGAGTTGGCTCCGGAAAAAGTGAAGTTTTAAAATTTCTTGAACAGGAATACGGTGCGGTAGTCTGCCAGATGGATGAAGTTGCAAAGCAGATCCAGAGGAAAGGGACACAGGCGTTTTCGAGAATTGTACAAGAATTTGGTGAACAGATTGTCGGAAACAATGGTGAACTGGATCGCATGAAACTTGGAAGCTGCGTATTTGCAGATGAGAAGAAATTACAAATATTGAATGATATTGTGCATCCGGAAGTGCTGGAATGGGTTCGGAAAGATATCTTGAAGAAAAAAGAAGAAGGTTGCTCTTATTATATAGTAGAAGCAGCACTTCTTCCGGAAGTAGGAAAGGAACTGTGTGATGAATTATGGTATATTTACACAGATGAAGCGGTCCGGAGAGAACGACTGAAAAGTTCCAGACATTACACGGATGAAAAGATCACCAGAATGATTGCTTCACAACCGATAGAAGAAGTGTTTCGAAAGGCATGCACAGTTGTAATTGATAATAGTGGAGACTTTGAAGCAACAAAGAGACAAATAGGAGATAGATTGAACAAATGAGAATGTGCAGTATTGCAAGCGGCAGCAGTGGAAACTGTATCTATGTAGGAAGTGATAATTCCCATCTTCTGATTGATACGGGGATTAGTAAGAAACGAATTGAAGAAGGTCTGAATAAGTTGGAGATTAAAGGGGACGAACTCGATGGGATTCTGATCACACATGAACATTCGGATCATATTAAGGGACTTGGTGTGTTCAGCAGAAAGTACGAGATCCCAATTTATGCGACGCCGGGAACGATTGCAGGAATCAAAGAGTCTTCTAGTCTTGGAAAGATGCCGGAAGGACTTTTACATCCGATTAAGGCAGATCACCCATTTCAGCTTGGTGAACTGGACGTACACCCATTTGCCATTTCCCATGATGCAAATGAACCGTCAGGGTATCGTATTGAACAAGACGGGAAGTCCGTAGCAGTTGCAACAGATCTTGGAAAATATGATGATTATACAGTGGAGAATCTGAAAAATCTGGATGCGATCCTTTTGGAAGCAAACCATGATATCCATATGCTGGAAGTCGGAGGATATCCATATTATTTGAAGCAGAGAATTCTTGGCGATCGCGGTCATTTATCAAATGAATTGTCAGGACAGCTTCTTTGTGATATACTACATGATAATCTGAAACACATCATGCTTGGTCATCTGAGCAAGGAGAACAATTACGCAAGACTTGCTTATGAGACAGTGAAGCTGGAAGTTACGCTTGCAGATAATGAATATAAAGGGGAAGACCTGAATATGTTCGTTGCAAGCCGGGAATCAGTTTCGGATATTATTAATGTATAAAATTGAGTGAATCAAAGCGGAGGTACAGAAAGAATGAAGAAATGTATTGTCACAGTACTTGGAGAAGACACAGTAGGAATTATTGCAAAAGTATGTACATATCTTGCAGAAAATGAAATCAACATTCTTGATATTTCACAGACAATTGTTCAGGGATACTTCAACATGATGATGATCGTGGATGTTGCGAATCTGAAGAAAGATTTCAAAGAAGTTTGTGATGAGATGGATGCACTTGGCAAAGAGATCGGTGTAACAATTCATTGTCAGAGAGAAGAGATTTTTGAGAAAATGCACCGTCTGTAAACAGTCGGAGATAAGGCGAGGATAAGACTATGATTAATATGTATGAAGTATCAGAAACCAATAAGATGATCGAAAGCGAGAACCTTGATGTCCGCACGATCACTCTTGGAATCAGTCTGTTGGACTGTGTGGATTCTGATTTGGATGAACTGAACCGTAAGATTTATGAGAAGATTACAACAGTTGCAAAAGATCTTGTATCTACAGGAAAAGACATTGAGAAAGAATTCGGAATTCCGATCGTAAATAAGAGAATTTCAATTACACCTGTATCGCTTGTTGGAGCAGCAGCGTGTAAGACTCCGGAAGATTATGTGACAATCGCACGTACACTTGACCGCGCAGCGGAAAAAGTGGGTGTAAACTTCATTGGTGGATACTCCGCACTTGTGTCGAAAGGAATGACACCAAGCGAAGAGAATCTGATCCGTTCAATCCCGCAGGCACTGGCCGAGACAGAGAGAATCTGTAGTTCCGTCAATGTGGGATCAACAAAGACAGGTATCAATATGGATGCGGTCCGTCTGTGTGGACAGATTGTGAAAGAAGCGGCAGAGGCAACGAAGGACAGAGACTCTCTTGGTTGTGCAAAGCTTGTTATTCTTTGCAATGCACCGGATGATAACCCGTTTATGGCAGGTGCATTCCTCGGTGTGACTGAGGCAGATACGATTATTAATGTAGGTGTCAGCGGACCGGGAGTTGTAAAGAAAGCGATTGAAAAAGCACGTGGAAAAGGTTTTGAAGAGCTCTGTGAAACAATTAAGAAAACGGCGTTTAAGATTACACGAGTAGGACAGCTTGTTGCAGGAGAGGCTTCTGCACGTCTTGGAATTCCATTTGGAATCATTGATCTTTCTCTTGCACCGACTCCGGCAGTTGGAGATAGTATTGCAGAGATTCTGGAGGAAATCGGACTGGAGCGCGTGGGTGCACCTGGAACAACAGCAGCACTTGCAATGCTCAATGACCAGGTGAAGAAGGGCGGCGTTATGGCATCTTCTTATGTGGGTGGACTCAGCGGTGCATTTATTCCGGTCAGTGAAGATCAGGGAATGATCGATGCAGTAAATGCAGGCTCTCTTACACTTGAGAAGTTAGAGGCAATGACATGTGTATGCTCTGTAGGACTTGATATGATCGCAATTCCTGGAAAGACATCAGCAGCGACAATCTCAGGAATCATTGCAGATGAGATGGCAATTGGTATGGTCAATCAAAAGACAACAGCAGTGCGCCTGATTCCGGTTATCGGTAAAGACGTTGGAGATGTGGCAGAATTTGGTGGACTGTTAGGTTATGCACCGATTATGCCGGTGAATGAATTCGGATGTGATGCGTTTATCAACAGACAGGGACGTATCCCGGCTCCAATTCATAGTTTTAAGAATTAATAGGGAGAAATTTGATGAGTAAAGTTGCAATTGTAACGGATAGTAATAGCGGTATAACACAGGAACGTGGAAAAGAACTTGGGATTTTTGTCCTTCCGATGCCATTTTTTATCGATGGAGAACTTTATCTGGAGGATATCACACTTTCCCAGAGTGAGTTTTATGAAAAGCTCGGAGCAGATTCTGATATTTCAACATCACAGCCATCCCCGGGAGAGGTCATGGATCTTTGGGATAAAGTTCTGGAAGAATATGATGAGCTCGTATGTATTCCGATGTCCAGTGGTTTGAGCAGCACATGTGCAACAGCTATTACTCTTGCAGCTGAATATGACGGACGTGTTCAGGTGGTTGATAATCAGAGAATTTCAGTTACACAGGAGCAGTCTGTTCTGGATGCAATGAATCTGCGTGAAGAAGGAAAGAGTGCAGCAGAGATTAAAGAAATACTGGAGAAAGAAAAACTTCAGGCAAGTATTTATATTACGGTGGATACTTTAAAATACCTGAAAAAAGGTGGAAGAATCACACCGGCAGCGGCGGCAATCGGAACGGTGCTGAACTTAAAGCCTGTTCTTCAGATCCAGGGAGAAAAGCTGGATGCATTTTCTAAAGCAAGAGGCTGGAAAACAGCGAAGAAGACAATGCTCAATGCGATAGAGAAAGATCTGAATGGACGCTTTGCCGATGTTAAGGATCAGATGGTTCTTGGCATGGCTTACACATGCAGTAAAGAAGAAGCACAGGAGTGGAAAGCAGAGATTGAAGAAAGATTTCCGGGATATGAGATTATGGAAGGATCATTGTCATTGAGTGTGGCCTGCCATATTGGTCCGGGGGCACTGGCGATTACTTGCATGAAGAGATTGTAAACTGGTAACTGTGACGAAATGCGTAGCATTTTGGAAGTTGGCTCTGAACAGTTACATAATCTGTATTGGTGAGAGGTGGTACTGTTCACACGTGGTGTGAGCAGTACTCTGCTTTTTTAGGAGAATATTATGAAAATCGTTGGTCTTATTACAGAATATAATCCATTTCACAATGGACATCTTTATCATATTAAAGAATCTCTGCGTGTAACCGGTGCAGATGCAGCCGTTGTTGTTATGAGTGGTGACTATGTACAACGAGGAACACCTGCAATCATGCCGAAAAGGATACGTGCAGAGATGGCACTGATGTGTGGTGCTGGAGCTGTCTTTGAACTTCCGGTCTGTTATGCGACGGGATCTGCGGAGCTTTTTTGCACTTGGATCCGTATCTCTTTTGGAGTCTCTTGGAATTGTTGATTCTATCTGTTTTGGCAGTGAATGTAATGATCTCCCAATCTTGGAACAGCTTGCAGAACTACTTCTTGAAGAACCGGAAGCCTACCAGATTCTGTTGAAAGATTATCTGAAACAAGGGATGTCTTTTCCACGCGCCAGACAGGAAGCAATTCTTTCTTATACAGAAGATCCTCGGTTTGCAGAGATTTTAAGAAATCCGAACAATATTTTGGGGATTGAATATTTGAAAGCAATCAAAAAACTTGGAAGCAGGATGGAACCTTATACGATTGCAAGACGTGGTGCACAGTATCATGATGAAGAACTGGACAGTGATTATAGTTCCGCTACGGCAATTCGTTCACTGCTTGCTTATTCAAGTTCATCTTTCAATACAGAACCAGTAGAAGGAAATTACGATGAGCTTTCGTTTTCGGGAATACTGTCAGAGTTGGAAAACCAGGTTCCAAAATGTTGTCTGGAACTTTTGAAGGATTATCATAAAGTACAGTATCCGATTTCACAGAATGACTTTTCTCTGATTTTGAAATATAAGCTGTTAAATAAACAGCCGGAAAGTTTGGTTCGATATGTGGATGTCTCTCCGGAGATTGCATTCAGAATTGCGAATCAGTTAAACAACTTTTTTAATTATAAACAGTTCTGTGATTTGTTAAAAACACGAGAACTTACGCAGACCCGAGTTAACCGGGCATTGCTTCATATTATGCTTGGAACGAAAAAGGCAAATGTGGAAGAATATATTGACAATGGCTATCATATGTATGCACGCCTGCTTGGTTTTCGAAAAGACAATGCAAAGCTTTTGACAGCTATGTCGAAGGAAAGCAGTCTTCCGGTTTTGACGAAAATGTCTGAAATTGACGATCTTCCGGAACTTGGTCAGAAAATGCTCAGACATGATATGCTTGCTTCAAATCTGTATACCTCAGTGGTGACGGATAAGTTTAAGACGGCGTTTCAGAATGAATATAAGCAAGGGGTTTTGAAGGTGTAAATTTTAATAAGAGCCAGAACAGTTGTCGTGAGAGGTGACTGTTCTGGCTCGTAATGTTCTTAGAAAAAGACAATGTTTGATAAAATTGTAACAATCTTACAAATATCCTATTACAAAGTTCAGATTGTATTTGAAAATGCACATAAAATGACTTGTATACAAAAAACGATTGAGTTATAATAGGACTAAGTGAGATAAAAAGAAAGGTGGCATTAAATCATGGGATTTATTGATGAAATCAAAGCAAGAGCGAAAGCTTGCAAAAAGACAATCGTTCTTCCTGAGACAGAGGACGAAAGAACTTACAAAGCAGCAGAGACAGTACTGAAAGAAGGACTCGCTGATCTGGTGCTTGTAGGAAGCAAAGAGGAGATTGAGAAGAACAAAGGTACATACGACATCTCCGGTGCAACAATCGTAGATCCTGCAACAGATGCAAGAACAGAAGGATATATTGCAAAACTTGTTGAGTTAAGACAGAAAAAGGGAATGACTCCTGAGCAGGCAAAAGAACTGCTTCTTAGTAACTACTTATACTATGGTGTAATGATGGTTAAGATGGGTGATGCAGACGGAATGGTATCCGGAGCATGCCACTCTACGGCAGATACACTTCGCCCATGCCTTCAGATCCTGAAGACAAAACCGGGAACAAAGCTCGTATCCGCATTCTTCCTTATGGTAGTACCGAATTGCGACATGGGAGCAAACGGAACATTTATCTTTGCTGATGCAGGACTTGAGCAGAATCCAGATCCGGAGAAACTTGCGAACATCGCTATTTCATCCGCAGATTCTTTCAAACTGCTTGTTGAGAAAGAGCCAGTTGTTGCTATGCTTTCTCACTCAACAAAGGGAAGTGCTAAGCATGCAGATGTAGATAAAGTTGTTGAGGCAACAAAGATCGCTCAGGAACTCGCACCAGAGCTTGCTCTTGACGGAGAACTTCAGCTTGATGCAGCTATCGTTCCATCAGTCGGGGAATCTAAAGCACCGGGAAGCAAGGTCGCAGGACATGCTAACGTACTTGTATTCCCAGACCTTGATGCTGGTAATATTGGATACAAACTTGTTCAGAGACTTGCTAAAGCAGAAGCTTACGGTCCTCTGACACAGGGAATCGCCGCTCCGGTTAACGACCTTTCCCGTGGATGCAGCGCTGAAGATATCGTAGGCGTTGTAGCTATCACAGCTGTACAGGCACAGGCTGAATAATTGTAATTGTTTACAGATTTTTTAAAATAGTTACGGGTAATCAAAAGAAACAAAGAGGGTAGTGTGAGCTGCCCTCGGATAATAATAATAAGGTTTTTTTCAGGAGGAAAAAAGAAAATGAACGTATTAGTAATCAACTGCGGAAGCTCATCTCTGAAATTCCAGCTGATCAACGCTGAGACAGAGAAGGTACTTGCAAAAGGACTTTGTGAGAGAATTGGAATCGACGGACGTCTGACATATCAGCGGCTGGCGGAGAGAAAGAGAAATCTGATCTGGCTATGCCAACTCATACAGAAGCAATTCAGTTTGTAATTGATGCTTTGACAAATGAGAAGACAGGAGTTGTTAAGAGCCTTGATGAGATCGGAGCAGTTGGACACCGTCTCGTACATGGTGGAGAGAAGTTTGCTTCATCTGTAGTAATCACAGACGAAGTAAAGAAAGCAGTAGAAGAGTGTAATGATCTTGCACCACTTCATAACCCGGCAAACTTGATCGGTGTTGCAGCATGTGAGAAACTGATGCCAGGAACACCTATGGTTGCAGTATTTGATACAGCTTTCCATCAGACAATGCCGGAGAAGGCTTATATGTATGGACTTCCATATGAGTACTATGAGAAATACAAAGTAAGACGTTACGGTTTCCACGGAACAAGCCACAGCTTCGTATCTAAGAGAGCAGCAGAAGTAATGGGAAAATCTTACGATGAAGTAAAGACAATTGTATGCCACCTCGGAAATGGATCCAGTGTAAGTGCTGTTCTTAACGGAAAATGTGTAGATACTTCTATGGGACTTACTCCACTTGAAGGACTTGTAATGGGAACACGTTCAGGTGATATCGATCCTGCAATCATGGAGTTCATTGCTAAGAAAGAGAACCTTGACATTGAAGGTGTTATGGAAGTACTGAACAAAAAGTCTGGTGTATTTGGAATTTCAGGCGGACTTTCAAGTGACTTCCGTGACCTGACAGACGCTATGAATGCCGGAGATAAGAAAGCTAAGATCGCTATGGATGTATTCTCATACAGAGTAGCAAAATACATCGGATCTTACGCTGCAGCTATGAATGGTGTAGATGACATCGTATTTACAGCTGGTATCGGTGAGAACGATGATTATGTAAGACAGGAAGTATGTAAATACCTTGGATACCTCGGAGTGGATTTCGATTTCGAAGTGAATACAGGACTCAGAGGAAAAGAAGCTGAGCTTACAAAAGAAGGATCTAAGGTAAAAGTATTTGTTATTCCTACAAACGAAGAGCTTGCAATCGACTCGTGAGACATTAGCGCTTGTAAAATAATTGAAGAAATCTTAATATGAGAAAGTGTATACGATGGTGATCTGTAAAGATTATATCGTATATGAGCGCAGGACTGAGGTGCCAGGAGAGCAGTTCAGTCCTGCTTTTGCGCATAGAAGAAGCAAAAATGTATCCAATACATTTTGCTCTTCACAATATTTTTAATAGAAATTATAAATATCTGTTGACAAACATTTTTTCCATGATATAATAGTTTAGGTATGAATAGGAGAAATACATTATGTTGATTAACCTATCAGACGTTTTGTCAGACCAGCATAAGACGGTTGAAGAAACTGTGCGGCTGGAGATGGAAGAGATCCGGTTACAATCCGGAACCTACCCCATTATCAGCAAGGAGCCGGTTCATGTTAAAGTAGAGCATATAAGGGGAAAAGAACTGCTCATCACAGCTGAGACCAGATTGAGTGTCATGATTCCATGTGACCGTTGTCTGGAGGATGTGAAACGGGAGTTTGAACTGAATTGTGTGAAACATGTGGACGTAGGCCTCTCCGACGCAGAACTGACAGAGGAGCTGGATGAATCAAACTTTATTGACGGATATCATCTTGACGTGGACAAACTGCTCTTTCATGAGATTTTGTCGAGCTGGCCGACGAAAGTACTTTGCAGGGAAGACTGCAAGGGATTATGCAATGTATGCGGTCAGAATTTAAATACGGGGTCTTGTAACTGTGAAGATACAGGGCTTGATCCGAGAATGTCAGTTGTCCGTGACTTATTTAAGAATTTTAAGGAGGTGTAACCTATGTCAATCTGTCCAAAGAATAAATCTTCAAAAGCAAGAAGAGATAAAAGAAGAGCTAACTGGAAGATGAGCGCACCGAATCTGGTGAAATGCAGCAAGTGCGGCGAGCTTATGATGCCACACCGTGTATGTAAGGCATGTGGATCTTACAACAAGCGCGAGATCGTTTCAGTTGACTAATGATCAATAAGATATTGAGTGTACTGCGAACAGAACACTTGAGGGCGTAAAAACTTTGTGTTTTACGCCTTTTTTATTGATTTTTATACTGATATCCAGTAGAATAATTTCAGTAGCGCAAGGAGGAAATGATATGTCAGAGATTACAAGGGTTGCTCTTGATGCCATGGGTGGAGACAATGCACCAAGAGAGATGGTAAAAGGTGCCGTAGAGGCAGTGCAGAAGAGAAAAGATATCAAGGTACTGCTGACAGGTAAGGAAGATGTGATTCGCAAGGAACTCTCCGCTTATACGTATCCAAAGGAGCAGATTGAGATTGTGAATGCTACAGAGGTTATTGAGACGGCAGAACCTCCGGTGAAAGCAATCCGTGGTAAGAAAGATTCATCCATTGTTGTTGCGATGAAGATGGTGAAGAAAGGGGAAGCAGATGCTTTTGTATCTGCAGGAAGTTCAGGAGCTGTTCTTGTTGGAGGACAGGTTCTTGTAGGCAGGATCAAAGGTGTTGAAAGACCACCGCTTGCACCACTGATTCCTACATTAAAAGGTGTTTCACTTTTGATCGATTGTGGAGCTAATGTAGACGCGCGCCCATCTCACCTGGTACAGTTTGCAAAGATGGGATCCATTTATATGGAAAGCGTTATGGGAAAGAAGAATCCGACAGTTGGTATCGTGAATATCGGTGCTGAAGAAGAGAAGGGAAATGCGCTGGTGAAAGAGACATTCCCACTGTTAAAAGAATGTCCTGACATTAATTTCATTGGAAGTGTTGAGGCACGAGATATTCCTTACGGAGCAGCAGATGTCATTGTCTGTGAAGCATTTGCAGGTAATATTATTCTGAAGCTTTATGAGGGTGTTGCAGGAGCACTGCTTAAGAAAGTGAAGAAAGGAATGCTTTCTTCTTTGCGTAGTAAGATAGGGGCACTGCTTGTGAAACCTGCTTTAAAGGGTGTACTGAAAGATTTTGATACAAGTGAGTATGGCGGCGCACCGCTTCTTGGCCTGAACGGACTTGTAGTAAAGACACATGGAAGTTCAAAGTCAAAGGAGGTATGCAACTCAATCATTCAGTGTGTTGCATTTAAGGAGCAGAAGATCAATGAGAAGATAAAAGAGGCAATTCAACAGGAGACCCTGGAAGAAAAGAAAGAAGAGAAAGAAGTCGAATAAGACAGGAGGAGTTTTACAATGACAGAATTTGAAAAACTGCAGGCAATTATTGCGGACGTACTTAATGTTTCACCGGAGACAATCACACCGGATACTACATTCGTAGATGATCTTGGAGCTGACTCTCTGGATATTTTCCAGATCATTATGGGAATTGAAGAAGATTTTGACATCGAGATCGATAACGAAGAGGCAGAGAAGATCACAACAGTGCAGGATGCTGTTGATCAGATCCAGAAAAAGAAGGCTAATGAATAATCAGATAGTGAGATGAAAAAGCCCGTTTGGGCTTTTTCGTTTATTAACACAAAGGAGGCCATTTAAATGGACAGAGTAAAAGAACTGGAACAAAAGATCGGATATGTGTTTAAAGACAAAAGCCTGATCGAACGTGCATTGATGCATAGTTCTTATACAAATGAGAAACATTTGAAGAAATATGAGTGTAATGAACGCCTGGAGTTTCTTGGAGATGCAGTATTGGAATTGGTATCAAGTGCTTATTTATTTAATGAATTTCCAAAGGTATCTGAGGGAGAACTGACAAAGACACGTGCAAGTATGGTATGTGAACCGTCTCTGGCAATGTGTGCAAGAGATATCGGACTTGGAGATTACTTGCTTCTTGGAAAAGGAGAAGAGGCGACCGGTGGAAGAAAAAGAGATTCTATCACATCTGATGCGATGGAAGCATTAATCGGTGCTATCTATCTCGACGGTGGTTTTACTAATGCAAAAGAGTTTATCCATCATTTTATTTTGACAGATTTAGAGGATAAAAAACTCTTTTATGATAGTAAAACAATCTTACAGGAGATCGTGCAGGCGAATATGACGGGGAATGTAAGTTATGAACTGATTGATGAACAGGGACCGGATCATAATAAGATTTTCGAAGTGGAAGCAAGAATCGGGGGAAAAGCCTGGGGACGTGGAAAAGGAAGCTCGAAGAAGTCAGCAGAACAGCAGGCAGCTTATGAGGCAATTCTGAATCTCAGAAAGAAAAAGTAAAGAGGACTTTATGTATTTAAAGAGTATAGAAGTGCAGGGATTCAAATCTTTTGCCAATAAGATTAAATTTGAATTTCATAACGGAATTACAGGTATTGTAGGACCGAATGGAAGTGGTAAGAGTAATGTCGCTGACGCCGTCCGCTGGGTTCTTGGAGAGCAGAGAGTGAAGCAGCTGCGTGGAGGCACCATGCAGGATGTGATTTTCTCGGGAACTGAGAACCGGAAGCCGCTTAGTTATGCTTCGGTTGCAATCACATTGGATAATTCAGATCATAAACTTCCGGTAGAGTACGAAGAAGTCACTGTTACACGTAAATTGTACCGATCCGGAGAGAGTGAGTATCTGATCAATGGTTCAGCCTGCAGATTGAAAGATATCAATGAGATGTTCTATGATACAGGTATCGGTAAAGAAGGCTATTCGATTATCGGTCAGGGACAGATTGATAAGATCTTAAGCGGTAAGCCGGAAGAGAGAAGAGAACTTTTTGATGAGGCCGCCGGAATTGTAAAATATAAGAGAAGAAAGTCCCTTTCTTTGAAAAAGCTGGAGGATGAACGGCAGAATCTTACCCGCGTGAATGATATTCTTGCAGAGCTTGAGAAACAGATCGGTCCTTTGGAAAGACAGTCAGAGACAGCCAGAATCTATCTGAAGATGAAAGAAGAATTAAAAACATACGACATTAATATGTTTTTACTGGAGGAAGAGCGTCTCCAGGAGCGTATTCGTGAAGTCGGTGGGAAATATGAGATTGCTTCTCAGGAGATGCAGGAATCAAATGCCCGTTATGAGAAGATGAAAGCAGAATACGAGGCAATCGAGGAAGAAGTAGATCAGATTGATCTTGCAATTGAGACTGCGAAGAATCAGATGAATGAGACGAATCTTTTGAAGCAACAGCTGGAAGGCCAGATCAATGTCCTGAAAGAGCAGATCAATACAGCCCGTATGAATGATGAGCATTATGATCATCGCCTGAGTACGATCGTCAGTGAGATAGATACAAGGCAGCAGCAGAAAAGAGAGCTTGAAGAAGAGAAGAAAAGAATTTCAGAACAGTTAGAATCAGCCAGTGGACAGGATACGGAAGCACAGCAGAGTTTAATTGAGATTCAGTCAAAGATTGCAGAACACAGCACTGAAATCGAGCAGAAGAAGCGGGAGATCATGGACTTGCTTGGAAATCGTGCTTCAACAAAAGCTAAGATTCAGCATTTTGATACGACGAAAGAACAGATCCAGACACGCAAGGCTGTCGTTGCCAGAAATATTCTTGAGATTTCGACAGTAGCAGAAGGACAGAACAACAGACTTAAGAAGTATGAAGAAGAACTTGGTCAGATCCGTGAGCGCATTCAAACCTATAAGGATAAGATTTCCCTGAACGAAGAGGAACTTGGCAAGCTTCAGAATGAGCTGAAAGAGAAGCAGGAAAAGTTACGGATCGGACAGACCGCTTATCACAGAGAATCTTCCCGTCTGGAGTCATTAAAGAATATTACAGAGCGCTATGACGGATATGGTAACAGTATCCGAAAGGTAATGTCGAATAAAGAACGTGAGAAAGGTCTGATCGGTGTTGTAGCGGATATCATTAAGGTTGATAAGGAATATGAGATTGCTATTGAGACAGCACTTGGAGGAAGTATTCAGAATATTGTTACAGATAATGAAGATACAGCCAAGCGTATGATTGATTTCCTTAAGCGTAATAAATTCGGAAGGGCAACATTTCTTCCGCTGACAAGTATGCATGGCGGCGGAGGAATCAGGAATCTGGAAGCACTTAAAGAGCCGGGCGTGATCGGACTTGCGAATACATTGATCCATGTGGAATCAAGATTTGACGGACTGGCAGATCAGCTGCTTGGGCGTACGATCGTAGTAGACCACATCGATCACGGAATCGCAATTGCGAGAAAATACCGCCAGTCTCTGCGTCTGGTCACATTGGAAGGTGACCTGATCAATCCGGGCGGGTCCATGACAGGTGGTGCATTTAAGAATTCAAGTAATCTGCTGAGCAGACGCCGCGAAATCGAAGAATTCGAGAAGACGGTTGATATGCTCAAGTCTGACATGGATGTGCTGGAAAAAGAAGTTACAGAGGCGAAGAACCGTCGTGCAGCATGCTACAATGTGATTGATGAAGTACAGGAACATTTAAGAGAAGAATCAGTGCTGGAGAATACTGCGCGAATGAATGTTGCACAGGTACAGAGAGAACAGTTAGAATCGAAACAGCGTTACGAAGGATTCCTGAAAGAACAGAAAGCATTGCTTCAGGAGCTGGATGAAATCAATGAGAACGAAGATTCTATCCAAATGGAACTTGAGACATCAGAGAAGCTGGAAAAAGAGCTGAATGAACAGATTGAAGCTTTGCAGATGCAGTTGGAGAAAGAAAGAGAGGATGAGGCTGTCCAGATGAAACAGTCTGAGGAAGTCCATCTTTCACTGGCAGGTCTGGATCAGCAGAAAACGTTTATTGTAGAAAATATTTCCCGTATCGAGGAAGAAATCGCTCGCTACGCAAAAGAGCAGGAAGAACTCTCAGAAAATCGTGGAGATGTATCGGACGAAATTTTGCGAAAAGAAAATGAGATCGAAGGGCTTAAGAAAACGATTGAAGATTCAAAAGATCTGTTTACAGAAATCGGTGAAGAGATTAAAGTACAGAGCAAGAAGCGAGAGGAACTGAATCAGCAGCACAAAGATTTCCTGAGACAAAGAGAAGAACTTGCGAAGCATGTGTCAGATCTTGATAAAGAATGTTTCCGTTTAAATAGCCAGAAAGAAGGCTATGAGGAAGCGTCAGAGAAGCAGATGAATTACATGTGGGAGGAATATGAGCTCACTTACAATCATGCGAAAGAACTTCGTAATGAGACACTGACAGACCTGGCATTGATGAAGAAAAAGATCCAGGAACTTAAGAATGAGATCCGAAAGCTTGGTTCGGTCAATGTCAACGCAATTGAGGATTACAAAAATGTATCTGAGCGTTATACATTCTTGAAAGGTCAGCATGACGATCTTGTGGAAGCAGAAGCTTCTCTTGAGCAGATCATTGAGGAACTCGATGTTGCGATGCGCAAGCAGTTTACAGAACAGTTTGCGAGAATTGCGACAGAGTTCAATGATGTATTCCGTCAGCTTTTTGGAGGCGGAAAAGGTTCGCTTGAACTTCAGGAGGACGTAGACATCCTTGAGGCAGGAATACGCATCATTGCACAGCCGCCTGGAAAGAAACTACAGAATATGATGCAGCTTTCAGGTGGAGAGAAGGCGCTGACTGCAATCGCATTACTATTTGCAATCCAGAATCTGAAGCCATCTCCGTTCTGTCTCCTTGATGAGATTGAAGCGGCACTGGATGATAACAATGTAGATCGTTATGCGAAATATTTACATAAGCTGACAAAATATACACAGTTCATTGTTATTACCCACAGACGTGGTACAATGGCAGCAGCAGACCGGTTGTATGGAATCACCATGCAGGAAAAAGGTATATCCACACTTGTTTCTGTGGATCTGTTGGAAGATGATCTGGAAAAATAAACCTGTTTTTATTGTAAACAGGGTATTAAGAGAACAGGAGGCTTGAAAATGGGAGAAGAAAAAAAGGGATTTTTTAAACGACTTGTATCCGGTCTGACAAAGACAAGAGATAATATTGTGTCCGGTATGGACAGTATTTTTCATGGATTTTCCAAGATTGATGATGACTTTTATGAAGAACTGGAAGAAACTCTGATCATGGGAGATCTTGGTGTCAGAGCAACAATGGACATCATTGAAGATTTAAAGGTTAAAGTAAAAGAGCAGCATATCAAGGAACCGATTGAATGCAGACAGCTTGTGATCGACAGTATTCGTGAACAGATGGATGTCGGAGAGACAGCGTATGAGTTTGAGAATCGTCAGAGTGTGGTTTTCGTGATCGGAGTAAATGGTGTTGGTAAAACAACAACGATCGGTAAACTTGCAGGAAAGCTGAAAGCACAGAATAAGAAAGTGATCCTTGCGGCAGCGGATACATTCCGTGCGGCAGCAGGAGAGCAGTTAAAAGAATGGTCTAACCGTGCCGGTGTTGAGATGATCGGCGGTCAGGAAGGCGCAGATCCGGCATCAGTTGTATATGATGCGGTTGCTGCTGCGAAAGCGAGAAAGGCAGATGTACTTCTGTGTGATACAGCCGGAAGACTTCACAATAAGAAGAACCTGATGGAAGAGCTTAAGAAGATCAATCGTGTGATTGACAGAGAGTATCCGGATGCGTTCCGTGAGACGCTGGTTGTGCTGGATGCAACGACAGGACAGAATGCACTTGCCCAGGCAAAGGAATTCAATGAAGTAACAGATATAACAGGAATTGTTTTGACAAAGATGGATGGAACAGCCAAAGGAGGAATTGCAGTAGCAATCCAGTCTGAACTTGGTATCCCGGTAAAATATATCGGTGTAGGAGAAACAATTGATGACTTGCAGAAATTTGACTCAGAGGAGTTCGTAAACGCGTTGTTTTACAGAGAGGAAGAAAGACCATGATGACATTAGAGAAATTTGAAGAAGCTAGCGAACTGGTAAAAAAGGTAACAAATCCTACAAAACTCATTTACAGTGAATACTTAAGTGCACAGACAGGAGCAAAGGTTTATTTAAAACCGGAAAATATGCAGCACACAGGAGCTTATAAGATCCGTGGTGCATATTACAAGATCAGCACACTGACAGACGAAGAAAGAAGCCGTGGACTGATCACAGCATCAGCAGGAAATCATGCACAGGGCGTTGCGTTTGCAGCAAAACAGTTTGGATGCAAAGCTACGATCGTTATGCCTACAGTTACACCGCTGATCAAAGTAAACCGTACAAAAAGCTTTGGAGCAGACGTAGTACTTCATGGTGATGTTTATGATGATGCTTACGCATATGCATGTAAACTTGCAGAAGAGAACGGATATACATTCGTTCATCCGTTTAATGACCTTGATGTCGCTACAGGTCAGGGAACAATCGCAATGGAGATCGTTCAGGAACTCCCGACGGTAGATTATATCCTTGCACCAATCGGCGGAGGCGGACTGATCACAGGTGTTTCCACACTTGCCAAGATGCTGAATCCAAAAATCAAAGTAATCGGTGTAGAGCCGTCAGAAGCGGCCAGTATGACAGCAGCTCTGAAAGCAGGAGAGCCTGTAGAACTTCCATCTGCAAATACAATCGCAGACGGAACAGCTGTAAAAGAAGTTGGAGATAAAGTTGTTCCGTATGTGAAAGAGAATGTAGATGATATTCTTCTCGTAGATGATGATGAATTGATCGGTGCATTCCTTGATATGGTAGAAAACCACAAAATGATCGTAGAGAATTCAGGTCTTCTTTCCGTAGCTGCATTAAAGCAGATGGACATCAAAGGAAAGAAAGTAGTCTGTGTATTAAGTGGTGGAAATATGGATGTTATCACAATGTCCTCGATCGTCCAGCACGGATTGATCCAGAGAGACCGTATCTTCTCTGTATCCGTACTTCTTCCGGATAAGCCGGGTGAACTTGCACGTGTGGCACAGACAGTCGCAGATGTACAGGGTAACATCATTAAACTGGAACATAATCAGTTTGTAAGCACAAACAGAAACGCAGCCGTAGAACTTCGTATCACAATGGAAGCATTCGGAACAGATCATAAGAAGAAGATTCTGGATACACTTGATAAGGCTGGATTCAGACCAAAACTGATCAGTGCGAAGCTGTATTAATTGGTATTAAACAGCCTATAGAATGGTGTCGCAAGGCCAGCCCTGCTATTACCACGAGCACCGGCCCGCTTTACCTCATCCCTTTGAAAGTATGTAACATAAGAGCCAGAACAGTTACCGTGTGTGGTGCCTGTTCTGGCTCTTATTAACATACTGAACAAAGTGTATTCGGAACGCTCCTGCCTTACATGTGCTCGTGGCAACAGCAGGACTGTCCTTGCTTACATATTCCAAACGGGATATTTAATTCCAATCAGACAAATCCAGAAAACAAATTACAGAATCTGTAGGTAAACGTAAACGGATGTTTTATCGACTAAGATAATCGTCCCCTTTTTACGCACGTACTAAGTTTGTATTTTGTTTTCTGGATTCATTTCATTTGGAATAGCACTTACTCATTTGAAAAGCCGAGTGAGGGAGCCACTGTATTGTTGAGGACACATTTAAGGCAGGAGCGTTCCGAATACACTTTGCAGAATCTGTTAGAAAAAGCCAAACACGAATCACACACGGTGAGTGCTCTGGCTTTTTCGTTACAGATTGTCAAAGGGATGAGGTAAAGCGGGCCGGTGTCCGATGCAATACAGTGACTCCCTCACGTCTGTTTTTATCAAAAGTACTTATTTGAGTGATAATGAATCCAAGTTCAACAAATTACAACACCCCTATAAAACGATGGAATGCCTCCAGTCCTTTTTCATCACACTTATAAACTCCAGCATCTTCGAGTACTTCGCAGAATACTTTTCCGACTTCCTGCTGAAGGATCTCTTCAACATTCTCCTCTGTGATGGATGTGTAATTTGGAAGGAATTCATCTACCCAGTCAGCGTGTTTTGCAATCTGTTCATTGCTGCGGATATCTTTTTCTGTCAGGATGTAATCTTTCAGAAGTTCCATCTCTCCTTTTAATCTTGCAGGGAGAACAGCAAGTCCCATTACTTCGATAAGACCGATGTTTTCTTTCTTAATATGGTGCAGTTTAGCATGTGGATGGTAGACACCAAGCGGGTGTTCTTCTGTTGTGATATTATTTCTCAATGTCAGGTCGAGTTCGTAGAGATCTCCACGCTTTCTTGCAATCGGTGTGATCGTGTTGTGCGGTGTACCGTCTGTCTCAGCGAAGATGAAAGCATCTTCATCTGTATAAGATCTCCATGCATTTAAAATGTGTTCAGCCAGATCAATCAGAGGTTTTACTTCTTTGCTCTGAAGACGGATAACAGACAGAGGCCATTTTACGATACCGGCAGTTACATCTTCGTAACCTTTCACAGTGAAGTGTTCAATGATCGGAGCTTTCGCCATTGCGAAAGTATAATTTCCACCCTGGAAATGATCGTGGCTTAAGATAGAACCGCCAACGATCGGAAGGTCTGCATTGGATCCCAGGAAGTAGTGTGGGAAAAGCTTGATGAAATCAAAGAGCTTTTCAAATGCATTACGATCGATCTTCATTGGAATATGCTGTCCGTTGAATACGATGCAGTGTTCGTTATAGTATACATAAGGAGAGTACTGGAATCCCCAAGGGTTATCCTGAATTGTGATCGGGATGATTCTGTGGTTCTCACGGGCCGGGTGATCGAGGCGTCCTGCATAACCTTCATTTTCTACGCAAAGTTGACATTTTGGATAGGAAGAGGATTTCGCTTTTCCCGCTGCTGCAATCGCTTTTGGATCTTTCTCTGGTTTGGAAAGATTGATTGTAATGTCAAGAGTACCGTATTTTGTGTCAACCGTCCATTTGCGATCCTTGGCAATGCGGTATCTGCGGATATAATCACTGTCCTGGCTTAATTTGTAATAATAATCAGTAGCTGTCTCCGGAGAAACTTTGTATTTTTCCCAGAAAGTCTGCTGGACCTGAGCTGGGCGTGGCATCAGAGTATTCATCAGTTTTGTATCAAATAAATCACGGTAGCCGATGCTGTTTTCAATGATTCCGCGTTCTGCGGCGATATCTAAAAGTTCTGCAAGAATGTCTTCCAGAACAAGATTGTTCAGATCACAGTCAACATCTTCATAGTTATCTTCGTGGAACAGATCCAGAAGAAGATTCGTTGTATAAATTCTTTCGGATTCCGGAGTGATTCCGGTATTGATTCCGTATTGTACTAATTTTTTGATCGCATCATAAAGCATATGTCAAGAACCTCCTTAAATTAAGGAATGCCAATGGCATTCCTATAACAAAATATACATTATTTCACATCTGATCTTAGCAGAGATGGGTATTAGTCGAGACGAGAAGCACCGTCTCCGATATCTACTGTGTAGAACTCAGCTTCATGTCCTACTTTTTCAAGATATGTTTTTCCGATTGTTTCGATAAATGTATCTACGGATTCATCTTTTACGATGCTGACTGTGCAACCGCCAAATCCGCCGCCTGTGATACGGGAACCAAGAACACCAGGAATCTTCCATGCAAGGTCTACAAGGATATCAATCTCTTCACAGGATACATCATAATCATCACGCAGTGAAATGTGAGACTGATTCATTAATTTTCCGAAGCTTTCAATGTCTCCGGCTTTCAGTGCTGTAACAGCATCGATTGTACGCTGGTTTTCGTATACAGCATGTTTTGCACGCTGTAACTGGATCTCATCTTTGATCAAGGATTTGTGTGCCTCGAATTCTTCAGGAGTAAGATCGCCAAGTGCCTGAATGTCAAGTTCGCTCTGAAGTGCTTTCAGTGCAGCAGCACATTCGTTTCTTCTGTCGTTATAAGCAGAATCAACAAGACTATGCTTTACTTTACTGTTTGTGATCACAATCTTGGCACCATCAAGAACGCAAGGTGCATATTCGTAGCTTAAATCACTTGTGTCAAGGAAAATTGCGTGGTCTTTTTTACCCATGGCAACAGCAAACTGATCCATGATACCACAGTTGCATCCATTGAAGTTATTCTCTGAATACTGGCCGATCAGTGCAAGATCTGTCATGGAAAGATCTTTGATCTCGAACAGGTCTGTCAGGATCACACCAGTGAGAACTTCAAGGGAAGCAGAAGAGGAAAGTCCGGAACCGTTCGGGATATTTCCCCAGATTACCATATCAAAACCACTTGTGATTGTATGTCCTTTTTCTTTGAACGCCCAGACTACACCAAGCGGATAGTTTGCCCAGTTGTATTCTTTTTTATTTGTCAGATCATCAAGAGATGCTTCTACAACACCAAAGGAGTCCAGATTCATGGAATAAAAATGGATCTTGTTATCCTCTCTTTTGCGTGCAGCACCGTAAGTACCAAGTGTCAGTGCACAAGGAAATACATGTCCACCGTTATAATCTGTGTGTTCACCAATCAGATTCACGCGTCCAGGAGAAAAGTAAAAACGAGCTCCTTCGGAATCACCAAAAAGTTCTGCAAACATATCAAACAATTTTTTTCTTCATCATTATTTACCTCCATTAAAAGTAATCCAGTCGATCAGATTTATTTATATTTATTATATCGTTAATGAGTGAAAACGTCTATAAAAAATACGTGCTGTGGCATGTAATAATGTTGCATTAAAAAGACGAGGTGTTATAATAGATTACAGGATACGGGAAAGGAGCCGGGAGATGACAGAGACTTACAAACATTCGTATAAGTCAGGAGAAATTCTGATGACTTCGTTGTCTGTATATAACACGGGATATCAAAGGTGTGAAGCGGGATATCAGTGGGGGCCAGGAGTCAGGGATCATTATTGTATCCATCATATTTTGTCGGGAACAGGATACTATACAGTTGGAGAAAAGACGTGGAAATTAGAAGCCGGAGATACGTTTATCTTATATCCGGGCGTGGAAGTAAAGTATTATGCCGATCAGCAGGAACCATGGGAATATGCCTGGGCTGGATTTATGGGGACGGATGCGGCATCGATCATTCGAAATACAGGTTTTCTGAAAGAACGTCCTTTTTTAAAAAGAGGAAATGTGCCGGATGAACAGATCCGGAATGGATTGGAACAGATTTATAATGCAAAGGGCAATGGGTATGAAGAAGCGGTTGCCATGACCGGAGCACTTTACAGTCTTCTGTCAGTCTTTATGCACTATCATGAAGGGGAAGATCAGGAAAGAGATGCAAAGCTTTTGTATGTAGAAAAGGCAGAAAATTATATTGAAACCAATTATTCTTATCCCGTGACAGTGGAAGATATCGCAGACTATGTAGGAATCAGCAGAAGTCATCTGTTTCGCTCTTTTCAGACCTATATGAATTGTTCACCAAAAGAATATCTGACAGAATACAGAATCCAGCAGGCTTGCCGTCTGCTGAAAGAGACGGGGCTGTCGGTTTCGGCGATTGCATATTCTGTTGGTTTTGAGAATAATCTTTATTTTTCGAAGGCATTTCGAAAAGTGAAGAAGACAAGTCCGACGGAATACAGAGAAAAGCATAGAAAAAAGAAGGAATGATGCCGAGGCGCAGGACATAAGAATAGAGTAAGAATGTCAAAGGCGGGAAGCTGTCATGATGTCTGGAAAAAGTTGGGGTTATGTAGTACAGTTTTTCTGTCTTCTGGTGTTTTTTGGCATGTCCCCATTTCTGATAAAGATGGATGGGAGAAAAACAATGAGTGTCTCATCTGATTCAGTGCGAAGTCAGAATGTATCAGATGAGGTAAAACCGGTTGCTGCGCTTACATTTGATGACGGTCCTAATGCATCCTCTACCCCGATTCTGTTGGATGGATTAAAGGAACGTAAAGTGAGGGCGACCTTTTTTCTGATCGGCGAAAATGTAGAAAAAGATGAGAATGAAAAAATTGTGAAAAGAATGTATGAGGAAGGTCATTTGATCGGAAATCATACTTATACGCATTGCAATCTGTCAAAGCTGGAAACGGGAGAAGCAAAGAAAGAACTGGAACAGACAGATACAGTGATTGAAAAGATAACGGGAAAACAACCGGTGTTCGCAAGAGCGCCTTACGGGGAACTCCCGGTGGACAGCGAACAAGATCTGAGCAGAATATATATCGGATGGACGGTGGATCCGCTGGACTGGATGACCGAAGATGCAGGGGCGGTTGTAAAAACAGTTGTGGAAGAGATAAATCCGGGAGATGTTATTTTATTGCATGACTGTTATCCTTCTTCTGTGCAGGCGGCTATACGGATTGTAGATCTGTTGCAGGGGAAAGGTTATGAGTTTGTGACAGTGGATCATCTGATCATGGATTGAAAATGTGAATATAAGATTGAAAACAGGAGAGAAAGATGGATTTATTTGATTATATGAGAGAGACAAATAAAGAGAAGGAATCTCCGCTTGCATCCAGGATGCGTCCGGTGACACTGGATGAAGTAGTGGGACAGAAGCATATCATAGGAAAAGATAAATTGCTTTACCGGGCAATTAAGGCAGATAAGCTGAGTTCTTTGATTTTTTACGGACCTCCGGGAACAGGAAAGACAACACTGGCAAAGGTGATCGCACATACAACCAGTGCAGAGTTCAAACAGATCAATGCGACAGTTGCCGGAAAGAAAGATATGGAAGAAGTAGTGAAAGAAGCAAAAGATCTGCAGGGAACGTATGGAAAGAAGACGATTCTTTTTATTGATGAGATTCATCGCTTTAATAAAGGGCAGCAGGATTATCTGCTTCCATTTGTGGAAGATGGAACGTTGATCCTGATTGGCGCAACAACGGAGAATCCTTATTTTGAGGTAAATGGAGCTTTGATTTCGAGATCAAGTATCTTTGAATTGCGTCCACTGGAGAAGACGGATATTAAGGAACTGCTTCTCCGTGCAGTGAATGATACTGAGAAAGGTCTTGGAAGCTTTCATGCAGTGATAGAAGATGATGCACTTGAATTTTTGGCGGATGTGTCAGGTGGAGATGCAAGAAATGCACTGAATGCGATTGAACTGGGTGTATTGACAACGGACAGAAGCGAAGATGGACAAATTCATATTACTTTAGATGTCGCGTCAGAATGCATTCAGAAACGAGTGGTGAATTATGACAAAAAAGGAGATAACCATTACAATATTATCTCTGCATTTATTAAGAGCATGCGCGGCTCAGATCCGGATGCAGCGGTCTTTTATCTTGCAAAGATGTTGTATGCAGGAGAAGATGTGAAGTTTATAGCGAGAAGAATTATGATCTGTGCATCGGAAGATGTTGGAAATGCGGATCCGATGGCACTTACTGTTGCGGTTGCGGCTGCACAGGCAGTTGAGAGGATCGGAATGCCGGAATCTCAGATCATTCTTTCACAGGCGGTGACTTATGTGGCATCTGCGCCAAAGAGTAATTCTGCCGTTAATGCAATATTTGCAGCGAACGATGCAGTACGGAACAATAAAACAACGGTTCCGACACACCTTCAGGATGCACATTATAAAGGTGCACAGAAGTTAGGACACGGAATAGGATATAAGTACGCACATGATTATCCGAATCATTATGTGGATCAGCAGTATCTTCCGGATGAAATAAAAGACGCCAGGTTCTATGAACCCGGCGATCTTGGTTATGAGAAACAGATCAAGGAGCGTTTACAGAAGCTGCGAGAGCAGTAAAGCGTAAATCTCCTGATTTTTTCGATTCCAGTTATTTACAATGGCTTCTGCCTCAGTCTGAGTTGGCACAGTGAGTGTCATATCGATGAGGTGGGAGCCATTTTCTAAAATCTGGCATTTTACTTCATATTCATGGTTTGTATTCAGATAGTAATCCGATTTAACAGAAACCTCTTCTTTCAGATCATATTTTTTCTCATTGATAAAATTATCAATTTCCTGACGAATCTCAGGAGAAATTTTATTTCTGAAATAGTTGATCGTAGCAGCCCCTTCTTCTGTGAGATTATAAAGCGTACGATTATGTGTCAGCTCAATTTTCAGAAGTCCGGAATCCGTTAATTCTGCAAGCGCAGACTGAAGACGAAAATAAGTTGTATACCCTTTATCCAGAATAAATTCTGATATCTGGGAAGTTGTAAGCGGAAAATCGACTCTATCCAACATGTACAACACGATCAGTTTATATAATGTAAATGTTTCAGCCATAATACTCCTTTCCCTGGTACAAGTCATGATCTTTCATATATTTGTGGATCTGATTTAAAACAGTTCGTTTTGCGCCTGTCCACAGAGGTGCGATCAAGAGATCCTTCGGTCCGTCACCGGTCAGTCGGTGAATGACAATTTCCGGACGCAAATGTTGGATACATTCAGTGAGCAGACCGATGTATTCGTCCGCATCCGGGATATGGAAAGCAGGACCGGTATAGGCAGGATCTGAAAGATATTTCTGATATTCAACTGCAAGATCAGTTCCTTCCAAAATGTGGAGAAGCTGCAACTTGATTCCGTCAATATCTGAATGATTCAAATATTCGATTGTCTCAAGCATCATTTCATGAGTCTCTCCGGGCAGGAATAAAATGACATGTACGATAACAGTCAGATTCCGGCGCTTCAGTTCATGTACAGCAGTATCAAATACCTCTAAAGGATAACCTCTGCGAATGTATCTGGCAGATTCTGGGTGAATGGTTTGAAGACCAAGTTCAACCCAGACAGGCTTGATCTGATTCAATTCATCTAAAAGTTCCAGAACATCAGAATCTAAACAGTCAGGGCGGGTTGCGATTGCAAGTACTTTCACATCAGGGTCTTCGATTGCTTCTGTAAAAACTTTCCGCAAATATTCTATGGGGGCATAGGTACTTGTAAAAGCCTGGAAATATGCGATATAAGCATGTACCGGACGCTTTCTGGCAAGAATGGCTTTCCCTTCTGCAAGCTGTTCTGTAATTGTTTTGCAGGCAGAACCGGCAAAATCTCCCGAACCCATACCACTGCAGAAGATACAGCCACCATATCCGATCTTACCATCACGGTTCGGACAAGTCATACCGCCGTTCAATGCAATGCGATATACTTTCTCTCCAAACTTGGATTTCAATGCATAGTCAAGAGAGTGGTAGCGCTTCTCTCCCCACATATTAGATTAAATCCTTAATTGCTTTGCTTACTGTGTCTGCTACACGAGGATCAAAGGCTTCCGGAAGAATGTTGTTTTCATTCAATTCTTCTTCCGGAACAAGACCTGCGATTGCATTGGCAGCAGCAAGTTTCATTTCTTCTGTAATCTGTGTGGCACGTCCTTCTAATGCACCTTTGAAAATACCAGGGAACGCAACAACATTGTTTACCTGGTTCGGGAAGTCAGAACGTCCTGTTCCGACAACTTTGGCACCTGCTTCTTTTGCAAGGTCAGGCATGATCTCCGGTACAGGGTTTGCCATGGCGAACAGAATCGCATCCTTATTCATGGAAGCAACCATCTCTTTAGAAACAATATTCGGAGCAGAAACACCAACGAAAATATCAGCACCTTTTAATGCATCGGCAAGTGTTCCTGTGCGTTCTTCCAGATTTGTAACTTCAGTCATCTGCTGCTGCATCCAGTTCAGGTTCGGTGAGTTCTTGGAAATGATTCCATTGATGTCACACATTGTAATATGAGGGAAACCATAAGTGAGAAGCAGCTTTGTGATAGCAACTCCGGCAGATCCGGCTCCATTCACTACAACACGGCAATCTTCTTTCTTCTTTCCTGTTACTTTCAGAGCATTGATGATTCCGGCGAGGACAACGATAGCCGTTCCGTGCTGGTCATCATGGAAAACCGGAATGTTCAGAAGTTCTTTCAGACGTGTTTCAATTTCGAAACAGCGTGGAGCTGAAATGTCTTCCAGATTGATTCCGCCGAAAGCCGGTGCGATGTTGACTACAGATTTAATAATCTCTTCTGTGTCCTGTGTATCCAGACAGATCGGACTGCGTTGACACCACCGAATTCCTTAAACAGAACCGCTTTTCCCTCCATAACCGGCATAGCAGCAAGTGCACCGATGTTTCCAAGACCAAGAACAGCACTTCCGTCAGATACAACAGCAACTGTATTGGCTTTCATAGTGTATTTATATGCAGCTTCAGGATCCTGTGCGATCACCTTACAAGGTTCAGCAACACCCGGAGTATAAGCGATGGCAAGATCTTCTCTTGAGTTGACATGCGCTTGGCAGTTGTCTCTATCTTACCATTCCATTCTTCATGCATTTTTAAAGCTTTTTCATTGTTTGTCATGATTTTATACCTCTCTGATTTGATTGAATTAATGATACCACTGAAAAAGGAAACACGCAAGTACAGGAAAACAGAGAAAAGTTCAAAAAGTTCTTTCTTTTTAGAAAAATATACTGTATAATAACACCATATTTAAAGCAAATTTCCATTAAAGTCGAATCAGACTTATATTCCCGAAGTATGAATGAATAATCCAGTATGTGAAAAGGCACATGTGAAGTGGATTGACAGAACAGATTTACCTGAAAAGAAAGGAAAAGAATATGACACGAGAAAAATATGAATCATTGCCGCTGGCAACATTGAAAGAACTTGCAAAAGCAAGAAAGATGAGAGGTGTTTCTACATTAAAGAAAGGCGATCTGATCGATGCAATGCTTGAGCTGGATGAGCAGGAAGAGCAGAAAGAGGCAGCAGAAGAAGCGAGAGAAGAAGTGAAAGAAGAGAAAAAAGAAGAGACAGATATTGAACAGCTGGACAGTGGTTTTACAGCAAACGGAATCCTTGAAGTACTTCAGGATGGATATGGTTTCATTCGTTCTGACAATTATCTTCCGGGAGATGGAGATGTCTATGTTGCTCCTTCACAGATTCGCAGATTCGGGCTTAAAACAGGCGACATCCTGACAGGAAATACAAGAGTTAAGACGCAGGGAGAAAAGTTCAGTGCACTTCTTTATGTGTCTACGATCAATGGACTGCGCCCGGCAGAGGCAATGAAGAGAAAGAACTTTGAAGACCTGACTCCGATTTTCCCGAATCAGAGAATCCGTCTGGAGAATCCGGGCTGTACAACAGCAATGCGTATTGTTGATCTTGTTTCCCCTATTGGAAAAGGACAGAGAGGTATGATCGTATCTCCACCGAAAGCAGGAAAAACTACATTATTAAAGGAAGTTGCACTATCTGTACAGAAGACAGAACCGAATATGCATCTTCTGATTCTGTTGATCGATGAACGTCCGGAAGAGGTAACTGATATTCGCGAGGCAATTGAAGGCCCGAATGTAGAGGTGATTCATTCTACATTTGATGAACTTCCGGAGCATCACAAACGAGTATCAGAAATGGTTATCTCAAGAGCAAAACGTCTGGTAGAGCATGGAAAAGACGTTATGATCCTCCTTGACAGCATCACAAGACTTTCAAGAGCATATAACCTGATCGTTCCGCCATCAGGAAGAACACTTTCCGGTGGTCTTGATCCGGCAGCACTTTACAGTCCAAAGCGTTTCTTCGGAGCAGCAAGAAATATGAGAGAAGGTGGAAGCCTTACGATTCTTGCAACAGCACTGGTTGATACAGGAAGCAAGATGGATGATGTTGTTTATGAAGAATTTAAGGGGACAGGTAACATGGAACTGATGCTTGACAGGAAGCTTCAGGAGAAAAGAGTGTTCCCGGCAATTGATATTCCAAAATCAGGAACAAGAAGAGAAGATCTTCTTCTCACAAAGGAAGAACAGGATGCAGTTTATATTATGAGAAAAGCAATGAACGGCATGAAATCAGAAGAGGCAGTGGACAATCTTTTGAATATGTTTTCCCGTACAAAAACAAACGAAGAGCTTGTTCAGCAGATCATCCGTCAGAAATTTATCTAAAAAGGTGTTGCATTATTAAAAAATGTGTGATACAATTAGAAAGCTGTTTAGAGAAAATAATAAGTAATTTAAAAATAGAGAGGTGAAAATCATGCGCGAAGGTATCCATCCTAATTATTATCAGGCAACTGTAACATGCAACTGTGGAAACACATTTGTTACAGGATCTACAAAGGAGAACATCCACGTAGAAATCTGCTCCAAGTGTCATCCATTCTACACAGGTCAGCAGAAAGCAACACAGGCTCGTGGCCGTGTTGATAAGTTCAACAAGAAATACGGTATTAAATAAGAAATACGAAGTGATGAGGGCTGAGGTGGAAATCTCAGTCCTCTTTGTGTTTAGGAGAAATATATGAAATCATCGAATATAGGCGGCCAGGCAGTGCTGGAAGGCATTATGATGAAGAATCGGGAAACATATTCCGTTGCCGTCCGGAAACCAGATGGAGAGATTGAAGTTGATATTCAGGAATACAAAGGAGTTCTCCCATGGAAGGCACCGCAAAAGATTCCTTTCATTCGGGGGATTTTTAATTTTGTGGATTCTCTTGTGCTGGGAATGAAGACATTGACTTATTCTGCAAGTTTTTTTTGAAGACGAGGAAGAAGAGATTCTTACAGAAGATGAGGCAAGAAAGCAGGAGAAGAAGGAAAAACTGATCATGAACCTGACAGTTGTGGTTTCTGTCTTAATTGCGGTTGGTATTTTTATGGTTCTTCCGTATTATCTGAGTAGTATTATAGAAAAACATACCTCTTCACATCTTGTAATGACTGTTTTAGAAGGTGTGATCCGCGTTGCTGTTTTCCTGATCTATATTGTTCTGATTTCCAGAACAAAGGATATCAAGAGAACATTTATGTATCACGGGGCAGAGCATAAGTGTATTAATTGCATCGAACATGGATTGGAATTAAATGTAGAAAATGTACGGAAGAGTTCCAAACAACATAAGAGATGTGGAACAAGCTTTCTTTTCTTTGTCATGATCGTAAGTATTATTGTTTGCTTTTTTATTACGGCAAAGTCCCAGGTTGTGAGAGTACTTCTTCGGATCGCCCTGCTTCCGTTGATCGCAGGAATCTCTTATGAATTGATCCGTCTGGCCGGAAACAGTGATCATCCGGTAATCAATGTACTTAGTAAACCGGGACTCTGGGTTCAGAATCTGACAACAAAGGAACCGGATGACAGTATGATCGAGGTTGGGATCAAAGCAGTGGAAGCAGTGTTTGACTGGAAGACATGGCAGGAGGAGAACCTGAAGCAATGAGAGCAGAATCAGACAAGAGGACGGTGTATAAAACAGATTGCAGCGATTCAATAAGTTTGAAAAAAGCATATAAAGAAGGAAAAGAAATTCTTGCGAAAGCAGGAATTACAGAGGCAGATCTGGATGCGTGGTATCTGTTGGAATTTGTGACAGGGATTACGAAAGCTCGCTATTATATGGATCCGGATCAGAGCATGGATCCGGAAGCATGGAAAAAGTATAAAGAATATCTTGAAAAAAGAAGAAATCATATTCCATTGCAGCATATTACAGGAAGTCAGGAATTTATGGGACTTGAATTTCTGGTGAATGAACATGTGCTGATTCCAAGACAAGATACAGAGGTGCTTGTGGAAGAGGCACTGGAGATGATGAAACAAGAGACATTCAGATCAAAAGATTGTTTGCAACTGTTGGATATGTGTACCGGGTCAGGATGTATTCTTCTGAGCGTAATGCATTATGCAGAACAAAAGGGTATCTTTATAGAAGGAACAGGTGTTGACTTTTCGGAGCAGGCTCTTATGGTAGCGCAGAAAAATGAAAAACATTTGAGAAGCACGAAAAAGGATGAGAAGGGAAAAGTGAACTGGATTTTGAGTGATCTTTTTGAAAATGTCAGTGAAACTTATGATATGATCTTATCAAACCCACCTTACATCAGAACAGCAGAAATTGAGAAGCTTCAAGATGAAGTGAAACTTCACGATCCATTCAGTGCATTGGATGGGAAAGAAGACGGATTGTATTTCTACCGGAAGATTGTTACTGATGCAAAACAATTCCTGAAAACAGGAGGAATACTTGCTTTCGAGATTGGATATGACCAGGGCGAAGAAGTTTCTGATCTTATGAAAAAAGCGGGATATGACAAGGTGTTCGTAAAAAAGGACCTGGCAGGACTTGACCGCATCGTCTGTGGCGTGTACTATTAAAAAGATAAAGAAGATAAAAAATAGAAGAGGATATAGAACTATGTTTGACAGATTAGAGGATTTGGTAATTCGTTACCAGGAAGTAATGGGTGAACTTCAGGAGCCGGATGTGGCGAATGATCCGGAACGTTTCCGTAAGCTGATGAAAGAGCAGAGCGATCTTGCACCAATCGTTGAAGCTTATCAGGAATATAAGAACTGTAAGCAAAATGTAGAAGAGAGTCTGATGATCCTGGAAGAAGAATCAGATGAAGAGATGCGTGAGCTTGCAAAAGAAGAGTTGAATGAATCTAAAGCCAGAATTGAAGAATTGGAGCAGGAACTTAAGATTCTTCTTCTTCCGAAGGATCCGAATGATGATAAGAATGTTATCGTTGAGATCCGTGCCGGTGCAGGTGGAGATGAGGCTGCACTTTTTGCGGCAGAAGTTTATCGTATGTATGTGCATTATGCAGACAGCCGCAGATGGAAGACAGAGATGATCTCTCTGAATGAGAATGGAATCGGCGGATTCAAAGAATGTGTATTCATGATCACAGGACAGGGAGCATATTCCCGTATGAAGTACGAAAGTGGAGTACATCGTGTACAGCGTGTGCCGGAGACAGAAAGTGGCGGAAGAATTCATACTTCAACAATTACTGTAGCCGTAATGCCTGAGGCAGAAGAAGTTGATGTTGTAATTGATGAGAAGGATATCCGTATCGATGTAATGCGTGCATCAGGAAACGGTGGACAGTGTGTCAATACAACGGACTCTGCGGTACGACTGACTCATTATCCGACAGGAATCGTGATTTACAGTCAGACAGAGAAATCACAGCTGCAGAATAAAGAGAAGGCATTCCGACTGCTTCGTTCCAAACTGTATGACCTGGAGCTTGAGAAGAAACAGGCTTCTGAGGCAGCAGAGAGAAGAAGCCAGATCGGTACAGGAGACCGTTCTGAAAAGATCAGAACATATAACTTCCCACAGGGAAGAGTAACAGATCACAGAATCAAACTGACACTTCATAAATTGGATACGATTTTAAATGGTGATCTGGATGAAGTGATCGACAGCTTGATTGCAGCGGATCAGACAGCGAAGCTTGCAAAGATGGAGGAGTAGTACAAGGATGATACCGGAATTCAAACGACCGGAACTGGAAGACAAAGAACTGATTGACTATTATTTCGCACAGGCTCCAAGCAGAAGCTGCGAGAGAACATTTGCGAATGTATATCTCTGGTCCAGACAGTATAAAGTGAAATATGCAATCCTTCATAATGCACTTGTATTTCGTGATGAAGGAGATGGACATACTTATGCTTACCCTGTAGGAAAGCCGGAAGCCGTCAAAGCTGCATTGGAAGAATTGATGAAGATCTGCGAGGATGAAGACTGTGAATTCGGTCTTTACTGTGTGACACCGGAGAATTTTTCACAGATGGAAGAGTGGTATCCGGGACAATTCCGGATTGAATATGACAGAGATCAGGCAGATTACATCTATGAGACGGAGAAGCTTGCAACACTTGCAGGAAAGAAGCTTCACGGAAAGCGAAACCATATTAATAAGTTTAAGCAGCTTTATCCGGACTGGTCTTACGAATCACTCAGTGATGAGAATGTAGAAGAGTGCTTTCAGATGGCTCTGAAGTGGAGAAATTCGAATGGATGTAATGATGATCCTGAGAAGAACGCAGAGATGTGCGTTTCGTTGAATTCCCTCCGTTTATACAAAGAACTCGGCTTTAAAGGCGGAGTGTTGAGAAATGGCGAAAAAATTGTTGCTTTTACAGTAGGGGAAGAACTGTGCAAGGATACATTTGTTGTTCATATTGAGAAAGCATTTGCAGATGTACAGGGAGCATACCCTATGATTAATCAGCAGTTTGTTGAACATGAATGCATGGATTACACTTATGTGAATAGAGAAGATGATGCCGGGGAAGAAGGACTCCGTAAGGCAAAATTATCTTATCGTCCGGCTTTTTTGGAAGAGAAAGGGTTTGTGACAAGAATAGGAGGACAGCAATGATTTCAAAAAAAATGGAAAACATGGTAGCGAACAGCTCTGCAATCCGTGCGATGTTTGAAGAGGGCAACCGTCTTGCAGCAAAATACGGAGCAGAGAATGTATTTGACTTCAGCCTGGGAAATCCAAATGTTCCGGCACCGGAAGCGGTAAAGAAAGCAATGATCGAGATCCTTTCCGAAGAGGATCCGATCGTGCTTCACGGTTATACGAACAGCAATGCAGGTTATGAGGATGTGAGACAGGCAGTTGCTGATTCCTTAAATGAACGCTTTGGAACAAACTTTGCTTCCCGCAATATTACGATGACAGTCGGAGCAGCGGGAGGTCTTAATGTGATTTTGAAATCACTGCTGAATCCAGGTGATGAAGTTGTTGTGTTTGCTCCTTATTTTGGAGAATACAGAAGCTATACAGATAATTATGACGGTGTGATCGTGGAGATATCTCCGGATACAGAGACATTCCAGCCAAAGATTGATGAGTTTGAAGAAAAGCTCTCACCAAAAACAAAGGTAGTCATCGTCAATACTCCGAATAATCCGACAGGTGTTGTATATTCTGAAGAGACGATTCAGAAGCTAGCAGCGATTCTTGAGAAAAAACAGAAAGAATTTGGAACAGAGATTTATCTGATCTCAGATGAACCATACAGAGAACTTGCTTATGACGGAGTAGAAGTTCCATATCTCACAAAGTATTATGCAAATACAGTTGTAGGATATTCTTTTAGTAAATCACTTTCTCTTCCGGGAGAACGTATCGGTTATCTTGTGATTCCGGATGAAGTGGCAGACAGTGAGAAACTGAACGCCGCAGCTAACGTTGCAACGAGAATTCTTGGATTTGTCAATGCACCGACACTGCAGCAGAAAGCGGTGAAGGCATGTCTGAATGAGAAGACAGACATTTCATATTATGACAGAAACAGAGAGACTCTTTATAATGGATTGAAAGAACTTGGATTTGAGTGCATCAAACCGGAAGGAGCATTTTATCTCTTTGTAAAATCACCAGTTGCAGATGAAAAAGAATTTTGTAATACCGCGAAGAAATACAATATTCTGATCGTTCCGGGAAGCTCTTTTGGATGTCCCGGATATGTCAGAATGGCGTATTGTGTAGCATATGAAACAATTGTAAATGCGCTTCCTAAATTTGCGGAGCTTGCAAGAGAGTATAGATAGAGGTAGTACCATGGCTGTAAGAGAAGAACTTTTGAGAAATATACGTAGCGTAGAACATATGTACCGGGTGAGCAGCCACAGCATAAGGTTGTAAAACTGAATACAAATGAGAATCCATATCCGCCGGCACCGGGAGTGGAACGTGTTCTGAAAGAGATGGACACAGACCGTTTTCGCCTGTATCCGGATCCGACTGCGGACGAACTCGTCGGAAGTCTTGCAGATTATTATGGCGTAGGAAAAGATCAGGTTTTTGTAGGAGTTGGATCTGATGATGTGATTTCTATGTGTTTCCTCACCTTTTTTAATTCGGATCTCCCAATTCTCTTCCCGGATATTACCTATTCATTTTATAAAGTCTGGGCAGAATTATATCGGATTCCTTATCACTGTCCAGAACTTGATGAAAACTTTAAGATTGTGAAAGAGGATTATTATGCTGAAAACGGTGGAATTATTTTCCCGAATCCAAATGCGCCGACAGCAATTTATGAAGATCTTGAATTTGTAGAAGGTATCTTAAAGCAGAACAGGAATTCTATCGTGATCGTAGATGAGGCGTATATTGATTTTGCGGGAAGATCTGCGATTGAACTGATCGATAAGTATGATAATCTTATTGTGACACAGACTTTCTCAAAGGCAAGAAGTATGGCTGGTATGCGAATCGGATATGCAATCTCGAATCCGGATCTGATCCGCTGCCTGAATGATGTGAAATATTCTTTTAACTCTTACACGATGAATCAGACAGCTCTTGCCTGTGGTGTGGAAGCGGTTAAAGACAAAGTATATTTTGAAGAAGGAGTTCGTAAAATAGTTGAAACAAGAGAATGGGCAAAAGAAGAGCTTGGGAAACTTGGTTTTGTTTTCCCGGATGCAAAGGCGAATTTTATTTTTGCAAGACATCCAAAGGTTGATGCGAATGAACTTTTCCAGGCTTTGAAAGAGAATAATATCTTTGTCAGACATTGGAATGCACCACGAATCGATCAGTATCTGAGAATTACAATTGGTACAAGAAAAGAGATGGAGACGCTTTTTGATTTTTTGAGAACATATATAAAGGAGAAATAACTGAATGAGTGAAGCTTTGATCAACTGGTTTATGGTGACACTGGGCGGAAAGGTCGGTAAGGAATTTATTCTCTTCCTGATCTCAATGGTTCCGATTCTGGAATTGCGTGGAGGACTGCTTGCAGCAGGACCGGCATTTTTGAACGTGGAACTTGCAAAAGCAGTACCTATCTGTGTGATTGGAAATCTTGTTCCAATCCCATTCATCCTTTTACTGATCACAAAGATCTTTGACTGGATGAAAGGAACGAAGCGTTTGAAGCCGATGGTGGAGAAGTTGGAGAAGAAGGCAATGAGTAAAAGTGACAAGATAGAGAAATATGAGTTCTGGGGTCTTGTACTTTTTGTTGGAATTCCTCTTCCGGGAACCGGAGCGTGGACAGGATCACTGATCGCAGCTCTGCTTGGAATCCGCTTTAGAAAAGCTTTTCCGGCAATTGTTGTTGGTGTCTGCCTCGCAGCATTTATTATGTCAGTCATTTCCTATGGAATTATTGGCGGTATTTTTGGATAAGATAAATATGCAAAGGAAGTGATTTTTATGTTACTGAAAGATAATGAAGAAAAGAGAAATATAGCCTGGAGAACAGTTATGACGGTAACATCGGTCTTGATTATTTTAATTGCTATCTTTTTCGCAGTGAAGCTTTTTACTTCTAATCCTCTGGCAGGAAACTGGGAGAATACAGATGATGGAATGAAGCTCAAAATCAAGAATAATGGTGCGATGACAATTATCCAGACATTGGATGAAAGTACGGTCAGTGTTCCGGTTGAGTATACGATCGACATGGAACATAAGCGTTTTGCGATTCATGTGAATGAAGAGAAACTTGCCACACAGGCTGAAAAGACGAAAAAATATTCCCAGCAGGATCTTAGAGATGTTGCGGATGTGATGGAAGGAACTTACGAATACAGTGTAGAACAGAACGTACTGACACTGACGGATTCAGAATATGGAAGTCAGAAGACATTTGAAAAAAGTGGAAAGTAAAAGGTGATTCTGCCTCAGCAGATGACACAGAAAGTACTTGCAGAGCAGTGGAAACAGGGGGTACAGATCATGTACAGAAATCAGACGAAAGAAGTAAGAATTGGGGATGTTGTGATTGGGGGGGACCACCCGATTGCAATCCAGTCTATGACAAATACAAGGACAGAAGATGTAGAAGCCACAGTGGAGCAGATCCTGCGTCTGGAAAAAGCAGGATGTGAGATCATCCGCTGTACAGTTCCGACAATGGAGGCTGCAAAAGCAATCAAAGAGATTAAAAAACAGATTCATATTCCGCTTGTTGCAGACATTCATTTTGATTATAAGATGGCAATCGCAGCAATTGAGAATGGAGCTGATAAGATCCGTATCAATCCGGGAAATATCGGTGCAAAAGAACGGGTACAGGCAGTAGTAGACAAAGCGAAAGAGTACAATGTTCCAATCCGTGTCGGTGTAAATAGTGGTTCTCTTGAGAAACATCTGCTTGAGAAATATGGTGGTGTTACTGCAGAAGGGATCGTGGAGAGTGCGCTGGACAAAGTTCACCTGATCGAGTCTATGGGCTATGACAACCTTGTTGTCAGCATTAAATCTTCTGATGTTCTGATGTGTGTGAAGGCGCATGAGCTGATCGCTAAAGAATGCCCATATCCGCTTCATGTTGGAATTACAGAGTCTGGAACCGTATATTCAGGAAATGTGAAATCTTCTGTAGGACTTGGAATCATTCTCCATGAGGGAATCGGTAATACAATTCGTGTTTCCCTGACGGGAGATCCGGTAGAAGAGATTCGTACAGCAAAACTGATCCTTAAGACACTTGGACTTCGCAAGGGAGGTATTGAGGTTGTATCCTGTCCGACTTGTGGAAGAACAAGAATTAATCTGATCAAGCTTGCAAACCAGGTAGAAGAGATGGTAGCAGACATTCCGCTTGATATTAAAGTTGCAGTTATGGGATGTGTTGTAAACGGACCTGGAGAGGCAAAAGAAGCCGATATCGGAATTGCAGGAGGTATTGGGGAAGGACTTTTGATCAAGAAGGGTGAGATCGTCAAGAAGGTAAAGGAAGAAGAACTTCTTGATACTTTAAGACAGGAGTTATTGAATTGGAACAAATAAAGAATGAAAAAACATTTTTTCATGTATTTCCCACATTGAAAGTAGAAGAGGAATTTAAAGTTCTCTTTGCTGATGTGGAAGTTAAGAAAATCACGACTAATTCCGGTCGTGATTTTCTGCATGTACATTTAAAGAGCCATCATCTGATCCCAAAGAAGAAAATATGGCAGATGGAGCAGCGGATCAAAGAGCAGCTCTTTGGAACATCTTCTGTAAAACTTCAGATTCTGGAAGAGTATGAGCTGTCTGAGCTTTATACACCGGAAACAGTGATGGAAGAGTACAAAGAGAGTTTGATTCTTGAACTGAAAGAAATCAGTGTCCTTGCTGCAAACATGTTTTCGCAGGCAGAAGTGAACTATGAAGAGGGAAATGTCGTCCGTCTGGAGCTTCTTGATACGATTGTTTCCGAAGGAAGAAAAGAAGAGATCATGAATCTGCTGGACAATGTATTCAGGAATCGTTTTCATATGAATGTTGATATCCGGGTTACATATAAAGAAAACGAGGGTCAGGGAAGCAGAGAATATGACGAGCAGAGGATTCAGCAGGAAATTAATGCAATCTTTGAACGGCGCGCGAAACAGAGAGGCGAATATGAGGAGCGAAAGTCTGCTGTGGAGGCAAAGAAGAAGTCATCCGAATCAGGAAGCTCGTCTTCCGGAGAAAAGAAAGCAGAGACTTCAGGAAAATCTTCTTCAGGAAATGCAGCAGCTTCGGGCGGAAAGAAAGAGTTCAAAAAGAAGGAATTCCGCAAGAAGGATTATGTGCGTCCGGTGAAGATCGGAGACGATCCGAACCTGATCTACGGAAAGAATTTTGAAGATGAGCCAATCAAATTGGAACAGGTTGTTTCTGAGATGGGTGAGATCACAATTCATGGTAAGATCATCAATTTTGATACACGAGAGATCAGAAATGAGAAGACGATCATTATCTTTGCTGTGACTGATTTTACGGATACAATCACGATCAAGATGTTTGCCAGAAATGATCAGTTACCGGAGATTCTCGGAGATTTGAAGAAAGGTGCTTTCGTTAAGATCAAAGGTGTGACGACAATTGATAAATTCGACGGTGAGCTGACAATTGGTTCAATTACCGGAATCAAGAAGATTGGAGACTTTACGGTCTCAAGGCAAGATCTCAATCCAACGAAACGTGTAGAACTTCATTGCCATACAAAGATGAGCGATATGGATGGAGTTTCTGAAGTGACAGATATCGTCCGCAGAGCACATGACTGGGGACATCCGGCGATTGCAATTACAGATCATGGTGTAGCTCAGGCGTTCCCGGTTGCAAATCACTATATTGAGACATTGGATAAAGATGATCCTTTTAAAGTTCTATATGGCGTGGAAGGCTATGTGGTCGATGACTTAACTGAGATTGCAGTTAATGCAAAAGATCAGACATTGGATGATACCTATATTGTTTTTGATATCGAGACAACAGGATTCAGTTCTATCCGTGACAGAATTATTGAGATTGGAGCTGTGAAGGTTGAGAATGGCAGATTGTAGACAAGTTCAGTACCTTTGTAAATCCGGAACGCCCGATTCCTTTCGAAATCACAAATCTGACAAGTATTACAGATGAGATGGTGCTGGATGCTCCGACAATCGAGGTTGTGCTGCCACAGTTTCTCGAATTTATTGGTGAGGGCGCATTGGTTGCGCATAATGCAGGATTTGATGTCGGGTTTATCGAACAGAATTGTCGTGTGCTTGGTCTGGAACAGGAATTCACAGCTGTTGATACAGTGGCTCTTGCACGTGTGCTGCTTCCGACCCTTTCGAAATATAAATTGAATCTGGTTGCAAAAGCACTTGGAATTTCATTAGAAAATCATCACCGTGCGGTTGATGATGCAGGGGCAACAGCAGAAATTTTTGTAAAATTTGTTGAAATGCTCAAAGATCAGCACATCATGAATTTAAAAGAAATGAACAAGTTTGGGGATCGTAATGTTAATGCAATCCGTAAGATGCCGACACATCACATTATTTTGATCGCACAGAATGATATTGGAAGATATAACTGTATCAGCTGATCACGGCATCTCAATAATGACAATATTATGCAAGAAGAACCGAGAATTCCGAAAAGTCTGATCAATGAACACAGAAGAAGGAATCATTATCGGAAGTGCCTATGAGGCAGGAGAA
>ENA-OQAZ01000053-OQAZ01000053.1-human-gut-metagenome-genome-assembly--contig:-NODE-53-length-52700-cov-9.048086_pt1 | contig 52700 bp, 65 predicted proteins | sample MGYA00242737_ERZ504531 | MGnify/ENA primary metagenome ERZ504531 (study PRJEB26092, sample SAMD00036244) | human gut metagenome | host: Homo sapiens | study: EMG produced TPA metagenomics assembly of... | reverse complement strand
AATGTTTGTATTTTTTTGCTCATAAAGCACCTGCATGATTTGCGGGAGAATATTCTGGCCGAAATCCAGTTTCACGTAAGTGAGGTTCTGGGTAGCGGCCTTTTCTTTTTCCGTAAAGACGAGGGTAGGAGTGCTGCCGTCGAACAGGTGCAGATGAGACGGCAAAGTCAGCTGTCGGTCGATGACCAGCCGGAGCGGGTTCTGTCCGTACCATTCGCGTACCGTGAGCGAAGGATTGTCGAGCAAGGCCGTGCGTCGTCCTACGAGAATCGCTTTCTGTTCGGCCCGCATCTTGTGAACCGCCAAGGTAGAGAGAGGAGTGGAAAGGCGTACCGCGTTTCCGTCTTCACGCCGGATGTCCAGAAAACCGTCGGCCGACTGTGCCCATTTCAGGGTGATGTAAGGACGCTTTTTCAGGTTGAATGTCACGAAAGCACGAATCAGTTCCCGGCATTCTTTTTCCAGTACACCGACCGTCACTTCAATGCCGGCATCCCGCAATTTTTGGATTCCCCTTCCGGCTACCAAAGAAAATGGGTCCACGCAGCCTACTACGACTCTCGGAATCCCTTTCCGTATGATTAAGTCGGCACAGGGAGGAGTTTTCCCATAGTGAGAACAGGGTTCTAAGCTCACATAAATGGTGGCATCCTTCAGCAGACTTTCATCTTTGACTGAGGCGATGGCATTCACTTCGGCATGTCCTTCCCCGCACCGCACGTGATAACCTTCACCGATGATTTTTCCGTCGCGTACAATGACGGCCCCCACCATGGGTTGGGAGCTGCATGGCAGATACCGTTTCGGGCCAGTTGTATGCAGCGCCGCATATATTTTTCGTCTATCGTCATATTCTTCGTTTTTTATCGTTACTTTTGCAACTATGCATCCGGTTTATGTACATATCAAAAAAGAGCTGAGTCCTTTTTATGCAGAAGAAGAGGCTTCAGCCATGGCAAAGTGGATATCTTCGGATATTCTGCATCTCTCTACTCTTGAACTTTATACAGGCAAAGATATGAATTTTTCCACGAAAGAGTGGGAGGAACTGGAGGATATTCTTCGGCGCTTGAAGCAGCGGGAACCCCTTCAGTATATTTTGCAGGAAGCCTCTTTTTGTGGAATGTCTTTTCATGTGGAACAAGGGGTACTGATTCCTCGTCCGGAAACGGAAGAGCTGGTGGAATGGATTGTCTCCGATTATCGGGAGGCAGGACAGGTGCGTATTCTGGATATTGGCACCGGAAGCGGCTGCATTCCCGTATCGCTGGCGCAGCTGTTGCCGGAAGCGCAGGTTTCTTCGTGCGATGTGTCGGCTGAGGCTTTGCGCATTGCAGCTATGAATGTAAAGCGTTATGGAGACAAGGTGACTCTGTTCTGTGCCGATATTCTGAAAGAGGAACTTCCTGAATGTCAGGTAGACGTGCTGGTGAGTAACCCTCCTTACATTACGGAAAGCGAGCGGACGGATATGGAGGCGAATGTACTCGACTGGGAACCTGAACTGGCATTGTTTGTGCCCGATTCGGATCCGTTGCGGTTCTACCGGAGGATAGCCCGGAAAGGACTTGACTGGCTTTCGGAAGGAGGAGCATTGTATTTTGAAATCAACCGAGCTTACGGGGCTGAGACTGTGCGGATGCTGGAGGCGCTTGGATACCGCCAGATTGAATTACGGAAAGACTTGTCGGGAAACGACCGGATGATAAAAGCAATCAGACCATGAAAGAATATAGTGAAGCAGAGATAAAAAGTAAGGCCGAAGTGTATTGTTCGTCGGTGGAGCGTTGCCCGTCGGACGTGGAGGAGAAAATTCGCAAGTGGGGGGCTTCGGAAGAAGTGACAGAACGGATTATGGCCTATTTGCAGAAAGAACGTTATTTGGATGCGGCTCGTTTTTGCCGGTTTTATGTGCGCGACAAGTACCGTTTCAATCAGTGGGGGCGGATGAAGATTGCACAGATGCTCCGTATGAAACGCCTGTCGGACGAAGACATCCGTGCCGGACTGGAGGAAATCGATACCGAAGAATACGACGGAATCCTGAAAAAGATGCTGAAGCAGAAAATGAAAGGAATAAAAGCTGCCAATGACTATGAACGGAGCATGAAGCTGATTCGTTTTGCTGTAGGTCGGGGCTTTACGCTGGAAGAAGTACGTCGTTTTGTCAATCAGGTAGAACCGGATGAATATTTTGACTGACATCCGGGACTTCTTGTTTCCTCGCCTCTGCATGGCTTGCGGACGGAAGTTGCAGGTCTCCGAACAGGCTCTTTGCTGTGATTGTCTGTCACAGCTCCCTCATACGCACTTAGGAAATACACCGGGCAATGAAATGGAAAAGATTTTCTGGGGTCGTTTCCCGATACAGCGGCGTCGGCTTTGTTTTATTATGCCCGTGGAGGGAAAGTTGCCCATATATTGGCCGGCATGAAATACTATGGCCGTCAGAAAGTCTGCCGGCAGATGGGAGAGATGCTGGCGCATGAATTGCTCCCGACGGGTTTCTTTGAGGGAGTAGATTATTTGTTGCCGGTTCCCTTGCATCCCGACCGTCTGCGTACCAGGGGATATAACCAGAGTCGTCTGCTGGCAGAGGGCATTTCTGAGCAGACAGGCATTCCGGTGTGCGACGGGTTGCTCTGTCGGGTGCGAAACAACCAGACCCAGACCCATAAATCCGTGCTGGAACGGCAGGAAAACACGGTTCATCTTTTTCATCTGGCTGGCGATACCCGTATGCTGCAAGGCAAACATGTGATGCTGGTGGATGATGTGCTGACCACAGGGGCCACGTTGGGTGCCTGTGCAGATGTACTGGCTGATATTGAGGGAATAAGCATCAGCATTGTTACACTGGCGTGGACGAAATAAAACAATCTGACGGGTTTTAGTAAAATTAATGCTCTTAAATTTTCTATTCCCGATGTATTTCTATAATTTTGCAAAAACATTTATCAGAGAATTAAAAAGTTATGAAAGCTTTGGAAAGATTATTTGCAGAAAAGTTGCTGAAGGTGAAGGCTGTGAAGATTCAGCCGGCTAACCCGTTTACTTGGGCATCAGGTTGGAAATCGCCGATTTATTGTGACAATCGTAAGACGTTGTCATATCCTGCACTTCGTAACTTCGTAAAGTTAGAAATTTGTCGTGTTATTCTTGAAAAATTCGGTGAAGTAGACGCCATCGCAGGTGTAGCTACAGGTGCGATTGCACAGGGTGCGCTGGTGGCAGAAGAGTTGAACTTGCCGTTCGTATATGTTCGTTCAAGCCCGAAAGACCATGGCTTGGAAAATTTGATTGAAGGTGAATTGCGTCCGGGTATGAAAGTGGTTGTTGTAGAAGACTGATTTCAACCGGTGGAAGCAGTTTGAAAGCGGTAGAAGCTATCCGTCGCGACGGTTGTGAAGTAATTGGAATGATTGCTTCTTTCACTTACGGTTTCGATGTATCAGTAGAAGCCTTCAAGAAAGCAAAAGTAGAACTGGTTACACTGACCAACTACAATGCGGTGCTGGAAGTAGCTTTGAAGACCGATTATATCAATGAAGAGGATATCCCTGTGCTGCAGGCATGGAGAGAGGATCCTTCTCACTGGACTGGAAAATAATAGATTCTGTAACTGGGAAAGCAGTCTCGGATTGTAAATAGGAGATGTCATCCTGAGCGAGTCCACTCTGCTCAAGATGACATTTTTTTATGCGATGACGGGAGAATTTTCCTGAAGATTGAAAAAATATGGCTGTACAATTTGAAAGCAATGTGAAGCATGTTCCTTATAGTCAGGAACGAGTATATAACAAACTGTCCGACCTGAATAACCTGGAAGGAGTTCGGGAACGTCTGGACATGGTGAAGGACAAGCTGGACGGGAAACTGGAAGATATGTCGTTCGACCGTGATTCCATTACCTTGAAAGTACAGGGCATCAGTCTTACATTGCGCATCATTGAGCGTGAACCTTTGAAGTGCATCAAGTTTGAAGGTGACAAATCGCCCATACCTTTGAATCTGTGGATTCAGATTCTTCCTGTAACACAGGAAGAGGCTAAAATGAAAGTGACTATCCGTGCGGAAGTGAACATGTTCATGAAAGCCATGGTGTCAAAGCCCCTGCAGGAGGGAGTAGAGAAACTGGCTGACATGCTGGCCATGCTTCCTTATTAATTGAAATGACCGGCAGATGCCGGAGATAAAAACTGAAATTATGGCTCAAAAACTTTGGGAGAAAAATGTACAGGTAAATGCGGAAATTGACCGCTTTACCGTGGGACGTGACCGCGAAATGGACATGTATCTGGCAAAGTACGACGTGTTGGGTTCGATGGCGCATATTACCATGTTGGAAAGTATCGGCCTGCTGACCTCGGACGAACTGAAGATTTTGCTGGAAGAACTGAAAAATATATACGCTTCCGTAGAACGCGGGGAGTTTGTGATTGAAGACGGAATAGAGGATGTACATTCACAGGTGGAGCTGATGCTGACACGCCGCCTGGGGGATGTGGGAAAGAAAATCCACAGTGGACGTTCGCGCAATGACCAGGTGCTGGTCGACTTGAAGCTGTTTATCCGTGCTCAGTTGAAATCGGTGGCAGAAGCTGTAGAACGTTTGTTCCATGTACTTATTTCTCAGAGCAACCGTTACAAGGATGTGCTTATGCCGGGATATACCCACCTGCAGATCGCCATGCCTTCTTCTTTCGGTCTGTGGTTTGGAGCTTATGCAGAAAGCTTGGTGGACGATATGATGTTCCTTCAGGCTGCTTATAAGACTTGTAACCGTAATCCATTGGGCTCGGCAGCAGGGTATGGCTCTTCTTTCCCGTTGGACCGTGAGATGACCACTCGTCTGTTGGGATTCGATTCAATGAATTACAATGTGGTGTATGCCAGATGGGCCGTGGCAAGGTGGAACGCAACGTATCGTTTGCGCTGGCTTCTATTGCCGGAACACTGTCGAAGATGGCGTTTGATGCCTGCATGTTCAGTTGTCAGAACTTCGGCTTCGTGAAGTTGCCCGATGAATGTACCACCGGTTCCAGCATCATGCCGCACAAGAAGAATCCCGACGTGTTTGAGCTGACCCGTGCCAAATGCAACAAGATTCAGGCCCTTCCGCAGCAGATTATGATGATTATGAACAACCTTCCTTCCGGTTATTTCCGTGACCTTCAGATTATCAAGGAAGTGTTCCTTCCTGCTTTTGAGGAGTTGGAAGACTGCTTGCAGATGGCTACTTACATCATGGAGAAAATCAAAATCAACGAACATATTCTGGATGACGACAAATACCTGTATATGTTCAGTGTGGAAGAGGTGAACCGTCTGGCTTCAGAAGGAATGCCGTTCCGTGATGCATATAAGAAAGTAGGGCTGGACATTGAGGCTGGAAACTTCTCACACGATAAGACCGTACATCACACGCATGCCGGAAGTATCGGTAACTTGTGTAATGACAAGATTGAAGAACTGATGCAGCAAGTGGTAAGTGGCTTCAATTTCGAGAAAGTGGTTCAAGCTGAAAACTCACTTTTAGGAAGATAATTGCATAAAATTAAAAAGAAAACGGGTGAAAAGTTTGGAGTATATCGCAAAACTCCCTACATTTGCACCCGTAAACGCGGAAATAGCTCAGTTGGTAGAGCATAACCTTGCCAAGGTTAGGGTCGCGAGTTCGAGTCTCGTTTTCCGCTCTTTCTTTGAAAGGATGCTCGAATGGTGGAATCGGTAGACACGAGGGACTTAAAATCCCTTGGCCATTGCGGCTGTGCGGGTTCAAGTCCCGCTTCGAGTACAGGAATAAACGCTAATTACTTGATAATGAGTAGTTAGCGTTTTTCTTTTATCCGTTTTTGGCGTTAAGCCGAAAGTGAAACCAAGATTTGACTTTTCTTTGCTTTTAGTTTATGTTATAACTGATATTGAATTGAAACTAAGATTTCTCTTGGTCGCATTTTAATCCATGAAGTATATTGTTGGATAGCCGAATAAGTTGTATATCGATATTCTTTTTGGTTGAACAAGTTGCACAGACTCATGGAAAACCGCCATTTGTTCTTGATATACGAAGTTTCGGCATCTGCAAGCCATACATGCTGATGATGGTTTTCGTCGAGCTGGTTATAATAATGTTCGCCAGTAAGACGGATTTGGTAGGTAGAGTTTCCTATTTCAAGGTAGATTTGCTGACGGATGTTCCATAAGGCAGGTAAATTATTGTTTCTTCCGATAAGGGAACGATTGCAGGTAAGAGATGCCAAATACGAGGTGTTGAGCCAGGAAAGGGGTGTCCAGTTGATTTTAGGAGTTAGTACGAGTTGGGTGTAGCAGTAGTTTTGGATGGAACCCTGTCCTGCTTGTTTCCCTTCGCTATGAATGAGCTGGGTTTCCAGTGAAGTTTTTAGATTCCAGTTATAGAAGCCTTTTGAGAGCAGACTGGTGAGGCTGTAGCTGCGATTGTGATTAGGTACTTCCCAGGTTGTAAGAAAAAAGATACTATCTCGATATTCTGAATGAGTCAGTTGTTGGTTTTTCTGGTTCCAATAGCTTCCTGAAAGTGACCAGAAAAATTCGTGGACAGTCCGTTTGTAGGTCAGGTAAAAGGAGTAGAGTTGATTCTGAAATTCTGGGACATGGGATGAAAAGGAAGCTACGGTCCGGTAGTTCTGCCAGTAGGAATACGGGTAGTAAGCGGTGGCTTCTTCGTTTTTCTGCTGGAGTTGGGCACGGGTGATTAACTCCCAACGTGGACTGAACTGCCAATATAGTGAGGCCGTCGGACTGATTCGTAAGTCTGTATATTGTGGATTGGTTTTTCTTAGATAAGCCGCATTGGCAGATACAGTCAAGCGGAAAGTGTTTCGTTCCCACATCCACATAGGAGTGGCGTAGAGCTTGAACTGGGGACTGGAGAAATTGGTTGTCTGATGCAACAACAACCATTCCCCTTGGATGCCTCCAGTAATTCCAAAAGTCATTCCGTTCTTTTTCCATTGGCAATAACCTTGGTTATCCATATAAGCCTGTTGCAGCCCGAGCGACTGGTTGACTTGCGCAAATTGAAGTGTAGTGGGGTGGTAGGTATAGCGGAAGAAAGAGCGAAAGCCGGAGGTAGTTTGCTTGCGAGTGGTCAAGAGATTCAATTGGTTGGTTAGCTGAAGGTTGTTCGTTTGCAGATTCTGTGTCAGTTCCCGATTGCCATGTAGGTTCTCCTGACTGTGCCCCCAAGTTCCATGGGCTTCCAGTAGATTACGAAAGAAAGACCGTGTGCCATTCCGTTCATAGTTGTAGGAGGCCTGTGCCTGATGCGTATACAGACTGTAATCTTGTGCTTGTGCGACATGGATTGTATCAGAAGGATAGTAGTAAATCTCTTGAGTCCCCTGGTTACGGTGCTGTTCATCGTACAGATAGTGAAGGTGAAACGGGACTGTTGTTCTTCATTTTTTCGGTAAAGACGGTTCACAGATGCCAGATGGGTAATATTGTCCATTAACCGTTGTTTTTCCAAAGGGAATGAAAAAGTGGGTTGGTTGATAAAGGTCGGAACATCGGTAGGCGTGAGAAAGTTTTGGTTATCGGAAATCAGCTGTTGCAGTTCGGTGGAAAGATCTTTTCCGGTCTGGTCTGCCTTATATAAATAGATACCTTGCCGTTCACGAGCCAGTTGTAAAGCATTGAGCTTTCCGTTATACAACATTTGGTCGCCATACCCGCCGGCTGCCTGCAAGGTGAGTAGCCAGCGGGAACGGATCTCCGGTTTTAGTGTGAGGTTCAAAGCCACTTTGTCACTTGGCATTTTGTTGCGTAAGGAACGGATGGGCTGGAAGTGCTCAATCACTTCGGCATCTTTCACCGCATCTGCTTTCAAGTTCTCAGTGACTTGATTGTACCGGCCTCCTGACACATCCATTCCTTCCACAGTAAACTGGCTGATAGCTTTTCCGTTGTATCGGATTTCCCCACTTTGTTCGTTTACGTCAATTCCCGGTAGTCTTTTCAGTGCCTCCTTGATGTTCTGTTCTTTCCCGGAAGTGAAACGAGATAGGTCATATTTCACGGTATCTTGTCGTCCATAGATACGTCCTCCCTTGATTTCCACTTCTTTCAAGGAGATGGCTTCTGGTTTCAATTGAAATGTCATTCCTTTTCCCTTCTGGACTGGCTGGCTTTCTTTCTGGTATCCCAAGTAGGTGACATGTACCGTCCATGTATTGTTTTCGGAGACGGAAAACGAAAAACATCCTTTCGGATCGGTTAAGTCATACTTGTAGATGGTACTGCTTGAGTCACGGGTGAGGGTGACCGTAGCCCTTTCCAGTGGTTGGTGCGTTTCGCTGTCGATGACTTTTCCTTTTATGAAGAACTGCGCTTGCATCTGACAGGTGAAAAGCAGGAAGAAGAAAAAAATCAGGGATTTCATACGGCAGGAGGATTATTCAGACTGTTCAATGGGGTTATAAGGTATGGAGAATGATTTCATCGGGTTCCCATGCTCATCGGTCACACTGACCTTTACATTGGGCGCAGTCGAGGCGAGAAAACTCATCGGGTCTTTGGCCATCCGTTCATACATTTTGTTTAAGTTGGAACGTGAAACTTTTTCCCTTCCTTTGAGATTGATTAGAATGGGTTTCGGGATTTTGCATTGCTCTATCCCGGTACAATTGAATGTATAGTGCTTCTTGTCATCCTCTGCTTTGATAATCAGTCCCGGCAATCCGAACAGTTTCCAGGTCCTTCCGAGACTGGAATCTCTAAGGTGTACCAAACAGTATAGTTTCTGCCTTTAAAATGGCAGATAGCCTTTTGGCAGGAATAAGAAAGAAGGGTAGTTGTATCAGGAAGAAGCGTCCATTCCGGCATTTCCTCTTTTTCCTCACACAAGAAATTGGTGGTTGCTAGGCGGTCGAGCGTGGTGACTTTTCCTGCGGGGTAATGTTTGAATATCTGGTAAGAAATCCGGGGATTTCCAATTGCAGTGGCATGTTGTAGCATGGTTTCCTTGGATGCGCCTGCTTTGGCATCAGCCATCAATAACGAGTCACGTACATAAAAGTTATAGCTGTAGCATTTGCTATACTGTTTGCCAATCTCGAGCATCAAGGTTTCTTGACTGAGTTTGGCATCTTCTGAAACCGTATCTTGCAGATAAATCATCTCGTATTGTACCTTGATGCGTTGGGTATCAATGGAGTCTTGGTTAAAGATGGAACCTGTATCCACGACAAATATTTGTGCGTGTGAAGAGATTGCAGTGTACAGACAGCCTAACAGACTGAATGTAAGAAATAAAGTTTTTTTCATTTTCTCGTAATTTAAAGTTTTCTGATGCAACAAAGGTAAATGGATACACGGCGAATTTCAGAGAAAAGTTATTACTGAAATATTATTCTTTTTAAATTGGGAGAAGGGACGTACCTTATAAATCGTATAAGGTTTTTTTGTAGAAAAGAATTTGAAAGATGGGAAAACAAATCAAACTGGTGTGGGTATTGACAATCGTAACTGCTTTGCTGGTAATTGGTGGGCAAGTGTATTGGCTGCATCATCAATACACCTATACAGCGTTGGCCTATATGGCCCGGTTGAATGATACCCTGCTGGTGCTTCAGGATAAGAATTTTACATCGACATTAGATGCTAACCATACCATCAAAATGATGGACACGAATCGGACAAAGAAAGATTCTGATTTGGTCAAGCTAGGGTATTCTTTGAAAATGAATTTTGAGGAAGGGAAAGCTGAATCGTATGTCAGGTTTTCTAAATTATATGATGCGGATTCGTTGGGTAATTTGCATCTGGTAGACTCATTTAATGTCACCGGTTTGTCTCTCGACCAGGTTGTGAATGCAAGTTTGCATTATACTAAGTATGCAGGCAGGTCGTTTGATTTGCATGCATTAGATTCACTCTTCACCAGCCACCATATTCATGCGATGGATTTGCAGCAGGTCAAACTTGATTCTTTTCTTTGGCAGGGGACGTATGTGGTTGAGAAATCGTGCATGAGGTATCGCATGAAATTTATCTACCTTACAATCCTTTTGTCCGCGATGCGGTGACAGGATATATCGACCTTCCGACAAATCCATTGTTAAAAGAGATGGGATGGCAGCTGGTCGGTTCACTTATACTGATTCTGTTATTGATTTTCTGTTTGATTTATCAAGTACGAACCATCTTGAAACAGTACAAACTGGATGAATTGAGGAAAGGTTTCGTCAATACGATGATTCATGAGTTGAAACGTCCGGTGCAGACCTTGAAGATGTGTGTGGCGTTCTTGAACAACAAGCGGATGCGGAAAGATGAGCAGATGATGGATGAAGTGGTGAAAGACTCTATGTTCGAACTTGATAATCTTTCAGCCTATTTGGTGAAGGTACGCGAGATGACGCGGGCGGATGATGAGCAGACCCCGCTTTCTGTACGTTTGTTTAATTTGAGTGAGACCTTGGAGAAATTGTTGAGGCTGACCGTGATTCCGGTTGACAAACATGTACGTTTTGAAACTCAGCTCACCCCTGAACAGTTGTGGGTCGCTGCCGATTCCGTACATCTCACGAATAGCATCAGTAACCTGGTGGAGAATGCCATAAAGTATTCGGGTAATGAGGTCTGCATTCGTATCAGTGCCTCGCTGACAGAAGGTAAGCTGGTGATACAGGTGGCCGACAATGGCTTCGGTATATCTCCCCAAGACCAGTTGCATATTTTCGATAAATTCTACCGCTCGGAGCAGGTCATTGACCGTAGCTTGCCGGGAATTGGGCTGGGATTGAGTTATGTAAAACTGATGGTGGAAGCCCATGGAGGGACTGTGGGTGTAGAAAGTATATTGGGTAAAGGTTCAGTCTTTACCCTCGAGATCCCTCAATCAAAATGACAATGTATGAAACACTTGAAGATTCTTTTTGCAGATGACGATTTGAGGTATGCCATGATTCTGAAACGCTTTCTGGAAGCTGAGGGGTATGAGGTGTTCTATGCCGGCAATGGACGGATTGCTTTGGAGCAATATCCCGAAGTGAAACCGGATTTGGTGTTGCTGGATATCAATATGCCCGAGGTGAATGGGTATGAGGTAGCCCGACAGATTCGGGAGCGTGACCGGCATGTGTTGATTTTCTTCCTGACAGACCGTTCTGACAAGAAGGATCGTCTGGAAGGCTTTAAAGTGCGGGCCAATGATTATCTGTCCAAACCTTTCTACCCAGAGGAACTGATTGCCCGGATTCAGGAGCGTTTCGGGGATGTGGAAGATACGGTGGACAAAGAAGTGTATCAGTTGGGATATACTACTTTTGATTATACGAACAATGAATTGCGTACCCAAGCCAATAAGGTGATGATTACTTCCCGTCAGGCAGAAATCCTCCGTATGCTGATAAAGAACAAGAGTTCTGTAGTGAGTAGGAAGCAGTTGCTGGAGCAGGTATGGGGAGATGCTTCGTATGCTAACTCCTTGGCCTTGAACGTACAGATTACGTACTTGCGCAAGGCTTTGAAAGGAGATTCATCTGTTAAAATCGAATCGGTGATGAAAAAAGGCTATGTGCTGCGGGGATAGTTGAAGACAGGCTCTAACCTCCATGCTGGGTGGTCGCAAATTTTGCGACTATCACTTAACCCTCTAATTCTTCATGCATGGCATTTATTACAATTCCTGGTGTCATTGCTCAGTACTGCTTAGGCAGTACTACAGTACTCCCCTGAAAGTACTACAGTACTTCCTTGACAGTACTGCAGTACTTCCACGGAAGTACTGGAAATTATGAAGCTGATATAAATAAAGTTGTTATGAAATTGCTGCTTTATCAGCTGGCAGCACGCAGCTGGTTGAACAAGTCCTTCTGTTTTTCGGTCAGGGAGGTCGGGATATTGATGTGGTACGATACAATCATATCGCCGAACTGGCCGGTCTGTTTGTACACCGGGAATCCTTTTCCTCTCAAACGGACCTTCGTGTCGTTCTGTGTACCCGGTTTTACTTTCAGTTTGACGATTCCGTCCATGGTCTTCACCTGTACTTCTCCACCCAGTACGGCAGTGTACAAGTCGATATTGACGTGGGTGTAGAGGTCATCTCCCTTACGTTCGAAGGTATCATCCTTATCGATGACAAAGGTGATGTACAAGTCTCCGTTTTCTCCTCCGTTCATGCTTTCTGGCCGTAGCCTTTCAGACGGATGGTCTGTCCGTCGGCCACACCTGCCGGCACAGTGATACGGATATTTTCACCGTTGATGCTGAAAGTCTGTTTGTGGGTGACGTAGGCTTCATTGAGCGACAAGTGCATCTGTGCTTCTATATCCTGTCCCCTCGACATGGTGTGGTATCCTCCTCGTCCACCTCTTCCGTGGCCGAAAAGCTGTTCGAAGAAATCGGAGAAGCCGCTTGCCCCTGTTCCTCCAAATCCTTCCGTAAATTCACCGTCGTTCATGGAGTACCAGTAGCCGGAGCCACCGTGCTGTTGCTGTGCCCTGCTGTATGCCTCACGTTCCTGCTTAAACTCATCGGCATGTTTCCAGTGTTCGCCATATTCGTCGTATTTCTTACGCTTTTCCGGATCGCTCAATACTTCGTTGGCTTCATTCACTTGCTGGAACTTTCCTTCTGCCGACGGGTCATCCTTGTTCAGGTCAGGATGATATTTCTTGGCCAGCTTCCGGTATGCCTGCTTGATTTCATCCTGAGTGGCATTACGGTCTACTCCCAAAATCTTATAGTAATCAATAAATGCCATATATCAATCGTTTTAAGTTAGTTCCAAAATAAAAACTCTCGCCCACAATGGATGCAGACGAGAGTTTTCCGTTATTTGTGATGATTAATGTATTTCAATCACACGATTAATTTTTGCTTTTTCTTCCTGAGAATACTTTGGCAGCTCAATAGTCAATACACCATTTGCTACATTGGCAGTAATCTTTTCTTTATCGACATTGTCGGGCAAGTAAAGTGACTGTTGGAACTTGGTGTAAGAGAACTCACGTCGTAAGTATTTTTTGTTTTCTTTGTCTTCGTTTTCAACTTTCTTTCCATGGAGATGACCAGTTCGTTTTCATCACCCAAGTGGATATTGAAATCCTCTTTAGTCATTCCCGGAACGGCTACTTCTACTTTGTAATCCTTGTCGCTTTCCACCACATTGATTGCAGGTGCGGTAGCGTTTGCTTTTTCCATCCAGTTGTTATCGAAGAAGTCATTAAAGATACTTGGTAACCAGTTCTGATTGTAATATTTTCTAGTCGGCATCATAGTTGTAATCTCCTATTTTTAGTTGTTAATCAATTTTGTTTCTGAACCCGAACCCTTTTGAAATTCAAGTTCACTTACTCTTTTGCAAACAGTGTACCACAAATCTTGAATGGAGGTTGTTGTAACTTCCATTTTTAATGTAGTACCTTTATTTTAAACCTTCTATGCCGATTTTTAAACCTTTGCAAACTATATTAGCTGTCTGATGGAATAGATTGTAACAAATTGTCACTTTAAATTTAAATTATAAAGACAAAAAGTCTTATTCTGTGACATATTGTCATTTATTCGCTCTTTGAGTGCCGTAATCTGACGGAATGTGAAGACAGCCGTTTTTCTAACATAGAAGCGGGAATGATGGATTTAAGAGTATCTATGACCGCATTGACCATTCTTTCGCGGATAAAGTCTTCTTTGATAAGATGGATACGTGGCGTTGTGCCGGAGGATTTGCCTGAAGAGGCAGGACATGGGCTTTCTGTTTCTCGGTTAGCGACGCAATATGAAGTTCGGGGATGATGGTATATCCACCGTTCCGGTCCACGATTTTTATGAGGGTCTCGATGCTTCCGGCCTCATAGATGTGATTGCCGATGTCCTTGTTCTTGCAGAAATTCATTCCGCCGTTGGGTACACAATGACCTTCTTTCAGAATCCACATTTGTTCGGGAGGAAGGGTACCGTTGGCGATACAGCTTTTGGCCTGGTCGCATGCTTCAGAAAAGTAGGCCACGAACTTCTCGGTATAGACCGGAATCTCTAACAGGCCGTTCAAGTCCTCCGGCGGGGTGGTCAGGATAATGTCCAGGTTGCCATAGTGCAGCTCCTGTAGCAATGACTTGTTTTCTTTCTCATCAATGAACAGGCTTACGTGCGGGTAGGTTTTCCGGAAATGATGGATAAAGTCGGGCACGAGGTAGGGAGCAATGGTGGGCAGAATACCGATACGCAGGTTACCGTTCATGCTGTCCGTTTCGTCGGCTACCACTTCCTTTATGCACTGGGTTTCATTCAGCACAATCTGTGCCTGACGGATGATTTTTTCGCCGATGCGGGTAGGGGTGATATTCTTCCGGTCGCGGTTGAAAATCTTGACATCCAGTTCTTCTTCCAGCTTTTGAATCATCGCGCTGAGGGTAGGCTGTGTCACGCCGCATGCCTCGGCTGCAAGCACAAAGTGGCGGTACTTGTCCAGTGCCACGATATATTCCATCTGCTGTAATGTCATGGTTCAATAGATTTTATCAATACAAAGATAAATAAAATCTGTTGTGCCCCTGCGCATTTCCATCTACATTTGCATCAGAAACAAACAAAAAAGGTGTTGACAATGAAAAGGTTATTTCGTAATTGGGATGTTCTCCGGGTGATACGCCTCCTTTCGGGAGCAGTGTTTGCCGCTTATGGCATCTATGCTTCAGACTCCCTGATGATAGTATTGGGCGGGTTGTTGATGCTGATGGCTATGGTGAACTGGTCCTGCTGTGCGGCAGGAGGATGCGGCACCTCGTCCGGGAACAAAGCATTGTATAAGGATTTTGTGAAACCTTATCAGGCAACAAAAGAAAGTAAGTAAAAATTTAAAAACAGAAGAATATGAGTGCAGTACATTTAACCAAAGCAGATTTTTTGACAAGAGTAGCAAATTATGAAGCGAATCCGAACGAATGGAAATTCCTGGGTGAGCGTCCGGCCTTGATTGATTTTTATGCCACCTGGTGTGGTCCGTGCAAGATGCTGGCTCCGGTATTGGATGAGCTGGCCGATGAATATGCCGGACAGGTAGACATCTATAAGGTGAATGTAGACGAAGAGGAAGAACTGGCAGCCTTGTTTGGTATCCGCAGTGTGCCTTCCCTGTTGTTTGTGCCGATGAACGGCACTCCACAGATGGCACAGGGAGCCTTGCCTAAGAAGAACCTGAAGGAGGCTATTCAGAATGTGTTGTTGAAGAACGATTGAGGTGATATCTTCAGGCAACTATAAAAAAAGGAGGGCTTTAGAGCTCTCCTTTTTTATAGCTTCCATGATGTTGGCCGGAGCACGTTCGGCCAGCAGTTCTTTTTTCATATAATCCATGTAGGGGGCTACGTGTTGGAAGACTGATGGTATCCCTTGCACAGGTAGTTCAGTCCCGGCTCACCGTCGGCTGTGCGGGCGAAACGGTTTTTCGGGCATTCACCGTTGCAGGCAAAGAGGAACTCACATTCCTTGCACTGGCGGGGAAGGGAGTCTTGTTTCATTTGTCCGAACTTCATCTGGCGTTCGCTGTACATCATTTCCACCAGTGTCTTTTCATGAATGTTGCCCAGCTTGTATTCCGGAAATACAAAGTGGTCGCACGAATATACGTCGCCGTTGAATTCCATGACGCCGGCATGTCCGCAAGTCTTGGCCATGGTGCAGACGCCCGGCTGCGCACCTACAGTTGGCCAGGGTAGAGTCGAACAACTGGATGAAGAAATTTCCTACATCCTGGCGTACCCATTCGTCAAACAAGGTGCAGAGGAAGTTTCCCCATTGTTCCGGTGATACGGAGAAATCGGCTAATTTCTCGTCTTTCTGTAGCGGACTGGCCAGGTGACGGCCGTCGGCATGGGGGCTGATACGCTCTACAATCGGGGTAAACTGGATGTAGTGGCAGTCAATTTCCTTGAAGAAATGATAGAAGTCCAGCGGATAGTCTGCGTTGAAGTCATTCACTACGGCCAGGGCATTCCATTCTACCCGTGTTTTTTCAGCAAGTGGATGCCTTGCATTACCTTGGTGAACGACGGACGTCCCTGACGGTTCTTGCGGTATTCATCGTGGAACTCCTGTGGCCCGTCGATGGACACGCCTACCAGCCAGGTGTTCTTTTTGAAGAATTCGCACCACTCATCCGTCAGCAAGGTACCGTTGGTCTGGATACAGTTGTCGATGGTACGTCCCCCGGCATATTTCTGTTGTAGTTCCATTACTCGCTTGTAGAAGCTGAGCGGACGCATCAGTGTTTCTCCGCCGTGCCAGGTAAAGAGTACCTGCGGCATGGTTTGCGAGCCGATGTATTCGCGGATAAATTTCTCTAACAGCTCGTCGCTCATCACGTGCTTGGAGATGTCTTTGTATAAATTTGCCTTTTCCAGGTAGTAGCAATAGTCGCAAGCTAAGTTGCAGACTGCCCCTACGGGTTTTGTCATTACGTATAGCGGACGGGCAAAAGGTGCAATGGTTTGACTCATGGTATTGGGTTTAATAAGTTTCAAGTTATTTCTTTTCGTCGGACAGATGCGCCAATAGTCCTTCACACGCATCCTCCAGTATGTCGAGCACATTTTCGAAGCCTTGAGCGCCACCATAATAGGGGTCAGGCACATAGTCGATTACCTTGGTACGGCAGAAATCAGTCATGCGGTGAATCTTCTGTTCGCTTTCCACGTCGGGCGCTTTGTCGCGCAGGGCATCGATATTGCGGTCGTCCATACCTAAAATCCAGTCGAAGTGATAGAAATCTTCCGTGCGTACCGGACGCGAGCGGTGGGTCAGCTGGTAGCCTCTGCGGCTGGCGTGAGCCCGCATACGTTCATCGGGCAGTTCTCCTTCATGGAAACCGCTGATGCCTGCGGAATCAATTTCAAACTCTTTTTCTCTTCCTGCCCGGCGCACCAGCGTACGCATGATTTCTTCGGCAGAAGAGGAGCGGCAGATGTTGCCGAGGCAGACGAATAATATTCTTTGTTTCATCATTTATCAAGGTGTAAATACTGTTTAAAACGTGCTACATCCGTATTCAGGATGAGGCTTTCGGGAAACTCGGTTTCCTTGACCAGCTCCAGGGCATGGTCGTAAGTCGCAATGTCGAATGAGATGTGTGCATCACTTCCCAGGATGACGGGCACCTCATATTGCTTGCAGAGACGGAGTATCTCTAAGTTGTTGGGCCGTGCTCCACTTTGTTGCGGCAAGGCTTCAAGGAGCTGTTGTTGATTTCCAACAGGGTGTGATGGGCTTTTGCAGCCTGCACAATCGGTTCAAAAAGCAGTTTGGCCGTACCGTCACCCGGGTGGCTGATGATGTGCGTGTAAGGGTTTTCGATGGCTTTTATCATCCCTTGTGTATTTTCTTCGGGAGTTCCCGGCGTGTAGCACAGGGAATGAATACCTGCGATTCGCAAATCCAGCAAGCTCATGTGAAATTCATCCAGATCAAGTGTGCCTTGTGTATCAAGGATATTGATTTCCGCCCCAAGCAGGAGCTCGATACCGTACATCTGCCGCGGTACCACGTGCAGGTTGCGGAAGTAAATCAGGTGACAGCTTCCGGGAATTCCGGTGTATGTTCCGTGATGCCGAGCAACTTCAGGCCTCTGTCGGCAGCTGCCCGTGCCATTTCCTGCAGACTACTGAAAGCATGTCCGCTGGCAATGGTGTGCGTATGTACATCTAATTCTATCTTCATGTGTATAGGGTTTAGGTAGGGTCTACATCATAATATACCATCAGTGAGCGGAAGCGCTCATCTTCTATGAGGGTGCGTTGTACCTGCGTCAGGTAGCGGCGTACCTTGCTCATGGAAGCTTCCTGCTCTATCTTGATGACAATCTTCCGGATGAAAAGCGATTGTATCCGTGCCACGGGTGGTTTGTCCGGACCTAATATCCGTTCGCCCATGCCTTGTCGCAGGTGAGCGGCCATCAGGTCGGCTGCCTGATTCAGGATGTCCTCCTTACGGTGCTTCAAATATACATAAATCAGCCGGTAGAAGGGAGGGTATTTGAACAGGCTACGTTCTTCCATCTGCTCCTGATACAAACGGGCATAATCGTTGGCCATAATCTGATGAATGAGCGGATTCTCCGGCGACTTCGTCTGAAGCACCACCAGTCCCTGCTTGTTCTTTCGTCCGGCTCTTCCGGCCACTTGTGCCATGAGCTGGAACGCCCGTTCGTACGAGCGGAAATCAGGATAATTCATCATCGAGTCGGCATTCAGGATACCTACTACGCTTACCCGGTCGAAGTCCAGTCCTTTGGAAATCATCTGCGTGCCAATCAGAATATCCGTCTTCCCCTCTTCAAAGTCGTTGATGATACGCTCATAGGCCGTGCGGGTACGGGTGGTATCCAAGTCCATTCGGGCCACTTTGGCTTCCGGAAAAATCTGCTTGATGTCGTCTTCAATCTTTTCCGTGCCGAATCCGCGGTTCATAAGTTCCACTCCTCCACAAGCCGGACAAGCTGTAGGCACGGCATAGGTATAGCCGCAATAGTGACACGTCAGCTGATGAAGCCCTTTGTGATAGGTCAGACTCACATCGCAGTTCTTGCAGCGCGGTACCCATCCGCAGGTGCGGCATTCAATCATCGGAGCAAAACCCCGTCGGTTCTGGAACAAGATGACCTGTTCCTTCTGCTCCAGTGCTTCCCGTATTTTCTGTAGTAAAAGTGGAGAGAACTGTGCCGTCATCCGTTTCTTACGGGCCAGTTCCTTGATGTCCACTAACTCAATGTGTGGCAACTGAATCTGCTGATGGCGTTCGGTCAGTTCCACCAGACCATATTTCCCGTTTCGGGCATGGTAATAACTCTCCAGGCTGGGAGTGGCTGTACCTAACAGGGTTTTGGCCCCATACATGGAAGCCAGCATGATAGCGGCATTCCGTGCATGATAGCGTGGAGCAGGGTCCTGCTGCTTGTAGCTCGTTTCATGTTCCTCGTCCACGATGACCAGTCCCAGTCGCCGGAACGGAAGGAATACCGAGGAACGGACTCCCAATATCACGTCGTAACCTTGTTCAGTCAGTTGTTTTTGCCAGATTTCCACCCGTTCCGCATCCGGAAACTTGGAGTGATATACTCCTAAGCGTTTGCCGAATACCCTTCGTAACCGTTCGGTAATCTGGGTCGTTAGGGCAATTTCCGGAAGAAGATAGAGCACCTGCTTGCCAGCTTTCAGCACTTCTTCTATCAGATGGATATAGATTTCCGTCTTTCCGCTGGCCGTCACGCCGTGGAGCAGGCATACGTTCTTGGTCTGGAAGGAAGTCAGGATTTCATAAAACGCCCGTTGCTGTGCGGGGCTCAGGGTGTGTAGCGGAACTGTTTCCGCATGGTCTCCCGTAAGTCGGCCAATCTCATGCAGGTACGTCTCCAGTATTTGTTTGTCTACTAAGTTCTTGAAGACGGATTGCGCCTGTCCGGAGGCATCGAGCAGATCCTTCTTGCTGACTTCCCGGATATTTTTCCCTTCGGCATTCCATCCCGACAATTCAAGGTATTTCATCAGGATGGCTTGTTGCTTGGGGGCCCGTGCCAGTAAATCAAACTGAATGTGCAGGTGATGTTCGTTCTGCAACGCTTCTGTCAGTCGGACCCGTACTTCCGTACGCGGTTTATAGCTTCGTTTGATTTCTTCCTTGATGCAGATAGCCTCTTTCTCCAGCAGCGATTTGATGACCGGCAACAAATTCTTCATGCCGCTGGCCTTCTCCAGTTGGGTGACACATTGCTCCGGGTCCGCACTGAGCAAGTCCAGAATACGCTGCTCCCGAGGAGGGAGCGGTTCCGAGGCTACAAAGTCCGGATTGTATTCCACCAGTGTTTCGCTTTCCAGTTTCATACCCGAAGGAAGGGCTGCCTTGTACACGTCTCCCAACGTGCAGAGGTAATAGTCGGCCAGCCATTTCCAGAAAGAAAACTGCTGTCCTAACAAAACCGGACGTGAATCGAGCACTTCCGAGATGTCTTTGGTTTCATACGCCTCCGGAGCCGTTTCGTGTACCTTGGTGACAATGCCCGTATAAAATTTTTTAGGACCGAAAGGCACAATGATCCGGCAGCCAGGCTGTATGCTTGCTTCCATACCTTCCGGAAGCAAATACGTGTACTGGCTGGCAATAGGCAGGGGTATTATGACATCCACGAATTTTTTCATATTGCAAAGTTACAAAAAGCCCCTCACATAGCTGGTTCCCTCCTGAAACTTTTATAGATTTGTACCTGCTGTTTTTAATCTTTAATTCAAAATGAAAATTTACAATATTGGAATCATCGGATGTGGTAGCATTGCGGCAAAAATGGCGGCTACGCTTGGAGGAATGAAAGGGGTGAAACGCTATGCCGTGGCTTCGCGCACGGTAGAGAAGGCAAAGGCTTTTGCCGAGAAATGGCAGTTTGCGAAGGCTTACGGAAGTTATGAAGAACTGGCTTCCGATGCGGAAGTGGATTTGATTTATATTGCCACTCCTCATGCCATGCACTATGACAATGCCCGTCTGTGTATTGAGAAGGGAAAACCGGTGCTGTGTGAGAAGCCTTTACGGCCAATGCCTGTCAGGCAGCCGACCTGCTGAAACAGGCTGAAGAAAAGAAAGTATTTCTGACCGAAGCCATCTGGACCCGTTACATGCCGCTTTCATTGAAGATTCGTGAGCTATTAGAAGACGGAGTAATCGGTACCCCTCATATCTTATCGGCCAATTTAGGGTATGTAATTGACCGGAAGGAACGTATCTTACGTCCGGAACTGGCGGGAGGCGCTTTACTCGACTTGGGTGTGTACCTGCTCAACTTTGCTGCCATGTATTTCGGAAAGGAAGTAGCTTCCGTGCATTCCGTTTGTCAGAAAACAGATACGGGAGTGGATGCACAGGAAAATATTACATTGTTGTTTAAGGATGGCAGGATGGCTGCCTTACAGGCAAGCATTCATGCCGCTACCGACCGCATGGGTATCATTTCGGGAGATAAAGGCCATTTGATAGTGGAAAACATCAATAATCCGCAATCGGTCAAAGTGCTGGATACGAATTATCAGACTGTAGCCGTGTACGATGCTCCGCAACAGATTACAGGCTATGAGTATCAGGTGTACGCTTCACTGGAAGCAATTGAAAAAGGCTGGCTGGAATCGCCTTACATGCCGCATGCCGAGACACTTCGTATCATGCAGCAGATGGATGCCCTTCGCCGGGAATGGGGAGTGGTGTATCCTTGCGATAACGATAAACGGTTTATATAATACAAAAAGGAAACCTCCTTTCAAGTGAATATCCAGTGTCACCTGAAAGGAGGTTTTTTATGGTTCTCTATGTATCTTTCTTTAGAACAGATAAGCTACAGAAACCTGCCATGTGTTCTGTTTGAAACCGATAGTAGTTAAATCATCCGGGTCGCCGCTATGTATCTTTCCATTGTCTTTTAATGCAAAGTTATAGTTGGCTCCTACCTGCAAATGGCCAAGAAGTTTCAAGCCGGCACCGACATTGAAGCTGGTCGTGTTTTTCTTGAATTCACATACATTGTCAAACCAGCGGTCGCCTACATTGAATCCGAACTGAGGACCTACAGCTACGTACGCACCTACCAGGCTGCTGAATCCGACAGTCCATCTCAGATTGATAGGAATTTCTATACTTTTCTTGGTTGACGTTCCTTCTTCAGAATCTACGCCAAATTGGTTATACATTGCAGAGGCGTCGATACCTAATCCTAAAAGTGGCAGGGTGAATTCTGCTGTCGGACCGATAAAGAAGCCGGTTCTGTTGTCTGACTTGAATGTTTCTTCAGAAAGATGTAGTTTGGAAACATTCAAACCACCTTTTACTCCAAATTTTATTTGGCTTGCGCCGGAATGGCAAGTGCCAGACAGGCAATTACCATCAGTGTAGAGAATAATTTCTTCATATATTACTTCGTTTAGAGGTTTTTACAAAGTTAGATATTAATTGGAAATAAAAAAGAGGATGCTGAAGAAATGTGCATGTGAGAGTGAATTAATTACGAAACAACTTCGTGCTTTTGTCTTGTTGTTTGGCTATAACTGAATTTACTCTCTACTTTTAATAGGCTTGTTACTGAGAAAGTTCACATGCTTTTTTAACTTTTCCGGCTTGGAGTGGCATATTGGTAGAAAAATAAAAAATCCTGACTCTTTTGAGAATCAGGATTTTAAGTGGTGCCACCAGGAATCGAATATTTTAATTCAAAATCCTAATTTGCAGCACTTTAATATCTTTGGAAAAATCCCCGAACCACTGAATCAGCCATATGCCAAATTCACCAATTTTCGATAGATTCTCGTTAATCATCCTTTGACTTTACAAAGGTAAGTGTTCGGTTCTATTCCTCCAAATATTTATATAGTTATTTAAAGTGGTTACAAGTTATTTGTATAAAGTTTAGCTTTTGATTATTAGTGATTTAAGAAATGTCATTCAAATGCCAAAACTTTGTTTCTTTCCAATATATCTATAATGTCTTGTTCTTTATACAGGATCTTTCCTCCTATTTTGTAATATGGCAATTTGCCATTCATTCTATATTCAATGAGTGTTCTTTTGGTTATTTTGAGAGCCTTTGATAATTCTTGTTCTGTAATATAGCGGTTCCCGTCTAATATAGGTCTGTAGATTAAAGAATTTGCATTCAACATTTTGGATATACCTTCCATGACTTCAATAAATCTCTTGACCTCATTACTATCTTTATTCAATACCTGCTGTCCCATTTCCATTATTTGTATATGTTTTAAGGTTATTCCTAATATAGCTTAGAATATCTTCTTTTTTATAATAAATCTTTCTGTCTATACGACTGAAGGGGATTAGCCCTTTCTGTCTTAAAGACAACAGTTTTCTGTCTGATATATTCATAAGAATACATACATCCTGATTATCCAACCATTCATTCAGTTCAGATTTGGAAGAGCTCAGTCCTTTCAGTTGTTTTTCTATCTTGAACAATATGTCGTTCATTTCCATAAATGCACCAGCTTCTATGTTCACTATCTCCATAATCATTTGTTTAAGTGGTTGGTACAAAAATAGAATAGAAGGCTTTGGAACACAAGAGACTATCATCAAAGTGCATTATATTACATCAGATGTCATAGCGAAGCCACCGGACTATGCAGATCGGAGGGAGCTGAAATCCCTGTCTTATTTCGGGATTGGATAAGCAGGTTATGTTTTGTTATTGGGGAAGGTGCATTTTCACAGTATTCGTGAGGTCAGATATGAGATATAAGGATAGCCGCCTTTAGTTTACGGCTATGCGTTACGTCGGTCGCAGTTAATCCCTGTAATCTTTCCTTTAATTCCAATCCGTTTGCCGCCGCATTCTTTTTCAGGTGAATTTTCATGCGTAAGCCATAAGGAAAATTCTCCTGAAAAAAGAAATAAATGCGGCTGGCAAATCAGGATTGGGATTTATCTTTGATGGAAGGGATAACTGTTTAAACATTCAAACACAATCTTTTTCCCTCCATTAGAATGTTCCTGATGGAATAGGCAGAGGTTTTCCTTCTTCATCATACAGTTCTGTAACTGTAAGAATATCATATCCGTATATTCTTTGTATCTTTTTCACGCATTTCAGCTGCCTGTTCTTGTAATACTCTTTTGAAAACACCACTTCACCTCCTTTCATGTGTCCCTCTTCCTGTATCATACCATCCTCATAAAACTGGCGGTAATCACGCTTGAAGTTCCTGAAGTCGATGTTGTATTCATCTTTCATTACCTTGTCCGTTCCGGGATAGAAATACTGTACGCTGTTTGTAGACAGGTCTTCCTTATAGTAATAACGCTTTATCGGATAGCCGTTACTGTCAAACATCACTGTATAGTATGGCATTTCCGCATAGTTTTCTTCCCTAATGAGTTTCCCGTTATAGTCCCATTCCTGCCACAGACCAGCCTTCTCCCCATTCTCCGTATAGTGCTCTATACATTTCGGCTTTCCGCTCTGTGCCCATGTTTCCTTGTATTTCCCTTTCTTTCCGTTCCAGCCCCAGGTATATCCTTCTCTAATGAATGGCGGCATATCATCGCCTCCCTCCTCATAGATGCGGAAAGGACCATGCCGCATATCGTTACTGTACGAGACATAGGTAATCAGATTTCCGTTACTGTCGAATATCCGTTCCTGCCCGTCAATCTTCCCGTTCTTGTAGTCTCGTTCCGTTCTTCTTGCATGACCGTACTCTACCATTATACCGTCCAGCTTGCCTTGCTCGTTATAGGAATACTCTTTCAACAGACTTCCATCATAATAGTACTCGTATCCTTTTCCTTTCGCCCTACCTTTTACATAGGTCAACTTCTTGAACAGACGGTTGTCCTTATATTCCTCGTATGCTCCGTCAAGGATACCGTCCTTGTTGAAGTTGGCTATGAGATATGAGCTGTAACTTAATATAATCCGGCATTTCCCGTGTAGAGGGGTACGGTCATATATGTTCCGCCATTGGTATGTAAGATTCCCCAATGGCACCCGTTCCACATCATTAATCTCCAGTGGCTCCTGTGCGAAAATCATACTTCCACAGAGAGAAAACAACAGTAATGACAACAATATCTTTCTCATAAGCGTCCTGTTTTTCATTTATCTTATTCGGGGATTGCTATACCCATCTTTTTCATATAGGCGGTATCAAGCTCCGCACCTTTCCAATTTATGTCAGGAGGGAACTGTTTCCATCCGTCTTTGGGTGGGGATAATACCCATTTAGGAACTGTATCCATAACTATTTCCGAATGCTCACTCCATTTTTCTGAATATTTTACTATTATTCGTAATTTATTTAGTTCCTTGTTGTGTAATCCATATCTTGTATCCACAATATAATCGAAATCTGCAACTCTATACTTAAACTGATGTATTATACCTTTATAATATCCACTTTTAAAATACACACCAATAGTATATCTTATATTAGCTTTATTGAAGTAATATAGTGTGTCCAAATAGCGTGTGGTGATAATAATAATTAATAAAATTATACCCCCAGTATAAATATATTTTTTTCTATTTATTTTCATTACTTCTTTTTTCTTATAGTATCATTTTTTATTCCTTCTATCTTCTTCACTTCATTTATATAATATGTACCCCAAAGAGAGATTATGGTTTTATCCATTGCATCTATAGTATCATCCCCATATTTATGAAGATTTCTTAATATACGTTGTATGTTCGGTTCATTAAAATAAGGAATATATCTTCTCACTTTAGAAGTATTATTTTTGAAAAAGTTAGAATAAGTATTTTCTCCGACTTTTCCTAGCCCTATTCCAAAACCTAAATCAATCAAGAACTCATGAGTAGAAATTCCACCATCAAAAACAGTTTTTGTATTTCCTCTTAGATTCACATTAAAACTTGAACCAAATACAGCATTACATAAAAATGGTAATTTCATTGAACTAGCTAATGTGCTTACTAAATTAACATCATTCAAAGACTCATACATTGAATTAATAAAAGTTTTATTCTCTTCTGTGTATTTATATATTGTATTGCCTCCCCATTGTAGAGTAAAATCTGTTCCACCCATTAATAACATCGTATCAAAACTCAAGCCTTTTGGATAAAGCATTCTGCCTGTAATATTACTAAGTGTTCTTAAGTGTGTGGCAGAACGCATTATTGTATTTTGAACAGCCATTCCACCTCTCAACGAAGCTGCTTCTATGGAAGAAGCAATTCTACCTGCATATGTACTTCCTTTCAATAAAGCTCCACGTCCAAGCAATGCAGCCTGACGTCCAAATGAAGTTGCAGAGGCAAGTGATACACCAGCCGTGGATATTGCAGAGATAACGCCTGCTGCCGTCAAAGCAGCCTGAACAAACTGCTGTCCTGCTTCTTCCCTTGCCGCATTGAAAGCCAGATTGAAATAAAACTGTTTTTCCTCTAATGAAGTGGCATTTTTCATGCATTTTCTAAATAATGCAGGATTCCGGTGAAGTGCCATTCCCAATTGCCTGCGCATCCATCCCGGCATTTTGCCTTTCACTACCACTTCCGGCAGCTGGAATGGTATTCGTTCTTGTCATTTGTATTCTTATGTTCCATATCAGTCTTCAGCCCATTTACCATTGTTAAAATCTATATTCCCAAACTTCAGGAACTCCGGTGTGATAATCATTTCCAAAAGGATTCCATCGGTTGCGGCTGATACGGACTTTTTGTAGCTTATGCAATATGCGTTCTCAAAACGGATGGAAAGGACAGCACTGGACATCCCGTCAGGATTCCTGAATACTATATAGCCGGAATGTTTCTGCTTGTGCTTATACATTGCCCAATGGTTAAGCAGATAATTTGATGGATGATTCAGCGATATTGAAAACAAGCCTCCTTTTTCTTCCCAGGCGGGTTCTCCTTTATGATCTACACGTTGCATAAATTCTATGGAGAAAGAATCCAGACTATACGGCTTCTGTGCACTGTCCTCGTCAATCTCCATAAATGCCTTGATACATGGATCGACGACAATAGGAATTGCTTTGCTTGCATTAAATGTTGAGACGAATATAGATGCTGTCCGTTGTGGTTTGTCCCGGCTTTCCTGCCATTCATAATACAGCGTGTCTGAACCTAATGTGACATCTTCACCCTGCAATGTGAGTATGGTTGTGACAAGACCTTGTTCACCGAGCCCTTCATAAGAAAACTTCATTGAAATACATGCCGCATTGAGCAATTGTAATGTCTCTTCTGGTATACTTTCTTCCGACAAGTTCAATACTTCGAGTTGCACATTTAACCTTTCTTCACTCTTAAGAATCCATTTATGAAGATATTGGGGAGGAAATCCTCTGAATGCAACGGTAGCCATGCCACCAACGATAGGAGTGGAAGGTTTGCCGTTATCGCTGATGCCTCTGTCAAAAGAGTACTCCATGCTTTCTACTTCAAAGACATCCGTGAAGATAGCAGTACCGTCAGAATTTGTATTAAAAATGCTGCCAGTTCTCATTATTGTTTTGTATGCCGCCATAATAATATATTTAAAGTTCCAAAATGCAAGTACGGAAAAAATAGGGATATTCCAAAATTTATTGTCATAAAGATGAATATTTAACAGATAATTAATAGGTAAGTTGCGTTTCTAAACATATCATAGATAAAAAATTAAGCGAACAATAGTTGTCTTTTTTTCATTTTCATATCTTTGGTAAAAAGAAGACCATATTTGGATTCTTCCTGTGCTTATATGATAGAAAAAATGTTGCCAGAACACTATATTGAAGTAAAAAATACAGATGCATTAAATCATGCTTATACAAAAGGAGGAACAGTATGGAATTTGGTGCCGTTCTTAAAGAATTAACATACAAAAGCGTATGTCTTTTTTTATTTTCTCATATTCATTCTTCGCTGTTGCTTGCGTGGCACAACATGAAGAGGATAAAGCTATTGCTGTCAGTGAGATGTGTATTTTTAAGAAGGTGTTGTATAATATACCTATAGATTCAATAGATAGGCAGATTTATAAAGCAAGTTTTTTTAATAGACACAGGGGAAAATACTCGTATTGTCTTACAATATACGCATCAAATGGTACTATTAGCAAGGAAGGTTTAAAAAACAAACTAGATAGTATTGTGAAAACTATAACATTATTGATGAAAAGAGAGGATATTATACTATATGATTTTCAGATATACTATTATTCTGAAAATATGAATACAAGCTTTCATTATGAAATAGGTGAAAACTGAAAAAATCAATTAGTTCAATAAGCAAACTATATCAATAACCGATACAGTAAAAAATAAGATCGGCATATGGAAATTATACCTATGGATACTTGAATCTCATTGAAAATAAACTAAAATTCCCTTTTATAGATTTCCGACTTCGGAGGAAAATCCCCCGACCGTGAGAGAGGCAAGTTGGTTTTTGTCTGGCAGAATACTTTCTGTCGGACAAAAACACAACTTGCTCTGTTCCTCTGTTCGTTTGAACAGAAAATCCACTTAAAGTGGATTGTGCTCCATGCCCATTTATAGTTATAAAATAGAGTTGTATTTACCTGATGAAAAATGTAAATATCAGTTTGTTTGTGACAAACCTGTATGCAGAGTTGAATATCGTGTGAATGGAGTGTCTGATATTTAGTTATTTGCCGAAATTTAAATATTCAATATTGAAAGTTTTATGCAGTATTGTACTATGGCATCCTGATTTACAGATATTACATATCAATCTGTATCATATAATAGTATGTAGATTGTTATAGTAAAGTGGTATGCGCTGCTTAATAAAAATTGTAATATATTGATAATCAGTGTGTATATAAAATGAACTCTGTTGTAATATTGCAATAGTGTAATACCCTGACAACGTAATAACATAACATTGCAATAACATAGTAACATAACAACATAATACCCTAATAACATAATAATGCAATAACATAGCACCTCTATATTATAATAGTGTCAGGACATAGTATTATGTCAATATAATGTCCTAACAACTTTAATAGTATGATGTAAAAACACTAAACCGTAGAACGGAATCAAATATGTACTAATTAATTTTACCCGGGTAAGTTTATCTCTATAACCCCATCTTGCTCCTTACTATATTCATGTTGTCCTTCAGGTTCCTGTCCATGACTCTTGCATAATGTTGTGTCATTCTTGTGGATGCATGTCCGAGCATGGCAGATACTTCCTGTAATGGAACGTTGTTTGCCAGTGTGACTGTCGTAGCAAATGTATGGCGGGCTGCATGTGTGGTCAGATTCTTTTTGATGCCGCAGAAGTCCGCAATTTCCTTCAGGTAGCTGTTTGCCTTCTGATTGCAGACAACAGGAAGGCAAGTCCCTTGTTTAAGACATATCGGGTGTGATTCGTATTTCTTCAGTATTGCCAATGGAACAGGAAGAAGCGGAACATTGGCTATGGAACTTGATTTTCTTCTTCTCTCCAGTTTTACACGTCCTTTTCTTATCCACCAGTCACCGTTATTGTCCTGCTCCAGATGTTCCGGTCTCAATGTGGATACATCAGCGAACGCCAGACCGGTGAAGCACGCAAACAAAAAGATGTCCTTGACAAGCTCCAGCCTCGGAATATCGAAATTTCTGTTCATTATAGCCTGAAGCTCGTTGTTTGTCAGGAATACCGGATCAGTCTCGTCCTGTTCCATCTTATATCCGTAAAACGGGTCTTTCCGCATCCATTCTTTGGCTATTGCCATATTGGTGATTTTCTTCAGGCATTTCATGTAGCGGACTATTGTGTTGCGGCACAGTCCGGCTTCTGTCTTCAGGAAAACATCAAAAGCCTTGATGAAATCAGGGGAAAGTTCATGGAATGTAATATCATCCTTCTCATAAAAGCGCGGCACAAACGTTTCAAGTTTTCTGAGCACATTCTTATAACGGTTGATGGTGACGGGAGAATAGTCTATGTCAACAACCTTTTCCATAGAGGAAATTTCTTCTTTGACTGTTCCAAGCAACGTCCGGACAGTCTCATCCTTTCCGAACACACGCTTTAAAATCACCTTTGGGGTTATCAGTGCCGATTCAAAGGTCAGTTCCTTGTGCTTTTCGTATGCGCGTGTAGTGAGGGCGGAAATATAGTTGTTCAGTTCGATGGAAGCCCTGTCTTTTCCTTTGCTGCATCCCTTGGCCGGATTCCAGTTCTTTAATGGAACGCTTCTCTGTATTCTTATTTCTTCATATTGCCCGTTGATGGTAATCCTCATTAGGATTGGAGCCTCGCCATTTTTCAGCAGTTTTGTTTTCAGAACGAAAAATAGAATGTTCATTGTTCCTTGTTTCATGATCATTTTCTTTTTGAAGTTGCACATTCGGTTATTTCGTCAATCCTGGATGGAGCGGATGGCTGGAGAGAAATGTTAAATTCGGTGGCTTTTATTATTTCCGGCTCTAAAAAACCACCGATTTTTGTTTCTCTTACTATTATCCGCCTGTAGGTACAATCATTATCATCGGATAAGAAAGCCTGTAGCAGACGTTTTGTTTCATCCGTCATTCAGTAGGGTATGCAAATGTAGAATTTCATCCCTGAAAATGATTCACGCAAATCGTTGAGAATAAGTGAAGTATGGTACATATCGGTGGTTTTTTCATGGGGCTCAAAAAAACCACCGAATCAGCAATTTTTTATTGCACCAAATTGCATATTTTTGCGGACAGTACATAAAGAAAAAACCGCTGAAAAAACTGTATTTCAGCGGTTTTCATGATTTTTCGTTTTGTAAAAGTGGTGCCACCAGGAATCGAACCGGGGACACAAGGATTTTCAGTCCTTTGCTCTACCAACTGAGCTATGGCACCAGCATTTTTATGTTCGCAATCAATGTTTCTCGATTGCGGTTGCAAAGGTACGCAAACTTTTGAAACTTGCAAACATTTCAGTAGAAAAAATGCGATTTTTGTGCAAAAAACGGCATTTTTTGGAAAATACCGATAATAACTCTAAAAAACCTTCCTTTTTCACTCCGAAATAAGGTCGGATATCGAAAAAGGAAGGTTTCAAATCTAGACTATAAAAGAGTTTTATCCTTTCAGAGGATTCCAGCCTTGTGCTTTCAGTTCAAGTTCATTTCCATCACGGGTGACAAGGGCGCATCCCAGTTCGGGTTTGGTGATGTGACCGATAACTTTCACGTCTTTCATCTGAGATACGACCTCGTGCGCGGTCAACGGTACCGTGAAGAGCAGTTCGTAATCTTCGCCACCGTTCAGAGCACAGGTGCTCAGGTTCATGTTGAACTCTTCGGCCATTACAGCTGTCTGATAGTCAATCGGGATTCGCTCTTCGTACACGCGGCAACCGGCATGGCTTTGTGAACAGATGTGCATCAGTTCGGATGACAATCCGTCGGAGATGTCCATCATGGCAGTGGCTTAATACCGGCTTTAGCCAGACTTTCCACAATATCCTTGCGGGCTTCCGGTTTCAGGAAGCGTTCCAGTAAGTATTCTTTGCCGGCAAAGTCGGGTTGTACATCTTTTTCGCCCTGGAATACGGCTTTCTCTCGCTCCATCAGCTGAAGTCCCATGTAAGCAGCTCCCAAATCGCCTGATACGCAGATCAGGTCAGTTTCTTTGGCACCGTTGCGGTAAACTACCTTGTCTTTATCGGCTTCTCCAATGCAGGTGATGGAAATGGCCAGCCCTGTAACAGAAGATGTGGTGTCACCTCCTACGAGGTCTACCTGATGCTGTGCGCAAGCCAGTTTCAGCCCGTCGTAGAAATCTTCCAGGTCTTCGATGCAGAAACGTTTGGATACAGCCAGTGATACAGTAATCTGCTTCGGAGTACCGTTCATGGCGTAAATATCAGAGAAGTTCACCATGGCCGATTTGTATCCTAGGTGCTTCAGCGGGGTATATACCAGATCAAAGTGTACACCTTCCATCAGCAGGTCGGTGGTGACCAGCACCTGCTTGCCGGGAAATTCCAATACGGCCGCATCGTCGCCCACACCGTATTTCGTTTCCGGGTTCTGTAATTTAATATCTTGGGTGAGATGCTTGATAAGTCCAAACTCACCCAGTGTTGAAATTTCTGTTCTGTTTCCTTCGTGCATAGTATTTTTACGCTCTGTTGATAAGTTCTCTCATAATGGTGGTCATACGAGGCTGTGCTTCGTCGGCAGCCTTCTGTACTTCTTCGTGGGATACTTCCACAATCTTGCCTTCCACGCCCAGGTCGGTGATGACTGATACACCGAATATCTTAATGCCGCAATGGTTGGCTACAATTACTTCCGGTACGGTTGACATACCTACGGCATCAGCACCCAGAATGTGGAACATTTTATATTCCGACGGAGTCTCGAATGTTGGGCCTTGGGTACCGAGGTATACGCCTTGTTGCACTTTGATGCCTTTTTCCTGAGCGATTTCCAGGGCTTTTGCAATCAGTTCCTTAGAATAAGCCTCGCTCATATCCGGGAAGCGTGGTCCGTATTCGATGTTCTTTCCACGAAGCGGATGTTCCGGGAAGAGATTGATGTGGTCGGTAATAATCATCAGGTCACCGATTTCAAAGTCGGGATTAGTACCTCCTGCAGCATTCGATACGAAGAGGGTTTTGATGCCCAGTTCACGCATCACGCGTACGGGGAAAGTTACTTCCTTCATAGAATAGCCTTCATAGAAATGAAAGCGTCCCTGCATGGCCATGATGTCCTTGTTGCCCAGTTTCCCGAAAATCAGTTTCCCGCTGTGTCCTTCGACGGTTGAAACCGGGAAATTCGGGATTTCCGAATAGTTGATTTCATACTTGTCGGTGATTTCGTGCACCAGACTGCCCAGTCCTGTACCCAGGATGATGGCTGTTTCGGGGTGAGTGTGCATTTTAGCCTTCAGAAAGGCAGCTGTTTCTTGAATTTTTTCTAACATACTCAATGATTTTAGGGTTAAATACTAGTTCTCCTTTGTGCAGAAACTCCACTTCTATAGGGAGCACGTAAATATAGGGTTTCAGTTCTTCGCTGAGCTGGGGATGACCGATAAGCCGTGAGGCATCCTTCTCGGTAGTCAGGATGAGACGGCGGGTTTCCGGTAGCTGGCGGAACTGCTGTGCAATCTGTTGCATATCGCACCGTCAAAATTGTGATGGTCGCCGAAGAGCAGCGGAGTGATACGGGTGGCGTGTCGTCCTACTTCCTCTACTAATGGCGCCGGTGAGGCAATGCCGGTGACCAGCAGCACTTCTTTATCTTTTAACGCATCCAGCGGTTGGGCAGGAGCATCCATAAATAAGGGATACAACTTTCCGTAGGCCAGGGTCGTGAAAAACACTTCCTGATGCGGGAGAGGATGTATACGTTGGCGGATACGTTCGCATTCCTTCAGACTGAGGGTAGGCGGGCATTTCGTGACGATGAGCAAATCGGCTCGTTTCTTTCCGCTGGCAGGTTCCCGAAGGCGTCCGGCGGGAAGAAGTTGGTCACATTCCACAGGACGATGGTAATCCATCAGCAGGATGCGTAGTCCTGGTCGCACGTAACGGTGTTGAAAGGCATCGTCCAGCAGGATGACTTCCGTATCGGGTGCTCCTTGCAGAGAGATAAGCTGGCGGATACCCCGGCAGCGGTCACCATCTACGGCCACGTGAATGCTGGAAAACTTGCGAGCCATCTGGTAAGGCTCGTCACCGATGTCTTCCATCCGGGAGATAGAAGAGGCCAGCACGAAACCTTTGGATTTCCGCTTGTAGCCCCGGCTTAGTACGGCCAGCCGGAATGAGTCCTGTAATAGCCGGATGAGGTATTCCGTGTGAGGAGTTTTCCCAGTACCGCCTACGGTCAGGTTGCCGATGCAGATGACGGGTAACGGAAAGCGTTCTTCGCGGAGCCAGCCCACGTCGAACAAGAGATTTCGTACCTTCACACCGATACCGTAGAGGGCACTGAAGGGCCATAGCCCCCAATATATCTTGCATTTTCCGCTCATGAACGCGCCTCCTGCTTATTGGATACGCATATTGAACGGCAAACGGGCTTGCAGGCGGTCGGACTGTTTCACGTGGCGCAACCATTCAAAGCCTTGATAATATTCACCGAAAGTTTCCTGCAACTGGCCGTGAATGTAGCGGTCAGTGCGGGTGTTCAGCAGTTCTGTCAGGAAATCCTGCTTAGCCGGGTAGCTTTTCAGTTTATAGTCCTTTACTTTCCCCAGTTCGGCAGCCAGTTGGATGGCAGTATCCAGTCCCCCCAGTTCGTCTACCAGTTTCAGCTCTTTGGCCATACTTCCGGTCCATACACGGCCTTCCGCAATCTTGCAGAGCTCCTCTAACGGGATATTTCGTCCTTCGGCACAGCGTTTGGTAAACAAGGCATATCCCTGGTTCACCATCTGTTGCATCAGGGCCGATTCTTCTGCATTGAACGGACGGCTCATGCTGCCCATGTCGGCCATTTTATGTGTCTTGACTCCGTCAAAATGGAGCCTCAGTTTATTGGTCAGTAATTCTGAAGCGTCGGGCATCATACCGAAGATGCCGATGGAACCGGTCAGAGTAGTCGGTTCAGCCACGATTTTGTTGGCAGCGCAAGAAATGTAGTAACCGCCGGAAGCAGCATAGTCACCCATTGATACTACGACCGGTTTTTCAGCTTTCAGCAAGTTCACTTCACGCCAAATCTGTTCCGAACCATAGGCACTTCCTCCCGGAGAGTTCACGCGGAGCACGACCGCTTTCACGTTTTTGTCCTTACGCAAATCGCGCAAGTCTTTCGTCATCTTCTCAGAGTTGATACCTTCATCGTAAGAGGAACCGTTGTCAATTTCTCCGTAAGCATAATAAACGGCTACCACATCTCTGGTCTTGCTTTTCGGGGTGGCCGATTTTACACGAGTCATTTCATCCAGACTCAGGGTGTGGAGATCGTCTTCCTCGGTCAGTCCGGCGAGCGATTTTAAGTAGCTAAGTACTTCATCCTTGTACATCAGTGTGTCGGCCAGTCCGCAATGCACGTAGTCTTCAGCTGGGCGCAAGTCCATATTCTTGTCAGCTAATAAGTCAAGGAATCGACTGAAATATTTCTGGAAGCTGCTACATCGTCCACAATGCTCTTCCAGGTAGATTCCAGAAAGGCTTGAGTCTGTTCGCGGTTGGCCGGACTCATTTCGGTATTGGTCATCGGTTCAACGGCCGATTTGTAGGTACCCACACGGAATATCTGCATTTTAACTCCGATTTTGGCCAGGAAATCTTTCAAAAACATGGTCTCACTGGATAGTCCGTGCCAGGAGAGGTTCCCTGCAGGATTTACAATTACCTTGTCGGCTACACTGGCCAGGTAATAGCCGCCCTGTGTGTACATGTCGGCATAGGCAATCAGGAACTTGCCGCTTTGTTTGAAATCGGCCAGTGCGCGGTGAATGGCCTGTAAAGAGGCAGTAGAACATGCCAATGCTCCGGTATGCAGGTAGATACCTTAATCTGTTCGTTTTCTTTGGCTTTTTGGATAGAGCTCAGAATATCTTCCAGTCCGTATGTAGAAATCTGGTCTTCAAAGAACTGGTCTACGGGGCTGGGCTGATAGCGCTCCTGAACGGTACCTTTCAGTTCAAGCGTAAAAACAGAATTGGGCATGACTAAGGTTTCGCTTTCAGAAGAGGCCATAATTCCGGCCAGTATGCCGATACCTAGGATGATAAAAATGAATCCGCAAATCAGCACGCCTGTAATGGTAGCCAGGGTGCTCCGAAGAAATTCTTTCATTATAAGTCGTTTTTTGATTAATAAACAAAGTTATTCTTTTTGCCTGAAAAAGCAAAAATACAAGAGGGTAATTTTCTTTTTTACAGAGTGGTGATTATGGTCTTAAATTTGATTTTAAATTTATTTTAGGTAGCTTTTAAAGGGATTTTTATAGTACAATATAATAAGGTGGTGTCGAGGGCTTGATTCAATAGTCTGCTGCAAAATTTATGATTGATTAGTAATTGGTTGATATTTAACTTGTTATATAATATTAATCCATCGTGAAGGTCTGCACATTGACGAGCGTGAAAAAATGCCCTTGCGTTCCATCCAAAACGCACTTGCGTTTGAACTGAAACGTCCTTGCGTTTGAAGTGAAACGCACTTGCGTTTTATATCAAATGCACTTGCGTTTTTTGAGAGGCTGCAGAAAATATCTCCCGATTTATTTTGTTTTTTTACGGAACTTCCCCATTTTTGCCAAAATTGATTTTGTGAACTTTAAATAAATACGATATGGCAGAAGAAATGATTGTCAAGGAACTGGACGAGGTAGTAGTCCGTTTCTCGGGGGATTCCGGTGACGGAATGCAACTGGCCGGTAATATGTTTTCCAATATTTCGGCAACCGAAGGAAACGATATCAGTACATTTCCGGATTATCCGGCAGATATTCGCGCCCCGCAAGGTTCATTGACTGGTGTGTCTGGCTTTCAGGTACATATTGGTGCCGGAAAGGTCTATACTCCTGGCGATAAGTGCGATGTGCTGGTAGCCATGAATCCGGCAGCCTTGAAAACACAATATAAATTTTGTAAACCGCAGGCGGTAATTATCATCGATTCCGATTCATTTACCAAACGTGATTTGGAAAAGGCCAAGTTTACGTTGGAAAATCCCTTTTCGGAATTGGGTATTAAGAATGAAGTCGTGTCGGCAGCTATCACTACTATGTGTAAGGAAAGCCTGAAGGATAGCGGGCTGGACAACAAGTCTATCTTGCGAACAAAGAACATGTTTGCTTTGGGCTGGTATGCTGGCTGTTCCATCGTGATGTGAAGGTGGGCGAAAAAATCCTACGCGAGAAATTTGCCAAGAAACCGGAAATTGCTGAAGCTAATGTGAAGGTGCTTTACGACGGTTATCACTTTGGTGAGAATACTCATGCTTCTGTATCGATGAGTTATACCGTGCCAAGCAAGGCACAGAAAGAGCCGGGAAAATACATGGACATCAACGGCAACAAAGCTACTGCATACGGCCTGATGGCAGCTGCTGAGAAAGCAGGCCTGCAATTGTATCTGGGTTCTTACCCGATTACCCCGGCTACGGATATTCTGCATGAACTGGCCAAACATAAATCGTTGGGCGTGAAAACGGTGCAGTGTGAAGATGAGATTGCCGGATGTGCTTCTGCCGTAGGAGCTTCGTTTGCCGGCGCATTGGCTGTAACGACCACTTCCGGACCGGGTATCTGTTTGAAGAGTGAGGCCATGAACCTGGCGGTGATTACGGAACTTCCGCTGGTAATTGTAGACGTACAGCGTGGAGGTCCTTCTACCGGACTGCGACCAAGTCAGAACAGACCGACTTGCTTCAGGTACTTTTCGGACGTAATGGAGAAAGCCCGATGCCTGTGGTAGCCGCTTCTTCACCGACCGACTGTTTTGATGCGGCTTATCTGGCCTGCAAGATTGCTCTGGAACACATGACTCCGGTCGTTCTGTTGACCGATGCCTATATTGCCAATGGTTCTGCCGCATGGCGTCTGCCCGATTTGAATACTTATCCTTCTATCTGTCCGCCTTACGTGAAGCCGGAAATGGCTGATTCATGGACACCGTTCCAGCGTGACCCGCAGACGGGTGTGCGTTACTGGGCTACACCGGGTACTCCGGGCTTTATGCACCGTATCGGAGGATTGGAAAAGAGCAACGAGACCGGAGCCATTTCTACAGAACCGGAAAACCACTTCCTGATGACGAAGTTGCGTGCCGAAAAGGTAGAAAAGATTGCTGATTCATTACCACCGCTTACAGTGGAAGGCGATCCGGATGCCGATTTGCTGATTGCAGGTTTTGGAGGTACTTACGGACACTTGCATTCTGCCATGGATCAGTTGAATGCCATGGGAAAGAAAACGGCGCTGGCACATTTCCGTGTCATCAACCCGTTGCCGAAAAATACAGCCGAAGTATTACGAAAATACAAGACCATCGTGGTGGCCGAGCAAAATATGGGACAGCTGGCAGGCTATCTCCGCATGAAAGTGGAAGGTATTCACCTGCATCAGTTCAATCAGGTAAAAGGCCAGCCGTTCGTAGTGAAAGAGCTGGTAGAGGCTTTCAGTCAACTTTTTTAATGATTCATCAATAAATATTCTGGAGGAATAACAATGAGTGAAACAAAATATACGGCAGCAGATTACAAATCCGGACAGCCTCGCTGGTGTCCGGGTTGCGGCGACCACGCTTTTCTGAATTCTTTTCACAAGGCTTTGGCTGAACTGGGAGTACCTCCCCATGAAATTGCGGTGATTTCCGGTATCGGATGTTCTTCGCGTTTGCCTTATTACATGAATACGTATGGCATGCACACCATCACGGACGTGCGGCAGCCATTGCTACGGGAGCCAAGGTGGCTAATCCGAATCTTACTATCTGGCAGATTTCCGGCGACGGTGATGGTCTGGCCATTGGTGGTAACCATTTCATCCATGCTATCCGTCGTAATGTAGATATTAACATCATCCTGTTGAATAACCGTATTTACGGATTGACCAAGGGACAGTATTCTCCGACTTCAGCCCGTGGGTTTGTAAGTAAATCTTCTCCCTACGGTACGGTGGAAGATCCTTTCCGTCCGGCAGAATTGTGCTTCGGAGCTCGCGGCCGTTTCTTTGCCCGTTGTGCGGCAGTAGATGGCGGTCCTTCGGTGGAAGTGCTGAAAGCGGCTGCCCGTCATAAAGGTACGTCGGTAGTAGAAGTGCTGCAGAACTGTGTCATCTTCAATGACGGTACGCACAATGCTGTGGCCAAAAAGGAAGACCGTGAACGCAATGCGATTTATCTGGAACACGGTAAGCCTATGCTTTTCGGTCCGAACAAAGAATTCGGTCTGATGCAGGAAGGCTTCGGGCTGAAAGTAGTGAAATTGGGTGAAAACGGTATCACGGAAAAAGACATCTTAGTGCACGATGCCCATTGTGAAGACCATACCCTGCAATTGAAACTCGCGCTGATGGAAGGCCCGGATTTTCCGATAGCCTTGGGTGTGATTCGTGATGTGGATGCACCGACATACGATGAGGCAGTAGAAGCCCAGATTGAAGAGGTTTCAGCCAAGAAAAAGTATCACACGTTTGCTGAATTGCTGGAAACGAATGATACGTGGGAGATTAAATAAATCTGACATGATAAAAAGAAAAGGAGCCAGTGATTTTTTCGTCTGGCTCCTTTTTTGTCTTTATTCTTTTTCTCCATAACACAAATCGCCTGCATCTCCCAGTCCCGGCACGATATAGGAATGAGCATTCAGTTCCGGGTCGATGGCACCGCACCACACGGTGGTTTTTTCAGTAGGGAACACCTTTTTGATATGCTCGATGGCCTGACGACTGGCAATGACTGAAGCAATGTGTATATGAGATGGTTCTCCCTTGGTAAGCAAGGCTTCGTATGCCAGTTCCATGGAACTGCCGGTAGCCAGCATCGGGTCGGTCAGAATCAGAATCTTTCCGTCCAGTCGTGGAGAAGCGATGTATTCAATGTGAATGTCGAAGTTATCTTCGTTGATGTATTTACGATAGGCCGATACGAAGGCATTTTCCGCATGGTCAAAATAGTTGATGAAGCCTGATGAAGCGGAAGTCCTGCACGCAGATGGTGGCTACCACAGGTTGCTCGGAAGGTACATTCTCTACGGCTGTAGCCAATGGGGTTTGTACGGATACCGGATGGTAAGGAAGCGTCCGGCTGATTTCGTATGCCATGATTTCGCCTACACGCTCTATGTTGCGGCGGAAGCGGATGCGGTCACCTTGTATATGCACATCACGGATTTCAGAAAGGAACTGGTTGAAAAGGCTGTTGCTTGGGTTAAAGTTGATTATTTTCATAAACATTTTCAGGTTCTTAGGGGTTTTATTATTTAGATTCCGGTTTGCAAAGAAACAAAATAAAATTGATTTGTAAAGTGGATTTGGCAATTTTGTTACACAAGTATAAATCTTTAAATGATTACGGATTTTTTTCTGTAATAACTTCTTTGAATTAAAAATATCTACTACTTTTGTAGCGCCTAAAACAAGGAGATGTTGAAGAGCAGAAAAAGCAGATTAGGCTTACAGATATAGACAATAAACATTTGATATAATAACCAAATTAATCATTTGAACAATGGCAAATTTAGATCTTACTAAGTACGGTATCACTGGAACCGTAGAAATCGTACACAATCCTTCTTACGATGTATTGTTTGCAGAAGAAACAAAAGCTGGTTTGGAAGGCTTCGAAAAAGGTCAGGTAACTGAACTGGGTGCAGTAAACGTAATGACTGGTATCTATACTGGTCGTTCTCCTAAAGATAAATTCTTGGTAAAAGACGCTACAAGTGAAAACACTGTATGGTGGACTTCAGAAGAATATAAAAACGACAACAAGCCTGTAACTACAGAAACTTGGAATGTATTGAAAAACTTGGCTGCTAAAGAATTGTCAAACAAGAAATTGTATGTTGTTGATGGTTTCTGCGGCGCTAACGAAGCTACTTGCTTGAAAGTTCGTTTCATCATGGAAGTTGCATGGCAGGCTCACTTCGTAACTAACATGTTCATCCGTCCGTCTAAAGAACAGTTGGAAAACTTCGAACCTGATTTCGTTGTTTACAACGCTTCTAAGGCTAAAGTTGAAAACTACAAAGAACTGGGTCTGAACTCAGAAACTGCAGTTGTGTTCAACTTGACTACTAAAGAACAGGTTATCCTGAACACTTGGTACGGTGGTGAAATGAAGAAAGGTATGTTCTCTATGATGAACTACTTCAACCCGTTGCGTGGTATCGCTTCTATGCACTGTTCTGCTAACACTAACATGGAAGAAACTGAATCAGCTATCTTCTTCGGTTTGTCTGGTACTGGTAAGACTACTTTGTCTACAGACCCGAAACGTAAGTTGATTGGTGATGACGAACACGGATGGGATAACGAAGGTGTATTCAACTACGAAGGTGGTTGCTACGCTAAGGTTATCAACCTGGATAAAGAATCTGAGCCAGATATCTACAACGCAATCAAACGTGACGCTCTGTTGGAAAACGTAACAGTAGACGCTAACGGTAAGATTGACTTCGCTGATAAGAGCGTAACTGAAAACACTCGTGTTTCTTATCCTATCCACCATATCGAAAACATCGTGAAACCTATCTCTAAGGGTCCTCACGCTAAACAAGTTATCTTCTTGTCAGCTGATGCATTCGGTGTATTGCCTCCAGTATCTATCTTGAATCCTGCACAGGCTCAGTACTACTTCTTGTCTGGATTTACTGCTAAGTTGGCTGGTACAGAACGTGGTATCACTGAACCGACTCCGACATTCTCTGCTTGCTTCGGTGCTGCTTTCTTGAGCTTGCATCCTACTAAATATGCAGAAGAACTGGTTAAGAAGATGGAAATGACTGGTGCAAAAGCATACTTGGTTAACACTGGTTGGAACGGAACTGGCAAACGTATTTCTATCCGTGATACTCGTGGTATCATCGACGCTATCTTGGATGGTTCTATCGAAAAAGCTCCTACTAAGACTATTCCTTACTTCGATTTCGTTGTTCCGACAGAATTGCCGGGTGTTGATCCGAAAATCTTGGATCCGCGTGACACTTACGCTGATGCTGCTGAATGGACTAAGAAAGCTGAAGACTTGGCTGGACGTTTCATCAAGAACTTCGCTAAGTTTACAGGTAACGAAGCTGGTAAGGCTTTGGTTGCTGCTGGTCCGAAATTGTAATTCAGACTTACAAAATCTTAAATATGAAAGCGGTTTCCTTCGGGAAGCCGCTTTTTTTGTATCTTTGGTCGTAGTTTTAATTCGTAAATCTAATTAATTATGAAAAAGTCTATTCATCTTCTATCTATTCCAGTTGTAGCTTGTTGCTTGTCGTGTACATCCGGCAAGGTGCTTCCGCCTGAACCGATTCTTCCTGTACCTGAACCCAAGCAGGTGGAATGGCAGCAGATGGAAACGTATGCTTTTATCCATTTCGGTTTGAACACGTTTAATGACCGGGAATGGGGATATGGAGATACGGATCCGAAAACGTTTAATCCGACGAATTTGGATTGTGAGCAATGGGCACAGACGCTGGTGAAAGCTGGTATGAAAGGAGTGATTCTTACTGCCAAACATCATGACGGATTCTGTTTGTGGCCGTTTGAAGGTACAGACTATAGTGTGAAAAACTCTCCGTGGAAAAACGGACAGGGAAATGTGGTGAAAGAATTGTCGGAGGCTTGTAAGAAATATGGTCTTAAGTTTGCTGTTTATCTTTCGCCATGGGATCGTCATCAGGCTAATTATGGTACACCTGAGTATTTGCCTTACTTTTATGCACAGTTGCATGACCTGCTAACAAATTATGGACCGGTATTTGAGGTCTGGTTTGACGGGGCTAATGGTGGTGACGGATGTATGGTGGTGCCAAGGATATACGTACCATTGATCGCAAGAACTATTATAATTATCCTCGTATCTATGAAATGCTGGACAGTATTCAGCCTCAGGCCATCATTTTCTCGGATGGAGGACCTGGTTGCCGCTGGGTAGGCAACGAGAAAGGTTTTGCCGGGGCTACCAACTGGTCATTCCTGCGAAAAGGAGAGGTGCATCCGGGATACGACAAGAGTTATGAATTACAATATGGACATCCGGATGGAAATCAGTGGGTGCCTGCAGAGTGTGATGTGTCTATCCGTCCGGGATGGTTCTATCATCCGGAGGAAGATGACAGAGTAAAAAGTCCGGATCAGCTGGTGGATTTGTATTACCGCAGTGTGGGGCATAATGCCACTTTGTTGTTGAACTTCCCGGTTGACCGGAGAGGATTGATTCATCCGGTAGATTCTGCTAATGCGGTTCGTTTCCATGAAATGATTCAGCAGCAGCTGAAGACGAATTTGGTGGCAGGAATGACGCCTAAGGTTTCAAATGAACGTGGAGGAGATTTTGTGGCATCAGCTTTGACCGATGATAATTTTGATACTTACTGGCTACAGAAGACGGGGTAACTACAGCTGATATTGAGTTCTCGTTTGATACGCCTACTCGAATGAACCGTATGATGCTTCAGGAATATATTCCATTGGGGCAGCGTGTAAAAGCATTTGTGGTGGAATACCTCGACAAGGATACATGGCTTCCGGTGAAACTGAATGAAGAAACTACTACCATTGGATACAAACGTCTGCTACGTTTTGAAACGGTGGAAACAAAGGGTATACGTATTCGGATTACGGATGCACGTGGTCCGCTTTGTTTGAGTAACGTAGGAGTGTATGATGCAGGAAATGTTTCTGATTCCTTTGTAGAGAAGGTGGAAGACATTGAATCTGTACCTTACCTTTTGCCGGATGTAAAAGCAGAAGAGACTGCAAAGGCTTCTGACAAGCAGGCGCAGACCACTTGTTTTGTAGAAGGTGACCGTTTGTTGATTGATTTACAGGAAGAGCGACTAGTTTCTTCTCTTCATTTCTTGCCTGATCAGGGTGAACCAAACAAGGGTCTGATTGCCAATTATGAAATACGTGTCGGCGTGAGCAAGGATGCAGTGAATCAACTGGTCAAATCGGGTGAGTTCTCAAATATACAGAACAATCCGGTGATGCAGTCGGTATTCTTTACTCCGGTAAAAGCCCGTTATATAGAGTTGAAGGCTACGCGTATGATTCGTGCGGGCGAACCGATGGGATTTGCCGAATTAGGGGTGAAATAACTAGGTGAAAATAAGAGTTTATGAAAAAAGTAATTTATTCAATGTTAGGAGCAGGGTTATTGTGCCTCTCCAGCTGTGGTGGACAGACGCAGACGGAACAGACCCCTGCGGTTGATAAGTCTTCGGCTAAGAATCAGGTGATTGAAACTATCATGACACGACGGAGTGTGCGAAAATATCTGCCGCAGCCGGTAAACCGTGATACAATGCAGATGATTCTGGACTGTGGTATTCATGCACCCAATGGACAGAATAAGCAGTCGTGGGCAGTACGCGTGGTAGACAATCCGGAGTTTATTAATGGTATTACGGAAGTGTATAAGAAGTTGAATCCCAAAATGGCAGAAGATCCGGGATTCAAGAATATGTTCCGCAATGCGCCTACGGTAGTATTTATTGCCAATGATACCTCGTATGATATGTCGCAGATAGACTGTGGACTGCTGGGAGAAAATATGATTCTTTCGGCCTGGTCAATGGGTATCGGTTCCTGCTGTTTGGGAAGCCCTATACGCTTTATGAAGACAGAGCCTCAGGTAGCAGACTATCTGAAACGCCTGAATATACCCGAAGGCTATGAATTGTTGTATTGCATAGCCTTCGGATATCCGGATGAATCACCGGCTGCTAAACCGCGTGATGCATCGAAAGTGATGTTTGTGGAGTAAAAATTTATCGCGCCCCCAAATCGTCATAAGAAGATTGTAGAATCGCTTTCCCCAGTTCTGTGCGTCGTTCGTTCGGAGCTGGGGATTCTATTAATGCCTTGCCGGAATTGTTATCAATCAGTGTAGTACCGGTGCTGTCGCGGAAAGCAAATCCGTTGTTATAGGTGTAGTAAGCAAACGGATAGTTGTAGTCCTTTCCTAACACGTTACGACTAAAGTTAAATTCCTTGTGGCTGATTCCCAATTGTGCCAGTAGGGTAGCGGCCATATCACTTTGGTTCATCAGTTTGTCAATGACCATAGGCTGCTTGATGGCGCCTCCTAACCACAGCATCGGAATATGATGAATACGCGGGTCGTGCACCAGTCCTTCTTCCGGATAATAGAAACCATGGTCTGGCAGGCAGATGACAAGCAGGTTTTTCCATTGAGGAAGGGCTTTGAGTTTGTCGATAAATTTTCCCAGGCAATCATCAGTGAAGGCAAACGCATTGGGGATTTTTTCTTTCAGCCGATGATAGGGTACTTCAAACGGCTCATGGCTGCTCAGGGTAAGAAAGGCTGTATGCAGGGCTGGTTGGTATTCCGTTCTTTTATTTGACGGTAGAGGTACTCAAAAGTAATATCATCGTTTACTCCCCATGGATTTTTTCGTTCTTCCATGCTGAAATCCACGTCTGCTGTCAGATGCTGGTATCCGCTGCCCAGTAAGTAGCTCTTCATGTTGGTAAAGTTGATGTCACCTCCATACAGAAAATCTGTGGCATAGCCTTGTTCCCGCAGTTTTCCGGCAATGGAAGGCAAGGTGCGGCTTTTGGCGGGAGATTTCATGACGGAAACAGTGGGGAAGCTTTGGTAACCGCTGAAGGTACAGACTGTGCCTCGGTCGGTACGGAAACTGTTGGCGTAGCAGTTGGTAAAGAAGACTCCTTCCTTGCTCAGACGCTCCAGATTCGGACTGACATCAGGTACTCCTCCTAATGATTCTACGAATACTCCTCCAAAACCTTCCATGAGAATTATCAGTACATTAGGACGTTGGTAGTGAGTAATGAAACCTCATTTTCTCCCGTGTCTGCATACAATCCTTCAAATAGATTAGCGCGTTTTTCTTCATCGAAGAAATTAAATTGCTGGGCAAAATCGGTTGTCTTACTGATGGAGGATAGCAGGCTGAAATCCGGGTTGATGGCGGAATGATTCAGAAATTCATCATTGCAGAAATAGGCTTGTCCTACGTTGCTGGTGGATTCGGTTACACCTCCTCGTATGATGATAAAGATGACACCTCCTAAAAGAATGGTTATCAGACTACCAGCAATGCGCTTCTGGACTTGTGGCAGATTGGCTGGGGTAATTTTGTACAGCCCCCATGTTACTAAGGCTGATAAGATGAGGATGCACAGCAGTCGTATCAGAATAAATCCCAAGGATACGCTGGCCATGGCATTCTTCGGTGAGTCCAGATAGAGGAAGATGGAAGCGTCCAGTTTAAATCCCCAGAACGGATATAGGCCATATCGCCAATGAAGATAAGTGTGGTAGCCAGACTGATTAAGACGTAGTAGCCGATGAGTATCTTCTTCAAAGGAAAACGGCGGAACCATATACTGCAAAGAATGGTCAGCCAGGGGATGGCCGTCAGGTATCCGGTGGTTGCTGCGTCAAGCGTAAAGCCATGGAACAATACCCGTAGGTAGTCTGTGAAAGCTGTTCCTTTCTCACATGCACCGTTATAGAGCATGAATACAGGTTTCTGGAGTAGGAAATACCCTAGTATGCTGGCGAAAAAGCATCCCAGATATGTAAGTCTCTTTTTCATCTGTTTGAGTTTTTGATTATTTACGTCCGAAGTCAGCGGGGACTTCTCCCCATACGTCAGTCTCCCACTTGAGCAGGGGAGTGGTATAAGTGTTTTCTTTCAGCCATTTTTCAGCCCGTTCGATTAACTGGAAGAGCGCTTCTGTTTTTTCAGTACGTTCCAGTTTGGTCTTGCATTTTTTTTGCTTCACCCAGGAGAGGGCATTACGGCTGTCGGATAGATGGGCATGTTCAGGTTCTTTTGTTTAAGAAGTGCCAGTCCGTGAACGATGGCCAGGAATTCTCCGATATTGTTGGTTCCGTAAACCGGTCCGAAATGGAAGATTTCCTGTCCTGTCAGCAGGTACACTCCGCGATATTCCATGGGCCCGGGGTTACCGCTACAGGCAGCATCTACTGCCAGGCAGTTCAAGTTGAAGTTCTCGGGGAGTTGTACCTCGGTTTTTTCTGAGGACGATGCACGGTGGCGGTTCATGTACTGATAAGCAGGAGTCGCAAAGGCATGTTCTGCCTCTTCCTGTGAGTCAAAAGACTTATATATAGCCCCTTTATAGCCTTGTATTTGCAGTTGGCAGTCGGTCCATGAAGAATAGATACCCGGATTCACTCCTTTCCAGACCACGTAGAATTTTTGTTTAGCCATAAGATGGTCTTTAAAAAGAAAGTGGCTGTGCAAAAGGAGTGTGGTCCACTCCTTTGCCAGCCACCTGATATACAAGATTGTAATTACATACGTTCAGGTACTTCGATACCCAGCAAGCCCATAGCCAGTTTGACTACTTTGCCTACATTCTGGCTCAAAGCGAGACGGAATATTTTCAGGGCTTCATTTTCTTCACGCAGGATGCTGAAGTCATGATAGAACTGGTTGTATTCTTTTACCAGGTCGTAAGCATAGTTTGCCAGGATAGATGGGTTGTAATCTGTTCCAGCCTGTTTCACTACGTTGGTAAAGTCGGCCAGCATTTGAATCAAACCTTCTTCTTTCGTACTCAGTTCAATACCGCTTGGGATGACAGCCGGGATGCTGAGTCCGGCTTCTGTTGCCTTGCGCAGAATAGACTGGATACGTGCGTATGTATATTGGATGAACGGACCGGTGTTTCCGTTGAAGTCGATAGACTCTTTCGGGTTGAAGGTCATGTTCTTGCGGGCATCTACTTTCAGGATGAAATATTTCAAGGCACCCAGACCTACGATGCGTGCGATGTCGTCTGCCTCTTTCTGAGTCAGTCCGTCCAGTTTACCCAGTTCGTTGCTGGTTTCCTTGGCTGTTTCAATCATGGCTCCATCAGGTCGTCGGCGTCTACTACTGTACCTTCACGGCTCTTCATCTTACCTTCCGGCAGTTCCACCATACCATAAGAGAAGTGTACGAGGTCTTTACCCCATTCGAAGCCCAGCTTGTCGAGCAGGATAGACAATACCTGGAAGTGGTAGTTCTGTTCGTTACCTACCACATAAATCATCTTGTTGATAGGATAATCCTGGAAGCGCAGCTTGGCAGTACCGATGTCCTGTGTCATGTATACAGAAGTACCGTCACCACGGAGCAGCAATTTGTGGTCCAAACCTTCCGGAGTCAGGTCGGCCCATACAGAACCGTCTTCCTTGCGATAGAACAGTCCTTTTTCCAGACCTTCCATTACTTTTTCCTTTCCTTCAAGGTAAGTCTGTGATTCGTAGTATATCTTGTCGAAGCTTACTCCCATCATCTTGTAAGTTTCATCGAAACCTGCATATACCCAGTCATTCATCTTCTTCCAGAGGGCACGTACTTCCGGGTCATTAGCTTCCCATTTGCGAAGCATTTCGCGTGCTTCCAGCATCAACGGAGAGTTTGCTTCAGCTTTTGCCTTTGCTTCTTCTTCGTTCATACCTTCAGCCTGATATTGAGCCATGAGCTCTTTTACTTCAGCTTTGTAGTGCTTGTCGAAAGCTACGTAGTAGTCACCAATCAGGTGGTCACCTTTCTTGCCCGATGATTCAGGAGTTTCACCGTTACCATATTTCAACCAGGCCAGCATAGACTTACAGATGTGAATACCACGGTCATTTACGATGTTGGTTTTCACCACCTTGTTGCCGTTGGCTGCCATGATGTTAGCCAGTGCACTTCCCAGCAGGTTGTTACGCACGTGACCCAGGTGAAGCGGTTTATTGGTATTAGGAGAAGAATATTCAATCATGACAAGTGGAGCGTTTGCGTCAGCTTTTTGTATGCCCCACTGGTTATCGGCATGGATGCGGTTCAGCAGCTCAATCCATACGTCAGATGCAATGGTCAGGTTCAGGAAACCTTTGATTACATTATAATTTGCGATGGCCGGTTCATTCTGTTTCAAGTATTCCCCGATTTCTTGTGCAGTCTGTTCCGGACCTTTCTTAGACATTTTCAGAAAAGGAAAGACAACCAGTGTCAGGTGGCCTTCAAACTCTTTCTTCGTTTTCTGAAGTTGAACCATTTTGGCAGGAACTTCCTGATTGTATAAGGTCTTTATACCGTTCAGGATAGATTCGGTCAGTTTATCTTCTATTTTCATGTGTATATAGTTTATGTAATTATCCTATCTTAAGCGTACAAAGATAGTGATTTTTACGCTTTTCCTGCCGTTCTGTTGCGTATTATTACATATTCTTTCTCCATTCAGACGGAGAGACTCCTTCCTGGAGTTTGAATTGTTTGCTGAAGTGAGCCAGATCAGTGAATCCTATTCGTTCGGCTATTTCCGATAAACTTCGTTTAGGGGTTTGGCCCATCAATTGCTTGGCTTCTTCGATGCGCAGGTGATTGATCCATAAGTTGAAGTTTAAGCCGTATGTGTTGTTAATATAGTTCGAAAGATAAGTCCGGTTTATTCCTATAATTTTACATAATTCTATGATGGTAAACCTGGAGTTTAAGAATCCTTTACTTTCTACCCATTCTTCCAACCTGTCTTTAATTGATTTCATTCTTTTTCATAGTTCCCCTATTTTTCTCGAAAATTAGGAAGTTTTGAAAATGTATGAAAAGACAAAAACTGAGCTTTAAGAGTATATGTCTGTATCCTGCTACTAAGTGGCGGAAAAAGTGTACTATCCGGTATAAATTTACTGATAAATCAGGGTAGAAAGATAGTCTTCGGCAAACATTTCATTGGCTATGTCAAGGAGTTGGCTAGAGGTGAGGCTTTCTATCCGCTTGAAGACTTCTTCTTTTTCTTCGTAAGTATGATAGTGCAGAAAGCATTTTCCCATGTTGAGCGCATTGTTCTCAAAATTGTCTCCGACCACCCCTATTTGTCCGATGATTTGTTTCTTTGCCGCAGCTAGTTGCAATTCAGTCAGGGCATTCTCACGGATTTTCTTTAGTTCTTTATGCACCAGTGAGATACAGTGGTCGGCATCGTGCAGGTCACAGCCGAAATAGATACAGAATGTACCCGTATCCGTATAGGATGTCAGATTGGATTCTACGTTGTAAACCAAACCTCTTTTTTCACGTAAAGAGATGTTGAGCCGGCTGTTCATACCAGGGCCTCCCAGAATATTGTTGAGCAGATAGAGTCCGGTACGCTTCTCGTCGTAAGCGTGGTATCCTCTTCCGCCAATCATGACATGTGCCTGATGGGTATCCTTGTGGAGAATCAGTTTGCTGGGTTTGTATTCAGACGGTAGCTTGCGCGTTTTGCTTCCCTCTTCAAATTGGGGAATATCCGAGGTTACTTTCTCAAGCGTACGGATGACTTTCTGAAAGGGAATATCTCCTTGAACGAAAAATATCATGTTTTCCGGTCGGTAATGTGAATGTACGAATTTCCGTGCATCCTCACTTGTAAACTGACGCAGCAGTTCCGGATTGCCAAGTATGTTTCGGCCTAATGGGTGGTTGGGGAAAATCAGTTCTTCAAAGTCGTCAAAAATAAGTTCCGACGGACTGTCTTCATAGCTTTGGATTTCGTCGATGATGACTTCCACTTCTTTCTCGATTTCATTCTGTGGAAATACACTATGGAAGACAATGTCAGCCAGTAGTTCTGCTGCCCGGTTGAAATGCTCTTTCAGAAAAGCGCTGTAAATGACGGTTTCTTCCTTGTTGGTATAGGCATTCAAATCGCCTCCTACATTTTCCATACGATTGAGAATGTGCCAGGCTTTTCGCTTTTCTGTGCCCTTAAAAATTAGGTGCTCTACAAAATGGGCCATACCCTGTTCTTGTGGAAGCTCATCGCGCGTTCCGGCATCGATGGCAAAGCCACAATAAGCCACGTTTGTAGGACTGGTGGTATGAATAAGTCGTAAGCCGTTAGGGAGGGTAAAAGTTGAATACGCCATATATTGAGAAGTATAATTTCTTTTTCGCTGCAAATTTACAATAAATACCTATTGCCTTTCTTCAAAAAATGCAGATATTTGCAGTGTGTGATATTTAAAACTAATATATGAATAAAATTGCAGTCTTTTGTTCGGCCTCAGATGCGATAGAACCTGTATTTATGGAGAAAGCCCGGGAACTGGGCGCATGGCTGGGGCAGCATCGTAAGTGGCTGGTTTACGGTGGTTCCAATACCGGACTGATGGAAGCCCTGGCAAGAAGTGCGAAAGAGAACGGGGCAATGATTATGGGAGTTGTTCCCACAAAGCTGGAGGAACACGGAAGAGTCAGCGATTTGCTTGACGTGACATTCCATTCTGTGAATTTGAGCGACCGGAAAGATATTATGTTGCAGGAATCGGACGTGATGGTAGCCTTGCCGGGTGGAATAGGTACACTGGATGAGGTATTTCATGTGATGGCTGCATGTAGTATAGGCTATCATCAGAAAAAAGTCATCTTTTATAATGTGGAAGGTTTCTGGAATGACCTGCTGGCTTTTTTGAACCGGCTGGAGGAAACGCATTTTGTACACCGTCCGTTGAAAAATTATTTTGAAGTGGCGAATACATTGGAAGAACTGACCCGCTTATTGGAATAAAATTATAATTTAATCATAATCTTATGAATTCATCAATAAAAGATTTATTACAGCGTGAAGCACAGGCCGTGTTGAACATTCCGGTAACAGACGGATATGAGAAAGCGGTAAACCTGATTGTGGAGCAGGTGCATGAGAAAGGCGGAAAGCTGGTAACCAGCGGTATGGGTAAGGCTGGACAGATAGCCATGAACATTGCCACTACATTCTGTTCTACAGGAATCCCTTCTGTGTTTTTGCATCCCAGTGAGGCGCAGCATGGTGATTTAGGTATTCTGCAAAAAAATGACTTGTTACTCTTGATTTCCAATTCAGGTAAGACAAGAGAGATTGTGGAACTGACTGAGCTGGCTGCACGTCTAAATCCGGAATTGAAAAAGATTGTCATTACGGGAAATCCGGATAGTCCGCTGGCGGAAGCAGCTGATATTTGTCTGGCTACAGGACACCCCGATGAAGTTTGTTTGCTGGGAATGACTCCTACGACTTCTACCACTGTGATGACGGTTATTGGAGATATTCTGGTGGTGGAGACCATGCGTAAGACTGGTTTTACGATTGAAGAATACAGCAAGCGCCATCATGGCGGTTATTTGGGAGAACGCTCCCGGGCATTAAGCAAATAAAATATGGGTGTGCGAAAGGCACACCCATTTCTTTTTACGGAAAGAAGCAAAACGTTTCTACCTATTGTGCTTATTCTTATCATTGTAGTTTGTAGACTTCCGTACCAGCCAGGAGGAAGCATCCCACTCCATAGTCTTCAAAGTCCGGAACACTTTCGTATGTGACTGGCTGACCATCTTTTGGCTCTTTCCCGGTACCTTGTACGTAACCCAGGAAACCGTTGGGGTGGACTGCCTCCTTTACCATGGCATTCCATCCTTTTAATAAAACAGGTAAATATTCTTCTTTATCCAATAGTCCGTTTCGTACTCCCCATGCCATTCCGTAGACAAACAGGGCAGTACCTGTAGTTTCTTTTCCTCCGTAATTTCTGGCATCATGAAGACTTACATTCCAGAATCCGTCTGTACGCTGGCATTTTTTTAATGCTTTACTCATAATCAGGAAATCGTTGATGTAGTCTTGGCGATGTTTTTCATTGGCTGGAATTTCGTCAAGTACGCGTACCAGTGCGGCGTAGGCCCATCCGTTTCCCCGGCTCCAGTAGCAGTCTTCTCCATTGGGCTCTTTGTATGGAGCAAGAAGTCAGCATCTCTCCACCAGAGACCGTCGGCCAGATTGAACATTCCTTTTCCTGCAAGTTGATTGCGTGAGAACTCATACATATCCCACATCTTGTCGAAATATTTTTGTTCTCCCGTGAGGTGTCCCATTTTAGCCAGTACGGGCATTCCCATCTGAATAGCATCTACCCATGTCCAGTCGCCTACCTGCGGTGTATTGACCAGCATATTCATGTTCGACTTGATGTTCTTCAGCATTTCAGGTTTGGGGCAAATGTTATATAAGTCGATATAGGTTTGTCCGCAGCAATAGTCGTCGGCATTGCGTGTGGTGTTACCATTTCGCATCCCCCATTCATGGTATTCAGCCCAGTTGTATGCATAATCGTAGAATTCTGCACGAGGATAGATGGAATATAGAGCCATTAATCCTTCGTAGTACACTCCTCGAGTCCAGATATTGCTGGGGCGGGTAACATTACGAACGAAACTGGGAGTCCGATAATCGGCATATTTCTCCATGAAATATTTGTTTACTTTCATTACCACATCGAGCGTTTCTTTTTGTGGTGGTAGTTTTTGTGCAGAAGAAGTAGTAAATCCTGCACTTATTGTAAGCAATAATACAACAAGAATTTTTCGCATATCAAATAAGGTATTGAAGTGATTTAAACTTTTCTTTTCCTTGCACATTTTCTCAATAGCATAACGGAAAAAGCGATGTAGTTCCATGATTCCCAGTTTCTGAGCGTTGTATCAAATCGATTCAAAATAGTTCTGAAACTGTCCATCCACGCGTTTGTCCGTTCTATGGAGTATCGTTCCCTATACAACAATTC
>ENA-OQAZ01000052-OQAZ01000052.1-human-gut-metagenome-genome-assembly--contig:-NODE-52-length-53092-cov-4.287397_pt1 | contig 53092 bp, 51 predicted proteins | sample MGYA00242737_ERZ504531 | MGnify/ENA primary metagenome ERZ504531 (study PRJEB26092, sample SAMD00036244) | human gut metagenome | host: Homo sapiens | study: EMG produced TPA metagenomics assembly of... | reverse complement strand
TGCTGAATGATTTGTCCAAAAAAACTATTGTCACAGGAAGTAGACCGAAGCAAAACCGATTATCGTAGAAAACAGCTGGTGACGGATTAAAATTCCGCAACTAGAATGTTACAAACAGCCAGGAAAGATAAGATCTTATCTTTCCTGAGTAAAGGGGGGCTCATCACTTGTAAGATATACAATCTTCCACCTGCAACATTACTAAGCTTACAGCCCACACATTAGTAACGTGTCACCCCACACGTTACTAACTTTCCGGCATGCACATTACTAACCTCTCAAACGTCCTGTTCTTTTCTGAAAAGAACAAGGTCTTTAAAAAAAAGAACAAGACGTTTTCATTGAAAGAACAAGAGCTTTTTAAAATTTGACCTGTTGTTTTTTCCATAACGCATCTACATGCCGAAACGCCTTATTTTTCCTTCAGATCTTTCAGCCACTCCACAAACGCCCTGCCCATCGGCATTCCGGCTGAAGGATATGCATTGTGAAATGTTTCAGCCGAAAAATATCCTTCAGGGAAACCAATTCCCCAAGAATCGGAAGAATACCAATCCGGCTGAAGGATTCCAATCTCCGGCTGAAGAATTCCCAAGCCCAATCCTTCAGCCGGAATACCGATGGGCAGGGCATTTGCGAGCAGGCTGAAGCTTTTGAAGGATTTTTCAGGGTATTCTCTATAGAGCATGATAGCGACCAAATAGTAATCGCGAAATAAAAAAAAATGACATAGCCACGACTACCTTACCAACTCGAATGCAAGTCCTCCATCCTGCCGGCAGTGATATTGACCATATAACAAGACGCACCGTCAGGTACGCACACCGTGGCCTGATAATGATACCCTTTCGAATCGACACCCATAAAATCCATATCCGACAATATAGCCCATTGCAAGAAATCATCCGGAACCACCCCCTTGAACATCTGCTTGGTGATATCTTTGGCATAAAGACTCTTCCTGCCTTCATACACGCAAATGTGTATGATATTGTCATAATATACATTATCCACCCCAAGTCCTTCCTCCGAAACTCCCGGACGCATTACTTTAATCTTTGACGGGTTAATGTACACATATCCGCGATAACGGACATTATCGTATGTCACCACCGAATCTTTCTTAATAACTTCGTTATAAACAGGGATTTCCCGAGTATGGATAAATGCCAGAGAATCATTCTCCGCATCAGACTTATGCAGGCGTATCACATCTCCCACAGCCGAATGAAACCAAAAAATATGCTCCCCCTGCTTCTCAATCTTATAACCATTAGTCCGTGCACCATACGTAATCAACGAATCGCCTATAATTTTAAAAGCAACGGGAGCCGTAGCGGCATCTGCATAAAACAGGGTATCGCCTTTCACCCTCAGTAATGCTGTTTCCGTATTATCGTCCAACCATATACCTTCCAACAAAGATTTTGCCTCCTTGTTTTCTTCCAGAGCGGATGCTTTTTGTTGCGGAGTTCCACAAGAAGACAGCGCAACAGCCAACATTATTATCGAAAAACGTTTGTACATGGTTATTCTCTCTATTTTTTTATTTATCGACCGATGCAATGATAAACAAACCCCATTTCCTGTAGTTCGTCACCATCATAAATATTTCGTCCGTCAAGCACTACAGGCTGCTTCATCGCCTTCTTGATTACTCCCCAGGTAGGAAGACGGAACTCTTTCCACTCGGTTACCAGAATCAACGCATCCGCATCAAGAGCCGCATCATACATATCGTGCGCATAATAAACCGACTCTCCTATCCGGCGGCGGGACTCATCCATAGCAGCAGGATCGTATGCGCGGACATTGCAACCCGACTGTTTCAATTTCTCAATAAGTACCAAAGCCGGAGCCTCACGCATATCGTCCGTACCGGGTTTGAATGCAAGTCCCCACAAAGCCACTGTTTTGCCTTTCAAATCTCCATTGAATACTTTTACCAGTTTCTCGAACAAAATGCCTTTCTGATTCTCGTTCACATCTTCCACCGCTTTCAACACCTGCATGGAATAACCATTCTGCTCGGCAGTCTTAATCAACGCCTTCACATCTTTCGGGAAACAAGATCCACCATAACCGCATCCCGGATACAAGAACTTACGCCCGATACGACTGTCGGAACCTATTCCGTCACGTACCATATTTACATCAGCTCCCACCAGTTCGCACAAGTTGGCAATATCGTTCATAAAGCTGATACGGGTGGCCAACATGGAGTTTGCCGCATACTTGGTCATCTCGGCAGAAGGAATATCCATGAAGATAACGCGGAAGTTAACCAGCATGAAAGGTTTATAAAGCTTGGTCATCAGTTTTTTAGCCCTTTCCGACTCTACGCCCACTACCACACGGTCCGGACTCATAAAGTCATCGATAGCATTACCTTCTTTCAAAAATTCCGGATTAGAAGCCACATCGAAATCTATCGACTCCCCTCTTTTCTCCAATTCCTCCCGGATAACCGCTTTTACTTTCCGGGCCGTACCCACGGGCACCGTACTCTTGGTCACGACCAAGGTGTATTTCTTCATATTAGCACCAATCGTCTTGGCAACTTCAAGCACATAACGCAAATCGGCACTTCCGTCTTCATCGGGAGGAGTGCCCACAGCACTGAACACAATATCCACATTGTCCAGACAACTCTCTAAAGAGGTGGTGAAATGAAGACGTCCAGCCTTTACATTACGCAAGACCATATCTTCCAATCCCGGTTCATAAATAGGAATAATACCCTGTTGCAGATTAGCAATCTTATCCGCATTTACATCTACACAAGTTACGTCTACGCCAGTTTCGGCAAAACATGTTCCGGTAACAAGTCCTACATACCCGGTTCCTACAATGCTATATTCATTTTATTTAATTCGTTAGTCTAACTTTTTCGCTGCAAAATTACAATAAATTATGAGTGAGTTGTTATTTTCTTCCATAAAAGTTGCGCTGAAACGGAATAAAAATGCTAATTTTGCGATATGATTGAATTGGCTAGACATATAGAAATTCTGTTACTGGAAAATGACTGTGTGATTATTCCAGACTTTGGCGGTTTTATAGCGCACTATCAACCGGCACGGTATATCAAGGAAGAAAATCTTTATCTTCCCCCTGTACGTACTATTGGTTTCAATCCCCAATTGACTATAAACGATGGTTTATTAGTTCAATCGTATATGCAAGCCCATCACACCGATTTTCCTGATGCCACACGCATGATAGAAGAAGAGGTAGCCGGATTGAAAGAACAACTATACCAAAATGGATGTGCAGAAATGCATGGCATAGGGGTCTTACATTATAATATTCATAGCACATACGAGTTCCATCCCAATGAGGACGGTGCATTATCACCTACCTTATACGGGCTTAGTTCGTTTTCCATCAACAGATTAGAATATCTTACTTCAACAACATCTGCAGCAACCAGAGAATTACTTCCCCGACAAGAAAAAAGGAAGAGAACAGTACGTTTCAAACGTCAGTGGATAGGAAATGCAGTAGCTGTGGCTATAGCTGTAGTCTTATTCTTCTTCTTGTCTGTTCCGGTAGAGAACACATATGTGGACAAAGGTAATTATGCTTCTTTAGGTACGGATGGTCTGTTTGACGCCATTCGTTCCCAATCTTTGGCAACGACCTTGGTAACCGTTCCTTCCAGACCGCAGCAACCCAAGAAGACGAATATCAAAAATAATCAAAACACGTTGAAACCTGTAACTGTAAAAGTAGAGAAGGTAGGAAAAGCACAAGAAGCAGTGCCCAAGAATACTGTTGCAGCAAAATTGAACAGCACAGAACAGCCAGTTGCCAAGTCTGTTACTGTAAGTAAACCTGCCCTTGAGAAGAAAGAAACAGCAACACCTTCGAGCAATAAAAAAAAATAAGTATTATATCATCGTATCCAGTTTACCGACAGCCAATGACGCACAGCAAGTACTTAATGAGTACAAGCAAAAAGGATACAAGGATGTAACAATCATAGAAGGTAACGGACGTTATCGCCTGTCTTTGTGCAACTTTGCAGATAAAGCCGCTGCTTATAAAAAATTAAATGAACTGAAACAAAATGATGCATTCAAGAATGCATGGATATTGAGTTCCAAATAAACAAGATTATTTTTTATGAAAAGAGTTTTGTGTCCCAAATGTGACAACTATATAACTTTTGATGAAACCAAATATACAGAAGGTCAATCGTTGGTCTTTGTATGCGACCATTGTAAAAAACAATTCAGTATCCGTATCGGAAAGTCCAAACTGAAAGCAACCCGTAAAGAAGAAATATTGGACGAACAAGCCAATAAAGAGGATTTTGGAAGTATCGTGGTAGTAGAAAATGTATTCGGATACAAACAAGTATTACCCTGATGGAAGGTGACAACCTGATAGGACGCAGAAGCAAAGGCACTGAAGTGGACATTCCCATCGAGACATCAGATCCGAGCATGGACAGAAGGCATTGTATCATTAATGTGAAACGCAACAAACAAGGGGAAGTCATTTATACCCTGCGTGATAATGACAGCATTACAGGAACATTTCTGATGAACGAGATTTTGGGGAACAAGGACCGGATACGGATCGAGGAAGGCGCTATCATCACATTAGGTGCGACTACGTTGATTCTGCGTGCCACCGAGAAGTAGGACAATGAGACGTATTATCTTAATCACAGGAGGCCAACGTTCGGGAAAAAGTTCATACGCGGAGAAATTGGCATTAAGCTTATCACCCACTCCCGTTTATATAGCTACTTCCCGTATTTGGGATGAAGAATTCCGCCAACGCGTTATCAAACATCAAGAAAGGCGCGGACCTGAATGGACGAATATAGAAGAAGAAAAAGAACTGAGCCGCCATCAAGTAAAGGATAATGTAGTATTGATTGACTGTGTCACCTTATGGTGTACCAACTTTTTCTTTGATTTGGATGCGGATGTAGAGGCTGCATTGCAGGCTGTCAAACAGGAGTTTGATAATTTTATCCGGCAAGATGCCACTTTTATTTTCGTAACCAATGAAATAGGTTCCGGAGCAGTATCCGAAAACGCCATCCAACGCCGCTTTACAGATTTACAGGGCTGGATGAATCAATATATAGCTTCAAAAGCAGACCAAGTATATTTGATGGTATCGGGAATTCCTGTTCCTATAAAATAATAAATACAATGAAAAACTTTCATATTGAGTATCCCGATGAAGGTCTTCGGGAGGCATTGATAGACAAAATCAACAATTTGACAAAGCCCAAAGGTTCATTGGGCGTTCTGGAAGACCTTGCATTGCAAATCGGATTAATCCAACAAACCCTCTCCCCTACATTAAGCCATCCGCACAACGTACTTTTTGCAGCCGATCATGGTATAGTAGAAGAAGGGGTAAGCAAGTCTCCCAAAGAAATCACTTGGCAACAACTAAGTAATTTTTTACATGGAGGTGCCGGAGTTAATTTTTTATGCCGCCAACATGGTTTTAAGCTTGTATTAGTAGACTCAGGAGTCGATTACGATCTTCCTTACGAGAAAGGCATTATCAACTGTAGCGTAGGACGTGGCACGCACAGTTTTCTAAAAGGTCCTGCAATGAGTATGGAAGAAATGGAATTATGCCTGGAACGTGGAGCAAAGATAACGGATATGATTCATGCTGACGGCTGCAATGTGGTCAGTTTTGGCGAAATGGGTATTGGCAACACCTCCTTCCTCTGTCTGGATGCATTTGCTGACAGGTATTTCATTAGAGCAATGTGTAGGTGCGGGAAGCGGACTGGATTCAGAAGCATCCGCCATAAATACAATGTATTGAGACAATCGGTTGACCATTATGCCGGTGACGGTTCTGCAAAAGATATCATCGCCTGGTTCGGAGGATATGAAATGGTTATGGCAATAGGCGGCATGCTCCGGGCGGCAGAATTAAGAATGATTATTCTGGTAGACGGCTTCATCATGACCAACTGCATACTGGCCGCCTCAAAACTTCATCCGGAAGTTTTGTCGTATGCCATATTCGGACATCAGGGAGATGAAACCGGTCATAAACTAGTATTGGACGCCATGAAAGTACGCCCTTTATTAAATTTAGGTCTGCGCTTGGGAGAAGGAACAGGAGCGATATGCGCTTATCCCATCGTTGTTTCCTCTGTAAACATGATGAATGAGATGGACAATTTCGCCCATGCTCCATCACTAAATATTTTTGACCATGAAACTGCTTGCCTCCCTCATTTTTTTCACACGCCTTCCGTTTTGGAAAATAGCTGACGTACCACCTGTTTACTTTAAACGAGTAGTGGACTACTGGCCCTTTGTTGGATGGCTGACAGGAGGTATCATGGCAGGCACTCTATGGATCACAGCAGAATTTCTGCCTGTACAAATAGCTGTGCTCATGGCGTTGGCTGCCCGGTTATTAGTAACGGGTGCTTTACACGAAGATGGATTGGCAGACTTCTGCGATGGCTTCGGGGGCGGTACATCACGTGACAAGATTCTGTCCATCATGAAGGATTCACATATCGGCACATACGGAGTGCTCGGATTATTATTCTATTATGGATTGATGTGGAATATACTCACCACACTTTCTGTACCCTTGGCATGTGCGGCCATATTAAGCGGAGATGCCTGGAGCAAGTTTTGTGCCGCACAAATCATCAACACGCTTCCATACGCCCGTAAAGAAGAAGAATCGAAAGCAAAAGTCATATATGACCGTATGAGCCAGGTGTTTTATTATCCGCTTTTATGGCCGGAGCCCTACCTATGCTTTTATTACTGGATAAAGGATACTGGTGGGCAGCCATCGCTCCTGCTATGATGTTCATCCTTTTAATGTCACTCATGCGCAGACGCCTGCAAGGATATACCGGTGATTGTTGCGGAGCGACTTTCCTATTATGTGAGTTTTCTTTTTATCTGACTATAAACTTAATCTATACAAATCTATGGTAATATACTTCATGCGTCATACTGCTGTTGATGTTCCGCAAGGCGTTTGTTACGGACAGACGGATGTACCCTTAAAGCCGACTTTTGAAATGGAGGCAACTCAAACGGCAGCCCATTTACAAGGCTTATCTTTTGATAAGGTTTATACCAGCCCGTTAACCCGTTGTGTACGCCTGGCTACCTTTTGCGGCTACCCGGATGCAGAACGGGACGACCGCCTGAAGGAACTAAATTTCGGAGATTGGGAAATGCATCGGTTCGATGAAATTGCCGATGCTAATCTGGAAAGATGGTATGCAGATTATCTGCATGTAAAAGCGACCAATGGAGAGTCCTTTGAAGATCAATACCGGCGTGTTGCCGATTTTCTAGACGAACTTCGCCAAAAACCGTATGAACAAGTCGCGATCTTTGCTCATGGCGGCATTTTACTGAACGCACAGATTTATGCAGGTATCATTAAACCCGAAGAGGCGTTTGGCGCACTCACTCCTTATGGAGGAATTGTCAAGATAGAGTTATCATGATGTAAGAACATATCGCTTATTTATTTGTTCTATTCATAAAGACAAATAAATATGCTTACTCATTTCTTGGATTTATTAGCAGCTGTTATAAGTGTGACAAGCCTTTTGATTGTCACATACGGAGCGTTGATAGGTATCATCTCTTTTTTGAAGAATGAAATACGACGTTTTACCGGAGGGTATTCCATTACCAATATACGAAAATTAAGAGCTACATTCGGAACTTATCTGCTTCTTGGCTTAGAATTTCTGATAGCTTCGGATATTTTGAAAACAGTATTGGAGCCCACTTTGAATGAATTGGCCCTATTGGGAGGTATTGTTGTTTTAAGAACCATCCTATCCGTATTCCTCAATAAAGAGATAAAAGAATTGGAAAGTGAAGAAAAATAAAAAAGCACTGAAAAACTAATCATTTATACATATTGGCTTTTTAAGTTGCACACACATTGCATACTTTCATATTTTTGTCGATGAAAGAAACATCTTGATTTACTTACTAAATAATAGAAGAATATCATTTATTGTTTTCAAGGTTCTCTCCGATTTGTTGGAGCAGTCTAAAAGCTCCAGCCATCTTATAGTTACCCAAACATTATTTAGCCTGCATGATGCAACTTTCAACAGTAAGTTTCAAATTTGGTGTGAAAGCGAATTTATTTATCTGCATTTCCTTAGGAAGTTCATTGGCATGATTATTGAGCCATACGATCATTTAATTTCTCTTCGGAATAAGATTTCTTTTTCACCATGATACATAAATTCATGTCAACTGTGTACAAAAATAAAAGAACATATAATTCACGCGCTATCTTTTAACAAAAATATTGTTGAAATAAAACCGCTCCCACTTATCACAAGCCGGAACGGTTCAGATTAGTTACGTTTTGACAATCTACTTTATTCTTCAAGAACAAAACAATGACGAATTTGTTCAAAAGGATTTGCCTATTTATAAAAATATTTTTTGTCACATTATTACGTATTACAATAGATCCCCAAAACAAGGAGTAATTTTTGTTATGAGATTGGCTTCTACCCCACAATACAAGGCAAAAATACATAAAATTCTATTCTCTTCAGTTGATTGTGTAATCCAATTGGGAAATTGTATTTAAACAAATACCCCGACTCATCACGAGCCGGGGCAGTCCAATTTATAAATTTAAAGTCTTATGATGAAGATTGTCTGTTGCGCCAATGTTTTACTATCAGCACAACGACAAACAAAACAGTTACACAAACACAGGTAAAGCCTTTTTGTTTAAGCAAAGTGGATTCTTTTTTATCCTTTATGATTCTGACCGTTTTTCCTCATGGATATCGGAAGTGGTTTCCTTGTCGGCTTTCACCTCCGTACAGTCTTTGGTTGCAGTTTCCTTCTTTCTATTCTTGCTGAAATCACCTTCTACGTGACCGTCAGCCAGTAACAAAACTTTCCTGGTCGGGCTGTCAGACGGTTTTCTTGTATCATAAATCCGAAAATTAATCACGTAGTTGCCATTGGTTGCAATCAGTTCATTCAAAGAGATGATAGAGCCATATACGATGTTGACCGACTTACGAGTGCTGTCCTTTCTACACTCTTGGCAGTACACTGGACTATACGCTTTTCCAACCAGTCAACCTGCTTCCGCTCGTTCTCATTCTCCACCGAATCGGCAGACGTATTCTCCTTCCGTGCGTTTTGCGGTTTACACAGAATATGAACCCCAGCGGACAGCTTCCAATCCCTTAAAGCCCCAGTTATAGCCAACCAGTCATTTAATTCCATTCTGCCTATTGTTTATCTGATTGATTATAAAATACACACTTAAAAATCCTATCCACTTGCACCATCGCTGCCAAAACACTAAAATCCATTGTCACGATATGTCAATAAAAAAGACTCTGCAAAATAAGAATAAAAAACGATTTACCAAAGAAGAATATAAATATATTGAACCGGTCTGGAATGTAAAAAATTATATTACAGGCCAGCATCATTTTTTAGTTAATTTTGCACCAATTATTTAATAAATATCTGATAACATTAGTTTAAAAAGCGTTATGTTCGTCTTGTAAATCGGGATATATGGATTCTCCAAATGAGAAGGGATAGTATGATGTTTTCTTACATCATAAAGTAAATCTGACGGCGTCACACCTCATATCGGCGAGAACGGTAATTGGCGGATAGGTATGACTGATACAAAAATAAAGGCGCAAGGAGCCAAAGGGATGATGCCATTGCCCCCCAAGTTCAAATCAACGCCACGACAAATGAATGGGAAATCTCAACGGATAGCGGCAAAAACTGGAAATCGACAGGGATTAAGGCGACAGGGGTGATGCTGTATTTGCGGAAAACGGAGTGGACTACACAAGTGATCCTGATAATGTCATATTCACTCTGGCTGACGGAAAGACCAAGCTGACCGTACCACGTACCAAAATATTATCTGTCAAGTTCAAGGATGGTTGCGATATTTTCTCGGTAACTTCCGTTAGTAATACAATTGATATTGAATTTATTGGTTTGACAACAGAAAATTATAAGGCTTTGGTTGCGGAATTGAGAAGCGAGGACGGTACTACAGATATAGACATTGTGACCCGTGCTGAAAATAAGAATGTGGAAATTAAAGAACCTGTATTTACGGATGGGAAATGTACCGGAACGACAGTCAAAATCAACAAGAAAAGAATAAGTGGAGAAAAGGCCGTTCTGAAAGTGACTCTTATAGATAACAACGGGCAGGAAATTTCAGTTTCCCGTATCGTGAAATTCTTTGGTTCGGGTGCTCTTGATGAAGCCGACCAGAACGGAGGTAGCTTTATATTGTCTAATGACATTATTCTGGAGAAACCGGTTGAGGTGGCAAAAGGGAAGGAACTTGTATTGGATCTAAACGGTAAAACCATCTCTAATTTCTGAACGGATAAGCATCCGCGTGCATATATCCCTGGTTGATTGCCTTATTGACCAAGGTACGGAGCAGTTTCATGTGCTTGGCTATCGTATTGTCCGCATTGCCCTTTTCCCTTAAGTATTGCTCAAAATCACGAAGGAATGTATAGGTAATATCCTTGAAGTCCAATCCGGAACGGAAATCATGCAGGACCGCCAGTGTAGAGTGCAGGTTGTCCTTGGTGGACTGTTTCTTGTCCGAATTGTCAATGGCTGATTTGGCGAAAGTGGAGAAGCTGACATTCACGGCACTTTTCTTCTTGACAGCATCCTTCAGTAGTGAGAGTGTGGCAGGTATTCCGCGCTTCCAATACCCCAACTCTATGCCTTGCAGATACAGGATGTATTCATAGAGCATTGTGTTGAGTTCGTTAGATTGGGGGTGGTTAATGACTTGTGCCCCCTCACGGCTCCAGCACTCCGGTTTGAGGTAAACATTGGTCTTCAAGTAGATTTTCCTTTGGTTCAAATAGGCTTCAACCTGTACAAGAGCCGTGCCCTGCCTGTTAAGTGTGTTCTGGCGGTTATATACAAGACGGTATCTGATTTTATCCATTTTTCCGCAAAGGTGCGAAAAGATTAATGGAAGAAAGGTATCAATGTGGAACATTTCCACATCATCCCACACTATATGAGGATTTTTTCCATTTCACATATAATTAGTAAAATATTAACCAACTGATAATCAGATCAAATATTCTTTTGGCATAAAAATTGTTTTATTATTATCGTAAAACAACAACCATTAAAAATATAAGATTATGAAAAAATTTTTTGTTGCAGTAGCATTGGTAATGGGATTAGGAACAACAGTGGCATTTGCCGAAAATTTGACCTCAGGTGTTGAAACAGTCATGGCAGTAAATGACTTCACCCCTATTGAAGTGAAGGACCTTCCGGCAGCGGTAACGGAAGCAATCGCCAAAAATTTTGCGGAATCAACCGTTAAGGAAGCAGCGGTAGAAGCGGCAGAGGATGGCAGTAAGACCTATCAGGTTGTTCTGACAGACAAGGAAGGAACTGAAAGTACGGTGTTCTTCAATGAAAAAGGTGAAATACTGAAATAATATATTTTGCGTCTCTTTGAATAAAGAATAGCCTCTACCTTTACAAGCAGAGGCTATTCTTATAACAAAAAGATACATAAAAAGACGGGATTCACCAATCCTGCCTTTTTCAATACAAACTGCTTTACTTATCAAGATGCCTTACAACATCCCAGTTTAATGAATCTAAAAATAAAAACACATTCAGTTATTTGTGATAGCAAAGCTATAACAAATATTTTAAAGAAAAATCTTATGCATAAAAAATGCACAGAATAAACTATATATAGACCAACATACAACACATTTAAAACAATATTGTAATACAGGGTCATTGACACAAACATTCTGAAAGAACAAAAGAAAGACGCATGACTGATAGCCAATCCGAAAGAGTATGTTATTGAGGTTGTCAAAAAAAACTAAAAGAAATTTAGTTAAAGTCCTATTACTGAAAACAACGTAACAGATTATTCCTTAAATTTGCTTATATATAAACTTTAAATATAATGACATATGAAAACGATTGCAATTCTAATTACTTTACTTTTAATAATTAATATAAACATTTATCAAGGTAATTCAACTGAAGTTTTAGCAAGTAACGAAAGCGGTATCTTTCAATATTAGGATCTAGAGAAGAAAAAATGTCTTAGCAATGGACATAAAAGTATATCGTTTCATTAACTCTCATGCAATGACTCAGATTATTTTTTTTATCAAAAAAATGAAAAACAAAATTATACAGATATTTTTACTGGGACTATTATCAGCTTGCTTTGGGAATAAAAATTCCATTGAAACAACCGTTCCTTTAAGTTGTGATATAAATAAAGTAGAAATACCTCTTGATAAAACTTATTACGATTCCATTACCAGTCACATTTCAGATACATCATTTGTAATTCTAAACGAAAAGAACAACATAATGTTCTCCTATATTGACAAAATAATAGAATACAATAATAAATACTATATCCTAGATAAAAGTTCATTACGGACTGTTGTATTCTTTTAAAAAAGATGGTACACCTGATACTAAATATGGTCGTATAGGACAAGGTCCAGGAGAATATGTTTTTCCCTGGGATATGGACATAGACGAAACTGGGGTATATGTGTTGGATACAAATTCAAAAAAAGTTATCCATTACAATGAATCCGGGAATCTTATAGGTGAACGGAAAATTCCTTTTTTTGCAGATGCTATTAAGCGACTAAAGAATGGTAATTTCATATTTAACATAACACCTGACGGCACGCAGATTCCTAGCTTGATTTATACAGATTCGTTAATGAATCCAATATGGAATTCAAGGCCTTACCAGGAAGGCTATGTAGGGGGGTATACAACATGTGGTATTTTCAGGAACAGCAATTTAGGGTTATGTTTTTATCGTTCACCTTCAGATTCCTTAGCAATATTAGATGAAAATGGAAAAGTTCAAACTTTTATCGTTTTTGATTTTTTGGATAAATCTGTTCCTCAAATAGCAAAAATTGATTATATAGCCTTTAACCAAAATAACCATTCTATTGATTACTTGCATTTTGTTAACAATCCGATCAGCGTTACCGATAGTCTTTGGATAGGACTTATTGAAGATGGACACAATCAATACACTATTATATTTAATCCATTCAATAATAAATGTGGAGCCAAAAAATTTACAAAAACCTCTTCTATATACGATATAATAGAACCTATATTTTCTGATAATAAAGGAACTATTGTAAGTGTAATCAGCCAAGAGCTAAAAAATAAGTGTAAAGATTATGAATTATTACCTGACACTATAATAAATGCATTGAATGATGGAAATAGAGTTTTATTGATTAACAAATTTCATTTTTATCGTAATTAACAGTATTTATCTTTATCAAGAAATACGATGTGACAAATATTATTTTGCATCGTATTTCTTGATTATCAATTCCGGCATCATACGATATCCCTTCGATTGTGACAAATTTCGTATTTCACTCAATTCTTACATTTGCAGCTGTCCTTTTGTTATAAAACTCAACCTACCCGGTAAACAATTTGAAGCCTACGTAAGTATTTGCTGCATTCTCATAAAGGATTTTCAAGAACAGAGCATACCCGAAACGATTTAAAAAGACCTATGGTTCCGCTTTCAATTGCCACATATTTAAACGTACTTTTGATTGCGTGATCGTACCTGCAATACGGCATCAATGCAATAATATCCAGTGTCGGATTCATCAGCAGACTCAGTACTTCCACTCTAAAATTATTCTTAGTCGATTTCTGCGAATACATTTCACCAAACACTACCCAAACTTCTTTGTTTTTTCGAAATGTTTTTTTAATATATGCAATCGGAAAACTATTCTTTGTCACATACTACTCTCTAAACATAAAAAAACGCCCCTCATAAACCGTCGCTTTTTAATCTTTTGGCTATATCTGCTTCTTGCCGTTTACGCAAACGTTAGAGCTTCTTATAAGAAATCTTATCAAATATGCTTGTTTCTATGATAATAATTATATATTTGCACTGCAAACTTAAAATAACCTTTAAAAAAGAACTAGTTTATTAACCTATCAACTTAATATATATTATGTAAATATTCAACTTCACCATCAAGACATATAAAATTGAAATCAAATCATTTTAAATACATCTTTAATATTAAATCTATGAAAAAAAATCGACAGAATCTAGTCAGTGCTATGCTACTTTTATCCGGTCTTTCTACCGGATATCTTCAGGCAGCACCTCATAAGGTCGTTACAAAAATGTATTCCACACAACAAGACAACACCTGTGTGGGACAAGTTCTAGACCAAAAAGGTGAAACGGTAATCGGAGCATCGGTTATAGTAAAGGGAACCAGCAATGGTACAATTACTGATTTCGACGGTAATTTTACATTGAATGAAGTGAAAACTGGAGACATGATTGAAATTTCCTATGTAGGTTATCAAACACAAGTGGTACAATATGATGGGAAAACACTGAAAATAACTTTAAAGGAAAATACCGAATTGCTGGATGAAGTGGTAGTAGTGGGCTATGGAGTCCAGAAGAAAAGAGACCTTACCGGTGCCATTTCTTCCGTAAAAATGGATGAAACACCGGTCAATACTTATTCTACGGTCAGCCATGCGCTGGCTGGAAAGGCTGCCGGTCTGCAAGTAACACAGAGCAGTGCACAGGTAGGTGGTGGATCCACTTTCCGCATCCGTGGTGCAGCTTCAACCGGTGCGGGAAATGATCCGTTGATTATCATCGATGGTATTCCTGTATCTTCGGGAAGTTCATTAGGATCCGGGAACAGATATAATGCGGGCACAACAGACAATGTGTTGTCTTCAATCAATCCTAATGACATCGAATCTATCGAAGTACTGAAGGATGCAAGTTCTACTGCTATCTACGGTTCCCGTGCAGGTCATGGTGTTATCATTGTAACCACCAAACGAGGCAAGGAACAAAAGGCACAGGTGCGTTACTCGGGAAATGTCTCGGTCCAGACTATGAAAAACGGCTATAAAGCTTTAAACGGTCCCGAATACATGGAGTATTACAACCGATTCACTTACGAAGACTACCTGATGACCAACGGATTGGGAATATATGAAAACTACGTGGATTTAGGTGCTGGTCATGAAGCACCCGAATACCACCCTACTTATTCACCAGACCAGATAGCCAATGCACAAAACACGGACTGGTTTGATGAAGTGAGTCGAACCGGTATGATGCATTCTCATAACGTATCAGTCAACGGAGGTTCAAAAACTACACAATATATGGCTTCCTTGGGATATATGGGACAATCGGGCGTGGTAAAAAACAACAATATGGACCGTGTCACTGCCAAAATCAATTTAGACCAAACCTTGTCCAAATACGCAAAGGCAGGAATATCACTGAACATCAGCCGCAATTCGTTAGACAATGTACCGTTAGGAACTGGAACTTTTGAAAATGCAGGTATCCTTTCTTCTGCCGCGATGTTCAATCCAACCCTTCCTGTATATGATGAAAACGGCAAATACTCTGTAAATCCTTATTTTACTCAGCTGCCTAACCCTGTTTCTCTATTGGAAATCACGGACAAGACCACCAAAGACCGCATCCTGCTTCCGCATACCTACAAATAGAGCCTGTTAAGGGGCTCATCCTAAAAGCAAACTTCGGGATAGACCGCCAATACGAGAAGCGCAAACAGTATCTTCCTAAGACCACCATGTATGGTGAGCAGGCCAACGGACAGGCCAGTATCTCTCAGTCCGACAACAATGACTACCTGATGGACCTTACTGCTACTTATATGAAGGATTTCGGGAATCACAGTCTGACTGTACTGGCAGGCTATTCATTCCAGCAGTTTAACAGTGAATGGGTTTCCGCAGGTAATCAGGATTTCATTACAGACGGATTCCTCTACAATAATCTAGGAGCAGGCAATTTCGCCAAGCCGTCTGTAGGTTCGGGAGCTTCAAAAACGTCATTAGGTTCCTATTTCGGCCGTATCAACTACTCCTATCTGAGCCGCTATCTACTGACTTTGACCATGCGTGCCGACGGAGCTTCCAACTTTGACCCAGACAATCGCTGGGGCTTCTTCCCTTCCGTATCCGCAGGCTGGAGATTCAGCGACGAGCCATTTATGGCAAGTTTGAATGACGTGGTATCCAACGGCAAGTTGCGTATTAGTTATGGACAGACAGGTAACTCAAATGTGGGCAACCGTACAATGAACCTGTACAACACAGGATATAACAATGTGTTCGGCAATACCATACATACCGGTGTACTTGCTTCACAGTTGGGCAACCCTAACCTAACTTGGGAAACCACCAAAGAATTCAATGTAGGTTTGGATTTGGGATTCATCAATAACCGCATCTCATTGAGTATGGAATATTTCAACCGCACCATCTCCGATCTGCTTGTAAAGGAAAAATCATTGCCTTCCTACAATGAGGTAACTTCCATAGCCTCCAATATAGGTGAAACGAAAAGCCAGGGATTTGAAATGACACTGAACACCGTAAACATAGACAACCGCGACTGGACTTGGACAACAGACCTGACGCTGTCTCTGTATCGCGACCGCTGGAAGGAACGTGACCCGAATTGGAAACCGGCTGCATATCAAAAGGAAGATGACTGGATCCGATCCATGTACAGTTTCGTATCTGACGGACTGATGCAACCCGGAGAAGAAAGACCAAAACATCAGCCCACCTTGATGCCCGGTCAAATCAAAATGAAAGATTTGGATAAAAACGGTGTATTAGATGATCATGACAAGGTGCTGCTCGGCTCTAAGGACCCTGCATTCCTATTTGGTTTCAACAACACAGTAAGATATAAAAACTTTGATTTAAATATCTATTTATATGGTGAGGTGAATGCTTTAAAAGGAGCCAGCTACTACGATGACTGGACTACCATGGGATATGGCTTTACACAAGGACGTAACTCCTCACAAGGATTCAAGGACACTTGGAGACACGACAACCAACATGCGAAATACGCCAATATCACAGGGGTTGGACCAGATGGAGCCGGAGATTATTTCATAAAGAAGATATCATATCTCCGCTGTCGCAACATCACCTTGGGCTATACCATTCCTGTTTCCAATAAAATCCTAAACAACATCCGTGTATATGCTGATGTAAACAACCCGTTTGTACTTACAAACTGGACTGGTCTGGACCCTGAAACAGACAACGGAAACTCATATGCTTATCCTAATGTAACAAGTTTTAGTCTTGGTGTAGATATAACTTTCTAATATAATGAATCAATGAAAACAAAAATTAAATATTGCCTGATGGGAGGCTTATAGCTGCTTCCTTAACAGGATTCAACAGTTGCCAGCTAGAATCGGAAATCTATGACTCAATCAACGCCGGCATGTTTCCCCAAACAGAAGCAGACGCAGAGGCTATGGTTACAGCCAACGGATATGGAGTGTTTCAATCCAACGGCTATGGTGGAATGTTTAATGTCGCTAACGGAATACCGTTAGTATCAGACCTGCTTTCTGATTATGGTGAATGCTCTTGGCGAGGATGGGAGTCGGTACTGTATCTGAGTTTTACAGGAAACCATAACTGCAACAGTATTGCAGACAATCAGTGGAGATGGTATCAGTTCTTGGGAAAAATGACCATGACCATAGACCGCTTGGAACAAATGAACATTGACCCAGATGTGAAAGAACAATGTCTGGCAGAAATGCATTGCGCACGCGGATGGCTGGCATTCTGTCTGTATGACTTCTTCGGACCGGTGCCTTTGGTAGATGTGGAAACATTGAAAAACCCGCTGGAAGAAAAAATCGTCCCTCGCGCTACAGAAGAGGAGATGAAAGAATTCATTGTAAACGAATTGACCAAGCTTCCAATGTCTTGCCTTATAGTTATGAAAAAGGAAACGCAGAATACGGTCGCTTTACCAGAGGGTTATGCAATACCGTACTAATGAAGTTCTATATGCAGACACAGCAATGGGACAAGGCCGTAACAATCGGTCAGGAATTCATCCGGAACAAAGACAAATACGGTTATGATCTGATACCGGACTACCGGGACTTGTTTACTCTAAAGAACGAGAAGCACAACGAAACAATCTGCTGTAAACTGCCAACGCGGTACACAAGAACATCTATGGCATGCGCATGTATTACCCAATGACTATCCAGGCACTGATAAGTTGACCAAGTGGAACGGATGGAAAGTTTCATGGGATTTCATGCACACTTTTGAAAAAGGGGACAAGCGTAAGGAAACTTTAATTTATGAATATACCAATGCCAATGGTCAACTCCACAACGAAACAGAAGACAGAAAGGCAACCAGCAATCTTCTGTATTACGGTGCCCCCCATGCAAATACGATTATCTGGACTTTGCAGGAACATTGGGTCAAAACTCGGAAACGGACTACATCATCTACCGCTATGCGGACGTACTGACCCTATATGCAGAAGCCATTGTAAGAAATGGCAACGCAATCACCGAGGAGGCTTTAGGCTATCTGAATCAGGTTAGAACCCGCGCAGGGTTAGAAGCCTACAAGATGAATGACTTTACCGGTCCGCGTGATTTCCTAGACAAGCTACTCATGGAACGCGCACATGAATTTGTATTTGAGGGAGTACGACGCCAGGACCTGATCCGAGACGGCTCCTATGTGGAAGCCATGAAGAAAAAGGCCCAATATGCCGGGAAAACCACTTTGGCTAACGAACACTACCAGCGTATTCCTCTTCCTCAGTATGTTATCAACGAAGGGCAAGGAAAAATAGAACAAAATCCGGGATACGGAAACTAAGTTCTTTTACCTGACTTCTTTAAAAAAAGAGAAACTAAAATTTGTTTTTGAAGCGTAAAGGTGAAGAAATACAATATTTTCTTTATCTTTACGTTTCTTTTTTATAGAGAAACCTTTTGTAATGATTTTATAAAATACATTTTTTAATAATATTAATTCTAACCATGAAAAGTATTTCCATTTTACGCCTAACCGCAATCCTTTTGTGCAGCATGCACCTATTGGGATCCGCCTCACTTCAAGCCCAAATGAACAAATGGGTAAACTATAGCCCGGATTTGACCACCGTACTGAAAAATCCTGCCATGGGATGGATGATGTACGAAGAAGCTGGTCTTTTCAGGGAACACGCCACAATAAAAGCAACATCTATACTCCCGAAGTTTTTTGGAAACAGATGGAAGAATGCAAAGCAGCTGATTATTCCAATATTCTGTACATCAGAATGCTGTGGAAAGATTTGGAACCCGAGGAGGGCAAATATGCATGGATTTACAATGAACGGTATAAATGGTATATACAAAAAGCCAAAGACAAAGGGCTTAAACTGGCCTTCAGGGTGTTCTTTCATGGTGTAGACGGAGTACCGTCCTATGTGTACGAAGCCGGAGCCACAGAAAGTCCAATAGACGATGAAGCAAAACCCAGCCTTATTATGATAATCCAGTATTCCTTGAAAAGCTGGACAAGTTCATAGAGGCTTTTGCAAAGGAATATGACAATCCGGATGAGGTAGATTATATTGATGCATATGGATTGGGAAGATGGGGAGAAGGACATGGACTGGTACTCGAAAAGCAAGATAATCTGGAAAGCGTTATCCGACAGATAACCGAATCGTATGCAAGGCACTTCAAAAAAGTGCTTACGGTAATGAATCTTTCGCAGAGTGACTACAGGTTTTCCAAGCCGCTAGTATATGACAAGCTTGGGTTTCTTCCTCGCAGGGATGGTATAGGCAGTTTTTGGTTTTCTAATGAAGAACGTGCGATGGTGCATGACGAACTTTTCCCAAAAAGAGCTCTTATTGGTGAGGGATGCTGGTGGTTTAACGCACAAGATGGTGATAACTCAAAATACAAGCATTTCCAAGGAGACAAACGTTTTGCCATGAACGATTTCAAAGAAGCTTTTACCGTTTCTGTAACTGATGCTTTGGACAGCCATTGTAACACGCTGGATTTGCGTGTGCCTTTACAGTGTAAATTCTGGATAGAAGAGCTGCCGGACCAAGTTCAGCGTTTTATAACTTTAGGCGGTTATCGTCTTTATCCGGACTATATAAAGGTGGAGCAAGACCACAAAACGTTGACTTTGTTTCATTCATGGAAAAACTATGGTGTGGGTGTATTGCCTAATAATCATCCCAATTGGAATTATAAATATCAGGTTAGTTTTGTTTTGATGAATGAAAAAAAGGAAATTGTATTTCTTTATACAGAACCGGAAGCAGAACCTTCCGAATGGTTGAAGGGAATATCATACAATTATTTGAGTCGGTTTAATATTCCGGCAGAATTGCAGGGAAAGTATACCTTATGTGTCGGCTTGACTGACAAGACAAAAAATAACGAAGCGGCTATTGATCTGGCTGTGTCTGGGAATTTAAAAATAGGGAAATGGATATTTGTGGTTGAGCTGGAGTTGTAATGTGTGTACTTGGCATTTTTGCACCGATTAATAAAGAAGCTTCTGACTGATTATCAAAAAATAAGAACTTTCTCTATATCTGCACCCAGTAAATCCAATATGTTTAGGGATATTCTTTCAATAGTACAAAATTATACAATCTATTCAAGTTAAATTATTGCTAATCAGATAGTTTTTTTGTATCTTTGGATATCCCTCAAAAAAGAAAATTAAGAATATAAATTAGTGAAAAATAAAAGTGCAATTCTGATTATTGATGGATTGCACTTTTTATTACTTTTGTAAAGACATTGTTTCTTCACATATAATTTGAGATTATGAAAATAACGTTTTCATATTTCTCCTGTCTTTTCATTATCGGATGTACACATCAATCCAACCAAGGAAAATCGTTATAGAAAGCAGCAATGCAGATGCAATTCGTGTAAGTGCTGATACTTTAGCGTATGAATATACTGCATGGGCATTTTTATAAACAAATCTGTTCCCATATTTCTCATTAGCCATATACTGCTCAATCAATTTACATAATGATGTTCAAACCACCTGTATTCATCTTCCTCGAATAGTGCTAAAAAAGAGAATTCTGATAGCCAACACCTGACTATCAGAATTCTCTTTGGAGCGGCAAACGGGACTCGAACCCGCGACCCTCAGCTTGGGAAGCTGATGCTCTACCAACTGAGCTACTGCCGCATCTCTAAAACGGAAACAAAAGTAATATATATTTTTCAGCCGACCAAATATAAGCAAACAATATTTACTATAACCATCAAAATTTCTGCTCTCCTGTTTATATCGACAGCTTTATGCATATCCTGTGTATGGATAAACCGATCCTTATCTCCAATAAAAGGTTTATAGACTATCTCTCCAAAATAAACATGAGGACCTCCAAAACGGCAATTCAAGATACCTGCTAAAGCAGACTCCGGATAACCTGAATTAGGACTCGCATGCCGGTTACCATATTTACCTACAAATCTCAGCAAACCGAGACGCCCTGCACACAGCACCATTAAAAATGCAGTTAGACGAGCCGGAATATAGTTCGCCATATCATCAATATGTGCAGCGACACAACCAAACTGAAGATAACGTTCATTCCTATAGCCTATCATAGAGTCAAGCGTATTAACCATCTTATAAGCAAGCATACCGGGAACTCCCAAAAGCAAATACCAGAATAATGGAGCAATAACCCCGTCACTCAAATTCTCAGCCAATGTTTCCAAAGCAGCCGTACGCACTTCCTGATCTGTCAGTTCCGAAGTATCACGCCCTACAATACGGGAAACCTGCTTTCTTCCTTCCTCCAAAGAATGATCCGCAGCCCAAAAAACCTGCCTTACTTCGTTGATAAGTGTAGTTCCTGCCAAACAATAGAAAACAAGCACAGCAGAGAGGATAATACCCAACCAACGGTTTAGCACAAACAGATAATGCAATACCAAAACAGATCCTGCATACACTAGCAAAATAAGCATAATGGCCGCCACCCCTCCTTTCAACATCCGATGTGTCCCACAGTTCCATCGTTTCTCACAAAAAGAGATCAGCTTCCCGAATCCTACCACTGGATGCGGCAATCCTACCGGATCCCCAAGCAATTTATCTAATATCCATCCTATCAACAACGGAAGAATTAATACATATATGTCCATTTCTTTATACTTTCTACCAGTTTGTCATTTTCTTCCGGAGTTTGTGTAGCAATACGGAAGAAGTGTTCATTCAGCCTTCAAAATTGGATGCGTCACGAATAAGGATACCCTGCTCTGTTGCCAGATATTCTTTCAAAGCCGCTGCCTTTCCCATACGCAATTGAACTAACATATAGTGAGTATCCGATGGCCAGATCTCCATTCCCCCTATTGAAAGTAAAGATTGAATTAATCTCTCTTTTTCCCTCAATAACAAAGAGATATCTATATCATATTGAGAAGAAGACAATAAATAATGCCCGGCCTCTATAGCCAACTGATTAACAGACCAAGGCATCCGCTGTGTCCGGATTTCATGTAGCAGTTCTTTACATGCAGTGATATATCCTAAACGCAAGCCGGGCACGGCAAAACGTTTTGTCATGGAATGCAACAGAATAACATTCGGAAATTCCGCAGCCTCCTTGGCTGTAAGCAAAGCCTTCTGTGTAAAGAATTCATACGACTGGTCCATGATAAAAATACGCTGCGGATTTTGTTTTATACAGGCTGTCAAGACTTCCTTCTCCCTAACCTCTCCTGTGGGATTATTAGGATTACATAACCATATCAACCTCCCCCTATCCGGCAAACGGTTCAAGTTATATATAGGAACCACTTTATGACCATGCAGACGACAGGCATCCGCATATTCGCTGAAAGTGGGCATCAAGATAGCCGAAATCTGATTCCTGAATGTCTGAGCTATTAAATAAATGGCTTCCGTAGCCCCATTGGTCACACAAACCTCTTCAGACGAAAGATGAAACCGTTCCGCTAAAACCTTTTCCAACGAATAAGGTTCCGGCTCGGGGTACGTACGGATACTTTCCATCTGCTGAAACAAATGTTGATGTAATCCGCTATGGTCTACATGATTATATACGTTTGAACTGAAATTTATCTTTATTGCTTTATACTTATAAGCATCATCACCATGTCCTTCAATCATTCCCACTCATTATTTGGTACAACAAAGGCAGATTAAGATGACTGCGTACATGCTCTGCCAATTTATCATATTGTTCTTCTTTATAAGTCCGGTAATCCAACACCGTATGACACTCCAGTTTTTCTGCGTATGGTTCCAGCAAATAATCTATAAATGCCTGATTATCCAATATTCCATGAATATAACTTCCCATACATTTTTGGTTTACAAAACAACCGTCCTCTCCACCGTCTTCCAGTTTATTCAAAGGAACTACAGCCTCCCCCGGAACCGGGCGGGTTTCTCCCATGTGTATTTCATATCCTTGGCAAGTTTCCGCATTCTCAAGAAAATGAAAATTCACCTGCCGCGTCACCTTCTCCCCTTGCATCGTAGTAATGACGGGAAGCAGTCCCAGTCCCGGCAATTGGCGGATCTCTCCCTCCACTCCTTCCGGATCGTGAATCTCAAGTCCCATCAATTGGTATCCCCCACAAATTCCCATTACAGTAACCCCTTCCCTATGCGCACGTAGGACAGCTTGCGCCACCCCGTTCCGTCTCAACTCATACAAGTCATCCAAAGTGCTTTTGCTGCCAGGAAGCAGAATAATATCAGCTTTGGCCAGATCTTCCGTATTATTGGTATAATAAAGGTGCACCCGTTCATCCCGTTCCAATCTGTTGAAATCTGTAAAATTTGAGAGATGACGCAACAGAACAACTGCTATGTTTATTTTGCCTTCCACGGCTTGCATCCGTTTATAGTCCAAAACTACGGAATCCTCTTCCTCAATATGTATATTTCTATAATAAGGTATTATTCCCAAGACAGGAATACCACATAAATCCTCCATCATCTTCACACCAGACTCAAACAAACGGATATCCCCTCTGAATTTATTAATGATTACTCCTTTTATACGTTTCTTGTCCTCAGGAGTTTGTAACATGACCGAACCATAGACACTGGCAAATACTCCTCCCCGGTCAATATCAGCTACCAAAATCACATCCGCATCCGCATAACAGGCCATCGGCATATTCACCAAATCAGTATCCCGCAGATTTATTTCGGAAATACTCCCTGCTCCCTCCATTACAATAGGGTTATAACGTGCGGCAAGACGGTCAAAGGCTGCGTTTACCTCCTGCCTCAGCTCTTCACGTCCCTCCTTGCGAAAATACTCAAAAGCGTTACGATTACCGATGGGACGACCGTTTAATACCACTTGCGAAGTATGATCGGAACTGGGTTTCAACAACAAAGGATTCATGTCCGTATGACAAGGAACTCCAGCCGCTTCGGCCTGTACAGCTTGTGCACGCCCTATTTCCAACCCATCCGGAGTGGCATATGAATTCAGTGCCATATTCTGTGCCTTAAAAGGTGCCGGTCGATAACCGTCCTGTTTAAAAATGCGGCATAATGCAGCAGCGATGACACTTTTGCCAACATCACTGCCTGTTCCTGCCAACATAAATCGGGTGTAAATTCTTTTTCATCACTCTTTTCTTCTTTCTTTTATATGCAAAGGACTGCCACTTTTCTTCCGTCCAGTTCTGTTGTTGCATCTCATAACGGGCCATAACAAAAAACAAATCGGACAGCCGGTTGATAAACCGAAGAATAATCTCCGGTAACGGATCTTGTTTATGCAAAGTCCATAATCTCCGTTCAGCCCGGCGTGCCACCGTCCTAGCAAACTGCAGCTGCGCTGATACCGGCGTTCCTCCGGGAAGGATAAAGGAACTATTATCCTCCATCTGTTCCATCAATGTATCCATTGCTTCCTCACAAAAAGAGCATAAATCATCAGGCAAGATATTAGGATTCCCTTCACGGATAGTTGATGGTGTAGCCACATGGCTCATCACTGCCATCATGTTTTTCTGAATTGAAAAAAGCAAGGATTGCCATTCGTGCCCCTGAGGTAAAAACGAACGCACAATTCCTATAACAGCATTCAACTCATCAATACATCCATTAGCTTCAATGCGGATATCATCTTTAAAAACCCGCTCTCCACCATGAATTCCTGTCATGCCCTTATCTCCGGTTCGTGTATAAATACGTTTCATACTTTCCATAATTTCAAGATATCCGTTTCCCCCCAATATAGATGAGTATATCCGGCTATCACGTTTTTATATCTATAAAGTGGGGTACTCACTTCCATTCCTCTTGCCGTAAATTGTTTTGCTACAGAAGGCATAGCGTCAGGAGCAACAACATTGGAATAATGAAATTCGTGCCCGCGAAGCTCCATCCCTTTATATTCTATACGACGATATCCTAGATGAAGTCTGGCACCCACCATGGTACAATCCAAAGGCAAAATACCCGTCATGGCATATGCAGTCCCTCCCTGGCGGGCTGTCAGGGAACGGGTGAGAAACATCATACCTCCACACTCGGCCAAAATTTTCCCCCCCTCCTCTGCATAAGTTCTTAATGCTTCCATTAACTTTTTGCGCCGATGTAGTTGACGGGCGAACAATTCCGGATATCCTCCGGGTAAATAAACCAAATCAGCATCCGGCAAATCACTACCATATACAGGACTGAAATAAGTAATGCTTCCTAGCGCAGACAAGCGGTCTATGTTTTCTCTATAGATAAAGTTGAAAGCCGGATCCCGCGCTATGGCTATCTTCATCTTTTTAGCAGAAGGAGTAAAACTTTCCACCCCTGTTTCTGAACTATAAGGCAATGTATACCGACACGGGAAATTACGATGACAAATACTCAGCAGCTTATCCAAATCCACATATTTTCCAACCAATTCCGCAGCCTGTTCTATCAAGGTGTTCATGGAACGTTTGGCTGTCAATGTCAAACCCAAGTGCCGGGATGGAATTTTCAACCTTCTGTCATAGGCAGATACCCCAAACATTCCACTCCTGCATCAACACAAGCCTCACGTAAATAAGCGAAATGAGAAGGAGATGACACTTGATTGAAAACAATACCTGCAATCTTCACAGCCGGATTAAAATGCTTGAAACCATAAATTAACGGAGCCACAGAATAAGCTGTAGAACGCGCACTTACTATAAGCACTACAGGGATATTCAACAATCTGGCTATTTCAGCACTACTTCCCTGCATTCTTTGATAACCGTCAAACAATCCCATCACTCCTTCGGTTACACATACATCGGCTCCATCTCCATATTTATTATACAGATGTTGTACATGGGTATTTGATGCCATCCAAGTATCCAAATTCACCGACTCATGGTCAGCAGCCAGCGTATGAAATTGTGTATCAATATAATCAGGACCACATTTAAAAGGCTGTACCCGCAGACCTCGTTTGTGCAATGCCCGCAGCAGCCCCATCGTAAAAGTCGTTTTTCCGCTTCCCGATGTAGCGGCCCCTATGAGTAATTGTGGCTTCATTCTTTAGTATTTCTTTAAAAACGGATACAAAGATAGTGCAAATTGCAAATTATCGAAATTAGAATAACAGATTAATTCATAATTCCGACATATCAAGTAAATATCCTTAGAAAGCAATTAAAGTTTTATGGTTTATCAATTAAATAAGCTACCTTTGCAGTCATTTTTGCCAGAATGACAGCTATACAACAATGATAAAATTGATACTATAAATAATTAAACTAGATAATGAATTATGGAACTTTTTAGAAATCTCTTTGAAGGGTACCCTAATTTATGGGGCGGCGGAGTAGCACATTCCGTACTTATTCTTTCACTGGTCATTGCTTTCGGCATCATGTTAGGAAAAATAAAAGTGGCAGGTATCTCATTGGGAGTAACCTGGATACTTTTTGTAGGAATTGTATTCGGTCATTTCAATCTGAACCTGGACGAACATCTGTTGCATTTCTTAAAGGAGTTCGGTCTGATATTATTTGTCTACTCAGTCGGACTACAAGTGGGTCCCGGTTTCTTCTCAGCATTCAAGAAAGGAGGATTCACACTGAACCTGCTTGCCATGATGGTTGTATTTTTAGGTGTGACCATCACCATTATACTCCATTTCATAACAGGTGTCCCCATTACCACAATGGTAGGAATTCTTTCGGGAGCTGTAACCAATACCCCGGGACTAGGTGCCGCACAGCAAGCAAACAGTGATCTGAATGGTATAGACGCTCCCGAAATAGCACTGGGATATGCCGTAGCCTATCCATTGGGAGTAGTAGGGTGTATTCTCTCCCTGCTGGCATTGAAATATATCCTGCGCATCAACACAAAAACCGAAAGAAGCCGATGCGGAACGGGGATTGGGGCATCTACAAGAACTGACAGTACGCCCTATCTCACTAGAAATACGCAATGAAGCCGTAGAAGGTAAAACAATAAAAGAAATCAAGCCATTGGTAAACCGTGATTTTGTGATTTCACGCATACGGCACTGTGACGGAGACAGACAAACAGAACTGGTGAACTCCACTACAGTATTTCACATACACGATGAGATTCTTGTTATCGCCAATCCGATAGATGTAGAAGCTATCACTGTCTTTTTTGGAAAACAAGTGAATGTGGAATGGGATTTCCAAAACAAACAACTTATCTCCAGAAAAATTCTGATCACCAAGCCTGAATTGAACGGTAAGACATTGGCCCAACTAAAAATCAGGAATAACTTCGGAGCAAGCATTACCCGTGTAAACCGTTCGGGTGTAGACCTTGTGGCCACTCCCAACCTGCAATTGCAAATGGGTGACCGGGTGAAGATTGTGGGTAGCGAACTAGCTGTAGCCCATGCCGAAAAGATTCTAGGTAATTCCATGAAACGTTTGAATCATCCAACCTGATCCCTATTTTCTTAGGCATCGCATTAGGGTGTATTCTAGGAAGCACTCCTTTTTTATTCCCCGGTATCCCCCAACCGGTAAAACTGGGACTGGCAGGAGGCCCCCTTATCGTATCCATCCTGATAAGCCGTTTCGGACCACATTATAAACTGATAACCTATACCACCATAAGTGCCAATTTGATGGTACGTGAAATCGGTATCTCGCTTTTCCTTGCTTGCGTAGGATTAGGAGCCGGCAAAGGATTCATCGAAACAATCATTAACGAGGGTGGATATGTATGGATAGCATACGGCGCCATTATTACGCTGCTGCCTTTACTGATTGTAGGTATAATAGGACGATATGTTTATAAACTGAACTATTACACCTTGATCGGAGTATTGTCCGGAGCCACCACCAATCCGCCCGCATTAGCCTACTCCAATGATTTGACCTCTTGTGACGCTCCGGCAGTGGGTTATGCCACCGTTTATCCGCTTACCATGTTTTTACGTGTACTCACAGCACAAATATTAATATTGGCACTTGCCTGATCCCGCCAGAATTATTGCAAATTCATATTACCGTAGGAGTGAATTAGATTCACTCCTACGGTTCAAAATCCCCCACCTCTTTCAAAAGCAACCATTTTTTCATTAATCTTAAAACATATATAAAATAATTGCCTACCTTTGTGCCCGATTTGGTGATATAGGCAGCCTTTCTCTGCCTGTATAAAAGGGAATTCGGTTATAGAATCCGAAGCAGTGCCCGCTACTGTGAAACCCGTCTGATGAAAAGCAATTCTCACCAAGCCACTGTTTCTTTTGCTAGAAATGGGAAGGCGCTTTTCAGGGTGAAGCCAGGAAACCTGCCAAGTCCGAACATAGATAATCATGCTCTCCCGGGGTCAGGAAAGTGAATTATTAATCCTTAAATTCTTTCGATGAAAGTAAGTTATTATTGACAGCAATTACTTTAAGCTGTCTGGCTATTGACGTACTGGCACAAGTCAGTATCAGTGGAAAGATTGTGAGTGCCGATACCAACGAACCTGTAGTGGGAGCTAATATCCGTATCGATCAAAGCCTTTCAGGATGCACTACAAATGATAAAGGCGAGTTTTCCATCAGCAATCTCCCTGATGGGAAACACGTATTAAGAATCACGCATGTCAGTTACACACCCAAGTCTATCACGACAAAAGGAGGTGAAAAGAATCTTCTTATCAAGCTACAAGACAGTTTTACCAATATAGGCCAGGTAGTAGTAACCGGTACAGGAACACGCCACCGCATGACGGACAGTCCCGTGCCTGTTTCCGTTATCACTGCAAAGGATTTAAGTAATGCCAGTGTAATATCGCTGGACGAGGCCTTACAAAAGCTGACTCCGTCTTTCTCAAGTATGACCAACGGCATGGGGACAACATTGAGTCTGAATGGATTGCCTGATGATTATTTCATTTTTCTGGAAAATGGCAAACGCCTGTATGGAGATGACACCTATGCTCGAATCAATGTTGCCAAAATCAAACGTATTGAAATATTGAACGGCGCTTCTTCCGCTCTTTACGGAACAAATGCTATCGGAGGAGTTATCAACATCATTACTGATGATGTAAAAAATGCTATCAATGTTTCCAGCGATACCCGTTATGCCAGTAAAGGACGTTTTACCCAGTCCGTAAACATAGATGTCAATACCGGCAAGTTCGGCTCCTACACCTCTTATCGCCGTCAGCAGGCCGAAGGATGGCAACTGAATCCATATGAGGAGAACTCCAAAACTCATGAATTGGAAGAAACCGGGAAAGTAGCTTCTACAGGCTTCTATGCAAATACTGTCAATCAAAAATTCACTTTCGATGCTACCGACAAACTCTCCTTTTATGCCCGCGGCGGATATTATGACAACAAGACACGCCGCCCTTATGAAGCATACGACTACAACATATTGCATGAAACCTTTAATTATGGCATTGGTGCCCAATACATGATAAATAAAGGGAATTATATTACCGCAGACTGTTACGCCGATCATTTTTCTTCCTCTTATTGTTTTTTTAAAGACAATAAAACCTATAATGGAAAAGCAGGTGAAGAGCAAGTGCGCAAACGGACCCGTAATCACAATCTTAGCATAAAAGGTATCTTTAAATTAGGTAACCGGCACAAACTTTCAGTCGGCACAGAATATATCGTTGATGTCTTGAAAAGTCAAACAGACAATATAGCCAAAGAAGATGCTTATACACTGGCCTTGTTTGCACAAGATGAAATAAAGTTACTGAGAAACCTACAGGCTTTGATTGGTGTACGTTACATTTATCATGAAAATTTCAAAAATCATGCCACTCCCAATGTAGCACTGATGTATAAACCCGGCAAATTCAATTTCCGTGCCTCCTATGCAGCAGGTTTCCGAACTCCTACCCTGTCTGAACTCTATGCCACTGACATAGCTAAAAAAAATGACAGGTTGACAATAGGTAATTTGGATTTAAAGCCGGAAAAGAATAATTATTTCTCATTGAGTGCAGAGTATGTACATGAGCGTTTTTCAGTATCAGTCAATGCTTTTTATAATAATATTCGTGACATGATAGATTATAATACGATTGCCACGGGAGATAAAGCTATGGAGCAATATGGTCATAAGGAAGTTCGTCAACGTGATAATATAGCGGAGGCTAAAGTCCACGGAATCAATGTATCCGCCAATGCATACCTAGGTGCCGGGTTCAATTTAAGCGGAGGATACACTCATCTTAATACCCAAGATGTGGAATTGGAACAACCCATCGACAAAAGTATAAAAAACGCATACAATATCAATGCCCAATGGGCGCATTCATGGAAAATATATCGGTTGAATATAAATTTGAACGGCCGTATCAACAGCAAGCGTTTCTCTAAAAGTTACGGTTATGCTCCCGAGTATCAATTGTGGGATTTAAACACACGCCATTCTTTCAACTTAAAATCTGTAATCATCGAACCCGGATGCGGCATGGAAAACCTGTTCGATTATATGGATGACCGTCCTTATAACAGCAATTATGCGACACTTACCCCCGGACGTTCATTCTACATCAGTCTGTCTTTAAAATTTAAAAGCTAAAAAAATCAAAGATTTATCGAAGATAATATAAAATAAACCTCTATCTTTGCAACGGAATTAGTAATCGGGCTATCACATAGCCCGATGCAAGGGAACCCGGTGTAAATCCGGGGCTGTACCTGCAGCTGTAAATCCTCATGATGTTGATTGGATAGTCTAAAACCACTGTTTCATTTGAAGAAATGGGAAGGTTTCCAATCAGAGGAAAGCCAGAATACCTGCTAAGTCTGTTGAACAATAAACACCAAGCTTCCAGGATTAGAAGTATGTGTCCATTCGAACAAGCGTTTTCCAACGTCTATTCCTTTGTGGCATTCCTCTTTATCAGAGGGAAACTTGATGTTTTATTTTGCAAATTAAATAAAACATAATATGAGGTATTTACTTCCTGCTATTCTACTATTAGGTACACAAATTGCAAGTGCCCAAAGTATTCTCAAAGATAAAGACGATAAAGAATTGTCCGTATTACTGAATGAAGTGGTCATCACGGGTACAGGTACTGAACATTATCTGAAAGATGCTCCCGTACAGACTGAAGTCATAACCAGCAAAGCTTTGGAACAATATCAGGCACGCAGTATAGACGATTTGCTCAGTGGTCTTAGTCCTTCATTGACCTTTCATGATGGTGATATGGGGAGCCATATCCAACTAAACGGATTGAACAATGACTATATCCTGATCATGATAAATGGAAAAAGAATGAATGGCGATGTAGGAGGGCAAAACGACTTGAATCAATTAAATCCTGCTAATATAGAACGCATAGAGATTGTAAAAGGGGCCGCTTCTTCACTTTATGGCAGTGACGCAATAGCCGGAGTTATCAATATCATAACCAAACGTAACCGTGAAAAAATGGAGCTCACCAACACATCCCGCATAGGTGAATATGGTGATATACGTCAAAGTACCAGTTTCGGCTTTAACTATAGAAAGATAAAATCTGTAACCGGAATCAACTTCCGGCATACCGATGGTTGGCGGAATACAGACCTACAATGGGATCAGAATCAATTGAAATCCGGCTCTACTATGTTGACCGTAAACCGTTCTTCAAACTATACCCTGTCCGAGAATATTGAATGGCAAGTCAACCGTAAACTAGACCTCACTGCAGAAGGCACTTATTATGAGCGTTGGGTAATGCGTACACACGGTCCTTGGAAATATCAAGCCAATGATTTTTATTATCGCAACTATACATTTACAGTGGGAAGTAAATATAAATTAGGAAAACGGAATTATCTGGCAGCAGACCTATCTTATGGCAGATACGGTTACTTCTATGACTATAAGCTAAACGAGCATACTGATTATTTTCTAGACAATGACCGCCATGAACGTATCACCTACTTTGCCGGTCAACGTATCAAACAAAGTATTCAGAAACAAATATTAGGCCAGGTAAAAAGTGTATTTTATCTTGGAGAGGACCATATTTTAAATGCAGGAATCGAATATCAGTACAATCATTTGGAATCACCTCATCACATTGACGGTGACCGCGCTTCCGTTTATACGTTGGCAGCTTATATACAGGAGGAATGGACAGCCAGAGAAAATCTGGTTCTGACTGCGGGGTACGAGGAACACAACACAAGGAAACAGGATTGAATTTCAGTCCGAAAATATCAGGACTTTATAAACCCGGAGAACATATTAATTTGCGTGCTTCTTATGCTTTAGGCTACAAAGCACCCACTATTAAAGAACTTTATTATAATTATACCGGCGTTATCGGAGGCGGTGCCTTGACTGCATATCATGGCAACACAGATCTAAAAGCACAAACCTCACAATATGCTTCAATCGGTATCGAGTACGTAGGGCAAAAATTCCAAGCCAGTTTAACCGGATACATGAATTATCTTCACAACATGATTGAGCTGGTTGAAATTTTCGTAACTCCCGATGAAAAGTTTCTTGAAGTAGAAAAGAGCAAACAATATAAAAATCTGACAAAGGCACGTATTTATGGTATGGATTTCACCTTCAACTATCGTCCTGCAAAATCTCTCAGCCTTGCCGGCGGATATAGTTATGCTGATCCAAAAGCGCAATATCCTAACAAAGGTATAGATTATATGAAATATCTTCCTATTGATGCTACTTCCAGCCATAATGCAAATTTAAATATCTTATGGCAACATTCATGGAAACTGTATCGTTTGGGTATCGGCATCTATGGCAGATATCAGTCTACACGCCGTTATATAAATGATAATAATGCCGACGGATTCCAAACTTGGCGTATCAACACAGCCCACTCATTATTAAAAATGAAACGGTGGTCATTAACGATGAATGCCGGGGTAGATAATGTATTTGACTATGTAGACCGTACTCCTTTCGGACGGAATCGTGCCACATCAACTCCCGGAAGAACTTTTTATGTCTCCGCCCTCATTAAATTCAAAAACAATTAATAACCAACAATTTATAAATTAATTTTTATTAGTATGAAACAATTCAAGTATTATCTGATGGCGGCTTTTGTTGCTGCCGCAACTTGCACAGGATTCAGTTCCTGTAGTGACAATGATGATGAAGAAAGTACTGTTAATCCTGCTGTGGATGTAGTAACCAGAACCAAGCAACACGACACAGCCATTTTGCTCTGTACTTTTGGCAGTACCTATAATGAGTCCCTTTCTGTTTATGATGATGTGATTGAGGATTTTAAAGCTAAATTCCCCAATACGGATATTTATATGTCATTTACTTCACGTACATGTATCGGACGTGTAGAAGCATCTACCGGCATAGCACGTTATGAATTGGACCAATGGTTGAAAGCAATAGGCGATGCAGGATACAAACGTGTGGCTGTACAATCATTGCATGTAATTCCAGGCGAAGAATATCTTTCATTAATGAATACTGATGTAAAAAAATACTTTATGATTCAATGGTATCCGCATATTGATGTATTGAAAGGTACCAACCTTCTTTCCAGTGCAGAAGATACTAAAGATGTAGCAGAGATACTTTACAAACACTATGAGTCTAAATTAGCAGGCAAGAACAACATCGTGCTTCTAATGGGACACGGTAATCCGGATGAGAATTACAATGCTAACAAAAAGTACTCTGACATGGAAAAAGCATTGCAGGAACTTGCTGCCAGCAACAATATCTTTGTAGGTACTGTGGATTATGGTGACATGCTTTTCTTCCCGAAAGAAATAGAGGAAGAACCGGCTAATAGAATTCCTGTAGAAGGATTTGACAAAACCCAATATCCCGACTGTATGTACTCTAAGGTGATGAGCTATTGCGAAAAGAACGGTCTGAACCCATCAGAAGTAAATGTTTATCTTGCACCTTTCATGTCAATTGCCGGTGACCATGCCCACAACGACCTTTGGGGATTGGAAGCTATGGCCGAAGATGACGATGTAAGTAATGTGGAAATCAATACAAATGAATATAGCTGGCGTGAACGTTTGGAGAAATTAGGATTCAAAGTGGACAGAACATTCGAAAGCCACCCGATAGATCAAGCCGGAGCTGATCATGGTATTAAAGACGGATGTAATATGAAAGCCCTTGGCAGTTATCCTGAGATTCGCCAAATTTGGGTAAACCATTTATATGAAAACTGGAATGACGACAGTGCATGGGAGAATGGTGAAGACTATCAACCGGAAGCATAACCAACTTAATATATTTATCTGAAAAAGGCGGAATTTATTTCCGCCTTTCAGATACGCCAAACCGATAGGTAATATCTTTCATCTCATCCCCGTATATCCGATAGAAATGCTGATTGGTATCAGGAGATTTCAAGCCACCCAATTTTTCAATATACGGTCCCAACTTTATATATTCAAAGTTCTGAACGGAAAGACCTTCCGGCAATTCATTCTTCCCCGAATACCAACCCACCTTTACCAAAGCGATAGACTGTCGGTGAAGAAATCCTGCCAACCTTTCCACTTCAAAGGGTTCGGCATCGCCTCCCATAAAACAGACGCAAGTCACCGCCTTTCCATACTTCTGTAAAAGATGCCCAAGACTTTCTTCCGTTAAAGATTCTCCTACATTTTCCAACAAATGAGGGCTATGACAGCCTTGCACCTATTGGGACAGTTAGAGAGATTGATCGCCAGAGTGACTTCATCCGGAATTTCTTGAAATACGATGTCATAATCAACGTAACGGAGCATAATATCTTTGTGCAGCCTCCTTCTGCCTTGCCTGAGAAAAATTACTGATCCGCTTCATATACCCGATAACACGTGTCAGATAATCCACATTCTGACTATGACATTCAGGACATTCATGCAAGTATCTCTTATCAATATGCTTACATTCATTGCAAATGGTATTCGGTATATTAAATGTAAAGTAATTACAGCCTTCTATAGCAGCTACCCGAAGTAGTTGTCTGTACTGCTCCTTACTAAGATGTTCTTCCAAATTCATGTGCAAGGCCGAGCCTCCCGTTAAATGCTTTATATAGCGGCGTCCATGCAGACGGAATTTATCGACAACATTCAACGATTTGTCTTCTACAATATAGAAATAACTGTTATAACATTCTCGGAATGTTTGGAAGCCTGCTTCTTTATCCCATTTAGCGTGCTTCACTCCTACATTCTCAGCAGGAATCATTTCGCAATTAAACAAAACATCCTTTGTACGGTACTTCCTATTATATCGTTCAATCATTCCTAAAATCTCCTGAACAAATGCTTCATACTTAGGGTTATCATTGATTTCAATACCCATAAATTGCGCTGCTTCCACCAAACCATTAACACCGATAGTTAGATACTGACGGTTCATATTGATGTAACCAGCATCAAACAAAGGCAGCATACCTTTCGACTGCAACAATTTCAGATTCTCATTATAAGCCAACTGGACTTTGTGTACCAAATCAACCACTTCTTCCAAAAAAAACGGATAAAGTATACCGGATTTCACCGCATGCTGGATGCAACGGTTCAAATTAATAGTCAGCACACTTTTTGAGCCTGTAGAAACCCCACCTGCTCCCAAAGTATAGCTGAAACCATTGTCCTGTATCTCATTGCGAAGACGGCAGCAACTACTTAAAGAATCTGCATTATCACTCATATAAGTAAAGAAAGAATGACCTTCGGAATACATTTCAGCCGTAAAGTCACCATATTCCTTATCTAATACATCACCATCTTTAGTCAAAAGCGCCATTGTTTCTACAGGAAATGTTAAAACAGTACGTGTACGCTCTTTATTAAACCATTTCATGAAACGTTTCTGCAACCAACTTAGTGAATTCCAGTCAGGTTGGCTTCCATCGGGAAAAAAGAAGTTACCAAAAAGACTTTCAAAATAATATTTGTCATAGTAAGCTACATTCCAAAAGACGGCTTGAAAATTACGCGCCCCTGTAGGCTGGTTAATAGAATATACTATTTGCTCGAAACAGTCTGTAATGATTTTGTCTATTGTTCTTTGTTTGGTAGATAAATCAACAATCTTATCGGGATACTTATAATATTCCTGCCCATATTCCAAACCAATGAAATAATTCATATACATCAAAAACTCTGGAGTAGCACAGGCACCACTTAACATACTGGATACAATAAAAACCATATTGACAAATCCACCACAAAAAGATTTCAAGTTAGTAGGAGCCGTAGAGTTCCCTCCCACTGCTATCGTACCATTATTCAACCAAGGATACATAGTAATGCTGGCACAATAATTAGCCAGATTAGTTTCATCATTTTTATAAATAAAATGATGATTCAGAAGTTCCAAATAACGATCGGACAATTCCTTTCCATACATGTCTTTCAAACGGTCAGTCAACAGACGACGGTTGAGACGAATAAAATTTGATTTGGGTAACTCTCCTATCAGCGTAGCAATATTCTTATTCTCCACATTGGCATTCGCATCATATTTACTGCCGGTTGCCGGATTGGAAGCGTCACAATAGTCAAGCAAAAACTTCAGTTTATCTCTCACCTCACGATCCTCCAAATGTTTCTGACGATACAGCATATACGCCTTGGCAACACTGTAATAATGTTCAGCCATCAGGGCCACCTCCACCTGATTCTGGATTTCTTCCACATTCATTCCATCACTGACACTAACGCGACTCAATACAGTAGTAATCACATCCTGGGTAGCAAAACTTCCTACTGACAAAAATGCTTTGGCTATTGCATTTTTAATTTTATCAAGAGAGAAAGTTTCTTTTTTACCATCTCTCTTAATAATAAATACCTCTGAATTAATCATACTTATAAATTAAGGTTATACAAAACACACATTATTCAATATAAGTCTTTCACACACGACAATTCATGGAAACCAGTAATAAAAAGGATCAGTATGATTCGTTCTATCGCCTTTCACCCGAAAGCCATGAATGATATAAACAATAACGGCAGGTCTTCTGACTTGTTTCCGTTGTAGCGCCTTCCCGGTTTTCACAATAACCAGTGCTAAGAATGTCACAACACTTCCCCACACTATGAGGATAAAACTTACAGCTACGGGGATAGTTCCTGATTTGCACAGGATTCCCTTTTAATTCCGTTTCGCGCCAACGGCTAATCCGGAAACCGATATTACTGACAAAGTTAGGAATTAAATCAATAAAACAACTGGAAAAAGAAAAAAAACTTCAAGCAACACTTTTTTCATCTTTTCCGCTTCGTTTAATTATAAAATCCATTATCTTTGCCCCGAATTGGTTTCGGATAGTCTATCTGCTATTCGGATTAAAAGGGAATCGGGTGCAAATCCCGGACAGTCCCGCTGCTGTGAAACTCTGCTGGAATCTTGAAAAATACCTTTGCCACTGATGTGACAATCCTCACATCGGGAAGGTTCAAGATAAGGAGTCAGTCAGAAGACCTGCCATTCATTAAAGGCTGTTTTTACTCGTGGGATTAGGAAAGCAGTACGAAAGAAAATAAGAAAATAAAAAATTTACGGGAGGAATGCCTATGAAAAAGGTATGTCCACGTTGTGGTGCAACATTTGATTGTATGCACAATGATATTTTATCGTGTCATTGCGCAACTGTCCGACTGGATGCTCTGCAACGCACCTATTTAATGGAGAATTATTCCGATTGCCTGTGCCATGACTGCCTGAAAGCCGTCAAGGACAGTTTCTATGCCTGCGAAATTAACCCCCGTTATAATAAGAAGAAAAATGATAAAGAAAGTATTGATTGCAAACAGAGGTGAAATAGCCTTACGTGTAATGCGTTCCTGCCGAGAAATGGGCATACGGACCGTTGCTGTCTTTTCAGAAGCCGACCGCACTTCTCATCATGTGATGTATGCTGACGAGGCCTATCTTATAGGTCCTGCTATAGCCAGGGAAAGCTATTTAAATATAGAAAAAGTAATAGAGACTGCCAAACGATGCAAAGCCGATGCCATTCATCCTGGTTATGGTTTTTTGTCCGAGAATGCTGATTTTGCCCGCCGGTGCAAAGAGGAGGGGATCATCTTTATCGGTCCTGCCGCCGAGACGATGGAAGCGATGGGTGACAAGATTGCCGCCCGTAAGCGTATGATTGCCGCAGGTGTTCCCGTAGTCCCCGGTACGGAACAGCCGTTGCAAAGTGCCGAAGAGGCGGTACGTATCTGTAATGAAATAGGCTATCCTGTCATGTTGAAGGCTTCTATGGGAGGCGGCGGTAAAGGGATGAGGCTGATACACAGTGAAGATGAAGTGGTGGAGGCATATAACACCGCCCGTTCCGAGTCCATGTCTTCTTTCGGGGATGATACGGTTTATTTGGAAAAATTTGTGGAGGAACCCCATCATATAGAATTTCAAATACTGGGTGACAATCATGGCAATGTAATCCATCTGTTTGACCGCGAGTGTTCTGTCCAGCGTCGCAACCAGAAGATTGTAGAGGAGAGCCCGTCTCCGTTCCTTACTCCGGAACTCCGTCAGGAGATGGGGGAAAAGGCGGTAGCTGCTGCCAGGGCAGTGAACTATTCGGGAGCCGGAACTATCGAGTTTCTGGTGGACAAGAATCGCAATTTCTATTTTCTGGAGATGAACACCCGTCTCCAGGTGGAGCATCCCATTACCGAAGAAGTGGTGGGCGTGGACTTGGTGAAAGAGCAGATCCGCATTGCCAATGATGAAGTGCTGCATTTGAAACAGGAAGAGCTGTATCAGCGCGGTCATGCCATCGAATGTCGTATCTGTGCGGAAGACACGGAGAATAACTTCATGCCTTCGCCGGGTATCATCAAACAGCTGACGGAGCCTAACGGCATCGGCGTACGCATTGACAGCTACGTGTACGAAGGTACGAGATTCCTGTCTTTTACGACCCGATGATAGGCAAGTTGATCGTGTGGGCCACAACCCGCCAGTATGCCATAGAGCGTATGCGCCGTGTGCTTTACGAGTACAAGATTACGGGCTTGAAGACCAACCTCAGTTATCTGAAACGCATCATGCATACCCCCGACTTTGTGAAGGGTGAGTATAATACCTTATTTATAGAGAAGAACTCCCGTATGCTGCTCCGTGGTAACGGCAACAATGAGGAGATTGAAAACATGGCCATGATCGCCTCTTATATTGACTATCTGATGAATCTGGAAGAGAACAAGAGTCCCCAGCTGTCTGATGCCCGTCCCATCAGCCGTTGGCGTGAGTTCGGCTTGCAGAAAGGAGTGTTGAGAATCTGATTCTTCATTTAATTAAGCAAAAGTATGGAAATACATATTGGAGACCGCGTAGCCGATGTGACGTTGGTGAGCAAGGAAGGAAACAAGGTACAGTTTATGATTGACGGAAAACCGTATGATGTGGATATCGTTATGGCCGAGAACGGAAGCTGTTCCATCCTGCACGATGGCAATTCCTTCAATGCCGAACTGATCCGTGGGGAGGGTGGAAAAAGTTATGATGTGAATATGTTCTACCGTTCCTATCATGTGGACATAGTGGACACCCAGACCAAGTATCTGCGTATGAAAAAGGGCGGCGAGGAGAGACAGGATGACAAGATTGTGGCTCCCATGCCCGGAAAGGTTGTGAAAATTCCCGTCCGGAAAGGTGACCGTCTGTCATCCGGGGATATTGTGGTAGTGCTGGAGGCCATGAAGATGCAGAGCAACTACAAAGTGACCTCGGACTGTACGGTAAGGGATATCCTGGTCAATGAGGGGGATTCCGTCAATGCTAACCAGGTATTAATAGTATTGGATATAATAAAAGAAGATTGATCATGACAAGAGAAGAAATATACAGCCGGTTTGAAGAGCTGGACAAACGCGCGTCGCTGGGCGGCGGTGTGGACAAGATCGAGAAACAACACGCCCAAGGGAAGATGACCGCTCGCGAGCGTATCGGAATGTTGCTGGACAAAGGTACGTTCAATGAACTGGACAAGCTGGTGAACCACCGTTGTACCAACTTCGGCATGGAGAAGAAGCAGATTGCCGGAGATGGTATGGTCACCGGTTACGGAAAGATAGACGGCCGTCCGGTGTTTGTCTATGCATATGATTTTACCGCACATGGCGGCTCGCTGAGCGAGACCAATGCTGCCAAGATTGTAAAGGTTCAGCAACTGGCTTTGAAGACGGGAGCTCCCGTTATCGCCCTGAACGACTCGGGAGGCGCACGCATCCAAGAAGGGGTGAACAGCCTTGCCGGATATGCCTCTATTTTCTATCAGAACACTATCGCCTCAGGTGTTATCCCACAGATTTCCGCCATCTTGGGTCCTTGTGCCGGAGGAGCCTGCTACTCACCAGCACTAACCGATTTTATCTTTATGGTAAAAGAGAAGAGCCACATGTTCATCACCGGCCCGGATGTGGTGAAGACTGTGACTAACGAGGAGGTGGGCAAGGAGGAACTGGGCGGTGCCTATACCCACAGCAGCAAAAGCGGTGTGACCCATTTTATGTGCGACAATGAGGAGGAAACGCTGATGAGTATCCGCGAATTGCTGAGTTTCCTGCCTTCCAACAATATGGAGGATGCGCCGTTGGTTCCCTGCAACGATGACATCCATCGTCAGGTGGAGGCGTTGCAGACTGTCATTCCCGAAGATCCGAATATGCCTTATGATATAAAGGATATCATCGAACCGGTGCTGGATAACCAGTATTTCTTCGAGGTGATGCCTCACTTTGCTAAAAATGTGGTGGTGGGGTTCGGTCGCCTGGGAGGTCGTTCCGTAGGTATTGTTGCCAATCAGCCCGCCTGGCTGGCCGGCGTCCTTGACATTGACGCCAGTGACAAGGCTGCCCGTTTTATCCGTTTCTGCGACTGCTTTAACATTCCTCTGATCACTTTCGAGGATGTTCCCGGCTTCCTGCCCGGAACAATACAGGAACACAACGGCATCATCCGCCACGGTGCGAAGATAGTTTATGCATACGCCGAAGCTACAGTGCCCAAGGTAACTTTAATTACCCGTAAAGCTTACGGAGGTGCCTACATTGTCATGTCCAGCAAACCGACGGGAGCCGATGTGAACCTGGCTTATCCACAGGCGGAAATAGCGTTATGGGAGCTGCGGGAGCTGTAAATATCCTCTATCGGAAATCCACTCCTGAAGAAAAACAAGAAATAATCAAAGATTACGAAGATAAATTCTCTAACCCTTATTGTGCGGCAGAACGCGGCTTGATTGATGAAGTGATTATGCCCCGTGACACCCGCTATAAACTCATTCAGCTTTGGAAATGTGTCACAACAAAAACCAAAGCAATCCGCCTAAAAAGCACGGCAATATGCCGTTGTAATTGTTCAATGTGTGTGTATCCCCGCAGAAGTGATTTTTCCGGGGATACTTTTACCAACCCACATGATGGGAAATTTTAAATATAAAATGATGACTTAGTTAAAAATAAATATATTTCTTAATACTATGGAACTTCTTAAAAACCTCTTTGAAGGATATCCCAATCTTTGGGGCGGAGGTGTAGCACACTCCGTACTCATTCTGTCACTAGTTATCGCCTTTGGAATTATGCTGGGTAAAATAAAAATATCCGGCATCTCACTTGGTGTCACATGGATTCTTTTTGTCGGTATCGTATTCGGCCATTTCAATCTGAATCTGGATGAACACCTGCTACATTTTCTAAAAGAATTCGGTCTTATTTTGTTCGTCTATTCCATTGGTTTGCAGGTGGGTCCCGGTTTCTTCTCAGCCTTTAAGAAAGGAGGATTTACGCTGAACATGTTGGCTATGGGGGCTATTTTTATCAGTGTAGTCATTACTATCATTTTACATTTTACTACCGGAACTCCCATAACCACCATGGTCGGCATTCTCTCTGGTGCTGTTACCAATACTCCCGGCCTTGGTGCCGCCCAACAGGCAAATAGTGATTTAAATGGCATAGATGCACCGGAGATTGCGATGGGATATGCTGTTGCCTATCCCTTGGGGGTGGTTGGTGCCATTCTCTCATTGCTTGCACTGAAATACATTCTTAATATCAAAACATCACAAGAAGAAGCCGATGCCGAAAAAGGATTGGGACATTTACAGGAACTGACCGTACGCCCCGTTACATTAGAGATAAAAAATGAAGCAATACATGGGAAGACCATTAAGGAAATACGTCCTTTGGTAAACCGCAACTTCGTCATTTCGCGCATACGCCATCATGACGGACAGCAGGAAGTGGAACTAGTAAATTCAGAAACGATATTACATATTGATGACAAGATTCTGGTTATCTCGAACCCTATTGACATTGAAGCGATTACAGTATTTTTTGGCAAACAGGTAGAAATGGAATGGGAACAGTTAAACAAGAAACTTATCTCACGCCGCATTTTGATAACAAAGCCTGAGTTAAATGGAAAAATGCTCTCACAACTTAAGATACGAAATAACTTCGGTGCGAGCATCACCCGTATCAACCGTTCAGGAGTAGACTTGGTAGCCTCCCCACATTTACAGTTGCAAATGGGCGACCGTGTAACTATAGTTGGTAGTGAACTTGCTGTCACTCATGCCGAAAAGGTTTTGGGAAACTCCATGAAGAGACTGAATCATCCCAATCTTATCCCCATTTTTTTCGGCATCGCATTAGGATGTATCTTGGGAAGTATTCCATTTATGTTTCCAGGTATTCCACAACCAGTAAAACTTGGTCTAGCAGGTGGACCGCTTATTGTATCCATTCTTATCAGTCGTTTCGGTCCTCAATATAAAATGATTACATACACCACGATGAGTGCTAACTTGATGATAAGAGAAATCGGGATTTCCTTATTCCTAGCTTGTGTAGGGTTGGGAGCCGGGAAAGATTTTATAGAGACAATTGTAAATGAAGGTGGATATATTTGGATTATGTATGGAGCTATTATTACGACCGTACCATTAATCATAACGGGGCTCATTGGGCGTTATGCCTGTAAATTAAACTATTATACCCTTATTGGTGTATTATCAGGAGCAAATACTAATCCGCCTGCCCTCGCCTATTCCAATGATCTGACTTCATGTGACGCTCCGGCCGTGGGATATGCCACCGTATATCCGCTTGCTATGTTCCTACGCGTACTTACGGCTCAATTATTGATACTCTCATTAGGTTAAACTTTAAAATTCTTTAAATATGTACCAACAAGAAACGATTACCAAAGAACTACATTTACAGTTAAGTGATGAAGATTTGGCACAGTTCGAACTTGATGCCAAAGAAACGGAACGTCTCGGACACATCGGCACCCACATGGATTGCTATATGGAGCTCCCCGCTATAAAGAATATGTAACAGATGCCGTCGTGGTAGATTGTCGGAACGGACTACCAGCCGACGAATACTTTAATAACTTGGACATAGAAGGTAAAGCATTGGTTTTATATACCGGCAATATGGCAACCAACGACTATGCAACCAAAGACTTCTTTATGTTTGACATGAAGCTTAATTGGGACTCTCTGGCTGCATTACTTTATAACCATCCAAAGTTTATTCTTATTGACTCACATGGGTTAGGCATGTTTTCACAACACCGGTTATTCGATATGGAATGTGAGAAAAACGGTTGTTTTCTTATTATGTGCCTGATGCTTGAAGGAGAAGAAATATTGAATATAAAAAAATTAAAGATTGAAATTGACAAGGAAATGCCTTCCACTGGAAAGCCATGTCGTGTCTATGGATTCTAAAAAAAGAAAAACATAACTTCATTTAAATGGATAAGACAGCCGAAACTTTGATAGATGTCAGTGGATTTATTTCTGAATATTCCGCTCACATGATGGGATGTGGTGTACATACTTCACGAGTGATACGCAGTGCCAATCGCATTGGGGAATCATTCGGTTATATGGTAAAAATCAGTGTCATTCAGAAAAAGAAAAAACGAGATCGAAAAGCAAGTATATCAATTGGTTACTCATAACAATAGTAGCTGTGCTGCTTGGAAGCATGGTAGTAGAACTTGTCCAAAATGTTTAATACCATCCAACTTTTATAAATCATTTCTGATTTTTAAACTAACTCAATGCTGTAATAATTCCAATTTCCATTATCTTTGTTCCCGAATCGGTTCCGAATAGATGTCCTCTATCCGGATTAAAAGGGAATCGGGTGTAAATCCCGGACAGTCCCGCTGCTGTGAAACTCCGATAAAATTTCCGATACGTACCTATTGCCACTGCCTGACTCCACATAACGAGAACGCGGGAAGGCATCGGAAATGAGGAGCCAGTCAGAAGACCTGCCATTCATCAAAGGCCGTTTCTACTCGTGGGGTTAGGGAAGCGGTACGAAAATATACAATAATTCATACCAACAGCATCTCATGCAAATAATTAAAAGGAATGGGACAACAGAATCCTACGACAGGGAAAAAATAGCCGTTGCCATACGGAAAAGTTTTATCAGTACCCAAAAAGAAATAACAGATGAAGCTGTCTACACCATAGTAGATGAAGTGGAACAATTTCTGCATCAAAACGAAGCAAATCGTAGTGTAGAACGCATTCAGGACGAAGTGGAACGTAGCTTGATGGAACATGGCTTTTACGCAGAAGCCAAAAACTATATACTTTACCGTTGGCAGCGCACAGAAAGAAGAAAAGTCCTCAGTCAAATCATTACCGGAACCGGTGATGATACTATAGCAAATATACTGAAAGAGATACAAAAAGACTTCTCCGGGAAGGAATATAGTCTAACCTTTCTCGCAGAGAAATTCACAAGTTTCTGTAAACCGGATATGACATCCGGGGAACGGTTGGCGGCACTTGTCAAAGCGGCTGTAGAACTGACAACACAAGAAACTCCCGACTGGGAATTCATTGCAGCGCGTCTGCTGAATTTCCGATTGACAAAGAAACTGACCGAACAGGCGGAAGCTGCCGGCATCTTTTCATTTTATGATAAATTACGCTACCTCACCGACGAGGGCTTGTATGGTAATTATATCTTGGCCTCCTATACTCCACAGGAGATAGAAACGGCAGCCGGCTTCATGTGTCCCGAACGTGACAAGCTTTTCAATTATTCAGGACTGGATCTGCTTGCCAAACGTTATCTGATCCGTACCCGTTCACACGAACCTATAGAGTCTGTGCAGGAAATGTATTTAGGGATTGCCCTTCATCTCGCTATGCCCGAAAAACAGAACAGACTGCAATGGGTAAAAAAGTTCTATGATATATTAAGTCGTCTGGAAGTCACAATGGCCACTCCTACCCTGCAAATGCCCGAAAACCTTATCACCAGTTATCCAGTTGCTTCATTGATACAGTGCCCGATAGTCTGGAAGGCATTTACCGCAGCTTAGACAATTTTTGCGATGGTAAGCAAATTTGGAGGAGGAATGGGAATGTACTTTGGCAAAGTTCGTGCCGCAGGTGGAAACATACGCGGATTCAAAGGTGTGGCCGGAGGTGTAATCCGATGGATGAAACTGGTGAATGACACTGCTGTAGCCGTTGACCAGTTAGGTATGCGTCAGGGAGCCGTAGCCGTCTATCTGGATGTATGGCACAAAGACTTGCCTGAGTTTCTGCAACTCCGGACCAATAATGGAGATGACCGGATGAAAGCGCACGACATCTTCCCCGCCGTATGCTATCCGGACTTATTCTGGCGTATGGCGAAACGGGATTTAAACCAGCAATGGCATTTATTCTGCCCCAATGAAATAATGACCGTCAAAGGATACTGTCTGGAAGACTACTACGGAGAGGAATGGGAACAAAGATACATGGATTGCGTAAATGACTCCCGACTCTCCAAGCGCAGCATGAGCATCAAAGATATCGTCAGACTGATACTGCGTTCGGCTGTAGAAACAGGTACTCCCTTTACATTCAATCGTGACACCGTGAACCGTGCCAATCCCAATGCGCACCGGGGAATCATTTATTGCTCCAATCTTTGCACGGAAATAGCACAAAACATGTCCTCCATTGAAACAGTTTCTACAGAGATATGTACGGAAGATGGTGATACAGTGGTAGTCAAAACAATCCGGCCCGGAGACTTTGTGGTATGTAATCTTGCCAGCCTTTCATTAGGACATTTGCCCTTGGAGGATGAAAAACAAATGAAAGAAAAGGTGGCAACTGTAGTACGGGCATTGGATAATGTGATTGAACTGAACTTTTATCCGATTCCTTTTGCTCAGATTACCAATCATCGCTACCGCAGTATCGGCTTGGGAGTCAGCGGCTATCATCATGCTCTTGCTGTTCGCGGCATTCGTTGGGAAAGCGAGGAACATCTCAGTTTTATGGATAAAGTTTTCGAACGTATCAACTATGCTGCCATAGCAGCAAGTAGCGAACTGGCAAAAGAAAAAGGGGCCTATCATTATTTTGAAGGCAGCGACTGGCAGACCGGAGCTTATTTTATAAAACGGGGTTACAATTCGCCAGAATGGAAAGCATTGGCTGTAAAGGTTTCCAGACAAGGAATGAGAAATGCCTATCTTCTTGCCATTGCCCCCACCAGCAGCACCAGTATCATTGCCGGAACCACTGCCGGAACAGATCCGGTAATGAAACGTTTCTTCTTGGAAGAAAAGAAAGGAGCCATGCTGCCACGTGTTGCACCGGCATTGTCCGATAAGACCTATTGGATATATAAAAGTGCTTATCTGACAGATCAGACATGGAGTATCCGTGCCGCAGGGATCCGGCAGTTACATATAGACCAGGCGCAAAGTCTGAATCTATACATTACCAATGAATTTACCCTGAGACAAGTATTAAACCTGTATTTGCTGGCATGGGAATGTGGCGTAAAAACAGTATATTATGTCCGCAGCAAATCATTGGAAGTAGAAGAATGTGAAAGCTGTGCTTCCTGATCTTTTCGTAAACACTCCAGTACTGAATTGTCATGCTAAAACATTTCTTGTAGGGGCACCATGCTTGCGCCCCTACAAGAAATGAATAACAAATTTATTTTTAATATACAGCCTTGAGTTAGCAGTAAAACAAGAAGACAGAATATAAAACAACAATAAATCATGAATACAATAAAATTAAAAAAGAATGCCCTTTTCAATCCTGAGGGAGATACCGACCTCCGTCACAGAAGAATGATTGGAGGAAACACCACCAATTTGAATGATTTCAATAATATGCGCTACAAATGGGTTAGTGACTGGTATCGTCAGGCCATGAATAATTTTTGGATTCCCGAAGAAATCAATCTCACCCAAGACACCAAGGATTATCCTCACCTGGACCAGGCAGAACGCACCGCCTATGATAAAATCCTGAGTTTTTTAGTGTTCCTTGATTCTTTACAAAGCAATAATCTGCCCACCATCAGCGAATACATCACAGCCAATGAAGTTAATCTATGCCTCCATATCCAAGCCTTTCAGGAATGTGTACACAGCCAAAGCTACAGTTACATGCTGGATTCTATCTGTAGCCCCGAAAAGCGTAACGAGATCCTTTACCAATGGAAGACAGACGGACACCTGCTGAAAAGAAATACCTTTATAGGCAATTGCTATAACGAATTCCAGGAAAGTCAGGATGGATTCACATTGATGAAAACCCTTATCGCCAACTATATATTGGAAGGAATCTATTTCTATAGCGGATTCATGTTTTTCTATAACTTGAGCCGTAATGGAAAAATGTCAGGTTCCGCACAAGAAATCCGATATATCAATCGAGATGAAAACACGCATCTGTGGTTATTCCGCAACATTATTCTGGAATTAAAGAAAGAGAAACCGGATTTATTCACTCCCGATAAAGTAAAAATATATGAATACATGATGCGTGAGGGGGTCAAGCAGGAAATAGAATGGGGACAATATGTAATAGGAGACAATATACAGGGACTCAACCGGAAAATGATAGAAGATTATATTCAATATTTAGGCAATCTCCGTTGGAGTAGTTTAGGTTTTGGCCCTCTGTACGAAGAAAACCATAAAGAGCCGGAAAGCATGCACTGGGTATCTCAATATTCCAATGCCAATATGGTAAAGACTGATTTTTTTGAAGCAAAGAGTACGGCTTATGCCAAAAGCACAGCTTTGGAAGATGACTTATAACCCATTTACAAAATAATTTTGCTCCGCATCTTAAACCGTTAAGATACGGAGCAATAAATGACCTGACAGAAACATTTCCATTAAAGACTATCAATAAACAGCTGTCGCCACCTCTTTCACATTATCCACCGCACCCACTGTATAAAAATGTATCCCCGGAACCCCATATGCTATCAGCTCCCGGCATTGATTGATACACCACTCTATGCCTAATGCACGCGCTTCTTTATCATCCTTGCATTTCATTGCTTCCACAACCAATTCCTGTGGTAAATCCACATTGAATGTTTTAGGAATAACACTGAGTGTGATAGCTTGGAAAAAGGTTTGATGCCCGGTACGATAGGAACATTAATCCCCTCTTTTCTTGCACGCTCCACAAAGTCAACGTATTTTCGGTTATCATAAAACATTTGTGTCACTACATAATCGGCTCCGGCTTCCACTTTCTTTTTTAACCAATATAAATCTTGTTCCATGTTGGGAGATTCCTCATGCTTCTCCGGATAGCCTGCCACCCCATAACGAAAAGGAGTTAAAGGAGCCTGAATCGGCGTTCCATCAATAAATTTGCCTTCATTAAAAGCATTGATCTGCTCTTCCAACTCCAAAGCATGGGCATAACCATCTTTCTCGGGAACAAAAGAAGATTCATCTTTTGCCTTGTCACCCCGGAGTACCAACAGATTAGTAATACCTAAGAATTGCAAATCAAGCAATATATATTCCGTATCTTCACGCGAGAAACCACTGCACAAAATATGCGGTACAACAGTAATATCATATTTATTATGTATAGCCGCAGCCACCGCTACCGTACCCGGACGCCGCCGATAACGATTACGTTCATATAAACCACCCCCCAACTCGCGATACACATATTCGCTGCGATGAGTGGTAATATTGACATAAAGAGGATCAAACTCCCGTAATGTATCTATTGTAGCATATAGTTTTTCAATTCCAGTACCTTTCAACGGTGGAAGAACCTCGAAAGAAAATGCTGTTTTCTTTTCCTTATTTATCAACTCAGCAATACCCATCTTTTTTGACCTTTTTACTTATTAATTCCGATAAATCCATATAACAGACAGCTATATAGAAGATTTATCTTTATATTAATCACATTTCAGATTTATTTCTTCACAAAGATAGGAATAGCAGATTTTACATCCAATAAATCATTTTATTTTAGATAATTATTCTAAATAAAGAGTATCAAAAGAATTATTATCTAAAATAACCTGTTCGAAAGTCCTATAACAGGTTATTTATTCTATGACGCAAATTGCCGGGAGAGGGCGGACAGCGCTCCTCTCCCGGCAATAATATATACAAATTAAAAACTCAATTTCACTCCGGCAAAGTAAGAACGCGGCATACCCGGTCCATAAATGTAACCGGAATCACGTTTTGCCCCCCGGTCAAAGTCACTTTGATACGCATTAAAGATATTATGTACTCCAGCATTGACCTGCATGGTTATGCCTTTATACAAATTGAAATCATAACCGGCTTTCAGATTCAATTCAAAGAAATCAGGTGTATTCACAGCAATGTCCTTATCAATAAAACCTGCTTTATGTTCTACCATCATACTACCGGTATAAGTACCGGATAATGCAATAGTCATCGGTACGAAAGGGTTGTATGACAAAGTGAAATATCCATAAGTATTCGGAGTACGGAACATTTTTTTCTCCATCGGAACCGTTTCATCATCACTCCATGCACGTGCCTGCTTGTATTCGGCCTTCTGCATGGTAACGCCGGCCTGCAATTGAAGTAAGGAACGGTAAGCAATCTTTCCTTCCAAAGTCAAACCATATACCTTAGCTCCTTTCTCGTTATACCGTTCATTGATAATAATACCGTCACGCTCTCCTTTCTGACGTAAGGCAAATACGTCTGAAAGCGAAGTATAAAAACCTTCTATAAGCAAGTTTCCCTGAAAATCTCCCCAACGATGATACAAATCTCCCGATATACTCAGACTTTGTGATTTTTCTTCTGTCAAGTCTTTTGCCAGTTCAATCATAGACACAGTTCCACCTACATTTTCTATATGCAAATCTTCATCAAAGGCCTGAGGTGCACGGAATCCGAAAGAATAGCTGGCACGCAGGTTCATATTTTCGGTCGGATTGTAACGAAGATTAGCACGCGGACTGAAGATTACATGATCCACCATATTATGTTTATCCAAACGCCCTCCAAGTAAAAAGCTCCACTGCTTGTTCTTCCATTCATTCTGGAAAAATGCACTGGCTATACGGACTTCTTGTTTGGTATAACGGTTATACCCCCACATATCATCCGTCAAGTTATCCTGATTATATTCCAGTCCTCCGGTAAAATCGGCAGGCATAAAGAAACATTTATCAAAACTATAGATATACTGCGATCCTGTGACCCAGGTAAAATCCGTGGTCGCGCCATACGCATTCACATCTTGTCCTCCACCATAATAACTGTCGCGTCCTGTATGCTGTGCAGAAGCATATACACTCAGCCGCTGTTTCTCATCCGGAGAGAAATAATCAAATTTTGCTCCCCCGCTATTGATAGTATGCTGCAATTGTTCGGCTATATCCGCTTCATGGGGAGGTCGGTTCAGTTTATTCCCGCCACGACGGAACTCACTGAGATGATGATATTCAAAAGTCAGTTTTGAATATGTACTTGTTTTGATAAAAGAACGAAAACCGACTGTCTGATTTTTCAGTTTTGGCAATTCGGTGTAGCCATCGCCATCATTGTCATAACCGCTTCTTTCTCTGTTCTGTCCAAAAATATACAATCCTGCCTTATGGTTATCAGTCACTAACGAAGCATTCAGTGTCGTATTATTATCCCAAGAAGAAGTACCGCCTATGCCTGTCAGAGTATGTGTCAACTGCCCTGAGTTCCGTACAGGCTCCTTGGTGATTATATTAATGGTTCCCGCAATGGCTGAAGAACCGAACAAAGCCGAACCTCCTCCGCGCATCACCTCTACACGCTCAATCATATTGGCAGGTATCTGTTCCAATCCATATACACCGGCCAAGGCACTGAATATAGGACGCGAGTCAATCAATATCTGCGTATAAGGGCCATCCAACCCATTGATACGTACTTGCTGGAAACCACAGTTCTGACAATTATTCTCGACCCGCACTCCGGGCTGAAAATTCAGTCCTTGCGACAATGTGGAGGAATTAGTGTTCTCAAACACTTTCACATCCATCACATTAACCAACGTAGGTGCCATGCGGCGGGTGGTCTCACTACGATTGGCAGACACCACCACTCCGTCCAATGCTATCAAATCCTCTTCTATCTCGAAGTTCTCCTCCAAAGTTTTCCCTTTTCTTAAAGTTACTTTCCGGCTGACCGTCTTGTAACCGACAGCACTTACCTCCATGGTAAATTCTCCTTCAGGCAGATTTTTAAGAAAATAGTGTCCACTGGCGTCAGTCATAGTCCCTATGGTAGTTCCTTTCAGCGATACGCTGATAAAAGAAAGATGCTCTTCCGTATTCTTATCCAATACATGACCTATGATATTGGCATCGGACTTATTCAATTCATTGGCGTGCACAGCCGATGATGAGAGTAGAAAACACACTGCTCCCATCAAGAAAAATATATATTTCTTCATGTGTTGTTATTCTGTTTATTAATAAATAAAAGGATAGCAGTCAGAAGAATGAATCCGCGAACAGATAATGTAACGGAAAATCACTCCACCAACATAAAAATATACTATTTAACAAACAGCGGGAGCGCGCGCAAATAAATGCCACAACCGGTTCGTATCAGTTTGATGCGTTCTACAGCCGGCACAGCCAGCAAACACAGCAATACCCAAAAGACCGTTGTGGAAGACGGAGTGAACAAACTACCGGAAGCAGCAAAAGAAGAAAGGAAAAAGATAGTTTCCAATTCCACTTCTGTATGTTGATGCTCCCCTTTAAACGGATGCGAGTGTACGATAATCACCCATTTACCACATGCGAGTGAGTAAAAAGGGTAATACCTCCCAAATAGGCAATAAATATCAGTGGAAGGAAAAGCTTTAGAATATGAATCAAATGCTTCTTCATCGTAACGGGGGCAAAGATAGAACTATTTCCAATAGCAGTCAATACCTATTAATAGTAGTTATGGATTTAAAACCGAAAACAAGCCTCTTATCATGCCAAAGAAAATGCCCATTCGTCCTTAGTTGTCCCTTCCTTATATATTAAGAAGCCTATAAATCAGTATCAAACATCACAAAATGTTTCTTTTATTTTCAGAATCCCAAAAGATTTTAAAATAAAACCCTACCTTTGCATCAGATTTGGTGATGTAAGTACTTTCCGTATTTGCATAAAAGGGAATTCGGTCATAGAATCCGAAGCAGTGCCCGCTACTGTGAAACCCGTCAATGAAAAGCAACTCTCGCCATGCCACTGTTTCCTTTGTAAGAAATGGGAAGCGCTTTTCAGGGTGAAGCCAGGAACCTGCCAGGTCTGAACATAGATAATTCACGCTTTCCCGGGGCCAGGAAAGCTAATTATTAATTCTTAAATTATTTCGATGAAAAAGAAATGTTTAACT